>Ga0209148_1000636_pt1 | contig 30719 bp, 29 predicted proteins | sample AraplaCol_mMF_r2_2_FD_184288 | JGI IMG/M metagenome (GOLD analysis project Ga0209148, IMG submission 184288) | Arabidopsis root microbial communities from North Carolina, USA - plate scrape CL_Col_mMF_r2 (SPAdes) (version 2) | ecosystem: Host-associated > Plants > Roots > Endosphere | place... | reverse complement strand
ATCAATCCGACTCAACAGGAACTCGATCTCGCCAAGCGCTACGACATCGCCGAAGCAAAGGCGCGGGTCGAGCATCTCGGCCTCTGGGCATTGCCGCAGAAGGCTGAGCCCGCGGCGGATGCACCCAAACCGATGCCGGAACCCTGGGTTACCCGCCCCATGCTGCAAAGCTGGATTGTCGCGGCCCCCATCCTGCTGATCGTCCTCATCGCTTTGACGCTTTATGGCCGCGCACGTGGGCGTCAATGGCGCGAGGAGCGGCGGCTGACGCGACTCACCTCGACCTCCCTGTTGGCACAGATCCTTGCGGAGGTGCTGGCGATCCGGGAGGCCGCAGCGGAGCAGATCGGTCACCTCGCCAGCCTGCCGCAGGAGGATCCCGTGCCGACCACCAGGTTGGCACTCATGGGCCTGCCGCCGGCCCTGATATATGCCGCCAATGCCGGCCAGCTCTATCGCCTGCCGCGCGATACCGGCGTCGATCTGGTGCAATTCTATGCTGCCCATGCCGGGATCGGCATGATGCTGAAGCAGGCGGCACATCTGCGGGTGGACGGCCTGCGCCACGCTTATGTCAAGATCGTGGAGGCAGCTGACTTGGTCCTGGAACGCGGGCAGAAGCAGCTAGGCTAGAGCGCCGTTATTTCCGGTGGAAGACCGCGCGCAATTCGTCCTTTGCCGCCTCCAATACATGCTGCTGGCGTGCAGGCAAGTTTTTGCCGGCTCGGTTGATATAGAAGGTCAGCATCGACATTGCCGATCGGAATGGTTCGGCTTTGCGGCGATGGCTGTGCTCCGCCGATCGTTTCAGCGAACGGGCGATTTCCTTCGGGTTCGTCGATTCAAAAATATGTGTCTTGAGATCGAGCGAGTCGCTGTGCCGTGTCACCTCGGCCGACCATTTGCGTTTGCTTGCCATTTCCAGCTCCTTTCCGGTTGCGCCGATCACGAAGCTTGGCGGAGGGATCAGAGATCGAGCGTCGGCAAGACCAGCGGTGTCCCCAGAGGTGCCGCCGTACCTTCCCGCCGGTGTTGATCGGATATCGTGCGCCAATAATCCGTCGCGGTGGCTTCAATCTGCTGACGGTTGGCGTGGAACGCCTCCCACATCTCGTTTTCGGAAGCAAATTCCCGGCCGGCGAAGGCTTCCAGATTGATGCGAGGCAGCGCGAATTGGATCTCGTGATCGCCATCCGTCGCGGAAAATAAAATCGATCGTGAAAGATCGTTATAGCCATAGACTTTGTGGTCAAACGTCAGTGACATGGCATTACCCGGGATTGGTCATGCGCCAAAGCGCTGCAGGGGCGGCGTGCAAGCGATCCGTCGCATGACCGCCATTTATCCGCCGCTGAGTGTCAAAGAAACGTCAATCAATTGCGAAGGTTCCGGCCAAGCCGGCTGTCAGAAAGACGCAAATCGGGTACCAATAATCGCATTGATCGCTCCGCTTCCGTCCGCTCTCCCGCTAGACGGAGGATTCAGCGCGACGTTGACGGGCAGCCATGTATTTCAGATTGACGAGACGCAACCTGGCAGCCGTGTCATGCAGCAGATGGTCGCGCAGGCGGACGGCCTCTGGCGTGCCCGCAGCGAAGCGGCGATTGCGGATTGCCGCTGCCAGATGCCGCTTGGCATCAGCGAGACTTTTCTCCGGCGCCGCATCGAGCAGACGGGCAATCTCGGCGATGCTCTGCTGGCGCGCGTGATCGTCACTGCCATCGCTTTGGACGATGGCCAAAGCGCGGGCGATCAGCAGGCCGGTCAGCTTGTCCTCTCCCTTGAGGTGGGGCAGTAGGCGCTCCTGCAGGGTTTCAAGTGCCAGGGCGAGCAGCGTTGCATCATCGGGACGGTCGAGCATCAGTTTTCCCCTCCCTGGGTGCCTTCGGCATGCTTGTGGCGCGGCGGCTTGGGCGGCGCATCATAATCGTCGATTTCAAGCAGCAGGTCATATTCGCATTCGATCGCGCGCAGGGCCGTCAGCGCCAGTTCGATCTTGCGTTCGCCGCCCGCGAGGCAGCGCTCACCCTGATCAAGTGCGATCAGCGCCCAGCGCAAGGCGGCGACGATTTCCCAGTACCGCACGCGCCGAGGATCCGGCTGTCGGCCGGAAACCTCGGCATAGCCGGAAAAAAGGCTCGCCTTGCTGCCGAGCCCGCCGGCCTCTTTATCGTAGGCGCCAAACCGCCAGCAGCGAGCGCAGAACCAACCGAGATCCTCATCAGGATCGCTCCAGCCAGCGAACTCAAAATCGAGAATGCCGCGCAGTTCGCTATCCTCGATCATGATATTGCCGAGGCGGAAATCACGGTGACAGAGGGTGACACGCTCGACCTCAGGGGCCCGATCCTCGATCCAGTTGAGCGCCCATTCCAGCACCGGCTGAGCTTCCGGCAGGCGATCGAGCCAGCGGCGATAGTCGGCAACACGCTGGCGAATGAGATCATGGCCTGCAGTCGACAGGAAGCCGAGACCAGCCGGCGCCTGCGCCGGCGTCACCTGATGCAGACGAGCCAGTTCCTGGCCGAGATGCCGCACCAGCACCTCGCCCGGCTCCTCCACCTCGCCGCTCTCTGCGAGATCACTGAGGCGGCCAAGAACGAGCCGTGGCTCGGCGACACCGGAGAGGCGTCGCAGGATGGTGAAGGGCTTGCCGATGACAGTGCCGCTTTCATCGAGCCAAAGCGGTTCCGGCACCGTCATGCCGGCGTCATGCGCCGCCTTGATCAAGGCAAATTCCTGCACCCGCGAGCGGCTCTCTGCAATACCGGTCGCTGCATCGGTGCGCAGAACCAAAGCAAGCTTGCCGGCATGGGGGCCGCCCTCGAGCACCAGCGACAATGACCAGTTCTCCTGGATCGCGCCGCCGCCGAGCTTGCCCTCGATCTCGAGCTCAATCACCTTGCTTCCCGTTTCCCGGGCGATGAAATCGATCAGGGCGGTGCGATGCTGCAGAATGCTCAAGCTGTTACTCCCCACGTCACGCCGCTTCATCGTCAAGACATCTGGCCTCAGGACCAAGACCAGAAATCGCGGCCTTCCTCGACCAATGTCCGGGCGAGGACCATCTTATGGACTTCGGAGGCGCCATCGACAAGGCGGGCCTGACGGGCGTACCGATACATCCACTCCAGCAGGGTATCGCGCGAATAGCCGCGCGCACCGCAGAGCTGGATCGCCGTATCGACCGCCTTGTGCAATGTATCGGCGACGACGATCTTCGCCATCGACACTTCCTTGCGCGCCTGGTCCCCCTGATCCAGCTTCCAGGCCGCCTGCATGGTGAGGAGCCGCCCGGTCTCGATCGCCATCGCTGCATCCGCCAGCATCCATTGGACGCCTTCGCGCTCGACCAGCTTGCGGCCGAAGCTCTGGCGTTCGCCGACATAGGCCGTGGCGATTTCCAACGCCCGTTTCGCCATGCCGAGCCAGCGCATGCAATGGGTGAGGCGCGCCGTGCCGAGGCGGATCTGCACCGCCTTCATGCCTTCGCCCTCGCCCATCAGCCTGTTCTCGTCGGGAATTTCCAACCCGTCGAAGATCAGCTCGCAATGGCCGCCATGCTCTTCGGGTCCCATGATGGGGATGCGCCGCTCGATGCGCCAGCCGGGCTGGTCGCGATCAAACAGAAAGGCGGTCAGGCCGCGGCGCGGATCATCGGAGGTGCGCGCCAGCAGAATGAACGTCTGCGCCGCCCCGGCACCGGTAATGAACCACTTATGGCCATGCACCACCCAGCGGTCGCCGCGCTTTTCCGCCCGTGTCAGCATCATGCCGGCGGGATCGGAGCCGGCACCGGGATGCGGTTCGGTCATCGCCAGCGCCGAGCGCTTTTCGCCGCGGATGATCGGCATCAGCCAGCGCTCCTTCTGCGCCGCCGTCGCCACCTTGTTGAGCAGGAACATGTTGCCGTCATCGGGCGCCGCGACATTGAAGATGGCCGGCCCGAAGATCGAGCGGCCGGCGGCTTCATAGCAGGCGGCCATGCCGGTGGTGGACTGGCCGAGCCCGCCCAGCTCACGCGGCATCTGGAAGCACCACAGTCCTTCGGCCCGCGCTTTCCGTCGCAGATCCTGCAGCAGGTCCTCACGGATATGCTCACCTTCGCCGAAACTGGCGGGATCGGCTTCCAGCGGCAGAACATGCGCCTCCAGGAAGGCATCGATGCGACGGCAGAGATCGCGGGTTTCGGCAGAGAGCGAGAAATCCATCGTGCTCCCCTTCACAGGCTGGAATTGAGATGGCCGCCATCGACGGTGATGACGCTGCCGGTCATGTAGCTGGAAGCCGCTGAACAGAGCAGCAGCAAGGCGCCGTCGAGATCGCTGGGCTTGCCGAGGCGACGCTGCGGGATCCGCTTGATCAGGGCATCGCCGGCTTCGGTCGCAAAGAAGTCGCGATTGAGGTCGGTTTCGATATAACCCGGCGCCAGTGCATTGACGCGGATCTGATGCCGTGCCCATTCCAGCGCCAGCGCCTTGGTCATCTGGATGAGCCCCGCCTTCGAGACGGCATAAGGCAGGCTGCGGCCCGCAACGCGCTGACCGAGGATCGAGGCGATATTGATGATGTTGCCCGGCTGGTCTTCCGCCACCCAGGACTTGGCGCAAAGCTGTGCCAGCTCCCAGGCGCCGGTGAGATTGGTGTCCAGCACGTGATGCCAGTCTGCCTCGGTGAGCTCCAGGGCCAACTGGTGATCGGCGATGCCCGCATTGTTGATCAGAATGGTGGGCGCACCGATCTCGCGGGTGACGCTGGCAACAATGTCGACGATAGTCGGACGGTCAGCGATATTGGCGGCGATCGCCATTGCCCGCCCGCTTGGCAACTCGGCGACCAGTTCCTGCAGCCTCTCATGCCGCCGCGCCACCAACGCGACCCGCGCACCGGCATTGACCAGCGTTTTGGCGAAGTGCCAGCCGAGGCCGCTGGAGGCTCCGGTGATGATGATGACGTCTCGGCTGAGATCGAACATGGTGGCCCGCTTGTATCTTTTTCTGGTTCACCTTGCCGCGCCGCAGCCTTAGCCGCAATTGGAAATCTTTGCCTTGCCGATGGCTTGTGAGCGGTCCATACACATGCCGAACCGGACGCCAAAAAGAAAACCCGCTCGCAGCTTCAGGCCGCGGGCGGGTTTCGATCAGACGAACGTGCTGCTTAGTTCAGGACGCTATAGCCACGACCGCGCAGGCAATTGTCGATGATCCGCTGCTGGTCATTGATGCCCTTGCCTGCGCCGGCACCGACGCCCACGGCACCGCCTGTCGCAGCGCCCAGCGCCGCACCGGTACCGGCACTGCCCGTAAATGCACCAACAATGGCGCCGAGCGCAGCACCACCCGCCGCACCGGCGACACCGCCGACCGCGGCATTGCCCGCCGGGCTCACCTGTTCAGCATATTGCCGGCATTCATAGAGATCCTGCTGGTAACGCGCCGTATCGACACCCTTGGTATCGACAACGGGCTGATAGCTTTGCGCGCATCCCGCGATCCCGAGGCTGGCCACGAGAACCATACCTAAACGCTTCATTTCCAGTCCCTTTCTCAACATCGGCGGCCGCCAGCGGCGATCGCGCGGCCGGGCCGATCAATTGTCACGTTCCATTATATCCGGAGGTTCACGACCGCTTCAGCTACAAATTGCGACATATCCGAGACCGGTTGTCGCGCGATGCCCCCGGACACCCATGTGACCCGGCAAATATAGAGAAAGACGGACATCTTTGGCAGTGCGTTATGTCACGATTCCTGCCTGACATCTTCGTGAGGAAAAAGGTCACCGAGAGGGCATACCAGGATCTTCGAACTCTCCAGTTTCATAAAATTAGATCTTTGGCTCGACATCGGCAGGGCCGGCTCTCCGCGCCTGCCGCATCGGGCGGTGGCGGCCGCCCTGAATAGCGCTCTCGCCGACACCGGTTCCGCTGTACCGACCAGACCGGCTCCAGCCCTGGTCAGCATCAGACCAGGGGCGCTCCGCCTCAGCCTGCACAGCTTAAACTGAACCAGCCCCGGGTTAGATGCGTATAAGGCAGGGGATTGTCACTTCCTTCGATCGGCCAACTCTAGCCGCCGCGCTGCAACAATTACGGTGCCGGCGCCGGCTGCCGACGCGGATTTGTCATTTTCCGCAAGCAGGACCGTACCGATATCGCTAACATATGGAGAACGCTGCATTTGTTGGACGCTTGTTACAATGACCACAAGCCCCTACAGATAGGCGGGAGCAGCCGCCAAACGGCTCCGGGAATTCAAGAGGACGCATGTCGAATAAAAGTCATGATCTCGGCACCGATGCCGGATCCCGCCAGCCGGCACATACCAACGGCCGCGCCACCCTTTCCCACGGAAACAATGCCAACGCGGTCTATGAGATCCTCCGCCAGCGCATCGGCACCAGCATCTATGCGCCGGGCAGCCGCTTGACGGAAGTTGAGATTGCCAAGGAATTCGGCGTCAGCCGCACACCCGTCCGCCAGGCACTGCACCGCCTGGGCGCCGAGGGCCTGATCGAGGTCAAGAACGGGGTTGGCGTGCGGGTAACCGAGATCGCCGACCGCGAGCTCGAAGACATGTATCGTTTGCGGCTGCATCTGGTGGGCTTGATCGGCGAATTATCGCCGCAGCCACTCTCCCCGGCCGATGTCGAGGCGGTCAAAGAGATCCGCGACAGCATCAAGCAGATGCGCGACGCGAAGGCCGAGCCGGTGATCGGCACTTACACGCAGCTCTGCGACCAGTTCTACGCCGTCGTCAATCGCGTGATCGGCAACAGCTTCCTGCGGCACTTCATCGATGTGATGTATCACCAGACGGATCGCTACTGGTACAGCTGGATGCAATCGGAAGACCTGCGGCGCGAAGTTCAATATCTCTTCCAGGAAGTGGACGACACCCTGCAAGCACTGGAAAAACAGGACTTCAAGGCCGTCGGCACGATCCGCGGGCAGCACATCATGCTGATGCTGGAACGCATGGAGAGTTATCGGCACGGCCTGGCAAAAGCGTAAAAGCCAAGTCTCGCAACCGTTATGAGGCGATCGCGTCGATCTCGCTGGATTGGCGCGCTGCCAATTCCTCGAGCCTGGACCAGTTCTGCCGCACCTGCTGATCGGCCGCCTCGTTGCTGTCCTTGCGCATGTATTCGCGCAGGCCACGGTGAAACTCGCGTATGGATTTCTCGATCTCGACTTTATGCCGGCGCAGAAATTCCTCGCGGAACATAATGCGGCGGATGAGGTCGACGCTCATATGCTCGTCAGTGACCGAACTGACGATGGCGAAACTGGCGCTGACCATGGCAAAACGTTGCGCACTCTGGTTCTGCATCTCGTAGAGCGAGTCCAGCGTGAACGCTTCCTGCCTGGTTTCTTTTTCCTGATTGAGCGCGAGAAAATCTGAAGAGCCGGACGGGATCTCTTTCATCCGCTCGTTATATTCGAATTCGAGGTCCATCACGCTTTTCTCGGCCCGCTTCACCTCTTCGTAGGCAAGGTCGAGTTCCGCTTTGGCCTCTTCAATCAGATGATGTCGCCTGATCACCCGGAGCACGTCTCCCTGATCGTTCCCGCTCCCAAATTCGGCAGGCCGAAAGACGGACAAAGCCGCCTGGCGCCATGCTCGCCCGGCCATCTGCCGGCACTGGTTCGGTCACGGGGTAAGTCTAGAAAGCAGCGCCTTAAACAGGCGTTAAGGAGGGGTGGCAAACACAGGACAGCCAACCCAATAACGCATTCTTCTGTAAAAAATCACACATCCTGTGCCGCTTTGACGCGCCCTCAGTGGCAATCCGTCCTCAATAGCCGCGCTGGCGATCGACTTGGTTAACGAGCTCTTTCCCAGCCCGCGCCCGCCGGTAGTTCTCGACGATCAGGGCGGCGCCGGTGCCGGCTCGGGTGATCGCGGCGATATGCGGTGTCACCGTGATGCGGGGATGGCGCCAGAAAGGATGATCGGCCGGCAATGGCTCGGTGTGGAAGACATCGAGGACGGCGCGCGACAGATGACCGCTATCGAGCGCAGCGATGAGATCCGCGTCGACCAGATGCGGCCCACGTGCGGCATTGATCAAGGCGGCACCCTGCGGCAACAGCGCCAGCAGCGTGCCGGAAAGAATGCCACGGGTTTCCGGCGTCAGCGGCAGAAGACAGATGAGGAGATCGCAGCCGGCCAGGAAATCACTCAACTGCTCCATCCCGGCATAACAGGTGACATCCGGCACCGTCTTTGGCGTGCGGCTCCAGCCGCGCAGGGTGAGGCCAAGAGCCGAGAATTGTCGCGCCGCATCCAGCCCCAGGGCGCCCAGGCCCATGATGCCGACGGTCCCATGCCGGGCCTGCAGGCCTTCCAGCCAGCGATGCTCGCGTTGCGCCTGGCGCAGCAGTGGCCCCTGGCGGAAATGATCCAGGACCTGGAAGACGAGATATTCGGTCATGCTGCAGGTGAGGCCGTCATCGACCATGCGGGCGACCGGCACACCGGCCGGCAGGCTGGCACTTTGCATCAGATGATTGACGCCGGCCCAGGTCGATTGAATGCCGCGCAGACCGGGGAAAGGTGGAAATTCCCCGCGCAAGCGGCCGCCGACGATGATGAAGTCCACTTCATCCGTCGGACCGGTCTCCGGCCAGCGTCGGAAGGTCAGCCCGGGATCGATTTCGCGCACGGCATCGAGCCATTGATCGGCTTCATCGGCATCGCCGGCATAGAGGATGGTCATGCTGTTGCTACGGTCCTGGTCGTCCTATATCGGGCGGCGCTGCGCTGTCTCTTGCAATCACTCCCGCGTAGGGCCGGCGCCATTGCGCCCGATCATGGCAGCAGCGTCAAGCGCAACCGCTGCGGAACGAGAGCGCCGCCCATCCCCCGTCCCGCCAGCTTCTGCCTGCAGTTGCATGCGTCAATGCCAGTAATGACCGCCGCCGCCATAGCCACCACCATAACCGCCGCCATGGCCCCAATAGCCATGCGGGCGCTCGTAATAGCCGCCGCCGGCCGGATAGACCACGCAGCCAGCCAGCGTCACCAGCAGCGACAGGGCAGCAACGGGAACGCCAATGCGACGCAACAAGGTAAGCATGATGTGCCTCTCTATCGAAAGGTGTCACGACTGACACCTGACAATGGCACGTACCGCCAAGGCACTTCCTGCTCGCCCTGGCCTTCACATTCACTTGACGTAGTTGCTGAGCCTACATGTAGGTGCACGCAGTGATTGTTCACGCCCGCGTTATCGGATGCGGCCGTTGAGCGACGATAATCGAAGGAAGTTGAAGGTGGGAATGGTGGGCGATGACGGACTCGAACCGCCGACATCTTCGGTGTAAACGAAGCGCTCTACCAACTGAGCTAATCGCCCGATCCGCATCACAGGCCAGCTAATCGCCCGGCTGGATGCTCATATTTCCCCGCAATACGACGCCCTAAAATGAAACCGGCCGCTCCCTGGGGAACGGCCGGACATCATCACAAGAAGACCCGCCGGTCAAGCGGCGATCATCCGGCGGCAATCAGTTGACAGCGTCCTTCAGGCCCTTGCCGGCCTTGAACTTCGGCTGCTTCGATGCCGGGATAATGATCTCTTCGCCGGTGCGCGGATTGCGGCCCTTCGACTTCTCACGCTTCGAGACGCTGAAGGTACCGAAACCAACCAAGCGCACTTCATGATCCTTCTTCAATGCCTTGGTGACGGCATCGAAAACAGCATCAACGGCACGAGCGGCATCGGTTTTGGAAAGACCAGTATCTTCCGCAACTTCAGCCACCAGATCATTCTTATTCACGGAAACCCCCTATCAGGCGATGAATTGAAAACGCAGCTTTACGCGACGAAGGGCGGATTTTAGTGCCCGGTGCAAAAGGGCGTCAATGAAAGAACCGCGCTTATCCCCAGGATAATCGCGGTTCTGGAAGCCTTATTGATCTATTGACCGCAAGTCTCGGCAAATTTGATGCAATCATCGCCTAAGCGATGATTGCATCCTGTCCGGCTCACGGCTTCGCGATCATCATTATATCCATCAACGTGCCCGCCTTTTGAAAAGGCGATCGCGTCAATGGGTAACGACGGTGCGATCGTCGTCCTGATTCGTCGAAGCGACGGGCTCAACCTCGGCCGGCTCGATCCATTCGATCGGCGTCAGCGGCTTCGTCAAAGCATGCTTCAACACCTCATCCACCGAAGACACCGGAATGATCTGCAGACTGCGCTTCACATTCTCCGGAATCTCCGCGAGGTCCTTTTCGTTCTCCTGCGGGATCAAGGCCGTCTTGATGCCGGCACGCAAGGCCGCCAGCAGCTTCTCCTTCAAACCGCCGATCGGCAGCACGCGGCCACGCAAGGTGACCTCGCCGGTCATCGCCACATCGCGGCGCACCGGGATGCCGGTGAGGACCGAGACAATGGTCGTCACCATGGCGATACCCGCAGAGGGTCCATCCTTCGGTGTCGCACCTTCCGGCACGTGCACATGGATGTCCTTCTTGTTGAAGATCGTCGGCTTGATGCCGAACTCGACGCTGCGCGACTTCACATAGGATTCCGCCGCCTGCACCGATTCCTTCATCACGTCGCCGAGCTTGCCGGTGGCGATCACGCGGCCCTTGCCGGGCACCGTCACCGCTTCGATCGTCAGGATCTCGCCGCCGACTTCCGTCCAGGCCAGACCGGTGACGACGCCGACCATATCCTCGGCCTCCGCCTCGCCGTAGCGGAACTTCCGCACGCCGGCATATTTGGCGAGATTGCGACGATTGATCGTCACCTTCTTGAGACTCTTCAGCAGAATCTCCTTCAGCGACTTGCGCGCCAGATTGGCAATCTCACGCTCAAGGCTACGGACGCCGGCCTCACGCGTGTAGTAGCGCACGAGGTCGCGGATCGCGTCTTCGGAGAGCACCCATTCACTCTTCTTCAGACCATGATCCTTCATCGTCTTGTCGATCAGATGCCGCTTGGCGATCTCGACCTTCTCATCCTCGGTGTAACCCGAGAGGCGGATGATCTCCATGCGATCCAGCAACGGCTGCGGCATGCGCAGGCTGTTGGCGGTCGTCACGAACATCACGTCGCTGAGGTCATAGTCGACCTCGAGATAATGGTCGTTGAAGTTGATGTTCTGCTCCGGATCCAGGACCTCGAGCAGAGCCGAAGACGGATCACCCCGCCAATCGGCGCCGAGCTTATCGATCTCGTCCAGCAGGAACATCGGATTCGACGACTTGGCCTTCTTCATCGCCTGGATGATCTTGCCCGGCATTGAGCCGATATAGGTCCGACGATGACCGCGGATCTCCGCTTCGTCACGCACGCCACCGAGGCTGATGCGCACGAAGTTGCGACCGGTCGCCTTGGCGATCGACTTGCCCAGCGAGGTCTTACCGACACCCGGCGGGCCGACGAGGCACAGGATCGGGCCCTTCATCTTCTTCTGGCGCAGCTGCACGGCGAGATATTCAAGGATGCGTTCCTTGACCTTCTCGAGACCATAGTGGTCGTCGTTGAGGATCTTCTCGGCGTGCTTGATGTCCTTCTTGACCTTGGTCGGCTTCGCCCAGGGAATCGACAGCAGCCAATCGAGGTAGTTGCGCACGACCGTGGCTTCCGCCGACATCGGGCTCATGGTGCGCAGCTTCTTCGCCTCGGCCTGGGCCTTTTCACGGGCCTCCTTACTGAGCTTGGTCTTCTTGATGCGCTCTTCGATTTCGGCAACTTCGTCCTTGCCGTCCTCGCCTTCGCCGAGTTCCTTCTGAATGGCCTTCATCTGCTCGTTCAGATAGTACTCGCGCTGGGTCTTCTCCATCTGCCGCTTGACGCGGCTGCGGATGCGCTTCTCGACCTGCAGCACGCCGATCTCGCCTTCCATGAAGGCATAGACGCGCTCAAGACGCTCGGAGACCGACTGGACTTCCAGCAGCTCCTGCTTATCGTTGATCTTGAGGCCGAGATGCGAGGCAACCGTGTCAGCCAGCTTCGACGGATCGTCGATCTGGTTGACCGAAACCAGCACTTCCGGCGGGATCTTTTTGTTGAGCTTGATATACTGCTCGAACTGCGAGATCACCGACCGCGCCAGCGCTTCGACTTCCTTGCCTTCGTTGGCGGTATCCGCCATCGGCACGGCTTCGGCGATGAAGAAAGTGTCGCTGTCGACAAAACGCTGGATGACGGCGCGGTGGCCGCCTTCGACCAGCACCTTCACCGTACCATCAGGCAGCTTCAAGAGCTGCAGCACGGTGCCGACGGTACCGACATTGTAGATATCCGCCGATGTCGGGTCGTCCTGCGCGGCGTTCTTCTGGGTGACGAGCAGGATCTGCTTATCATCCTTCATCACGTCTTCGAGCGCGCGCACGGACTTCTCGCGACCAACGAAGAGCGGCACGATCATGTGCGGAAAGACGACGATGTCACGCAGCGGCAGAACCGGATATTGCGTCGATGTTTGCGATTCCTGCATGATTCTTCCAATCGTTAAAGGTCAGGGGGAGTCTACCCCCTCGCTGTCCAAGACCGCAACCTTCAGGCCCATTCACCCAAGTATTGTGATGAATGCCTGTCGGTATCCGGCCTAATAATGTCGTAAATAGCAGCGGTCGGATTGACCGAGCCAGAATGACGCGGATGAGCCGCTTCATCTTTTGATCTGTGGCGATCGATCTCTGTCGATCCTCCACCCTGGCAGCACTGTTAACATGTTGGCGATGTGCCGACGTCCTTCAAGATCTCTACCCGCGTTACTACGCAATCCCCGGGCCAATCGGCGCTCGCGGTGGCAGCTACATAACATGGTTAAGGACAACCGGCGGCTGGCAGGTGAAGAGCTGCCTGAAGCTTGCAAGAATGCCCGGTTTATCAAGCTTGTAGCCGCTGCAAGCTGCGGCAGGAAGTGGCGAAATCCGGCTCCCGACGAGACTTGTCTGCGTGATGGTCGTCACGCTGCCGGCAATCCAGCCGCGCCCCAAAACAAAACCGGCACTGCTAACGCAGTGCCGGTATGCAAAACATGCCTGGACGAAACTGCAGCCTGATCAGGCGCCAGCCCCGACATCGCCGCGGCGGTCAGTGTAGATATACAGCGGCTTCGCACCGCCCTCGACCACTTCACGGCTGATCACGATACCTTCGACACCGTCGAGGCCCGGCAGCTCGAACATCGGCTCCAGCAGGATCGCTTCCATGATCGAGCGCAAGCCGCGCGCGCCGGTCTTGCGGGCGATCGCCTTGCGGGCAATGGCGCCGAGCGCATCTTCCGCGAATTCGAGGCGGACATCTTCCATCTCGAACAGGCGCTGATACTGCTTCACCAGCGCATTCTTCGGTTCGGTCAGGATCTGAACCAGCGCCGGCTCATCGAGATCGTCCAGCGTCGCCACGACGGGCAGACGGCCGACGAATTCGGGAATGAGACCGAACTTGAGCAGATCTTCCGGCTCGACCTCGCGCAGCACCTGGCCGGCGCGACGATCATCGGGGCCACGCACATCGGCGCCAAAGCCGATCGCCGAGCCACCGCGGCCACGCACGCCGATGATCTTCTCGAGGCCGGCAAAGGCGCCGCCGCAGATGAAGAGAATGTTGGTTGTATCGACCTGCAGGAATTCCTGCTGCGGATGCTTGCGGCCGCCCTGCGGCGGAACCGAGGCAACCGTGCCTTCCATGATCTTCAGCAAGGCCTGCTGCACACCCTCGCCCGACACGTCACGAGTGATCGACGGATTGTCGGACTTGCGGCTGATCTTGTCGACTTCGTCGATATAGACGATGCCGCGCTGCGCCCGCTCGACATTATAGTCGGCGGCCTGCAGCAGCTTCAGGATGATGTTCTCGACATCCTCGCCCACATAGCCCGCTTCGGTCAGCGTCGTCGCGTCGGCCATGGTGAAGGGCACGTCGATGATACGTGCCAGCGTCTGCGCCAGCAGGGTCTTGCCGCAGCCGGTCGGGCCGATCAGCAGAATGTTCGACTTCGAGAGTTCGACATCGTTGTTCTTGCCGGCATGGGAAAGGCGCTTGTAGTGGTTATGCACCGCAACCGACAGCACCTTCTTGGCATGGTCCTGGCCGATCACGTAATCGTCGAGGACCTTGCATATATCCTTCGGGCTCGGCACGCCATCGCGGGACTTGACGAGAGTCGTCTTGTGCTCTTCACGGATGATGTCCATGCAGAGTTCGACGCATTCGTCGCAGATGAAGACGGTGGGCCCGGCGATCAGCTTGCGGACTTCGTGCTGGCTCTTGCCGCAGAAGGAGCAATAGAGGGTGTTCTTTGAGTCGCCGCCACTGGCTTTATTGGTCATCCTGATCCATCCAAGCTGCCGGCGGTCGCCTCCGACCGCAGCCATTTTGTCATGTTAGCCCCGGTAAATTCGGGAACACAACGGCTTTTTCCGAGTCCAGCCACTCCGCCGTACCCTTGTCGATCACTTTCGCCGCGATCACGACCACGAGGGTCGTTCTGGGGCAAAAATCACGGAAATACGGGCGGAGCTACTGTTACATCCTAGGGGGAAACTCCTGTGAAATCGTTAAGGGGCACCCCGCTCCAAACCGTTTATTTATCGCCGCTCTTATCGTCGGCGCTCTTCGGACGTTCCAGCACCACTTGGTCGATCAGGCCGAAGCTCTGCGCCTCCTCGGGATCCATGAAATTGTCCCGCTCCATCGCGGCTTCAACCTTTGCGATCTCCTGTCCGGTATGATGGACATAAATCTTGTTCAGCCGGTCACGGGTCTTCAGGATCTCGCGGGCATGGATTTCGATATCCGAGGCCTGGCCCTGGAAGCCGCCCGAGGGCTGGTGAATCATGATTTTCGAATTGGGCAGGCTGTAGCGCTTGCCCTTGGCACCGGCGGTCAGCAGCAGCGAGCCCATCGAGGCCGCCATGCCGATGCAGACAGTCGACACTTCCGGACGGATATACTGCATCGTGTCATACATCGCGAGGCCCGAGCTCACCACGCCGCCCGGCGAGTTGATGTAGAGCGAGATTTCCTTGCTCGGATTTTCCGATTCCAGGAACAACAGCTGGGCACAGACCAGGCTCGACATGCCGTCATTGACGGGACCGACGATGAAGATGATCCGTTCCTTCAGCAGCCGGGAATAGATGTCATAGGCCCGCTCACCACGATTGGTTTGCTCGACCACCATCGGCACCAGCAGGTTGTTGTAAATCTCGATCGGATCTCTATCTCGCATCATTATCTCCCGAGCCTTGCCTGGATGGTGCCCATGATCTGGGCCAGTTCCTGCAATCGAAGCGTGTTCCACACATCAAATCGGCGGCCGCGACGACTCGCAACCGCCGTTGATCATAGAAGCCTGGTATCGGAGTGCAATCTCGGCAACTGCCTGAAATCACCGATTACGGCGTGGTCCTGACCAACTCTCACCCGGCGGTGCCAATCGCGCAAAACTGCGCCTTCCCAAAGCCATATCGGTATCGGCCGGATGGATTGCAAGGACCGGCTCTCCGCAGGATAGCCGGCCCTCGTAACGCCTTGCAGATATTAGGCCTTGGCGGCCGTTTCCTCTTCCTTGGCGAACTCTTCGGGCGACACCTTGCGCTCGTTGAGCTTGGCCAGATCGAGGATGAAATCGACGACCTTTTCCTCATAGATCGGCGCGCGCAGCTGGTTGAGCGCTTCCGGGGTCTTCTGGAAGTAGTCGATGACCTGCTTTTCCTGGCCCGGATAGCGACGCGCTTCCGCCATCACCGCCCGGCTCAAATCCTCATTCGGAACCTGGATATTATTGATGCGGCCCACTTCCGAGAGCAGCAGGCCGAGCTTCACACGGCGCTTGGCGATATCCTTGTATTCCGACTTGAGCTGGTCTTCGCCCTTGCCCTTGTCTTCCTCGTCCAGGCGATCGGCCTTCATGTCCTGTTCGATCTGCTGCCAGATCGCAGCGAACTCGGCATCGACCAGGCCTTCCGGCAGCGGGAATTCATGCTTGTCGGCGAGCACGTCAAGGAGCTTGCGCTTGGTACGGGCGCGGGCAACCGAGCTGTATTCGCGCTCGATCTGCTCGCGGGCCGACTTCTTCAGCGCATCGAGATTGTCGAGACCCAGCGACTTCGCCAGTTCGTCATCGACCGGCACGTCCTTCATCTCGCGGATCTCGTTGACGGTAACGTCGAACTCAGCCGCCTTGCCGGCCAGCTCGCTGTTGCCGTAATCCGCCGGGAAGGTGACCTTGACCACCTTCTTGTCGCCCTTCTTGGCGCCGACCAGCTGATCCTCGAAACCCGGGATGAACATGCCCGAGCCGAGCTCCAGATACTGGCCTTCGGCCTTGCCGCCCTGGAATTCCACGCCATCGACGCGGCCGACGAAATCGATCACCACCACATCGCCATTGGCAGCGGCGCGATCACTCGTCACCGGTTCCGACTGGCGCTGGCGCTTGGCAATGCGCTCCAGGCTCTCGGTCACCGCGGTTTCCGGCACCTCGATCGTCACCTTCTCCAGGCTGATGGTCTTGAAATCGACCGGCGTGATTTCCGGAATGACTTCCAGCTCAACCGAGAATTCGAGATCGGCGCCGTCTTCGAACTTCACGTTGTCGATCTTCGGCTGGCCGGCCGGACGGATCTTGTGCTCATCGAGCAGCTTGTGCTGGCTGTCATGCACCGCACGCTCCAGGACCTCGCCGCGCACCGACTGTTCGTAACGCTGCTTCAGCAACGCCAGCGGCACCTTGCCCGGACGGAAGCCCGGCATCTTGACCTGGCCGCCCAGTTCACGCAGGCGGTCGTCGACCTGGCTTTGCACCTGTTGCGCGGAGATAACGATCTTGAATTCGCGCTTCAAGCCGTCGGTGTTGGTTTGAGTGACCTGCATGGAATGACTCTGTCCGTTACGTCAGAAGAAAAAGCTCTTTGCTTCGCCGATCCGCGGGGGCTTGCGCGCATCGTCCAATGGTGCGGGCGGAGGGACTTGAACCCACACGACTTGCGTCACTGGAACCTAAATCCAGCGCGTCTGCCAATTCCGCCACGCCCGCGCCCTGGACGGATGCCGCACATCCCGTCCGGAACGCACGTTTGATAATCAGGGGGGCGGTGTATCCCAGCCGTGACAACGGCACAAGAGAAAATCGGCTTTTTCCCGTTCGGAGAGGCGGTTAGGGCCATCTCCCTCGCACCCGGCCGCAACCGCCGGCACAAATGCCAGGCAACCGAGAATAGATTTTACATTTCAGGTAGTTATCGACTGCTTACGTCAGTCGGCCGACGGGTCGGCAAGGGCCCGTGGCAACAGGTCCGGCAGATCTTCGGCAATCAGACCCGGCCCAAACAAGGCCGCGGCGCGGGCATGCAGCCAGACAGCAGCGGCAGCGGCGAGAAAAGCCGGCATGCCCTGGGCCAGCAGGCCGGCGATGATACCGGCCAGCACGTCACCCGAGCCGGCAGTCGCCAGATAGGCCGGCGCCGCGCCGTTAATCGCGGCACGGTTGTCCGGCGCCGCGATCACCGTATCCGGCCCCTTGAGCACGACGACGGCACCGAAGCGCCGCGCGGCCGCCAGGGCACGGTCCAGCTTGCTATCATTCGGCCGGCTGCCATCCGCGAGATCGGGGCAGAGGCGCTGGAACTCGCCCTCATGGGGCGTCAGCACGCGCGGTGCAGCGCCAAGTGCCGTCGTCCCCTCCCGCGTCAATTCCGCCAGGGCATCCAGCCCGCCGCCATCGATCACCAGGGGGCGTCCGCCGGCCAAAGCCTGGCGCAGCAGAGCGGTGGTTTCCGGCTCCGGGGCAAGGCCGCTGCCAATCAAGACGGCGGAAAAACGCCGGTCCTCCAGTACCTGCGCCAGGGTTAAGGCATCCGCCGGCCCGGTGCTCCCTGACGCGCGCTTGCGGACAATCACGCCCGGCTGTTCCGCGGCATAGATCGGCACGGCTTCGGCGGGGGCAAGGATGGTCGCCAGGCCGACACCGGCCCGCCGCGCCGCCCGGGTGGCGAGACGCACGGCGCCAGTCATGGTCCCGCCGCCCACCGCCAGCAGATGGCCGCGGCTGAACTTGTGCGCCGTCTCCGCTGGCACCGGCAGTTCATCGCGCCACCACTGACCGTCATTGAGCAGAAGCGTCGGCCCTTCGCCGCAGAGAGGCTGCGGCGGCAGGCCGATATCGGCGACGACCAATTCGCCAGAGAGACGGCGGCCGGGCAGCAGATGATGGCCGGGCTTGGCCCAGGCGAAGGTGACGGTGCAGTGCGCCGCAATGGCACTGCCGAGTGCGGCGCCGGTATCGGCGTGAACCCCGCTCGGAATATCGATCGCAACGATCGGCGCGCCACTGGCATTGGCCCTGGTGATCAACTGGGCAGCAACACCCGTGACCGGGCGTGCCAGCCCGGTTCCGAACAGGCCGTCGACGATCAGCCCCGTGACGCCGGGCCAAGCGATATCCGCGTCGCTGCCGCTCTCGACCAACCGAACCGGGCCGGTCAAGCCGGCCGCGGCGCGGCGGGCATCGGCGCTGCCGGCCGGCGCGCTTGCCACGACGGTGACCGGCCAGCCGGCCAGCCGCAGATCACGGGCGACGATATACCCATCGCCGCCATTATTGCCGGGACCGCAGAGCACCAGCACCGGCCGTGGCGTCCAGTGTTGCTTGATGCGCGCGGCGACCGCCTGGCCGGCGCGCCGCATCGCCTCGAAACTGTCGAGCCCCGCGGCAAAGGCGGCCTGCTCGCTGGCGCGCATCTGCGCCGCGGTGACCAGGCGCGCGGCCCTGTTGTTGGCGGCGGGTTTGGTACTGTCCGGCAATTCGCTCAAGGCTCGACCTGTCTGCTGCTTGCTCCGCTGCTTGCCGGGCAAATCTAGCGCAGAAATCCACGCCCGACAGCCATCTCAATCGCGGCCGCCAGGCGATGGTGTCCAGCCGGCAACCGGCTTAGTTGATGACGGTGCGGCAGAATTCCTGCTGGTAGCGCTCATGGATATCGCCGCAGGTCTTCTGGGCGGCTTCCAGCGAGTTGAAGGGGCCGACGAAGAGACGATAGATCGAGCCCGCCTGCTCGTTGAAATAATACTGGCGGATATCCGGGGCCAACTTCTTCAGGATGCCCGGATACTTCTGCAACAGGCGATCCCATTCCGACTGCGCGCCTTCCTGGGTGCCCTTGCTGGCGAGCCAGATGCGGTAGACCCGCTCCGATCCGTTCAGCGACTCCGCCACCGGCAGTTCCGGTGCGAGCTTCTCTCCGGCACCGCCGGATGTCTGGCTTGCCAAAGCCCCTTCCCCAGCGGTTGTCGACCCAGGGGTTGTCTGCTTCGTCGCCGCATCCTTGGTCGCGGCATCTGCAGGCTTGTCCGGCGGCGGTTGATCGTGGCCCGCCGCATTGGCATCTTGGGCATCGGATTTGCCGCTATCGGCTTTCTGCTGCGCTGCCGGCTCCGGGGCCTTGCCGGCATTGTCCGCCATGGCGAAAGCAGGCGTATCCGTCACCGACTTCTTCAGCCCCTTGGCAGCGAGATCCTTGTCATCATTGCTCGACGGTGCGGTCTTATCGGCAGGCTTATCGGCATCGGCCGGCTTCTGGTCGCTCGGCTTCGCCGCCGCAGCAGCCTGCTCGGATGACTTCTCTGCCGTCGCCTTATCATCCGCTGTCTTATCCGACGGCGACTTCTCGTCAGCAGGCTTCTGGTCGGCCGCGCTCTGCTCGGGTGTTTTTTGTTCAGATGTTTTTTGATCCGGTGCCTTCGGTGCCGTCGCATCATGCGTGACGGCACTTTGATCTGCCGGCTTTTGCTCGGTCGATGCCGGCTGGGCGTTCTTGCCGTCGGCAGGCTGAGCGGGCACATCTGTGCTGGCCGTCATAGCAACCTTCGTCGTCTTGTCCGCCGTCTCCTTCGCGGCATCCGGCTTGGGCGAAGCCTGCTCGTCCTTGGTCGCAGCGGTACCATTGTCGGCAGTGGCGGTTGTCGGTGCCGGGGTGTCGGTCTTGCTCGCGGCAGCGGGCGTCGTGGCAGCGGCGGTGCTTTCCTGGCTTGGCTGCGTTGCCGTCTCACCACCCGATCCGGCCCCCGCCGCGGCGGTTCCGGTCGCGCTGGCGTTCTGCGCCAGTTCCGATTTCGCCATGGCATTGCCGTTATCGGCGGCGCGCTTCAGCCAGTCGGTCGATTGCTGGCTGTCCTTGGGAACGCCGGTACCTTCGCGATACAGGATGCCGAGGATGAACTGGGCCTGCGACAGATTGCCCTGCGCCGCCTGGGTGATCAGTTCCGCCGCATGCTTCTCATTCTTAGTGACGATGCCACCATTGAGGTATTGGACGCCGAGATTGAACATCGCCAGCGAATTGCCGCTTTCCGCCGCCTTGGTCCACAGCGTGACCGCCTGCTTCGGATTACGCGCCACGCCACGGCCGTCGAGATAGATCATGGCGAGGTTATTCTCGGCATCGGCAAAGCCCTGCTTGGCCGCCGCCTGATACCAGCGGATGGCAGATGCCATATCGACCTTGCCGCCCACCAGCCCGCGCTCATAGAGCACGCCAAGGCCGTGCTCGGCCCGCGCATCGCCGGTCTTCGCCTCGGCATCCCATTCGCTGAACGCCGTCTTGTAGTCTTCCGCGCTATAGGCCCGCAGACCCGCTTCGTAATCGGCCGAAGCCGGCCAGGCCAACAGCGTCGCCGCGATCAAAGCTGGGCCGATGGCACAGGTGCCGCGTAGCAGATGCGACCGGATGGCAGGCGATTGCCGCCAGAATCGGGAGAGCACGCGAGTCGTTTTCATGATGCAACTATGCCGTTCAGACGCTGCCTGCATAGAGCAAAAGCCCGGACCGGACCAGGGGCGAATGCGGGCAATTTTCCTCAAAACCATGACGCCTCAGACCGCCATTGGAACTGTCAATTGGGTCGCTGCGGCGTCTCTGCGGGCTTCAGCTTGGGCGGGGTGGCAACCGGGCCTGCCTGGTGCAGGATCATCCGCCATAGGTTGCCCTCTCGCACAAACAGATTGGTCGCGATGCCGAAATGGCCGTTCACCGCTTCGAAGCAGCAGACAATGCCGATCCCGCCGGCCATGGCGGTTTCGCGCACATGAAAGCTGATGGCGCCGGCTTCGCTGTTGGCGAATATCTCCCGCCAGCTCGCCAGGACCTGGTCCCGACCGAGAATCGGATGCGCCCCCGGATGCAGACACCGTACCTCCGTCTCCTGCGCCCAGACATCGGCCATAAGAGCAAGATCAAGGCCGGCGAAAGCCCGGTAGAAGGCTTCGTTGGCAAAGCCGATAAGATCAAGATCTGACATGATGCCCGGTCATTGTTCCGCGGGATTATCCGGCGGTAAGGTTAACCAAGCACTAACCATCTGCCAGCGGCGTCGGCCGCGGCCCAAAAATGCCCAACCATGGCGGAAAGGTTCAGCCGGTACTTCCGCGGTTCTTGGTTCGCGGCGGGGGGCTTTGGCGCGGCGGCTTATGGATGATGAAATCCTGACGCCGGAAGGGTTGCGGTTGTGTCGTCGGATCGGCATCAGGATTGGTGACGACACAGTCATTGCTGACCGAGGCCCGCTGCCCCGCCCCTACGGCCACAACCGCGCCGCCGCGGCATGGCGCCAGGCTGACCAGCCCGGCCTTGACGGTGATGTCGGTCCGGCCGTCGCCGGCGATATAGACCGTGAGGGCGGTGCCGCGCAGGCCGATCGTCACGGTCGGCGTCACCAGTTTCACCTTGTCGTCGCTGTTCATCCGGCCGCTGACGAAATCATAGGCGCCGACGAACATCTCGATCAGGCCGCCGCCATTGCCGCCGGCCGGGTCGTAGCTGTATTGGTCGAGCTTGACCGAGGCATTGCCGCCGATCTGCAGCCGTGCCTCGTCCAGGAACTGCAATTCGGTCGAGCCCTCGGGGCCCGTCCGCACCGTCTCCAAGGCAAAGACCGGATTGCCGAACTTGATTTGCCGTTGCATGCCGCCATTGGCCTGGGCCACCGCACCGGCATAGGCCTGCTGGGAAACGGTGCCGACTTTACCGCCGGGCGGATCGCTATCGGCCCGGCTGCCCGGTTGCAAGGGGATTACGATTGCTGCCAGGGCGCCACAGGCGACCAGCCAGCCGAAATGACGCATGGACCGTCCCATCGCCGCCCCCTTTCGCCGCCCCTCTTGCTCGCTTGCGCGATTGTCCCGCGAGACAGGCAACTGACAGATGGTCGCATATCGACCGATCCTTGTCGCCGGTAACTTGGCGCACGCCGCTGCGGGATTGGACCAGACCCAGCCGGTACAGAGACACTGGCACCTGCCTGGCAGGATGCTGTTCGCCCGGCATTCATGGCGCCATGCCATGGCTTGCGTTTCGGTCCGACCCTCTGCACCATGCGGCGCGAATAGGAGAATCTGATGATCGGTCGTTTAAATCATGTCGCGATTGCGGTACCGGACCTGGCCGCCGCTATCACGCTTTATCGCGATACCCTGGGCGCCCAGGTGTCGGCGCCCATCGCGCAACCCAAGCACGGCGTCACCGTGGTCTTCGTCGCCTTGCCGAATACTAAGATCGAATTGCTGCATCCCCTGGGGGAGAGCTCGCCGATCGCCGGCTTCCTGGAACGCAATCCTAGCGGCGGCATCCACCATGTCTGCTACGAGGTCGACGATATCATCGCCGCTCGCGATCATCTGAAGGCACAGGGTGCCCGCGTGCTGGGCGATGGCGAGCCGAAGATCGGCGCCCATGACAAGCCGGTGCTGTTCCTCCATCCGAAGGATTTCGTCGGCACCTTGATCGAATTGGAGCAGGCATGACCGCGGGTCAGATTTCGGCGCAATTCGTCGTCTATTTCCTCTGCTGGTTCTTCTGCCTCTTCATCGTCCTGCCCTTCGGCATCAAGCGGGAAGAGAATCCGGAGCCCGGCCAGGATATCGGCGCCCCCGCCAATCCCGCTCTGCTCAAGCGCTTCATCGCCACCAGCCTGCTCGCGCTGGTGCTGTGGTTCGGCTATTTCTACGCCACGGAAATCCGCGGCCTGACCCTGCAGCAATTTTTCCGGTGACATCATGAGCGGTTACTGCCGAGCTGCCATCGACCATCCCTGGCACGAGCCGTATCACAATCAGCATTACGGCTTCCCGATCGACAATGACGACGAGCTGTTCGAGCGGCTGATCCTGGAGATCAACCAGGCCGGCCTGAGCTGGCTCACCATCCTCAAGCGCCAGGAAGGCTTCCGGAAGGCCTATAGCGGCTTCGTCATCGCCAAGGTGGCGAAGTATGGCGAGAAGGACCGCACGCGGCTGCTGGCCGACGAGAGCATCATCCGCAACCGGCTGAAGGTCGATGCGGCGATCGAGAATGCCAAGCGCATCCAGGCCCTGCAGAAGAGCCATGGCAGCTTCGGCCAATGGATCGCTACCCATCACCCGCTGACCAAGCCCGAATGGGTCAAGCTCTTCAAGAAGACATTCGTCTTCACCGGCGGTGAGATCGTCGGCGAATTCCTGATGAGCATCGGCTATCTGCCCGGCGCCCATGCCGAGGACTGCCCGGTCTATAAGAAGATCAAGAAACTGAGCCCGCCCTGGATGCAGGCGGTGCGCAAGGGCATGGATTATACGGCCTGACTGCCAGTGGCGCGTCGCAAGCGCGCTGCCTTCTGTCGTCGCGCCACTGATATTCGACTCCGTACAATCAAAACCGAGCGGCAGCGATCATCCGATCGTTGCTTCGTCGCTGCGGCGAGATCGCGGCTTTAATTGAATTTTCGACAGAGTTTCTGGAATGGGTGCAGCAAAAAAGGCAAGCCTCCACGCGCTTGCCTTTTCTGCCGATTCATCCCCACTCCACAGCTGGAACCGGGCCAACTACTGGAGCCACACGTCTTCCCAGAACTTGGACCGTGGCTTGTCGCCACTCGGCTCGACTTAACGTCGATGGAAGGAGCCTAACGTAACGTCCTTATGTCAGTCACGCGGCAATTACATAACGCGAGCCCGATTCAACCCCTTTACGGAATAAACGATTGCGTAATCTGACCGGTCGGACAAGTGGAATGTTTTTCTTAATTATTTGATATATATGAATTTTTCATTTCATGACCAAATTATTTCTTAATCTGCGACATGTTAACGCTGTATACGGCGCAGATAGGCAAGTGCTCTCTCGCCGGCAATCGCGACCTTTGCCGCGAAATCTGATCGCAGCGCAGCCGGCAGAATCGCGTGGCAAACGACCGGACTCAGTCAGCCGGAAACCCAACGATTAATGAATTTTAGGGAAGATCTGCCTCAAGCGAGGCTGGAAGGGCTATGGGGCGAGTGACCGGTCTCGAACCGGCGACCTCGAGAGCCACAATCTCGCGCTCTAACCAACTGAGCTACACCCGCCATAAGCCGGGTGGGTGTAACCGAGACGGCTGGCTGCCGTCAAGCGATAAGCCGATCCCCGATGCCCAGATCGGCGAAACCGCCGTGCCAGGCCGGTTTCCCTGACCGATCAGGCGCTTGCTGACCAGGGACAAATGCGCGCTCGGCCGGCCGGCTGCGCCCGGTCTGGCGCCCCGGCGACATTATCGCATCATGACAGGTCGTCATTTCGCAAAATCAGGTCGGTCGCCGCCGCAAATCCGCTTTGATTCTCAGTACACTCACGCCCGATCCGGTTACCGCCGCCGAAGGGCCCGTCAGGGGTTTGAGAGGGGGGCCGGCCACGACCTCTCATATATAAGGGTTTAGCAATGCTTCATCTGGCAAGCGGCATGGGCCGCCTTGGAACGGAATCGGCCTTCGAAGTTCTCGCGCGTGCCAAGGCTCTGGAAGCCCAGGGCAAGAGCATCGTCTCGCTGTCGATCGGCCAGCCCGATTTCCAGACCCCGGGCCATATCGTCGAAGCCGCCATCAAGGCGCTGCGCGACGGCCATCATGGCTATACCCCGGCCAACGGCATCCCGCAGGTCCGCGAGGCCGTCGCCGCCGATCTCAACAAGCGCCATGGCGTCAATGTCGACCCGGGCAATGTCCTGATCGTCCCGGGCGGCAAGGTCACCATGTTCTTCGCCATTCTGATGTTCGGCGAGCCTGGTGCGGAGATCATCTACCCGAATCCGGGCTTCCCGATCTATGAATCGGCGATCAAGTTCACCGGCGCCACGCCCGTCCCGATGCCGCTCCTCGAGAAGAACGGTTTCGGCTTCAAGGCTGAGGACGTGCTGAGCCTGATCACGCCCAAGACCCGCCTCATCATCATCAACAGCCCGGCCAACCCGACCGGCGGTATCGTTGAGAAGGCGGAAATCGACAAGCTGGTTGCCGGCCTCGAGAAGTTCCCCGACGTCGCCATCATGAGCGACGAGATCTATTCGGAGATGCTCTATGACGGCAAGATCCACACCAGCCTGCTGAAGTACCCGCAGCTCGCCGATCGCCTGATCGTGCTCGATGGCTGGTCGAAGACCTATGCCATGACCGGCTGGCGCATGGGCTACTCGGTGTGGCCGAAGCACCTGATCGACCAGGCGACCCGCCTCGCCATCAACTGCCATTCCTGCGTCAACGCACCGGCCCAGTGGGCGGGTGTCGCGGCCCTCACCGGCCCGAAGGATGAAGTCGCCAAGATGATGGTGGCCTTTGACGAGCGTCGCCGCTTCGTCGTCGGCGAGCTGAACAAGCTCCCCGGTGTCAGCTGCATCGTTCCCTATGGCGCCTTCTACGCTTTCCCGAATGTCAGCGGCACCGGCTTCAAGTCCAAAGAACTGGAACTGAAGTTGCTGGATGAAGCGGGCGTCGCCTCGATCGCCGGCACCAGCTTCGGCAAATTCGGCGAGGGCTATATCCGCATCTCCTATGCGAACTCGATCGAGAATATCGGCGAGGCGATGCAGCGCATCGGCAAGTGGCTGGCGGCGAACCGCAAGGCCGCCTGATCACGCCATACATCATATGTATGAAGGGAGGGCCCGCAAGGCGACTTGCGGGCCCTTTCTTTTCTGCTTCCCGACGATCTTCTTCTTGTCGCTTCGCGGCCCTTTTGTTGCCACGATTGGCCAATAGGTCTTGATGCCGCTGCGCAATGCAGTGCCTGCATATTCCGAGGGGAGTTTTCCAATGAGCCTGATGTTGACCCGCCGCGCGGCGCTGATCGGCGCTGCCTGCCTGCTGCCCGCCACACGCCTGAGCGCTGCCAGCCTGACAGGGGACGCAGCCTTGCAGGACGCCGAGAAAAAACTGGCTGGTCTGGAGAAGAAATATGGCGGCCGACTTGGCGTCATGGTGCTCGACACCGAAACCAAGGCGCATTTCGGTCGTCGCATCGATGAGCGTTTCGCCATGTGCAGCAGCTTCAAATGGCTGGCCGCCGCTTATGTCCTGAAACGCGTCGATGACGGCAAGGAACAGCTCGCCCGCAAGATCAGCTACAGCGAGAAGGACCTGCTGTCTTATGCGCCGGAGGCAAAGAAACATGTCGGCGAAGGCGGCATGACCCTTGGCGATCTCTGCGCCGCCGCGGTCGAGTGGAGCGACAACACTGCTGCCAATCTGGTGCTCGCCTCCTTCGGCGGGCCCAAGGCGCTGACGCAGTTCCTGCGCGCGAGTGGCGACAAGGTCACCCGGCTCGATCGCAACGAACCGACCCTCAACACCGCGATCGCTGGCGACCCGCGCGACACCACCTCGCCCCAGGCGATGGTACAGAACCTACAGAACCTGCTGCTCGGCACACTGCTGTCCGATGCTTCACGTCAGCGACTGACCACCTGGATGGCGAACAGCCATACCGGCAACAAGCGGCTCCGTGCCGGCCTGCCCGACGGCTGGCGCGACGGCGACAAGACCGGTACCGGCGATCACGCGACTGCCAATACGGCCTCGATCATCTGGCCACCGAAAGGCGCGCCGATCCTGGCGGCGGTCTATTACACGGCGTCCTCTGCCTCCCGCGACCAGCAGGATGGCGTCCATGCCGAAGTCGGGCGGATCCTTGCCGCGACCTTCCCGCATAGCTGAGATCTTCATCTTGGCTGAAGGGAAAGGCCGGCACGATTCCCGTGCCGGCCTTTCCCTTTTGCATGACGCCCCTGCGTCGGCGTGGTTTGCCGCCTTCCGCCCGCTTCAGTAGAAACGATCCTGGCACATGCTGACAGAGAAGGATGCGGATGATGGCGGCTCGTAAGATGACATCGGTAATGGTGATCCATGACCGACCCGAGGATTTCCGCGACATGCTGGCGGCGCGTTTCCCCGACATCGCCTTCACCTATGTGTCGGATCTCGCCGCGCTGCCCCAGCAACTGGCCGCCACCAATCCCGAGATCGTCTTCTCCCTCGCCCAGCCGCATTTCCCCGGCAAGCCCCAACGCGCAGCGGCGCAACATCCCAGCGTCCAATGGCTGCATATCGGCGGCTCTGGCTATGAACAGTTCCTGCCCTGGCCGCGCCAGGATCTGCGGGTCAGCCACAGCGCCGGCGTCCTTGCCCGCTATCTGGCTGAGACCGTGCTGGGTGGCATCCTGACACTCAATGGCCGCTTCCTCACCTATCTCGACCAGCAACGCCGTCAGGTCTGGCAGCAGGAGACCTTCCGCTCACTGTCGGAGCAGACCTTGCTGGTCGTCGGCCTCGGCGCGATCGGCGGCCATCTTGCCACTTTCGCCAAGGCGCTCGGCATGCGGGTCATCGCCACGCGGAAGCATCCGGAACCGCATCCGGCCGTCGACCGCGTCTATCCGGCCGAACAGCTGCCCGACTTGCTGGGTGAGGCCGATGTCGTCTCGCTGCATGTCCGGCTGGCGGAGGATACAAAGCATCTGATCAACCGCAAAACGCTCGCCCTTTTCAAGCCGGGGGCTTTGCTGGTCAACACCTCGCGCGGCGGTGTCGTCGATGAGCCGGCCTTGATCGATGCGCTCAAGGCTGGACATCTCGGCGGTGCCTATCTCGATGTCTTTGCGCATGAGCCGCTGCCGGCCAACAGTCCGCTCTGGGCCTTGCCGAATGTGCTCATCACACCGCATGTCTCTGACTCAGTCTCCAACTGGCAGTTCCTCTTTGCCGATTTCTTCGCCGAGAACCTGGAGCGCTGGCGCAACGGCAGTGATTTGCGCAATGCCTTGCGCCTCGCTTAGGCTTGCGCCGCGTTGCGCAGGAGCCCGTAAAAGACCGACGAACGACCGGGGCTCGCGAGTTTGGGGAGTGAGATCATGACCATCTATTCCGCCTTCACCGGCCAGCCGCTGCCGGACCGGGCCGATGTCGTCATCATCGGTGCCGGCATCATGGGCTGCGCCACCGCCTATTATCTGGCGAAGCGCGGGATCAAGGCGGTGCTGCTCGACAAATCGCGCATCGCCGGCGCGCAATCCAGCCGCGCCTGGGGCTTTGTCCGCATCATGAGCCGCGACGACGCAGAAGTGCCGCTGATGCAGGAGGCGATGAAGATATGGCCGCAGCTCGAAACCGAGCTGCAGAGCGATCTCGACTGGCGCCAGGAAGGCTGCCTCTTCATGGCGACCGACAAGCGCGAGCTGGAAGGCTACGAAGAATGGATGCCGGTCGCCCGGCAATACGACCTCGATACCCGGCTCATCACCGGCAACGAACTTGGCCGGATGATGCCGAACCTGCGGGACCCGGCCTTGGGTGGCCTGTGGAGCCCGACCGATGGCCATGCCGAGCCGCGCAAGGTGGCACCTGCTTTTGCCCAGCGTGCTGCCGAGCTGGGCGCGCTGATCTATGAAGGCTGCGGCGCCACCGGGTTGGAAACCGTCAATGGCAAGGTCGATACCGTGTTGACCGAGGCCGGCCCGATCCGCACCAGGGCAGTGCTGGTTTCGGCCGGTGTCACCTCCTGGCGCATCCTGAAGACGCTGGGGCGTGACCTGCCGCAGCAATATGTGCGGTCGACCGCCATGCGGACCAATCGCGTTCCGCCGCTGACCGGTGCCGCGTTTTTCGGTCATCAGATCGGCTTTCGCCAGCGCAAGGATGGCAGCCTGACCTTGGCCGATGAGGTTTCAACCGATATCGACCTGACCCTCGGGCATCTGCGCGCCATGCGCTGGTTCCTGCCGCCGATGCTGCAGATGGCGGGCATGTTCACCTTCCATTTGAATAATCTCACCCTGCGCGATCTGCTGCATCGCCTGCCCTGGCGGCCCGAGGCGCAGCAGCCCTGGGTTCATGACCGCGATCCGCAGATCCCCGCGAATACCAACCGTGTCCATCGCGCCATCCGGAATCTGCGCTATCGCTTTCCCGAGGCAGCTGGCGTGCAGGCAGTGGAAAGCTGGGCCTGCCATATCGACTGCATCCCCGACGGCATTCCCGTCATCGGCCCGATGCCAGGGGTTGACGGATTGCTGCTTGCCACCGGCTATTGTGGCCACGGTTTCGCCATGGGGCCGATCACTGGCCAGCTGATGACCGAGCTGATCGCCGATGGCCAGCCCCGGCTTGATCTTAAAGCTTTCCGTTTCAGTCGCTTCGCCGAGGGCGACGTGAAGAAGCCGCGATCGATCTACTGAGCTTTCCGAAGCCGCGCTCTACTTTCCCGAGCCGGACTCTTACGAACCTTACGGCTGCCGTCGATCAGGTCCCAGCCATCCGTCCCGCCTGTTATTTAAGCGGCGCTATGCCTAATAAATAGGCAACTCCACAGGGCTTCATCGAGGACAGGGCAAAAGTCCATGAAAAGTCCAGGAATCCGCGAACCAACACTCTGGCATGGCATTTGCTGTTTAGGGTTACGAGACAGTTAAAGGGTGCCAGGCATGAAAAAGATCGAAGCCATCATCAAGCCGTTCAAGCTGGACGAAGTTAAAGACGCCCTGCATGAGGTCGGCATCCAAGGGATCACCGTGACCGAGGCAAAGGGCTTCGGCCGCCAGAAGGGCCATACCGAGCTCTATCGTGGCGCCGAGTATGTCGTCGACTTCCTGCCGAAGATGAAGCTGGAAGTGGTCCTTGAGGATCACCTGGTGGAACGCGCGATCGAAGCCATTCGCCAGGCTGCGGCCACAGGGCGCATCGGCGACGGCAAGATTTTCGTCATCAATGTTGAAGAGGCAATTCGCATCCGGACCGGCGAACGCGGCCCGGATGCCATCTGAGCACAGGACGCCATCCATCATATAATGGCGGCCTGACGAATACCCTCGGCGCAGTCCTTCCCCATCCGGGTAGCGCTGGTTCGGACGGTATTCATTCGAAGGTCCATGGCCACAGGGTCCGATGTAGCGCTGGCGCATCGGACTCGTGGTATGGACCACCATCAAAGACAAGCGATAGGAAGACACCAATCATGTCGAGCGTGAGCAAGGTCCTGGACCTGATCAAGAAAGAGGACGTCCAGTACGTCGACTTCCGTTTCACTGACCCCGCCGGCCAGTGGCAGCATCTGGCCCACCACATCAGCACGGTCGACGAGGACCTGCTGAGCGAAGGCGTCATGTTCGACGGCTCCTCGATCGCTGGCTGGAAGGCGATCAACGAATCCGACATGACCCTGATCCCGGATTGCGACAGTGCCGTCCTCGATCCCTTCGCCGCCCAGAAGTCGCTGATCATCTATTGCGACATCGCCGAACCGCTGACTGGCCAGGCCTATAGCCGCGACCCGCGTTCGATCGCCAAGCGCGCCGAAGCCTATGTGAAGAGCTCGGGCATCGGCGACACCGTCTATGTCGGCCCGGAAGCTGAATTCTTCGTGTTCGACGACGTGCGCTACGAAGTCAGCATGAACCGCGTCTTCCACGAGTTC
>Ga0209148_1000634_pt1 | contig 30929 bp, 28 predicted proteins | sample AraplaCol_mMF_r2_2_FD_184288 | JGI IMG/M metagenome (GOLD analysis project Ga0209148, IMG submission 184288) | Arabidopsis root microbial communities from North Carolina, USA - plate scrape CL_Col_mMF_r2 (SPAdes) (version 2) | ecosystem: Host-associated > Plants > Roots > Endosphere | place... | reverse complement strand
GCAACCTGTTTGCGATCCGACGTTCATTGGAAGGTTTCACGCTCGGTACTCAGCTTTGGCCGCGGAATAATATCCTACCCAATAATCTCTCTTTTGAGTTGCGGTGGAGAAAAAGATCAACTTGGAACACGGCGAATGCTGAATTTTCTATGAATTGAGGAAGGCCGCGATCGGCCACACGCTGGCATCAGCTTCGGGACCGGCAATTCTGAAAGTCTCGGGGTCGGGGATCGAATTTTTATTTCGAATATTCTAGAAATACCGTTGACGGCAGATCCGGGGCGCGTGCATGATGCCCGTCATGAAGATCGACGATGCAGCAGCTCGCCTGGAAGCGCTGGGGAACCGGACCCGGCTTCAGATCTATCGCGCCCTGGTTCGGGCAGGACACTCCGGCATGCCTGTCGGCCGTTTGCAGGACAAGCTGAAGATCCCGGCATCGACGCTGTCGCACCACATCAAGTCTCTGGTCGCGGTCGGGCTCGTCAGCCAGGTCCGCGAATCCACGACCCTCGTTTGCCACGCAAACTTCGACGCGATGCGCGGGCTGGTGGATTTCCTTGCGGCGGAGTGCTGTGCGGACGAAGTCGGATGCGGGGGCGCTCAATCCGCGGCCTGATTTTTTTATCAGATTATTCGATGGTTCTAGAATGATGGGATTAGCAGAATGAGCAATGCAAAGACGGTAGCCATCATCGGGGCTGGGCCTGTCGGCCTCGCAGCGGCCGCGCACGTGCTGGAACGTGGCATGTCCCCCGTCGTGCTGGAGGCCGGGCCGGAGGCGGGACATGCGATCCGTCAGTGGCAGCACGTGCAGCTGTTCTCGCCCTGGGAGTACAATGTCGACAAGGCCGCCGAGCGTTTGCTAGCGCCGACAGGTTGGAATTCGCCGGACCCCCAGGCCTATCCGACCGGTGGCGAGCTGCTTGAGGGATATCTCAAGCCGCTCGCGACGAGAACGTCATTGCGCGAAGTGATCCGCACCTCCAGCCGCGTCACGGCCATCAGCCGCGTCGGCTTCGACAAGGCGAGGACGAGAGGGCGCGAGCGGGCGCCGTTTGAAATCCGCTACCAGAACGGCAAGGGGCCAGAGGTCCTGCGTGCCGACGCCGTGATCGATACGTCAGGGACATGGTTCTCTCCCAATCCAGCCGGCAGCAACGGCCTGCCGGCGATCGGCGAGGCTGATAGCGCCGACCGCGTCGCCTATGGCATGCCCGACGTGAAGACTGCCCACCGTTCCAGATATGCCGGAAAGACCGTTGCAGTCCTCGGCGCCGGCCACTCCGCGGTCGGTACATTGATCGATCTCGTGCGTCTCGCTGACGAGGCGCCGGGAACGCAGGTCGTCTGGCTGTTGCGTGGTGCCGATCCGGCAAAGGCCTTTGGTGGCGGCCGCAACGACAGGCTTGCGGCGCGAGGCGAGCTTGGCAGTGCCTTTGCCGCGCTCGTGACCTCAGGAAAGATCAGGGTCGAGACTGATTTCGGTGTCACGCATCTCACTGAGTCCGAAGGCCGCCTCAGGGTCTCGGCCGGCGACCATTGCGGTGCGCGCCGCGTTGTCGTGGACGAACTGATCGTGTCGACGGGCTTCCGTCCCGACTTTTCGTTTCTGTCCGAGTTGCGCCTGCGGCTCGATCCGGCCATTGAGGCGCCGGTCGCGCTGGCGCCGCTCATCGATCCCAACGAGCACAGCTGCGGCACCGTGCGCCCGCACGGCGCGCGCGAGCTCTCCCATGACGAGCCGGGCTTCTACCTCGCCGGAATGAAGTCGTACGGCCGTGCGCCGACCTTCCTGATGATGACCGGATACGAGCAGGTGCGCTCGATCGCGGCCGATATCGCCGGCGACAAGGAGGCCGCCGCGAGAGTCGAACTTGTGCTGCCGGAAACCGGTGTCTGCACGCGCGGCGGCGTCGAGACAGCCCCCGCGGGATGCTGCGGGGGGCCGGCGAAGGAGGAGGCGTCGGCGTGCTGTACCGCCGATGAAATGGCAAAGAAGGCCGGAGCATCCGGCTGCGGTTGCGCATAAGCCGTGCCGGTTGGGACGCCGTCGTCTTGGTCGTAAGAGGGGGAAGCTATTCGTAACCTGAGCGGTCGATCTCTCATTGCGGTGATGTGCATCGGACAGGTCGGTAACCTGCTGCCGCATGTCACGCTGTCGGCAAATCTCGCGCAGCATCTGATGCCGGCATGGGGCCTCTCCGCAGCAGAGGGCGGCCTGATGGCGAGCGGCTACGCCTTCGGCTACATGCTCGCGGTGCCCTTGCTGACGACATTGACCGATCGCATCGACGCGCGGCTTGTGCTGCTCTGGGGCTCGATCGTCAGTGGACTTGCGACCATGGCCTTTGGCATCTTCGCGCAAGGGTTCTGGTCGGGCGCGGCGATCTGGTCTCTCGCAGGGCTCGGATTTGCTGGCGCCTACATGCCGGGATTGAAGGCGCTGACGGATCGGTTGCCGGCCGGCGACACCTCGCGGGCCGTCACGTTGTACACGTCGAGCTTTTCGGTCGGCGTCGGCCTCTCGTTCCTGGTGGCGCAAATCATCGCCGATCTCTGGGGCTGGCGGACTGCCTTTGTTGTGACCGGCGTCGGTCCCGTCGCGATGGTGGCCGCGTGCCTTCTGATGCGAGAGCTGCGGCCCGCCCCGAAGGCAGGGCAGTTGCTCAACTTCGCTCCCGTCTTCGCCAACCGCGAGGCGCTGGGTTACATCTTCGGCTACGGCGCGCATTGCTTCGAGCTCTACGGCATCCGCACCTGGCTGGTCGGCTTCTGGACCTTCGTCGTTGCGCGTCAAAGCGCGCCCTCCTGGTTGACGCCCGTGCTGATGAGCTTCTGCTTCGCGGTGATCTCGATGCCGGCCAGCATCCTCGGCAACGAGGCTGCATTGAAATTCGGACGACATCGCGCCATCACGGTCGTGATGCTTGCGTCGGCCTGCGTCGCGCTGATCCTCGGCTTCAACGCAACCGCGCCCGCGTGGGTGGTTGCGTTGCTGCTGATGGCCTATGGCCTGACGGTCCCGGCGGATTCCGGCGCGCTGACGGCCGGCATGTCCGGTGCTGCCGTTTCCGAGCATCGTGGCGCAACACTGGCTCTGCATTCCACGGTCGGCTTCGGACTCTCTGCCCTCGGTGCCTGGGGAACAGGCCTCGCACTCGACGCAGCAGGCGGCCCGCAGAGTGCGCGTGGCTGGCTGCTGGTCTTCGTCGTGCTCGCGGCCGGAATCCTGCTCGGACCATTGGCTTTGCTCTGGGCGCGAACGGCTCCGCCGAAGCGCCAGATATCGTGAGCGCCGGCAGCAGAGAACAAAGTGCGCGCTCGTTCACGGCTTCGTCAGGCATTCAGGCCGCCGGTTCGACTAAAGTCGTTCTATCGACGCAAGAGCCCGAAGTTTGCAAATGGCGCAAAACCAGAAGAGTGAAGTCCTGACGCAAGCGTCCGATGAAGCCAACTCGCACATTCTGGCGTTTGCGGGCGGCAGCGTTGGAATCGTTCAAGTCAAGGGCGCCCGAGAACGATGGCTGGCGCCGGCGCTTCTGCACAATTGCTCCACCGGCATCGAGGAATCGACCTGGACGACCACCCCCGAGACCGTGATCGGCCTGCGTCTCCACGGCGCGGCTGTCGAAGATCACAATCGCCGGGCCGTCCGGACCAGCGGGCCCGGCCGCGATTTCACCCTTCAGCCCAGAGGCGCCCGGACCCGCTATCTGGCTCACGGAAGCATCAAGTTTGGACAAGTGTTCTTGCCGGATGCGCTGCTTGGTAGAGCTTCCGATGCGGGAAACATTCCGGCGCTGGTCGGACGCCTTCGCGACGACTTGTCGTTCGTGCCGGAAAAGACGCTGCATGCTTTGACCTTCGAGTATCTCCGGCGGGCATTCGACTCGCGCAATCCAGCCACACCGCTGGAGATGGAAGGCCGCGCGCTCCTGTTGGTCGACTGGCTGATACGGTTGCATCATTGGCCGCACGGAGGCGCTGCGTCTCAGCTGGGCGGATTGTCTCCGCGCCAATTGCAGAAGACACGCGACTTCATTGCCGAACATCTCGCGAACGACATTTGCCTGGACGATCTGGCCGAGTTGACAGGACTCACGGCCAAGCATTTTGCGCGCGCTTTCAAACAGTCGACCGGCTTGCCGCCGCATCAATACCTGATCTTGCAGCGCATTGAAGCGGCCAAGCGCCATCTGATCGACGCGAAGATGAGCCTCGCGAACATCGCGCTCGCATGTGGTTTTGCCGACCAAAGCCATTTTACCGCGACTTTCCGAAGAGCCGTCGGCGCCTCGCCCGGCGCTTGGCAGCTCGAATACGCGAAATGACGGCCTGCCGGTTTCGCGTATCAGTCCTTCGCCGAGCGCGACGATGGCGAGCGCCAGGCCGCGCATCCGCGGCTGCGGGTCCTGGTTGGGCTAACCTGGGCTAACCAGCGTCTCGCGATCTCATTCGTCTTGCCTGGCCTCTTCCCGAGTTGGCGCTTGCAGGCGATGCACGCCTGCAGAGCAGGTTCGCGCAAAAGGTGCGCCTTTTTCAATAAGACGGGCGAAATGCAAAAGCCTCCACGCGCACAACTCGAATAGTTTGAGGCCATCACCTCTCCGAACGTCCGAGCGGAAACCGATGCGCATAACGACGCTACTATCAACTCTGCTACTGGGAGCAACAGCCATGACCGCGCATGCAGCGACCGATGTCGCAACAGATCCTGCCATCGATCCGCAGGTCAGGGCGTTCCTCGTGCAGATCAACAAGGATGCTGTACCCTTCTGGGAACTGCCCCAGCCCAAGCCGCAGGACATCCTGAGCGGGCTGCAGGACCAGACGCCGGTCGACATGTCCGGGGTTGCCACGACCGAGCGAACCATCACCGAGGCCGGTCGGCATGTGAAGCTCTATGTCATGAAGCCCGAGCAGATGACCGGCAAGCCAGGCGTGCTGCTTTTCATCCATGGGGGCGTCTGGATCGCCGGCAACTTCGACAATCATAAGCGGCTGCTGCGCGACCTCGTGGTCGGATCGGGGCAGGTCGGCGTATTCGTCGAATACACGTCGTTACCGGCCGCCGTCTACCCGACCCAGCTCGACGAGATCTACGCCGCCCTGCAATGGGTTTCCGGGCACGCCGGGGAACTCGGCGCCGATGGCGACAGGATCGCGGTCGCCGGCAATTCCGTGGGCGGCAACATGGCCGCGGCGCTGACCCTGATGGCCAAGGACCGCAAGGGGCCGAAGATCAGCTATCAGGTGCTGCTCATTCCGGCGACCGACGCCAGCGTCGATAGCCAATCGTATCTCGCCTATGACAGGGATCGCTTTCTTGCTCGCGACTTCATGAAATATGGCTGGGATCGCTACGCGGGCGATGCCAAAACCCGCGACAATCCATATGTCTCGCCGCTGCGCGCCAGCCTCGATCATTTGAAAGATCTGCCTCCCGCACTCGTCATCACCGCCGAGAACGATCCCCTTCGCGACGAAGGTGAGGCTTACGCGCGCAAGCTCAAGGAGGCGGGAGTGAGCGTGGATGCCGTACGCTACAACGGCACAATTCACGACTTCGTCCTGCTCAACGCGCTGCGCAGAATTCCCTCGACGGAAGCGGCGATCCGGCAGACGGTCGACGGTATCCGTAGCCATCTCGCACGCTGACCGGCCGCCGCCGCCGTACTCGGTCGCGATCATGCGTGCTCGACACAGAAAACCCGCGGCGGATTTCTCCGCGCGGGTTTGACGATGGCAAAAAGCCGGAGCAAGACTTAGATTGAGATAAGCATCGCTCGCTAGGGATATGTTTGGTCGCCCATTTCGAATCGATCCCGCGACCTTGAGTTTGCGGCGCTAGATGCCCAATCTCTCTTTGGCCATCTCGGCCTCTTTGCGGGCCGAGGCGATAAGAGGCGCACGGCGCTGAAGTATCTCGCGTGTCAGTGCGGGGCCGGCGCCCTCCGGGCTACCGGCGGCGAAAGGTGGCTTTGGATCGTATTCGATCAAAAGCTGTATCCGCTTGGCCGTGTCCTCGTCAGCGAGGCGGGCTGCAAGTGTCAGCCCGAAATCGATCCCGGAGGTCACGCCTCCGGCCGTGAGACGATTGCGATCTTCGACGACGCGCTCTGCCTTGAGCGTGGCGCCCATCAAGGGCAGCAGGTCGCGAACATACCAATGCGATGTGGCCTGATATCCTCTGAGCAGGCCCGCAGCAGCGAGAACCAACGATCCTGTGCAAACGCTCGTCACATACCGCGCGCGACCGCCGCGCGATGCGATGAAGGCAATGACGTCCGCGTCCTTCATGCAGGCGATGGATCCGCCGAGGCCGCCGGGTACGAACAGGACATCCAGCTCCGCGGGACAGGTGTCAAACGTATCGTTCGCGGACAGAGCGATGCCGACATCCGTTGTAACAGGGTTCTTGTCTTTCCAAACCAGCCTGACGTCAGCCTGAAGGATCGAGAAGACGGTTTGCGGCCCGACCAGATCCTGCAGGATCATGCCCGGATAGATCAGCATGCCGATCTTGGGCTTCGGCGGCTGCGGCTGCTCTGCTGCGGACACGGCTTGAACAACAGAGGATAGAAGAGGCAGCGCACCAAGGGCGATGCCAAAATCACGACGGTTCATGGTGCCTCCGGAGATTTGCTTGCACGCGCCAGTTTGTGTCGATCTGCAATCTATCCTGGCTAGGCCTATCACGTCGGCCGCCTCGGGGGAATTCATGGACTGTTGGTTGGTGGCCCGGCGCCGGCCTGCCTCTAAGCGTTGGGATCATCTGCGTTCGGATAGAAGAGCTGTTTGCCCTCAATCTTGTAGCCTGCGATTTCATTCTGTCCCTCGGGCGAGACCAGCCAATCGATGAAGCGCTGGCCTGCCTCCGTTTTGACGGACGGATGCTTCGCTGGATTGACCAGCATCACCCCATACTGATTGAAAAGGCGCTTGTCGCCCTCCACCAGGATCGCAAGATCGCCGCGGTTCTTGAACGAGAGCCAGGTGCCTCGGTCCGAAAGAACGTAGGCGCCGATCGCCGATGCGGTGTTGAGCGCGGCTCCCATTCCCTGACCGATCTCCTTGTACCAATCCCCGCGATCTCTCGCGATATCGATGCCCGCGTCCTTCCAAAGCGCCAGCTCGGCGATGTGTGTGCCGGATCGGTCGCCACGGGAAATGAAGGGAGCCTGCCTCGTCTTGATCGCTTGCAGTGCAGTAGCAACGCCACCGCCCCGGATCCCGGCGGGATCGTCCCTTGGCCCGACAATGACGAAATCGTTGTACATGACCGGATATCGCTTCACGCCGAATCCTTCGGCAAGGAATTTTTCCTCGGCCGATTTGGCGTGAACGAAAACGACGTCGGCGTCGCCTCGCCGAGCGGTGTCGAGCGCCTGCCCTGTGCCCTGCGCGAGAACTTTTACCTCGACACCAATCTTGTCCTGGACGATCGGCAGCAGGTAGCCGAACAGCCCGGAGTCCTGGGTCGATGTCGTAGAGGCTACGACGATCGTTTTATCTTGCGCGAAAGCGGGAGCGCACAAGAACAGCAGAAGCACCGAGAGGACGCGACGCGAAAGTAACCATTGGCTCATGGGTGAGTTCCCTTGGAGGCTTTTCTTTGTGATCTCATCGATTCAAGGCGCGACTGAACAGATGGCTTAGGGCGCTCACGGCCATCGAAAGCGTAACGAGAATGATTCCAAGCGCCAGCGCAAAGCTGAGTTCGCCCTTGCTTGTTTCCAGCGCAATGGACGTCGTCATCGTGCGTGTATATCCCCTGATGTTGCCGCCGACGATAATGATCGCGCCGACCTCGGCGATTGCGCGACCGAATGCCGCGAGAAAGGCCACCATCAGTCTCTCACGACCGATGTTCATGAGCGTGGCTATGGCCCGAACGCGCGAAGCCCCATCGACCAACAGACCGTCGCCGTAGGTCGCCCAAAGGTCCGCTGTCATGCGGTGCACCAGGGCAACGACGATCGGGATGCAAAGGATGGTCTGCGCAAGCGCCATGGCCGTCGGTGTAAACAGAAGTCCGAGGAAACCGAACGGGCCGGAGCGCGACAGCAGGAGATAAACAACGAGGCCGACAACCACGGGCGGTAAGCCAAGAAGAGCATTTGCTGCCACAATCAGGGCTGCCTTCCCGGGCAGACGGTAGACGGCCAACGCCGTGCCAAGCGGTGAGCCGAGAACGAAGGCAAGACAGCTCGCGCTCAAGCTTACTGCCAGAGATAGAATAACGATGTCCCTGAGTTCGGCATCAAACTGGCCGACCAACCCGGTTGCTATTTGGAGAGCTTGGGCGAAATCATTCATCCTGCTTTCCTACTCCGGGCTGACGACGAGAAGAACAGCTTCCTCGTTGGACGAAAGTCTCGGCCGCGGTCGCATTCCTCCTCCGACTTGAAAAATCCCGCGACGGATTCCTCCGCGCGGGCCATACGAATTTTTGATGATGCCACTATACCGGTGTTTTGCCCGACGGGACAAACAATTTTCGGTAAAACAGCAGTTCGGCGCCGGGGTTGCTTGCACTCAGTTTTGAGGCTGCGCCGACCCTCGGACCGATGCCAAGCTATGGCGGGGCGTTAGTCCAATAGTTTCAACGCCCGCGCTACTGTGCATGGGGTTGTTTTCGCGCGCTGTTGCTTTGAGGCCGTATCAGCGCCGGCCGCGTGGCGTCTCGGCCTTGGCGGGCGCTTCGGTCTGCGGCGCGCAGGTCGCGGCTTGCAACGAGCCTTGCGCCTGCGGCATCAGGCCGGGCTCGGCGGCCAGCGCCTTCATCACGATCAGGCCGGTCGTGCTCGGGGAATCGATGATCAGGCGGTCGGCCGCGGTGACCTCTTCGTCCTCGGGCAGCGCGTTGTGCTGCGCTTCCGTCATCAGGTCGAGCTCGATCACCTTCTTGCCGGCCGAGCGGTCGTTGATGGCGTAATAGGCGATCTCGTTGCGGGTGTAGAACGACACCGACGTATAGGCCTGGCTCACCGGCACGGTGAGCTTGATCGGCCCGCCCGTGAGGTCATATCGGCAGATCGCCAGCGCGAAGGCCGGATCCATGAACGGCATCGGCGAAGTGTTGGGATCGGCCAGCGGCAGCTGCGTCACGCCGTTGAGCTTGGTCATCGGCGTCAGCCGCGAATAGGCGTCCTGCGTTGCGATCCGCGGCAGCGCCAGCACGCTGACGAGATGGACCACAAGGCCCAGGACCACACCGGCAACGATCGTGAACAGCAGCCGGATCATGAGCAGCCCACCGTGGAGATGTTGGGCATCGGCGCGTCGCGCTGGGTGCGCGTCGCCACGCCAACCGGCGTGTCATAGAGGCGGAACATCAGCGCATAGCGCTCGATGCCGCCGGTCGGCAGCCAGTTGCCGGCGCGCGAGCGCGCGGCGATGTGGATCTCGAACGAGCCGTCGGACTGGCGCACGATCTCCTGGCTGGTGAAGCCGTAGCGTTGCAGCGAGTTGGCGACGAGATGACCCTTGCGGTCGTACAGCGTCAGCGTCCAGAACCGCGCCGGCGGCGTCACGCCCGACACGACGACGTCGCAGCGGCCGTCGAGCGCCTTCTTCTTGTCGTCGGCCGTTGCCGTGAAGGCGACGCCGTCGCCGGTGCCGATCGGCAGCTCGCCGTTGCGCACGATGGTGGCGCGCGAATAGGGATCGACGTCGGCCGTGCCGGTGCGCGGACGCGCGGTCCAGGCGCCGATAGTCAGCGCGCCGATCTCGGTCCCGCGCGTCGTCGTCATCCAGGTGGCGCCGACGCCGACCACGGTCGCGAGCAGGAGGGCCGTCAATGTGATCAGGAGCAGCCGCACGGGATCAGATCAGTTCTTGCGCGGGGTGGATGCGTTGGCGTTCTCCTCCGCCGCATAATTCTGCGGGAAGGCAAGCGCGCTCGTCGACGACGTCGGCTTGGCCGTCTTCGTGCTGTCGTCGGCAGCCGATTTGTTCGCGGTCTTGGCCGCGTCGTCGAGCAGCTTCTCGACACGCACCAGGATGTCGGCGCCGCGCTTGGTCAGCACCGGCGGTGGACCGGGCTTGGTCTCGAGCACCTTCGGCGCCGCGCTGGCCTGCGCATCTCTCGGCTGCGGCGGCAGCTTCTGGCCCATGCCGATGCCGGCAATTTCGCGGACCTCGACGCCCTGATGCGCCGCGACCATGATGTCGTGCCAGGTCTGCGCCGGCAGCGAGCCGCCGGTCATGCGGTTGGTCGGCGAATAGTCGTCATTGCCGTACCAGACCGCGCAGGTGAAATTGCCGGTGTAGCCGACGAACCAGGCGTCGCGATACGCATTCGTCGTGCCGGTCTTGCCGGCGGTCGGAATGCCGTCGAGGGCCGCGCGGCGCGCGGTGCCTTCGCTGACGACGTGGCTCATCATGCCGGCCATGTCGGCGGCGATATTCGCAGGAATGGCCTGCTTCGGCTTCGGGCCGTCGCGGTCCCAGCGCCAGACGAGGTCGCCGGCGCCGGTGCGCACCTCCAGCACCGAATGCGGCGTCACCGACTTGCCGCGATTCGGGAAGGTCGCATAGGCCACCGCGTGCTCGAGCACGGTGACTTCGTCCGAGCCGATCGGCAGCGACGGCGTGTCGGGCAGGGGGGCCTTGATGCCGAAGCGGCGTGCCACCTCGACGATCTTGGCGCGGCCGATCTTGGCCGGGTTCGGCGCCTTCGGCTGCTCCTTCTGGCCGATCGCGATCGAGAGCTTGACGGGCACGACGTTGATCGAGCGCGTGATCGCCTGGGTCAGCGTCACCGCGCCGGAATAGGAATGGCCATAGTTCTGCGGACACCAATTGCCGATGCAGACAGGGCCGTCGACCACGACCGAGTTCGGCGTGAAGCCGTTCAGAAGCGCCGTGGTGTAGACATAAGGCTTGAACGACGAACCGGGCTGGCGATAGGCGTCGGTGGCGCGGTTGAACTGGCTCGCGCCGTAATCGCGGCCGCCGACCATGGCGCGGATGCCGCCGTCGAGATCGGAGACGACGGTTGCGGCCTGCGTTGCATGATAATCGCGGCCGAACTGGCGCAGCTGGTTCTCGATCGCGTCTTCCGCCGCCTTCTGCACGTTGGTGTCGATCGCGAGGCGAACGACGAAGACGCGCTCGGTGTAGGATTTCGGGAAGGTGTCGACCAGCTTGCGCATCTCGTCGAAGGCGTAGTCGAGATAGTAGTTCGGCGAGGCCTCGTCGCGGCGGTCGACCGCGAAGGCCGGGTTGCGGCGGGCGCCGAACACCTGGCCCTCGGTCATGAAGCCGGCATCGACGAGGTTATCGAGCACGACGTTGGCGCGGGCACGCGCGGCGGGCAGGTTGATGTGGGGCGCGTATTTCGTCGGCGCCTTGAACAGGCCGGCGAGCATCGCGGCTTCCGCCAGCGTCACGTCGCGCGCCGACTTGTTGAAGTAGAAATGCGCGGCGCCATCGACGCCGAAAGTGCCGCCGCCCATATAGGCGCGGTCGAGATAGAGCTTGAGGATCTCGTTCTTGGTCAGGCGCCATTCCAGCCAGACCGCGAGGAACGCCTCGTTGATCTTGCGCTCGATGGTGCGCTCGTTGCTCAGGAACAGGTTCTTGGCGAGCTGCTGGGTGATCGACGAGCCGCCCTGGCGGACGCCGCCGGCTTGCGCGTTGGTGACGAGCGCGCGGGCCGTGCCGGCGATGTCGATGCCGAAATGCTCGTAGAAGCGGCGGTCTTCGGTCGCCAGCGTCGCCTTGATCAGCACGTCAGGAAAATCTTCCAGCGGGATCGAGTCGTTGTGCTTGATGCCGCGGCTGCCGATCGGATTGCCGTAGCGGTCGAGGAACGTCACGGCGAGGTCGGATTTCTTCAGCCAGTCCTCGTCCGCGGTCTCACGAAAGGCGGGGATGGCGAGGATCAGCATCAGCACCATGCCGCCGAGACCGATGGTTGCGGCCTCCGACAGCGGCTCGATGAACACCCAGCGCTTCCACCGCCCGACATAGAAGCGGTCCATGAAGGTCGAGTAGCGCTCGTAGAGCTCGCGGATGCCCTTCGCCGAGGAGAACAGCGAGGAGTCGATGCGCGCATCGAGGTCCAGGAAGAAGTTCCTGATACGACTCTTCCAGTTGGATGGTGTGTTCTGGACCACCTAGAACCCTTGAGGCTCGGTTCGAAAGCGTTCAAGCACCCGGCCGGGGCGGCATCGAGACGTCTTGCGGGATTGTTGCGGCAAACCCAAGGCGCCCGTTTCGCGCACCAAAGGGGACTTGCTGTTCTTCTAGCCGAGCGGGGCCTATAAACCAATGGTCAGGCTCGCAATTTTGAACAACAGGCCTAATTGAACCCCGGTTCATTACGGGCCTCGCCGAGGCGTTCCTTGCAGTCGGACAGCCGCGCGCCCTAGATGGCGCTAGCCGCAGCTCTTTGGAACCTATCAAGCGCATGACCGCAGCACGCAAACCACCATCGGACCAGGATGGATTCTTCTGGAAAACCAAGAAGATGGAGGATATGTCGACGGCCGAATGGGAGAGCCTGTGCGACGGCTGCGGCCGCTGCTGCCTGAACAAGCTCGAAGATGAGGATACCGGCGAGATCTATTTCACCGATGTCAGCTGCAAGATGCTCGATTCCTGCACGGCCGGCTGCAAGGACTACGCGAATCGCTTCGACTTCGTGCCGGACTGCGTTGTGATGACACCGGAAAAGGTCCGCACCCTGTCCTGGCTGCCGCCGAGCTGCGGCTACCGGCTCGTCGCGCAGGGCCGCGATCTCTATTGGTGGCACCCGCTGATATCAGGCGATCCCAATACGGTTCACGAGGCCGGCGTCTCCGTGCGCGGCCGGGTCGCGGGCACTGAGGTCGAGATCCCGGACACCGAGCTTGAGCACTATTTGGTGCAATGGCCCGGGCAAGTGCCGAAACGGGCCCGCCTGAAGCGACGTCCCAAGGACTGATCTGCCCTCAATCCTGGATCACGTATTCGGGATGACCCGGTGCGGGATGCACCCATGCGCCGCGATGCCTGTCCGAGAAGAAGTTTGCTGTCTAGATTGGACGGATAGAACGAATCCTACGCGGCTTTGCACCGCAACACGCCCGATCTGACAGCCCGAGATGAACCAATTCACACGGCAGAGCAGCCAGGCTGCCGACATCCAGACATTGCCCGACGATATCGCCGAGGAACTGACCCGCCTTCCGGGCGAGGTCATCAGCGTCAGTGACGCGCCTCCGATCTCGCCGCCGACGGCACTCTCCTCGGATGAGGTCCGCACCATCGTCATCAGCTTGATGCTGACGATGTTCCTGGCCGCCCTCGACCAGACGATCGTCGCCACCGCGCTGCCGACCATCGGGCGCCAGTTCCAGGACGTCTCGAACTTGTCCTGGGTCATCACCGCCTATCTGCTCGCCTCGACCGCAGTCGCACCGGTGTTCGGGACGCTGAGCGACATCTACGGCCGCAAGGCCATGATCATCGTCTCGCTCAGCCTGTTCATCGCCGGCTCGATCCTGTGCGCGATCGCGCCGAGCATGCCGATGCTGATTCTCGCGCGCGGCCTCCAGGGGCTTGGCGGTGGCGGCATCATGCCGGTCGTGCAGACCGTGATCTCCGACGTTGTCTCCCCGCGCGAGCGCGGGCAATATCAAGCCTATTTCTCCAGTGTCTGGATGGTCGGCGGCATCCTCGGCCCCGTCATCGGCGGTGTGTTCGCCGAGCATCTGCACTGGTCGATGATCTTCTGGATCAACCTGCCGCTTGCCGCCGCAGCGCTGGCGCTGCTGCTGCCGAAGATGAAGAAGATTCCGGTGTTCCACCGCAAGCGCAAGGTCGACTGGCTCGGCGGCGTGCTGCTGATGGCCTCCGCCGTTGTCTTCATGCTGGTGCTGACCTGGGGTGGCACGCGCTATAAGTGGCTGTCGCCGACCATTCTGGCGATGGTGGGCGGCGCCGTCGCGCTCGCGCTCACCTTTGTCTGGCACGCGCGCCGCGCCGACGAGCCGTTCCTGCCGCTGCCCCTGCTCTCGGGATCGGTAGCGCCCTTCGCGCTGACCGCCGGCGGCTGCGGCCTCGGCGCCATCACCGGTCTCACCGTCCAGCTGCCGCTCTATTACGAGTCGGTCTATCACCTCAGCGCCAGCGAGGCGGGCCTTGCGCTCATCCCACTCGCTGCGGTCTCGACCATAGGCGCGGCCGTCGCAGGTCGTACGATGGCGCGCGCCAAGCATTACAAGCGGGTTGCCATTATCGGCACCTCCTGGGCTGCGATTTGCGCGCTCGGTCTGACGCTGACGACCTTGCCGCTGTGGGCCCTGTTGTCGCTGATGGCCGCGTTCGCGCTCGGCCTCGGCACGACTTTCCCTGTCTGCGTGGTCTCGTTGCAGAATTCGGTCGCGCGCCCGCTGGTTGGCACTATCACCGGCGCGATGAACTTCTTCCGCTCGCTGATGTCCTCGTTCACGGTCGCAGCGTTCGCCGCCATCCTGCTGATCGCGCTTGGCGCGGACATTCCGCTGGCCGGCGAGCATCACGCCGCGGGCAGCATTCCGGCGATTCCGGTCGAGGACATGCGGCACGCATTCCGCTACGTGTTCGCGGCCGCGACCGCGCTGATGACGACAGCCTCGCTCTGCCTGATCATGATGGAGGAGCGGCCGCTCGCCGGTCCTTCCACGACACAACCCGTGGAGATGGCGGAGTAGGGCACCTATCCGCCGCGATCAGGATCGTCGTCAGGCGTCTGTCGTGCTCTGGCAGCAAGATGGCTCTTGAGCTGCGCCAGCGCGTCAGTTGACCAATCATTGACATCAGTGACCGCGACCCAGGCATCGACGTAGTGCTCGGGCGCGTAGACATGGCCAAAGCCCATTGGTGTGCCGTTCGCGACCGCCATGTCGAGCGCGAGCTGCAGCATCGTGACGATCGGATACCATCGCAGCTCCGCTGACACGTCGGGCCCGCGCGGCGCGTTCAGCCAGGCCGGAGCCTGATAGGCATCGCGGTAGGCGAAGAACGTGATCGCGTCGCTGGCATATTGCAGATAGACGACACGCATCGGTCCCCAGGGCGTATCCGGCCGCACCGTCGGCCCGTTCTGGTTCATGAAGCGCACGAAGCGGTTGTCGCGGAATTCCGGCAGCCAGGCCGGCGAGCCCGGATTGCGGTTGTCGGTGATCGAGCGCCAGATGCGGCTCGCGAACGGCGCACCGCTCCACAGCGCGCCCGCAATGGGATCGCCGATCGTCTCGAACAGCTCTGCGGATTTCTCCGAGTTCATGGCGCCGAGGCTCAGCCCATGCAGATACAGCTTCGGCCGCCGCTCCTTCGGCAACGTTGTCCAATAGCCGTAGATTTCGGCGAACAGGGCGCGCGCGGCTTCCGCGCCATATTCGGGCTGAAACAGCAGCGACAGCGGACTGTTGAGATAGGAATACTGCATGGCGACGCTGGCGACGTCGCCATGGTGTAGATATTCGACCGTATCCATCGCGGCCGGATCGATCCAGCCCGTGCCGGTCGGCGTGATGACGATCAGGATCTTGCGTTCAAAGCCGTGCTGGCGCTTGAGCTCGTCGAGCGCAAGCTTGGCGCGCGCCTGCGCTGTGTCGCGGGCCGCGAGGCCGACATAGACGCGCACGGGCTCCTGCGCGGGCCGTGCGGTGACGGCGCTGATCTCGGCAGCGGTCGGGCCTGAGGCAATGAACCGGCGCCCCATGCGTCCGAGTTCATTCCACTTCACCAGGGACGCCGGGCTTCCTGTCTTGTCGGCCGCGGTCGGCTGCGGGCGCTCGGGTTCGAACAGAACGTCCAGTTCGCGGAAGGAGGAATCGAGTGCGTTGAAGGCGGTGCGGATCAGGATGTTGTTCGCGATCGACCAGAACAGCAGGCCTGCGACAATCACGCCGATGACGTTGGCGATCCTCCGCGGAATGACACGCCGCGTGCCGGCAGCAAGGATGAGGGCGACAAGCACGAACAGCCGCCCGAGCACCAGCAGCACCGCGAATGTGACCAGGGCAATAGCGCAGACCTTGAACGGGTGCGCAGTGTCGACCGGTGCCATCTTCATGACGCTGCGGATCGCGTTCTGCCATGCGGTCGTACGCCAGAGCGCGGCGATGACGACGAGCAGGCAGCCGAAGGCGACAACCGCGTTCGCAATTGATCTTGCGCGCGTCGATGGCTCGGGCAGTTCGAGATAGTGCCACAGCCGGCGCCACAGCACGCCGGCGAAATAGCCGATCGCAAAGCAGCCGCCGGCCAGCCCTCCCTGGGTGAGATAGCTGCGCGGGATCAGAGTCGGTGTCAGCGCGGCCGCGAAGAACAGCGCGCCGAGCATCAGGCCGACGCCGGACAGCGAAAGCAATTGTCGCCGAATGAACCGCGCGAGACCAGTCAAGCTATCCCCCGAGCGACGCTATCCCCTGTCGTCCGCAAAGCCGCTCTTGCGCGGCAGCAGAATCGTAAACTCCGTGAAGTGCCCGGGCTCCGTCGCAACGTCGATCGTGCCGCCATGCTGCTTCACGACAATGTCGTGGCTCATCGAGAGCCCGAGGCCGGTGCCTTCGCCGGCTGGCTTGGTGGTGAAGAACGGATTGAACATTTTTGTCCTCACTTCGTCGGGAATTCCGGTGCCATTGTCGCGGATGCGGATCTCGATGGCATCGCCGCGGTCGCGGGTCGTGGCCGTGACCATAGGTTCGTAGCCGGCATCGGCACTCGCCATGCGTTTGTTCACCGCATAGAACCCGTTCGAAACCAGGTTCAGCAGCACCCGCATGATCTCCTGCGGGAACACTTCCGCGGAGCCCGCCGCCGGATCGAGCGCGCGCTTCAGCGTGACGTCGAATTGCGGCTGCTCGGCGCGCGCGCCGTGATAGGCGAGGTTGAGGCTCTCCTCGACCAGCGCATTGATGTCGCTCAATCGGTACTCGCCGCCGCCTTCGCGCGAATGCAGCAGCATGTTCTTGACGATGGAATCAGCGCGCCTGCCATGCTGCACGACCTTGTGCAGATTGTCCTTCAGCATCCCCGTCAATTCGTCGACATCTTTGCGGATCTCGTCGCCGAGCGGGACGGGTGCCAGAACTTCGTTCAGCTCGTCCGTCAGCTCGGCGGAGAGCGCGGCGAAATTGTTGACGAAGTTGAGCGGGTTCTTGATCTCGTGCGCGATGCCGGCGGTGAGCTGGCCGAGCGAGGCCAGCTTCTCGGTCTGGATCAGCCGATCCTGCGCGGCCCGCAAATCGTCGAGTGATTTGGCGAGCTCGATCGTCCGGGTCCGAACCTGGTTGAACAGGCTGACATTCTTGACCGCGATCACGGCCTGGTCGGCAAAGGTCTGGAGCAGTCGCACGTGATGCTCGGCGAATGTTCCGGTCGTGCGCCGCGTCGCGATGATGACACCCTTGGCCTCGCCCTCGCTCATCATGGGCGTGAACAGCATGCTGCGAAAGCCACGCGCGCGGGCGATGTCGCGTGCCGCGGGCTCGAGTTCGGTGTCGGGCAGCTGCGCCGATTCGCCATGGGCCGTGAGCTGGTAGGCGGGGAACTGTGTGAAAGGCACCGGGAACGATGCTTGCAGCACGCGGTCGCCCTCGAGATCACCAGGCGTGAATGCTGCAAGATGCGCGGCGCCGTCGATGTAGCGCAGCACCGCGGTGGAGAAGCCGCCGATCAGCCGGTTGGCGTTGGCGGCGATGGCGTCGAACACCGGCTGTACGTCGGAGGGCGAGGCGGCCATCACCTTCAAGATGTCGGCCGTCGCGGTCTGGCGTTCCAGCGTCTCTTGTGTGGCGTTGAACAGGCGCGCGTTCTCGATTGCGATCGCGGCCTGGTCTGCAAAGGTCTGGAGTAGCCGGATGAGGTCGGGCGCAAACGCGCCCGGCTCGGTGCGTGTGACGCTGATCATGCCGACCGCCGCGCCGCGGTTCATCAGCGGCATGAACAGCACGCTGCGAAAGCCGCGCAGCCGCGCAAGATCGCGGTTCAGCTCCGGGACGTCAGCGGCCTCGCTGTCGGGAAACTGGATGGTCTCGCCACCGCGCACCAGCGCGAAGGTCGGAAAATCCTCGATCCGCCTCGGGAACGACGCCTTCAGCCCTTCGTCGCCCTCGGGGCTGGTCGGCGTGAACGCCACGAGGTGCAGCTCATCGCCGATGAACTGGAGTACGGTCGCGGAGAAGCCGCCGAGCAGGCGCTTTGAGCTCGATGCGATCGCCTCGAATACGGGCCGGGCATCGGAGGGGGAGGCCGCGATGGTGCGCAGGATCTCGGCGCTGGCATTTTGCCGGTCTCGCAGTCGCGCGCTCTCGGCGGCGGCCGCCTGCAACTGCCGCTTGAGTTTGTCGATCCCGGCGACGTCGTTCGAAAGGGTGGTCATTCGCATTCCGGCTCAATGCCGCGGCAGGCGCGGCACGAGAGCCGGATTATCACATCTCCTGCGGTCGGAGCCAGCGGCCGCAACCCCTTCACGTCCCCGGCCGCGACACCTCGGTCTCCTTGCTGGTGATGAACTCCAGCAGCACCGGCACGCCTTCCCGTGTCTTCTGGATGCCGCGCTTGATCGCGGGGATGATGTCCTCGGGCCTGGTCACGCGTTCGCCATAGCCGCCGAAGGCGCGCGCCATCGCGGCGTAGTCGCCGGAAATGTCGGTCGAGCGATATTTCTCGGTCGAGATCGGCATTACCTTCAACTCGATCGCCATCGAGAAATTGTTGAGCAGGATCGACATGATCGGGATGCGCTCGCGCACCGCCGTCTCGAAATCCATGCCGGTGAAACCAATGGCCGCATCGCCCCAGACATTGATGCAGAGCTTGTCGGGCTTTGCAAGTTTGGCACCCATCGCAAGGCCCAGGCCGTAGCCGAGCTGCGTCGTCTTGCCCCAGCCGAGATAGGAGAGGGGCGTCACCGCCTTCCAGAACGGCGAGAGCTGGTCGCGCGGGCTGCCGGCATCATGGGTGATGATGGTGTTGTCGATGTCGACGGTGTGCTGCAGGTCCCACAGCACGCGATAGGGACTGAGCGGCGCGTCGTTGCTGGTTAGTTTTGGCATCCATTTCGCCAGCCACTCCTTGTGCGAGGCCGCGATCTCGGCTGCGACCGCGGAGGCGTCGCGATCCGACGTGACCGTCTTGTCGATCTCCTCCAGCAGCGCATCGAGCACGAGGCCGGCGTCGCCAACGAGGCCGATCCGGGCCTCGACATCCTTGTTGAGATGGTTCGGGTCGAGCGTGGAGTGGATGATGGTCTTGCCCTTCGGCATTGCGATGCCGAAACTGGTCTCGGTGAAGGAGCAGCCGATCCCGAAGATGACGTCGGCCTCGGCGAGAAATTTTGGCACCGCGCGCGGCACCGCGAGGCCGCCGGAGCCAAGCGAGAGCGGATGCGTCTCGGGGAACGACGATTTGCCGCCGAGACTGGTGGTGACAGGAATGGCCAGCCGCTCCGCCAGCCGCTTTAATTGCGGCCATGCCTGCGCATAATGCACGCCCTGGCCGGCATAGATCACCGGACGCTTGGCGTTGACGAGCAGGGCGGCTGCTTCCTTCACATGCACGGGGTCGGCGCCGTAGCGGGTGCGCAGCACCGGCGTATAGTTCAGCGGCTCCGGCACCTCCTCGTTCCACATATCGGCGGGGATCTCGACGATGACAGGCCCGCCGCGGCCGTTCTTCAATTTGGTGAAGGCGCGGCGGAAAATGTTGGCGACCTCGGCGGCGAGGATGATCGGCTCGGACGATTTCGCAAACGGCTTCATCGCCTCGCTGGAGTTGAAGTTCGGCTCGATATGCGCGAGCCGCCGCTGATAGCCCATCGGCAGCACCAGCACTGGGACGGATTCGCCAAAGCACTGCGCAACACCGCCCATCGCGTTCTCCGCGCCAGGCCCATGCTGCATGCAGAACGCGCCGATCGTGCGCCCGGACGTGACGCGTGAGATGGCATCCGCCATATGCACGCCGACGCGCTCCTGCCGCACCATCACGGGTCGGATCTCGGCCTTGGCCGCGTGCTCGATCAGATGGTTGACGGGATAACCGCAGAGGATCTCGATCCCCTCGCGCCGCATGATTTCCGCGATGGCGGTGCCGAGCTTCATGGCGTCTCTCTCCCTGGGCCTGGCCGGTTGGTCCGGCTGTTGGCGAGAGAGGATCAGGAAATTGGGGGAGGGTAAAGCTCGGGCGGGCGATCGTCGGCGTGGGTCAGCTATGCAGCGAGTTGCCAGCCTTCTATTTGCACTTCTGGCAAATCGTCAGCTTGCGCTTCAACGCCTCGTCTTCCTGATCGACCAACGTCTGCGCGTCGAGGCCGCTTGCTGCGCGCGACCTCGCGGGCGGCGTCATCTGGCTCGGTGCGTCATTGTCGTCGGCACCGACGCTGAAGCCGTCGTAGTCGGCGGCGGGAGCAGGACGCGGCAATTGGGGAAGTCCGCTGGTCGCCGGTGGGACCCGGTCGGACGTTGCCGCCGAATTCTTTGTAGCCGCGCGCGGTGGCGACCCTTTCGGCGGTGTCAACGAAACCGGCGGCGTAGCCGAGGTCTGAGCCTCCGCGTTGTCTTGGCAGTAGATGCCGACAACCATGAGGCCGAAAGCCAGGAGCGCCGCACGTCTCATCCGAACCCTCAAATAGAATTTCGCTTGGCGATCAAAGAGTGCCGAACAATATCAGCACCAAGATAGCCGTCAAAGGTGACGGAAATGGGGATCTTGCAGGATGGTGTCGCGTCGCCGGATTCGTCCTACGGAGCGAGAAAGCCCACCAACCCATCGCCGAGCGCCTGCGGATTCTCCTCCGCGATCCAATGCGCGGCGCGCGGCACGCGGAATTCTGTGACGTTCTCGGCCACCTCGCGCATCATCTCGGCCATCACGGGCCCGGTGGTGCTGGCCGCGCCGCCGACGGCCAGCACCGGCATGGTCAGCTTGCCGTGCTCGGCCAGCGATTGCCTGTTATCGGCGATGTCGCTATCGAAGGTCCGGTAGAGCTCGAGCCCGGCACGCAGCGCGCCCGGCGCGGCATAGGTGGCAGCATATTGATCGATGTCGTCGTCGGTCATGGCTGCCGCATTGTAGAGCCGCGCATTGAAGAACGACTGGAAGTACGCCTTCTCGCGGCCCGCAATCAGCATCTCCGGAATATCGCGCACGCTGTGGAAAGCAAACTGCCAGACCCGGGGATCGGCGCGCAGCCTATCGAAGACGTTCGTGCCCGGCAGCGGCGCGTCGATGACCGCGAGATGCGGGACCTCCTCGCGAAACATCTGCGCATAGGCATAGGCCACCATCAGGCCGATATCGTGGCCGACCAGCGCGATGGGCGCGGTGATGCCGAGCTCGTCCTTGACCAGGCGGTGAATGTCCTGCGCCATGGTGCGCTTGTCGTACCCGTCGAGCGGGCGCGACGAATGGCCGGCGCCGCGATAGTCGGGCGCCACCACGTGATCGCGCGGCTGAACAGCGCTTTTGCGGCGTCATCCAGCGCGGCCGGGTCGGAGAAATAACGCAGCAGATTGACGTTGACGAGTTGTGCGTTCCTGACTGCCAGCGTCTTCTCGACGGGGCTCTCCGTCTCGGCCTGACGGCTGGTCTTCCCGGGACCCACGCCCAGCACCACCCAGCGGCCGCCGGCGCGCACCATGTTCGACGTCGCGACAAAACTGTCCTCGCTGTAGGTCGCATCGAAGACGAGGTCGACGCCGCGCCCCTGGGTCAGCTTCGCAACCTCATGCGCAATGTCGTCGCGCCGGTAGTCGAACACGTGGTCCGCGCCCGACGCGCGCGCCAAGGCGCGCGACTGCTCGTTGCCGCCGCTGCTGATGATGGTGCCCGCGCCGAGCGCCTTCGCTGTCTGGATTGCGAGATGGCCGACCCCGCCGCCACCGCCGGGAATGTAGACAGTGGCCCCGGGCTCGAGCGCATCCGCCAGCGCAAAATAAACGGAGAGGAAGCAGACGCCGAGCGTTTCGGCCTCGACGAAACCAAGACGTTCCGGCTTTGGCACGGTCATGAAGTCCGGCATCAGCGTGTAGCCGCCGGCACCGCCAGCGGCCCAGGCAGCGTCCCGGTTGGTCGGGACCATCCCGAACACGGCATCGCCAACGCTGAAATCCGTCACGGCATCGCCGCGCGCGACCACAATGCCCGCGACATCGAACCCGAGGCCGACGGGTGGTGTGCGGCCGAGAAAATTGAGCGCGGCGAGCTTGTAATCCAGCGGATTGAGCGAGCACGACACGACGTGGACGAGCATGTCGTGCGGACCTGACGTCGGCGGGGCACGATCAAAGGCGTCGAGCGGCAGGCCCTGACGTGCACGGGTATAGCCGATGGCGCGGAACCGGGTGGCTGGAGCGGGAACTGTCCTTGGTATGAGGCGATCCTCCTGTCTCGCGGAATAGGGGGATATCCTCTTATATCAGGTCAACAGGGCGTGAGGGGCAGTTCCTTGTTTGCGTCCGCGGAAGGACTCTGGATTGCTTCGCCGCGCTTGCAATGACGAGTCTGCGGAAGCGCTTCTCCGCATAGCGCCGTGCACCGTGCCCTACACCTTCTCGTCCAGCGCGCGCCGGAGGCGTCGGATGATGACGCCGCGGGCGCGATCGTCGGCGGCCGCGGCAAGCCTGTCGTTGATGTCGAGCGTGAGCTCCGACATCTCGTTGTGCCAGTCGAGACGGGTCACGGCCTCGGGCGCGAGCCGCCGGCGATGATCGACGTCGACCACGCGCGGTTCGGGAGAGGCGAGTTCATAGATGTCGTCCAGCATCGGCTGGTAGACCTTCGCCGCCGGAATGATGCGTTCGGAGACGCGCTCGGCCAGGCCCGCGACGGCGCTTTCCTCGCCGTGGACCAGGAACAGCCCGCGGGAAATGGGGCGGCGCGCCGCGATCCAGCCAGCCATGCCGGCGCCGTCGGCATGACCCGAATATTCATCGATCATGCGGATCCGTGCCGCGACCCGGATTTCCTCCCCCTGGATACGTACGGCCTTCGCGCCGTTCTGCAGAAAGCGGCCGAGCGTGCCGTTGGCCTGGAAGCCGGCGAGCAGCACGGTCGCGCGCTCGTTCCAGAGCCAGCGCTTCAGATGATGGCGGATGCGTCCTGCATCGCACATGCCGCTTGCCGCGATGATGATGTGAAATCCGCTGAGCCGCATGATCGCCTTGCTCTCGTCGGCGGTCTCGGTGAATTTGAGATGCGGCGAGTTGAGCAGGCGATCGGCGTCGACGCTCGGGTCGAGGCTCGCGGCGTGCCGGCGGAAGACTTCGGTGGCCCGGATCGCCAGCGGCGAGTCGAGGAAGATCGGCGCGGTCGGAATCTCGCCGTGCTCCATCAGGTCGACGAGGTCGACGATCAGCTCCTGGGTGCGTTCGACCGCAAAGGCCGGGATCAGCAGTGCGCCTCCGGCTGCGGCGGCCTCGCGCACCTCGGCGGCGAGGTGCTGCCGCCGCAGCGCAGGCGTCGTCGCCGTTCGCAAGCGGTCGCCATAGGTGGATTCGGCGATGACATAGTCGAGGTCGACCGGCGCTTCGGGATCGGGCTGCAGCAGCTTGGCCTCTGGCCCGACATCGCCAGAAAGCAGCACGCGAAGCGGGCGTGGCGAACCTTGCTCGGCGATTTCGAGCTCGATCGAGGCGGAGCCGAGCAAATGGCCGGCGTTCCAATAGCGCGCGCGGACGCCCGGGATCACGTCGATCCAGTGTTCATAATCGACCGCCCGAAACGCCTGGAGCGATGCGACCGCGTCGGCCTGGGTGTAGATAGGCTGGACTTCCTTGCGGCCGCGGGCCTTGTTGCGTCGGTTGAGCTGCGCGACTTCAGACTCCTGGATGTTGCCGGCGTCCGGCAGCATGTAGGAGCAAAGGTCGATCGTGCCACGCGTCGCCAGGATCGGCCCTGCAAAACCTTCGCGCACGAGCTTCGGCAGCAGCCCGCTGTGGTCGATATGGGCGTGTGTGAGCAGGACTGTCCGGATATTGGCGGGACGGAACGGGAAGGCGCCGTAATTGAGCTCCTTGAGCGTCTTCTGTCCCTGGAACAGGCCGCAATCGACCAGGAAGCCGCCGGCGGCGGTCTGGAACAGATAGCTGGAGCCGGTCACGGTGCGGGCGGCCCCGCAGAAGCGAACGGTAATGCTCATCTCGTCGTCTCCTGCGAACGTGTCGTGCCGAGTTCGGACCGCAAGGCGGCGGCGAGAACCTCGTCGAGCGCGATCGCATTGGTTGGATGCGGCACGCTGTCGGTCGAACGAATCGACCGGATGCCGCCGTCGGTGAATGCGGTGACCATTGCGACCGGAAACAGCGCGTGCGTCACGACCGCGTCGATGGTCGTTGCGCCCATTGCTCGCAGCGCCCGCGCTGCGACCATCAAGGTCGTTCCCGAGGACACGATGTCGTCGACCATCAGCGCCGGCCGCCCCGCGAGCAGCGCGGGGTCGGCAAAATCGATGTCGACGGAGCGATCGCCATGCCGCGTCTTGCGGGCCACCGCGTGCTGCAGCCGTAGCCTGCTTGCGAGATCGCTCACCCAGGGCTCGGATTCGGCATCGGGACCGATTACGACCGTCGCCGGATCGATGCCATCGGCGGCGAGGGCAGCCGCGATCGCCGGCATCGCGGACAGGTTCTCCGCGTCGATGCCTGCAAATACGGACCTGATGTCGGGCGTGCGATGCAAATGAGCGTCCACCGTGACGACGCGGTCCACAAGCGTTGCGACGAGGCCGCCCATGGCGCGCTGGCTGATGGCCTCTCCGGGATGAAACGCTATGTCCTGCCGCATATAGCAGAGGTAGGGCGCGACCAGCACCAGCCGCCTGGCACCGTCGCGCCGCAGCGCCTCCGCGGCGAACAGCAGGGCGATCAGCTTGTCATTGGGTTGATCGAGCGGGCCAAAAAGGATGGTGGTGTCTGCTGCCGGCGCGACCGTGACGCGCAGCTCGCCGTCCGGAAAGCGGTGCAGGGCGATTTCGTCGCAGGCAAGCCCAAGCCGCGCCGCAAGCCGCTTTGCCGCGCTGGTACCGGAGGGCAGGGCCTGAAGCGCGATCGTGTTCACGACTGCGTCCTGCTCTGCAGCGCCTCATGACCGTCGAGGAGGTAACCGGTCTCCTGCCGGGCCGCCGACGCGGCCAGATCATGCTCGGGTCCGTCGAAGGTGTAGACGCGATAGAGCGGCTCACCCTGCTCGACGCGGTCGCCGATCTTCTTGAACAAGCGGATGCCGGCCCCCTTGTCGAGCGGCGCACCCGCGGTGCGGGCGAGGCGGTTCAATCGCAGGCAGTCGATCGCTGACACCACGCCGTCATGCGCCGCCTTGACGTCGAAGCTGATGGGTCCGAGGTCGGTGCTGCATTTCGAGGGGCCCTGGGCGTCGATGATCTTCTGCATCTGCTTCAGCGCGGCGCCGCTCTCCAGCAGTTCGCGCGCACGTACATAGCCGGCGCCGCCACGCAGCCTCGGATCATATTCCAGCAGATGCGCGGCGAGGCGCAGCGATTTTTCGCGCAGATCGTGCGGCGCATCCGCCTCGTTGCTGAGCACCGCCATCACGTCGTTGGCTTCGAGCACCGGGCCGATGCCGTTGCCGACCGGCTGGCGGCCGTCGGTCGTGATCACCTCGACCGAGCGGCCGAACCGGTCGCCGACGAATTCGAACAGCTTCCGCAGCCGCATCGCGTCGATGGCGGTGGTGACTTTCGCGGTTGGCCCGACCGGAATGTCGATCAACAGATGTGTCGATCCCGCCGCGATCTTCTTGGACATGATGGAGGCGACCATTTGCTCGCGGGTGTCCAGGCTGAGCGGGCGCTCGACCGAGATCAGCACGTCGTCGGCCGGCGACAGATTCACGTGCCCGCCCCAGATCAGGCATCCGTTGCAGGAGGAGACGATCGATTTCATTTCCTCGATGCCGACGTTCACCCGCGCCAGCACCTCCATGGTGTCGGCCGTTCCGGCCGGCGAGGTGATGGCGCGCGAGGAGGTCTTCGGGATCGGAAGGCCGTGGGCCGCGACGATCGGCACCACGACCATCGAGGTCCGGTTGCCGGGAATGCCGCCGATGCAATGCTTGTCGACCACGATCGGGTCAGGCCACACCAGCTGCGTGCCGGCCTGCGCCATGGCACCTGTGAGGGCCAGCAACTCGTCGCTTGTGACGAAGCTCGCCGATCCGATCAGGAAGGCGGCGATCTCCATGTCGGAATAGCGAAAATGGGCGAGGTCGTTGATGATCGCGCCAATCTCCGCCTTATCCAGCGTTCGACCGCGGATCTTGGCGCGCACCGCCTCGAGGCTTTCCGGCGGCGATGCCGGCGCGACCGTGACCAGGGTGCCGACCGGTTTGCCGAAGCGGTGGAACGCCGGCTCGGAAAGGCCGATTTCGTCCTGGGCTGCCAATGTGTCGTCATCCGTGATCAGCAACGTCGCGAGCAGCGTCTTGTCGTCCAGCCGAAGCTCGACGCGGTTGAAGTCGCGAAAGATATCGGCACGCAGCGCCTTCGACCGCCTGGAAATGACGACGACGTTCTCGCGGCCCGTATCGAGACGAACACGGCGTATTTTGAGCTGGGAGCGTGACAGATCAGGATTCATGGACGGACCGCAGGAAGCTGGGTCCGTCATGCTTAGCTGGCGCTGTCTCGACGGGCTTGACTCAGATCATGGCGCGCGAGATTGCGCGCCAACGGGTCCGCGCCCTGCGCGACCGGGTGGCTAACAATGATGAGATGCGGTGACGAGACGTGTCGTTACTTCGTGGCCGCGCTGATCGAGTTGAACTTGTTGCTCAGGAGGGCGCTGCCCGTGTTGGTCACGACGGTCACGATGGCGAGGGCGATGCCGGCGGCAATCAGGCCATACTCGATCGCGGTGGCGCCCTTCTCATCGGCAAGAAAAGACCTGAGCACAATCATTGCCAACTCCTGTTCATCCGATCCAATGGTAGGCGCGCGTCGTTATCAAACTGGTAAAGCGATCGACGAGGCGTTGTTCGCGCATCAAATTGCAGGTCCGGCCGACCCAGCCTGCCGTGTCTTAACGTAATAGCCGTTAAACGAAGGTTTCATTATCCGCTTCAAATGAAGGGAAGCGGCCCGCTCTCAGCTACCGGCGGGGTGCCCCGGTGCACCCTTGCGCGAGCGTCCCAGCGCTGCCGCGAGGCGGCCGAACAGATCGCTGACGACACGCGGCCGCGTCCGCAGCGCCGCATCGGCGATGCGCTCTTCCTCGGCCGTGTCACTCACGAGGCCGATGTAGTTCTTCCTGGCGTCCTGCTGCGGCACGGAGGTGCGAACCCTGGCTCAATCGATGCCGGACCATGGTGCGCGCAAAGGCAATCAGCGGTTAATTTTGTGTCCCGTAGGAATACCCGTGCGGCAAGATGGCATCGTCGCGCCAAAAACGACCCGGCCGCTTAAGGGATTGTTGAGGCTGTTCGTCAACCGGTCGGCAAGCATGCCGATCGCCACTCAATCGCGCCCTCGGTCAGCATTCAACGCGCGCAGCATACCGATGCGGGCGAACAGCAGCCAGCCGCCGCCGGTCTCCGCCGCGTTGATCAGCATCTCGATTGCGATCTGCCAGCGCGGCTCCTGCTGCTCTGCTTCGGGCAGGTGCATGATGAAGTCGGCGGCCTCCTGCAGCGTCCGCAGGCTGCGCCCACCACGCAAGCCGATCGGATCGGCGAACGGCGTCGACCAGGGCATGTCAGGCCGCTCGATCGGAGAGTGGAGACGTCACGGCGCCGCCGGCGATGTGATGCGGTCAGCCGGCCTTCTTCGTCCGTGCGGTCGTCGCGCGCACCGGCTTCTCGGCCTTCTTGGGGGCGGCTTCCTTGGCCGCGGCGTCCTTGCCGCCCTTGCCGGAGATCGGCAACAGCATCTCGCGCTGGCCCTCGACGCGCTTTTTCGGCTTCTTGGCCTTTGTCGTTTCCTTGGCGGTTTCCTTGGCAGTCTCTTTGGCGACCTTCGCTGCGGGCGCCGCGTCCTTCTCGTTTGCGAGGCTCTTCTTCAACGCGTCCATCAGATTGATGACGTTGCCGCCGCTCTTCGGCGTGGACTTGGCCGCGATCGGTGTACCCGCGCGCTTCTTGTTGATGAGATCGATCAGCGCGGTCTCGTAATGGTCTTCGAACAGCTCGGGCTCGAACGCGCCTGACTTCTTCTCGACGATATGCTTGGCGAGATCGAGCATGTCCTTCGTCAGCTTCACGTCCTGGATGTCGTCGAAATACTCGGTCTCGCTGCGCACCTCGTAGGGATAGCGCAGCAGCGTGCCCATCAGTCCGCTTTCGAGCGGCTCGAGCGCGATGATGTGCTCGCGATTGGTCAGCACCACGCGGCCGATCGCGACCTTGTCCATGCTGCGGATGGTCTCGCGGATCACCGCATAGGCGTCGTGGCCGACCTTGCCGTCGGGGACGAGGTAGTAGGGGCGGATCAGATAGCGGTTGTCGATGTCGGCCTTCGGCACGAACTCGTCGATCTCGATCGTGTGGGTCGAGTCGAGCGCGATGTCGTCGAGCTCGTCCTTGGTGACCTCGATATAGGTGTCGGTGTCGACCTTGTAGCCCTTGACGATGTCCTCGGACGTCACCTCGTCACCGGTCTCGGCGTCGACCTTGAGATATTTGATCCGGTGGCCGGTCTTGCGGTTGATCTGGTTGAACGAGACCTTCTCGGTATCCGACGTGGCCGGATACAGCGCGACCGGGCAGGTCACGAGCGACAGACGCAGAAAACCCTTCCAATTGGCGCGGGGGGCCATGGGCTACTCCAAACGCAACGGGGACAGACCTATGAAGATACCATCGGGGAACAGCGAATCATACAGAGGTTCGGTCGGAATCTTGCAACTGCGTTAACCAGTCGCTCACCCCAGCGGATCGGGCCGATCCAGTCCCAAAAGCCGGAACATCAAATCGGATCGGGCGTTGGCTCAGACACAAGCCATCAGCGGCGACATCCAGCAATTGAGGTCACCATGGCAACCACGCGCGAGGACCGTCAGATCGTCGAAACAGCGACCGAGGCACGCCAGGGCGAACCGGGGCCGTCGGTGGCCGCACTGCTCGCGATCTCGACCGGGCTTGCGATCCTGATTCTTGCCGTCATCTGGTTCGTGTTCTTCCGGACCTGACGGCCTGCTGACAGGAAGGGCGGACCTTCCCAATAGCCGCGATGGGCGGCACATTGCGCCCGCGATGCCGCCGGTTCGTCCGATGGCCTGGCGGGCGCAGTCGCATTGACTGAGACCATCAGTTTATGACCAAAAAGTAACGCAGGCAGTTCCCCGCGTTCATATTCAGTTCACGCCGGAATTGCTCATCTGGTGCAGCGTTGATGCGGCCGATTTCTGGAGAGAAGCGTGCGCCTGCTTGTTGTTGAGGACGACCCTGATCTCAATCGCCAGCTCACCAAGGCGCTGACGGACGCCGGCTACGTCGTCGACCGCGCCTTCGACGGCGAAGAGGGACACTATCTCGGCGACAACGAACCCTATGACGCCGTGGTGCTCGATATCGGCCTGCCCAAGAGGGACGGCATCTCGGTGCTGGAGGCCTGGCGCCGCAACGGCCGCACCATGCCGGTCTTGATCCTCACCGCGCGCGACCGCTGGAGCGACAAGGTGCAGGGCTTCGATGCCGGCGCCGACGATTACGTGCCCAAGCCGTTCCATCTGGAGGAGGTGCTGGCACGCATCCGCGCGCTGCTGCGCCGCTCCACCGGCCATGCCCAGAGCGAGCTCTCTTGCGGACCCGTGACGCTCGACACCCGCACCGGCCGGGTCAGCGTGTCGGGGAATCCCGTGAAGATGACCTCGCACGAATATAGGCTTCTGGCCTACCTGATGCACCATTCGGGGCGCGTGGTGTCACGCACGGAGCTCGTCGAGCATCTCTACGACCAGGATTTCGACCGCGATTCGAATACGATCGAGGTCTTTGTCGGCCGCATCCGCAAGAAGCTCGACGTCGACATCATCCAGACCGTCCGTGGCCTCGGCTATCTCCTGACCCCGCCGCCGGCCCCCGGCGCCTGAGGCCTGTGGGCTTGACGGGCGGCCCGGCAAGGGCCTTGGTCCCGATATGACCGCCGACGCCATGCCCCCACCTCGCGCCACCGGGATCATTCCGATGCCCGCCAGCTCGCTCGCCAACCGGCTGTTCCTGTCGGCGACCGCCTGGCTCGTGGTGATCCTGGCCATCACAGGCGTGGTGCTGTCGTCGGTCTACAAGAACGCCACCGAACGCGCCTTTGACCGCCGGCTGAACCTCTATCTGCGCACGCTGATCGCGGAGGTCGCCACCCCCGACGAGCCGCCGGACCGCCAGTTCCAGTCGCTCGGTGAGCCGCTGTTCGAGCTGCCGCTGTCGGGCTGGTACTGGCAGATCACGCGGACCGACACCGAGAAGCCGGAGGTGCGCTCCTCGCGCTCGCTGTGGGACAGGAAGCTGCCCAAACTGGAAGACCAGGGCGCCGAGCTCACCGCAGCGGGCATTCGCCTCGCTTATGTCGACGGGCCGGAGGGCCAAAATCTACGCATGGTCGAGCGTCCCGTCGATCTCGGCGCCGACGGCAAATATCTCGTCAGCGTCGCCGGCGATTCCACTGAGATCTTCGACGAGACCCGCAGCTTCGACTACTATCTCGGCGGCACCTTCACCGCGCTCGGGATCGTGCTGCTGCTGACCACCGTGTTCCAGGTTCGCTTCGGTCTTGCACCACTCAAGCGCATCTCGGAAGCCATCGCCGACATCCGCTCCGGGCGAGCAGAACGGCTCGAGGGCGAATTCCCGGTCGAGATTGCACCGCTCGCCCGCGAGACCAACGCGCTGATCGATGCCAACAGGGAGATCGTCGAGCGCGCCCGCACCCATGTCGGCAATCTCGCCCATGCGATCAAGACGCCGCTCTCCGTGATCGTCAACGAAGCTGGAACGCA
>Ga0209148_1000633_pt1 | contig 30967 bp, 26 predicted proteins | sample AraplaCol_mMF_r2_2_FD_184288 | JGI IMG/M metagenome (GOLD analysis project Ga0209148, IMG submission 184288) | Arabidopsis root microbial communities from North Carolina, USA - plate scrape CL_Col_mMF_r2 (SPAdes) (version 2) | ecosystem: Host-associated > Plants > Roots > Endosphere | place... | reverse complement strand
CGCTCGCTCCGCCTCTGGCGCGAACAGCGCCGCGCGCGCCGCGCACTGGCGCCGCAGGCGACCGAGGAAGCGCGCATCGAGCACGCTGCGGTCGATGAGTTGCGCCAGCGCCTGCGCGTCGCCGGGCGCGAACAGGCCGGCGTAGTCCTCGCCCAGCATCCCCACGTTGCCCGCGACGTTCGATGCCAGCACGGGCACGCCGCTCGTCACCGCTTCGATGATGACGTTCGCGCCGCCCTCCATGCGCGAGGCGATGACCATCGCGTGGCAGCGGCGCAGCCGGCGCCGCGTCGCCATGTGGGGCAGGGCGCCGAGCCAGCGGTAGGCCGGCGCGGCATGTTCGGTCGCGCGCGCGCGGCGGCCCAGTTCCGCATCGAGCGCGGCGCCGATGTGCAGCAGGCGCACGCCGCGCGTTTCGACCAGGCGGGCCGCGTCCATGAACGTCTGCGGATCTTTTTCGGCGCGCAGGTGGCCGATCATGGCGACGTCGGGTGGCAAGCGCGGCCGCGCGGGACGCAGGCGCGGGGCCGACTGGTAGACCACGCGGGCCTTGGCGCGCAGCGCGGCCGGCAGCTCGTCCAGGCCGCGCGGCTGCAGCACGACGAGCGCCCGTGCGCGTTCGAGCGACGCGCGCGCGGCGGCGTCTTCGTGAATGTCGCGATAGAGGTCGGTGCCGGTCAGGACCAGCAACGCGGGCCTGGCCGGATGGGCATCCGTGAACGCGGCCAGCGCGGCGGCGGAGCGGCGCGCATGCAGGGCGATCAGCAGGTCGGGGACGGCGTCGCCCGCTTGCCAGCCGGGGCCGATCGTGACGCGATAGCGGCGCGCGAGGTGGCGTTGCCAGCGGCTGGCCGTCTGCCAGTTGCCGTTGTTTTCGCGGGCGGACGCGGGGCTGACGATGTGGATGTGCGCTCTGGCCATGCGGTCGGGATCGGCGTCGGAAATCGGGAGTTGGAATTGGTCGTACAATGATGTATGACCGTCAATCAAGCATCGTTCCGTCACGCGGGACCCAAGGAGCTGGCTGTCGCGCTGCAGGATGCGCGGCATTATACGCTTGCGCTGTTCGAAGCCCTCGCCCTCGCCGGCTACGACCTTGCCGCGCGCGTGCCGCGCCTGCCGATCGTGAATCCGCCGCTGTGGGAACTGGGCCATACGGCCTGGTTCGCCGAATGGTTCGTGCTGCGCGGCGCGCTGGATAGCCGGCCGGGCGCGGCCGACGGCCACTCGCTGCTGGCGCGCGGGGACGACTGGTTCGATTCCGGCACGGTCCCGCACGGTGCGCGCTGGACCCTCGACCTGCCGCCGCCGGGCGCCGTCAAAACGTATTGCCACGAAGTCCTCGACCGCATCCTCGACCGCCTCGCGCACGAGGGCGGCGACGACCTTGCCCTGTATCCGTACCGGCTCGCGCTGGCGCACGAGGACATGCACGGCGAAGCGTTCATGTATTCCTTGCAGACGCTGCAGTCGCGCGGTGCGCCCGCGCCAATCGGGCCGCTGGCGCCGCGGGTCCAGTCGGTGGTGGCGGGCGGCGCGGGCGAGATTGCATTCCCCGGCGGCAGTTTCATGCGCGGCGGCGACCAGTCGTCCGGCTTCGTGTTCGACAACGAGAAAAACGCCGCGCGCGTCAGGGTGGCGCCGTTCGCCATCGACGCCTCGCTCGTCAGCACGGCCGCGTTCCTCGATTTCGTGCATGACGACGGCTACGAGCGTCCGCAGTACTGGACCGATGCCGGCCGTGCCTGGCTCATGACGCAGGAGCGTTCGGCCCCGCGCTACTGGGCGCGCGAAGGCGAGGACTGGCATACGGTGCGTTTCGGCCGGCCGGTGGCCCTGGACCTTGCGGAACCCGTGCGCCACGTGAACCTGTACGAAGCGCAGGCATGGTGCGCCTGGGCCGGCCGGCGCCTGCCGACGGAAGACGAGTGGGAATACGCGGCGGCATCGAACCAGCCGGGCTTCGCGTGGGGACAGTTGTGGGAATGGACGGCGTCCGTGTTCCTGCCGTTTGCCGGCTTCGCGGCCGACCGCTACCGCGATTATTCGGCCCCGTGGTTCGGCACGCGCCAGACCTTGCGCGGCGCATCGTTCGCCACGCCGGCCCGTTTGCGCTCGCCGCATTTCCGGAATTTCTATACGCCGGAGCGGGACGACATCTTTGCCGGATTCCGCAGCTGCGCGTTATAGGCAGTGCGTTGTAAGCTGCGCGTTGTAAGCAGCGGGGTGTAAGCAGTGCGTTGTAAGCAGTTGCTGTAAACTGCGCGTTATAAAAACGTCGTCCCCGCGGAGGCGGGGACCCAAGTACTGCATGCGTCGACGAAACGCTTGCAGATTGGATCCCCGCCTCCGCGGGGACGACGATTAAGGCGGCGCCACTACGGCGCCGTCAAATGGATCAGCGGTCGCCGAACGTGCGGCGGGCCGAGTCGGCCGAGCGCGGGTGCGCGCCGAAGCCGCTGCGTTCGCGGCGCGGCGCGCCGTCGTTGCGGAAGCCGCCGCCTTCACGGCGCTGGCCTTCGTAGCCGCCTTGGCGCGGCGCGTCGGCACGGAAGCCCTCGCGGCGCGGTGCATCGCCGCGGTAGCCGCCTTCACGCTGGCCGCCCGGCTGCTCGCCGCCCGGCTTGTGGAAGCTGCGCTGGCCCGGCTTGCCGGCGTTACGGCCGTCGCCCGGTTTCCAGCCCGGACGCGCGCCCGAACGGGGTGCCGCCGAACGCTTCGGCTCGAAGCCTTCGACCACGTCGACCGGGATGGTCTGCTTGGTGAAGCGTTCGATGCGGCGCACGTTCATGCTTTCCGCGTGGTTCACGAGCGAGACGGCGGTGCCGTTGCGGCCGGCGCGGCCCGTGCGGCCGATGCGGTGCACGTAGTCTTCCGGGAACTTCGGCAGGTCGTAGTTCACCACGTGGGTGATCGACGGCACGTCGATGCCGCGCGCGGCGACGTCGGTCGCGACGAGCACGCGCACCTGGCCGCGGCGCATGCTGTCCAGCGTGCGGTTGCGGGCGCCCTGGTGCATGTCGCCATGCAGCGCGGCGGCGGCGAAGCCGGCGATGTTCAGGCGGTCGGCGATCATGTCGGCGTCACGCTTGGTGGCGGTGAACACGACGGCCTGGTCCATGGTTTCATCGCGCAGCAGGTGGTCGAGCAGGCGGTTCTTGTGCGACAGGTCGTCGACAAAGTGGACCTTCTGCACGATGTTCTCGTGGCGATTGGTCGCGCTCATGATCTGGATCACTTGCGGATTCTTCGTGATGCGGCGCGCCATATTGCCGACGACGCCGTCCAGCGTGGCCGAGAACAGCATGGTCTGGCGCGAATCCGGCGTCGCGGCGACGATCTTCTCGATGTCTTCGATGAAGCCCATGTCCAGCATGCGGTCGGCTTCGTCCAGGACGAGGATCTCGAGCTGCGAGAAGTCGATCTTGCCCGACTCCATGTGGTCGATCAGGCGGCCCGGGGTCGCGACCAGGATTTCCGGATTCTTGGCCAGCAGTTGCATCTGCTTCGGATACGGCATGCCGCCCAGGATCGACACGGCGCGGATGCGGCGCATGTGCGCGGTGTACTGCTCGGTCGCGTTAGTCACCTGCAGGGCCAGTTCGCGGGTCGGGGTCAGGACCAGCATTTTCGGCTGGGCTGCCTTAAAACGGACGCGTTCGCCACGGGCGCGCGTCGATTGCGCTTCCTGCGCCGGCGTGCGGCCGGCGGGAGCGGGTTCGAGGTTGGCGAACTTGTTCAGGGCGGGCAGCATGAAAGCCGCCGTCTTGCCCGAACCGGTTTGCGACGAGACCAGCAGATCGCGGCCCGCGATACCCGCCGGCACTGCCTGCTCTTGCACCGGGGTCGGCTTTTCGTAGCCGGCCTGGGCAACTGCTTTGACGATGGACGCGTGTAAGCCTAGTGCTTCAAAACTCATTATTAACTTTACTTTCGGTATGGATCAGTGAGCGTCCACGCTATTCGGAGCGGAACGCGAAATAGCAACGCGAGCCAACGATACGAAATGACTCTGAAACGAAAGAAATTTCGGCACAAAAGCTTTGCGCCGGGATGGTGCCTGTTTCGGCACGCGGGGCGGGAGGGCTTTATGAAAGGACATCCTTCGTGGATGCCTGGGCTTGCGATGCTGCGGATTTACTGCTTGGTTTTGCTGCTGTGTACTGCTTGACGACTTCGGTGAACTGCCGCGGCGACTAACGCAAACGCGATTATTGCAGCGCACAACCAACACTATACCGTACTTTTGAAGAGCGTGCACGGCACGCGTCGAGATGTGCGCGGGAAGACGGGTGGTGGACCTGCTGCGTGGTCAAAATGACACGACCGGCCGGGCGCCGGCCGCCGAACGCCCGCTCAGCGGCGTTTGCGGCCGTTGGCGTTGACGGACGGCTTGGAGCCGCGCGACACGCGGCTCTTGATTTCGGCCACGGCGTGCGCGGCACTGGCCTTGATGCGCTGCGCACCACTCAGCCTGTGGCGGCTGCGGCGCGATTCGCCGCGGTCGGCTTCCAGCACCATCGAGGCGTTCTCGACGATGCTCTCGGCGATGTCGTTGCCGGCCGTGGCGCTCGTCTTGGGCACGAGGATGGTCGAGCCGGCCTTCAGGCGCATCTGCGGCGGGATATTGTTGGCCTGGCGGATCACTTCCGGCGTCGTGCCCAGCTTGGCCGCCAGCGAGGCGATGCTTTCGCGGGCGGACGTGATCTTGTGCGTCGTCCAGGACGACAGCGCGCGGCCCCATTGCGCGAGGTTCAGGTTGAACTTCTCGGCGTTTTCCTTGGGGAGCAGGATCTTGGTGGATTCGCCCGTGATCACGGGCTTCTTGAATTGCGGGTTCAGGGCCTTGAATTCGTCGACCGACATCTCGGCCAACTGGGCGGCCACGGCCAGGTCGATGTCGGACGTCTTGTCGACGGCGACGAAATACGGCGTGTTGTCGATCGTCGGCAGGACGACGCCGTACTGGGCCGGATTGGCGATGATGTTCTTGACGGCCTGCAGCTTGGGCACGTAGTTGCGGGTCTCGGCCGGCATCAGCTCGGACAGGCTCTCGAAATCCGTCGGCTTGCCCAGTGCGCGGTTCTTCTGGATCGCCTTCTGCACATTGCCTTCGCCCCAGTTATAGGCGGCCAGGGCCAGTTGCCAGTCGCCGAACATCGTATACAGGCGCTGCAGATAGGTGAGGGCGGCGTCCGTGGAGGCGAGCACGCCGCGGCGCTCGTCCTTGAACATGTTCTGTTTCAGGTTGAAGTCGCGTCCCGTGCCCGGCACGAATTGCCAGATGCCGGCCGCGTCGGCGTTCGACAGGGCTTGCGGGTTGAACGCGGATTCGATCACGGGCAGCAGGGCCAGTTCCGTCGGCATGCCGCGTTTTTCCAGTTCCTGCACGACGTGGTAGAGGTACAGCGAGGCGCGGCTCGAGGTGCGGGTCAGGTAGTCCGGACGGCTGGCGTACCACTGGATGTGCTTGGCGACGAGGGCATTGTCGATGTCGGGGATCGCATAGCCGCTGCGGATGCGGGCCCACAGGTCGGGATCCTTGTAGTCGTCGGACCTGGACGGGGTCAGGGCTTGCGGCAGGGCCGATTTGGCCAGTGCGGCCGCGCTGCCGCTGCTGTTGCTCTGGGCGATCGGGCTCGGGGCGCTGTCGGCGGCGTGACCGATCGCGGGGCCCAGCAGGAGCGCGACGGTCAGGGCGTAAGTGGAGCGAGTCGTTTCGTTCATAGCTTTCCAGTGTTGCGTCCAGGAACGGCAGGACTGACGAATGAAGGCGAAGTGTACGGACCAGTTACTGAGTCAGTCAAGAATTATGTCGGCGTGGTTACAAAAAACCTTGTCTACTCTTTTTGCTAACGTCTGCTGTCGTTTAGACGGGTTTCGCGGGGGTATGGTTCCTGCCGTCGAAAGTCTGACTGATGAATATCAAATGATTTCTTATATACCCCAGGGGGTATGCCGGATTTTCGCCGACGCAATCGGTACGTCCGACGAGCGCTTATTGTCAAATTTGTACCTGGACTAAACAAGCCGGCGAGTAATACCACCTGCGCGGGTCCCGCCTGCCAAGGTAGCGCGACTTGCCGGGCGTTCTATGGAGAGGGCGCAAAAACGCGTACAATTGCCGTCTCCGCGCCATGCGGTTTTAGCCGTTTCCGCGCCAAGCGGTCTGTATCTTTAGAAAGCATCACATGAGCACTGCCAACGAGAACGTGGACGACGACGCGGTCGTCGCCGCGACCCGGCGCTGGGTCGACCGCGCCGTCATCGGCCTGAACCTGTGCCCGTTCGCCAAGGCGGTGCAGGTCAAGGACCAGGTCCGCTACGTCGTTTCGCACGCGCGCACGCCCGAGTCCCTGCTGGATGCGCTGATGGACGAGTTGCAGCTGCTGGCCGACACCGATCCGGAGCAGGTCGACACGACCCTGCTGATCCACCCGTACGTCCTCCAGGATTTCCTGGATTTCAATGAATTCCTCGACGTGGCCGACGCCGCCGTCGAAGACATGAGCCTGGACGGCGAGCTCCAGATCGCGAGTTTCCATCCGGACTACCAGTTCGCGGACACGGACCCGAACGACATCGAGAACTTCACGAACCGCTCGCCCTACCCGGTCCTGCAACTGCTGCGCGAGGACAGTATCGACCGCGCCGTGGAAGCGATCCCGGATGCGTCCGAGATCTTCGAGAAGAATATCGACACCATGGAAAAGCTCGGCCATGAAGGCTGGGACAAGCTCGATGTCGGCCCCGCCCGCTGACGCCCAGGCGGCACCGCTCCCCCAGCGCCCGGACACGCCGTGTGTGGCCGTCTGCTCCACGACGTTCGATGACATCTGCCGCGGCTGCGGCCGGACCGTCGTCGAGGTGGCGCACTGGGTCTCGATGACGGACGCGCACAAGGAAGCCGTGTGGCAGCGCATCCTTGCCCAAGGCTACCCGCGCCGCAACACCTGAAATCCGGGGTCAGTGAAATCCGGGGTCAGAGCCCGTTATTTGGCAATTGCCCAGGATGCGCATCCGGATCGGAAGCTGGATGCGTCAGTTGTTGACTGCGCGACCGTCGCCAGCCCGCATAAGAAATGCGCTTGAGCCATTGCCCGAAAAAGGGCTCTGACCCTGGTTTTTCAGAAGGTCCCGACGAAATCCCGCTTGCCGATGTCGAGCCCGTTATGGCGCACGATGTCGTACGCCGTCGTGGCGTGGAAGTAGAAGTTGGGCAGGGCGTAGTGCAATAGATAGACTTCGCCCTTGAACTGGCGCTGATTGGCGCCCGTGCCGATCGTCACGTCGCGGTCGCCGCCCGCGTCCACCGCCTCGCGCGCCACCGTGTCGAGGAAGGCCAGCGTCTTTTCCAGGCGTGCCTGCAGGCCGGCGAAATCGTGCTCGACGTCGTCGTAGCGCGGCACCTCGACGCCCGCCAGGCGCGCCGCCGCGCCCTTCGCGAAATCGGTCGTCAGCTGCACCTGGCGCAGGAGCGGGAACATGTCCGGAAACAGGCGCGCCTGCAGCAGGGCGTTCGGATCCAGCTTTTTCGCATCCACATGCGCCTCGGCCTTCGTCAGGATGGCCGCCAGGCTGCCCAGGATCTGGCGGAATACGGGCACCGAGGCCGTGTACAGGGAAATGGTCATCGTCGACTCCATGAAGAAAGAGTCCGATGATAGCAAGCCTGCATCGAGGCTGCTTGGCCACCCCCGAAACCGCGGCGTGGCGGGTTGTTAACGGTTATCGCTACCAAGCGCGGCGGAAGCCAAAAACTTGTGACGTGCGGCAATTGTTGCGTGCATAATCGGGAAGAACATTACTTTATTGATTTGCCACAACAGTTGTTGTTCCGGTTATAAACTGGGCGGCAGCGATCCACACCGCCATGGCTTTCCTTCCAAGAGTCGCCCTGTCCGCGCTGCCGGCGCGCCTCGCCCGGCTGTACGGCCGTTCGTTGTACGCCGCACTGCTCGTGATGGTGTTCGGCGGCCTCGCGGTGCCGGCCGTCGTGGGCGGCTATCTGCTCATTGGCGTGCAGGAACGGCAGGCCGCCCGGCGCGAGCTGGACGAGACCCTGCAGCGCAATGCCGACATCCTCGCGCTCGGCATGCAGGAATCGCTGTGGAACATGAACGTGGACGCGGCGCGCTCGCTGGTCGACTCGCTGATGCGCGACGCGGCCGTCGTGCGCGTGCACGTGAGCGCCCAGGCCGAGGGCGATTTCATCGACCGCCGCGCCGCCGCCGCGCCCGGCGGCCACGTGCTGCGCGCCGAGCGCGAGGTCGTCGTGCACGGCCAGCCGATCGGCCACGTGGCCGTCGAGATGGACGACAGCCGCAGCCAGGAATCCCTGCGTGCCAAGCAGGTGCGCTATGCGCTCGTGCTTGCGGTCCAGCTGGCCGTGTCGCTGCTGTTGATCCTGATGCTGCTGCGCCGTCGCCTGCTGGCCCCGCTGGGCACCCTGATGGGTTTTTCCGACCGCCTGTCGCGCGGCAAATTCGACGCGCCGCTCGCGCTGTCCACGAACGACGAGCTGGGCCGGCTCGGCGGCCAGCTGGAGCGCATGCGCATCGCGATCGGCGACCTGTTCCAGGACATCGGCCGGCGCGAGGAGCGCTTCCGCACCATCGTCACGCAGGTGCCGGGCGCCGTGTTCCGTGCCCGTCCGGGCGGGCTGATCGACTTCGTCAGCGACGCCATCGAAGACATCTCCGGCCACCCGGCGACCCGGTTCATCGGCGTGCACACCGACCGCTGGGCCGACGTGATTTGTCCCGAAGACCGCAAGATGCAGCGGCACCTGGTCAAGGAAGCCGTGCTGGCCGTGCGTCCGTACGAGATCGAGTACCGCATCATCGACGCCGCCGGCATCGAGCGCTGGGTGCTGGAGAGCGGCCAGCCGGCCGGCTTCGACGGCAACGCCGCGTTCTGGATCGACGGGATCATTTCCGACATCAGCGAGCGCAAATACAACGAGATGCGCATCGAGGCGCTGCTGGCCGAGCAGGGCGCCGTGCTGGACAACGTCATGTTCGGCATCATGACCTTGCGCGAGCGGCGCGTCGTATCGACCAACCGCCGCTTCGACGAATTGTTCGGCTATGCCGAGGGCGAGCTGGTGGGCGATCCGATCGCCGTGCTGTTCCCGACCGTCGAGGACTACGAGCAGGGCCTCGGCGCGGCCAATCCGGTCCTCGCGCGCGGCGGCGACTTCAGCGCCGACCGCCAGTTCCGGCGCCGCGACGGCAGCCTGTTCTGGTGCGCCGTGAGCGGCCGCGCGCTCGATCCGGAACGGCCGGACCATGGCAGCATCTGGGTCTATGCCGACATCACGGAGCGGCGCCAGGCCGAGGAAAAGCTGCGCCTGTCGGCGACCGTGCTCGAACACATCGCCGACGGCGTGATGGTGATCGACGTGCACGGCCGGATCGCCGCCACGAATCCCGCCTTCACGCAGATCACCGGCTATACCGAGAGCGAAGCCGTCGGCACCTATTCGAACCTGACGCGCATGACGGGCGCCGACGCCGCGTTCCACGAAGCGTTGTGGGCCGACCTGGCGGAGGCGGGGTTTTGGCGCGGCGAAATCCGCAACCTGCGCAAGAACGGCGACGCCTACCTCGAATGGCTGACCGTGTCGGCCGTGCGCGACGACCACGACGCCGTCACGCACTACGTCTGCGTGTTCAGCGACATCACCAAGGTCAAGGAATCGCAGGACAAGCTGGACCACCTGGCGCACCACGACGCGCTCACGGGCCTGCCGAACCGCCTGCTGTTCCACGACCGCCTGCAGCACGCGATGGTGCGCACGGCCCGCGCCCAGCGCCAGCTCGCCGTGATGTTCATCGACCTCGATCGCTTCAAGACCGTCAACGACACGCTCGGCCACCACGTGGGCGACGAACTCCTGAAACAGGTCGCGGGCCAGCTGGCCGGGTGCCTACGCGACGGCGACACGCTGGCGCGCCTGGGCGGCGACGAATTCATCGTGCTGCTCGAGGACGTCGACGGCGCGCACGGCGCGCGCCAGGTCGCGGAAAAGCTGATGCAGCTGTTCGAGCGGCCCGTGGTCGTGGCGGACTACGAGCTGTTCGTCACGGGCAGCGTGGGCATCAGCCTGTTCCCGCACGACGCCGTCGACCTGAACGTGTTGATCCGGAATGCCGACGTGGCGATGTACCAGGCCAAGGCGCGCGGACGCAACGGCTACCAGCTGTACGCGCCGTCGATGGACGGCGACAGCGCCGAGCGCCTGCGCATGGAGGGCCTGCTGCGGCGTGCGATCGAACGGGGCGAGATCCGCCTGCAGTATCAGCCGCAGGTGGAGATCGACACCGGCCGCCTGATCGGCGCCGAAGCCCTCGTGCGCTGGCACAGCGCGGAACTGGGCCACGTGCCGCCCGTGCGCTTCATCCCGCTCGCCGAGGACATCGGCTTCATCGGCCAGTTGGGCGCGTGGGTGCTGGAAGAAGCCTGCCGCCAGGTGGTAAGCTGGGAAACGGCCGGGCTTTACGTGCCCAAGATCGCGGTGAACCTGTCGGGACGCCAGTTCGACCGCGGCAGCCTCGCGCCGCTGGTCGCGCGCGCGCTGGCCGACACCGGCCTCGCGCCGCAGCGGCTGCAGCTCGAGGTGACCGAATCCGTGATCATGAATACGGGCGACGCCCTCCAGTACATCAACGACCTGCACGCGCTCGGCGTGGAGCTGGCGATCGACGATTTCGGCACGGGCTATTCCTCGCTTGCCTACCTCAAGCAGCTGCCGGTGCAGACGTTGAAGATCGACCGCAGCTTCATTCAGGACATCGCGGCAGGAAAGGACGACTGCAGGGACGACGAGGCGATCGCCGTCGCCATCGTCCAGCTGGGGAAGAGCATGGACCTGGCCGTGATCGCGGAAGGCGTGGAGACCGTCGAGCAGGCCGCGTTCCTGCTGCGCCAGGGCTGCCGGCGCGCGCAGGGTCATCTGTACGGCCGGCCGATGGAGGCCGGTGAATTGCTGGATACATGGAGGACGGTCGATGCGGGACACGGGCGGACCAGGTTCGGATAAGGAAGACGGTGGACGGGTACGCGGCGTACGCAAGGCGCGCCGCCGCTTCCTGCTGGGCGGCCTGGCCGCGGGCACGGCGCTCGTCGTGGGCTGGGGCGTCGCGCCCCCGCGCCAGCGCCTGCGCGCGACGGCGTCCGGTGCCACGGCAATGGAAATGCATGATGCCGGCACCGTCGCCCTGAACGGTTGGGTCGCCATTGCGCCCGACGGCACCATCGACGTCGTCGTGCCGCGCAGCGAGATGGGGCAGGGCGTGCACACCGCGCTGCCCATGCTGCTGGCCGAGGAACTGGACGCGCCACTGGCCTCCGTGCGCGTCGTGCAGGCGCCCATCGACAAGATCTTCGCCAACCTCACCGTGTTGCGCGACACCCTGCCGTTCCCCCCGGACGATGCCGGCAGCCTGCCGCAGGGCGCGCGCTGGATCGCCGGCAAGGTCGCGCGCGAGCTGGGCATCATGTTCACGGGCGGATCGACGAGCGTGAAGGACGCATGGCCGACGATGCGCATGGCGGGCGCCGTCGCGCGTGCGATGCTGGTGCGCGCCGCCGCCGAGCAGTGGGGCGCGCCGGCCGGCACGCTCACCACGCGCGACGGCATGGTCGTGCATCCCGATGGACGCCACGCGCCATACGGCCTGCTGGCGCAACGCGCGGCCGCGCTGGGCGGCGGTATCGGGCCCGACGACGTGCGCCTCAAGACGCCCGCGGAATATCGCCTGATCGGCAAGCCGTTGCCGCGGCGCGACGCGCCGTCGAAGGTGAACGGGCAGGCCGTATTCGGCATCGACGTGCGGCCGGAAGGCATGCTGTACGCGGCGCTGCGCATGGCGCCCGTGCTGGGGGCGGGCGTCGCCGGCTTCGATGCGGGCAAGGTCGCCGCGCTGCCGGGCGTGGTGAAAGTCGTCGACGTGTCGTCCGTGCTGGCGCCGTTTTCCGGCGCCGGCGCCGGGGTCGCGGTCGTGGCCAAGGGCTGGTGGCAGGCCAGGCGGGCGGCGCAGGCGCTGCCGGTGCGGTGGTCCGCGAGTCCGCACGCGGCGCTGTCCAGCGAATCCGTGTTCGCCGGTTTCGCGCAGGCGCTCGACGACGAGCCGGGCCACGCCTATTTCGAATCCGGCAGCCAGGACGCGCCGGAGCTGGCGGGCGCGCGCACCGTGCACGCCGAATACCACGCGCCGTTCCTCGCGCATGCGACGATGGAACCGCAGAACTGCACGGCGCAAGTCCTGAACGGCAAAGTCAAGTTGTGGGCGCCCACGCAGGTGCCGAGCATCGCGGTGGATGTCGCGGCGACGGTCGCCGGCGTCGGCCGCGACGACGTGGCCATCGAGGTGACGATGCTGGGCGGCGGCTTCGGCCGGCGCCTGGAGACGGACATGGTCGCGCAGGCCGTCGCCGTGGCGCTGCAGACGGGCGGCCGTCCCGTGCAACTGGTGTGGGCGCGCGAGGACGACGTCGGCCACGACGTCTACCGCCCGGCCGCGCTGGCCCGCTACACGGCCCGCGTGGGCGCGGACGGACAAGTGCTCGCGTGGGACAGCAAGCTGGCCAGCGGCGCCATCGGCCATCAGTACTTTCCGCGCAATCTCGGCCTGCCCGGCGTCGGTCCGGACAAGACGACGGCCGAAGGCGAGTACGACATGCAGTACGCGATCGCCAACCGGCGCAGCCGCCACGTGGCCGTCGACAGCGTCGTTCCGGTCGGTTACTGGCGCTCGGTGGGCCATTCGCACAACGCGTTCTTCAAGGAGAGCTTCGCCGACGAACTGGCCCACGCGGCCGGCCAGGACCCGGCCGCGTGGCGGCGCGCGCTGCTGGCCGACCATCCGCGCCATCTCGCCGTCATGGACGCCGCGCTCGCGCGCGCCGGCACGCCGCCCGCGGGGCGCGCGCACGGCCTCGCCGTGCACCAGTCGTTCGGCACGGTCGTCGCGCAGGTGGCGGAAGTGTCGGTGGAAGGGCGGGAGATTCGCGTGCACCGCGTCGTGTGCGCTGTCGATTGCGGGCTCGCCGTGAATCCGAACATCGTCGCGCAGCAGGTCGAATCGAGCGTCGTGTTCGGCCTGTCGGCCGCGCTGGCGGGCGAGATCACGTTCGCTAACGGGCAGCCGCAGCAATCGAATTTCGGCGATTACCCGGTGCTGCGGATGGGCGAGGCGCCCGCGGTCGAGACGATCGTCATGCCGAGCGCGGCGCCGCCGGAAGGCATGGGCGAACCGGCCGTGCCGCCGGTCGCGCCGGCCGTGGCGAATGCCGTGTTCAAGTTGACGGGGCAGCGCTTGCGCAGTCTGCCGTTGCGCCTGGCGTGATGGCTGGCGCGGTCAATCGTCGGCGTTCGCCATCAACGTGCGCAGATTGCACTCGCGCTGCCACGCCTGCCGTTCCGGCGTGGACCCGGCCTGGCGCGCCAATTCATCGGCGCTGAGCCCGGCCTGCGCATGGATCAGGCGGTCGGCCACGCCCGCGTCGGGCAGCATCGTGCCGAAGAACGCGACGGCGTCGCCGCGCTGCATGAGCAGGGTCGGGAAGTTCTCGACGTCGAGATCGCCGACGACGTCGGCGCGGTCTTCCACGTCGATCCAGACGAAGGTCTTGTCCGGATGGCGCGCGGCCAGGCAGTCGAACGCGGCGCGGTAGGACGAGCAGGTGCCGCACCAGGCGGCGCACAGGCAGGCGACGATCCAGCCGTCGCCGTGGAGGGCGGCGGCGACCTGGTCGCGGGTATCGGGCTCGAGGGTCAGGCTGGACATGGGCGGGATTTTACAACGGTTCCGCGCTTTTGGCCGGCCGGGCGGCCGGGTTACAATATGCCATGCCTATCATCCTCGCAATCGAAACCTCGTCCGAGCTGGCGTCCTGCGCCTTGTTGAACAGCGCGGCCGGCGCTGGCGCTCCCGTATTGACCCGTGAATCGTCCGGCGTGCGCACGCACAGTCAATCCGTCCTGCCGATGGTGCAGGCGCTGCTGCTCGAGGCGGGCGTGACGCTGGCCGACTGCGACGCCATCGCGTTCGGCGCCGGTCCCGGTTCGTTCACGGGCGTGCGCACGGCCTGCGGCGTGGCGCAGGGCCTCGCGTTCGGCGCGAAGAAGCCCGTGCTGCCGCTCGTGACCCTGGAAGCGATGGCCGAGGCCTGCCTCGCACGCACGGGCGCGACGGAGGTGCTCGCCGTGCTGGATGCGCGCATGGGCGAAGTCTATTGGGCGCAGTACCGCTGGGACGGCGCATGGCAGGCCGTGCGCGAGCCCGCGCTGTGCCTGCCTGGCGCCGTCGCGCCGGAAGCCGTGGCCGGCCTGGTCGCGTGCGGCAACGGCTTCGCCGCGTATCCGGAAGCGTTCGCGGGACAAGCCTTCGCCGCCGGTGCCCACGCGGACATCCTGCCGCACGCGCGCGAATTCGCGCTGCTGGGCGTGGCCGCGCTGGCCGCGGGCCGCGCCGTGCCGGCCGACGCGGCGCAGCCGCTCTACCTGCGCAACAAGGTCGCGTACACGAGCGCCGAACGGCAGGCCATCAACGCCGCCAAGGCGGACGCGCGATGAACGACGCCGCGCACCTGGAACTGCGCCCGATGGTCGTGGGCGACGTCGACGAGGTGCATGCCCTCGAATGCAGCGTCTTTCCGCATCCGTGGAGCCACGCGAATTTCATGGATTCGCTGGCGAGCGGCTACGACGCGTGGGTGCTGCGCGAACCGGCGGGCGCCGCTGCGTCCGGCGCGCTCGCCGGTTATTTCCTGTTGATGTATGCGCTCGACGAAGCGCACCTGCTCGACGTGGCCGTCGCCGCGCCGCTGCATGGCCGCGGTGTCGGGCGCTTCCTGCTGGACCGCATCGCCGCCCGCGCCCGCGTGGAGCGCATGGCGTCGATCCTGCTCGAAGTGCGCCCGTCGAACGCGCGCGCGCTGCGCGTGTACCAGCGCTACGGCTATGCGGAGATCGGCCGGCGCAGGGGCTATTACCCCGCGCACGAAGGCCGGCGCGAGGATGCGATCGTGATGAGGTATGTGTTATGAACGGTGTCAGTGAACGCGACGCCATCTTCCTGAACGAGATGGGCCTGGGCCCGTTGTGGCGGTTGCGCACGGCGCCGGCAAGCGAGGCCGTCGCCGCGGAGGTGGCCGTGCCCGCGCCCGCGCCGGCCGCCGCGCGCGGGCCGTCGCCGCTGCAACCTGTCGCGCAGTCGGCGTCCGCGCTGGCGCCGGTCGCGGCGCCGGCAGCCGCGCCGCCCGCGCCGGTCGCGCCGCCGGCTCGGCCCGTTCCGCCGGCCCAGCCGCGCGGGCCCGGGCCGTCGCCGTTGCAGCCCGTCGCGCAGTCGGTGTCCGCCCTTGCGCCGGTCGACGCCGGCTCGGCCTGGGACGACGCCGCCTTGCCGAGCGACGCCACGCCGGAAGAAATCGCGGTCATGGACTGGGACCAACTGGCCATCGCCATCGCCTCCTGCCGCCGCTGCAGCGCCTGCCGCGAAGGCCGCGCGCCGGTGCCGGGCACGGGGGCGAAACAGGCGCGCTGGGTCGTCGCGGCTGGCGCCACGACGGCCGCCGACGACAAGGCGCGCATGCCGCTGGCGGGCGATCCGGGCAAGCTGCTCGACAACATGCTGGCCGCCGTCGGCATGGGGCGCGAGCGCGACGTCTATGTGACGAACCTGATCAAATGCCGTCCGACGACCGCCAGCGGCGGCGAGCGCGCGCCCACGCCGCAGGAGGCGGCCGCGTGCCGTCCCTACCTCGAACGCGAAGTGGCGCTGACGGGGGCCGACACCGTGCTCACGCTCGGCCAGATCGCCGCCAATGCGCTGCTGGGCCGGCCGCTGCCGGAACCGCTGGTGGGCAGCCGCGGCGACGTCCATGCGCTGGACGCCGGCGGGCGCGCCGTGCACCTGGTCGCCACGCTGCATCCGGGCGAGCTGCTGCGGCGCGGCGCCGACAAGGCCCTGGCCTGGGCCGACCTGTGCAGGGCAAGGAACGCCCGTGCGCGATCGGGCTGACACGTATCACGCGTACTTCGAGCGCCGCTGGGGCCATCTGCGGCGCGCGCGGGTGCGGGCACTGGCCTGGCTGCTGGACGCCCCGGACCTGCTCGACATCCACGACCCGCAGTGGAGCGGCCGCATCGCCACGCTGGGTCCGATGACGCCGGAAACCGAACGCTGGCTGGCGGAGCTCGACGCCGATCCGGCGCCGCTCGACGCGGCGCTAGGCGTCAAGATGCACACCCGCCTCGGGCTGTACGCGGAAAAGCTGATGGCCTTTTATTTCGCCCACCAGGGCCGCCTCGTCGCCCACGGGCTGCAGGTGCGCGCGAGCCGCAACGATACGGTCGGCGAGTTCGATTTTCTGCTGGATGCGGGGGAGGGCGGCGTCGAACACATCGAATTCGCCACCAAATTCTATCTGCTGCACGGCGATGCGGCGACGGGCTTCGACACCTTCGTCGGCCCGAACCTGGCCGACAGCCTGGGCCGCAAGATGCGCAAGGTGTTCGACCGCCAGCTGGCCCTCGGCAACCATCCTGCCGCCCAGGAGGTGCTGCCGCGGCCCGTCGTCGCCGCGCGCGCGCTCGTGAAGGGCTGGTTGTTCTATCCGCGGGGGACGTACCAGGCCATGCAAGGCATCACGGCCGGCCACTGCCGCGGCTTCTGGTGCGCGCTGGCCGAACTCGACGCCTTGCCGGGCGACCGCTTCCTGATCCTGCCGCGCCTGCAATGGCTACCGCCGTTCCGCGCGCAATCGGCCACGTGGATGCTGGACAAGGCCCAGCTGGCCGCGGAACTGGAAGATCATTTCCTGGCGTCGGATGCGCCCGTGCTCGTGGCGCTCGTGCGCGAGCAATCGGGCCACGGCGCGGGCGCGATCGTCGAATTCGAACGGGGCTTCATCGTCCCGGACGACTGGCGCGAACGGGCCCAAGGCCGGGGTCAGAGCCCGATTTTTGGAAATTGATTCACAAACAAACTTGGCTCGACGGCCATTGTTGCGCTGAGGGACTTGCCCAAATCCGGGCTCTGACCCCGGTTTAATGTTTGTGTTCGCCGATCAGGGCGAGCGAATCGTGCTCGCGCTGGTTCGCGGCGTGGCGGCGGCCGATCAGCCACATGATGCTGGCCAGCGACATGCCGAACATGACGATGATGACGTTCAGGTCGAGGTTCAGCGTGATCATGATGGCGTACAGCGCCAGCATGGTGAGGATGGAGAGGTTCTCGTTGAAGTTCTGCACCGCGATCGAGTGGCCGGCGCTCATCAGGACGTGGCCGCGGTGCTGCAGCAGGGCGTTCATCGGCACGACGAAGAAGCCGGACAGCAGGCCGATGAGCAGCAGCAGCGGCACGGCGATCGTCAGCGAATACACGAGGGGCATGGCCATCACGACGAGGCCCATGAGGATGCCCAGCGGGATGACGGTCAGCGATTTTTTCAGCGGAATCAGCTTGGCCGCCAGCGCCGCGCCGACGGCGACGCCGATCGCGACGACGCCGATCAGGCTCGTCGCCTTGTCGAGCGGCATGTGCAGCGAGCGCTCGGCCCATTTCAGCACGATGAATTGCAGGGTGGCGCCGGCGCCCCAGAACAGCGTCGTCACGGCCAGCGAGATCTGCCCCAGCTTGTCCTTCCACAGCGTGGCGGCGCAGTCGGCGAAGTCGGCGATCAGCTTGGCCGGGTTGCGTTCCTGGTGTTCGTAGCGGGCGCCGGTGTCCGGAATGCGCAGGTTGAAGCCGGCCGCCAGTGCGTACACGGCGATCAGCACGGCGAGCTGGGCCCTGGTCGGGGTATTGATGCCGGTCTCGATATAGGGCACGTCCAGGGTCATCAGCCAGGCGCCGCCGTGGGCGCTGATGAGGGCCCCGCCCATGACGGTGCCGAGGATGATCGACATGACGGTCAGCCCTTCGATCCAGCCGTTCGCCGCGACGAGTCTTTCCGGCGGCAGGAGTTCGGTCAGGATGCCGTACTTGGCGGGCGAATACACGGCGGCGCCGAAGCCGACGATGGCGCAGGCGATAAGGGGATGCACGCCGAAGAAGATCAGGCAGCAGCCGAAAACTTTGATTAAATTGGCGATGAACATGACCCGTCCCTTGGGCATCGAATCGGCGAACGCGCCGACGAACGCGGCCAGCAGGACGTAGAACAGGACGAACGATTCTCTCAGCAGCGGAGTCAGGGAAGCCGGGGCTTTCATCGCCGTTAGCAGACCGATCGCGACAAATATCAGCGCGTTGTCCGCCAGCGACGAAAAGAACTGCGCCGCCATGATGGTATAAAAACCACGATTCATTCGAGAGGTTCAAAAAACTGGATGGGTTGCTTTATACCATGAAAGACCGGTTCGCCCAAGGAATCGACAATACGGCATTTCACTGCCGCAGGTAAAATAAGTCTTTCGTTCGCCGCCAACCGCCCCCATCTGCAAGCCATGCCACGCCCCCTGCACGCCACCATCCACCTCGACTCCATGCAACACAATCTGGCCCGTGCGCGCGCCTGCGCGCCCCAGGCGAAGATCTGGGCCGTGGTGAAGGCGAATGCCTATGGACACGGCCTGGAACGGGGCATGCGCGGCTTCGCCCCGGCCGACGGCCTGGCGCTGATCGAAACGGAAAACGCGCTGCGCCTGCGCGAGCTGGGTTGGGTGAAGCCGATTCTTTTATTAGAGGGAATCTTCGACACGTCCGACATCCCCCTGCTGGCCGAGCACAACATCAATAGCACCGTGCATTGCATCGAGCAGGTCAAGATGCTCGAGTACACCCAGCTGTACCGCCCCGTCGACGTGCACCTCAAGATGAATACGGGCATGAACCGCCTCGGCTTCCGGCCGGAAGAGTTCGCGGCGGCCTACCGGCGCCTGCGCGCCATTCCGGGCATCCGCAACATCACATTGATGACGCATTTCGCGAATGCGGACGAACTGGAGCATCCGCGCCTGTCGATCGGCGAACAGGTCCGGCGCTTCCGCCTCGGCGCGGACGGCCTCGGCGGCGAGCGCAGCCTGTCGAATTCGGGCGGCGTGCTGCATACGGCGGAACTCGTCCAGGAACTCCAGAGCGACTGGGTGCGGCCCGGCATCATGCTGTACGGCGGCACGCCGGGCGGCCGCTCGGCGCGCGATTACGGCCTGCTGCCGACGATGACCCTGAAGTCGGAAATCATCGGCATCCAGCAACTGCAGCCGGGCGACAGCGTGGGCTACGGCAGCCGTTTCCAGGCCGACCGGGCGATGCCCGTCGGCGTCGTCGCCTGCGGCTATGCGGACGGCTATCCGCGCCACGCGGAGCACGGCACGCCCGTGCTCGTGGACGGCGTCCGCACGACGCTCGTCGGCCGGGTGTCGATGGACATGATGGCCGTCGACCTGTCGGCGGTCCCGAACGCGCGCGTGGGCAGCAAGGTCACCCTGTGGGGCGACGGCCTGCCCATCGACGAGGTGGCCCAGGCCGCCGGCACGATCGGTTATGAATTGATGTGCGCCCTGGCGCCGCGCGTGCGCGTGGCCGAGGCGCCGCTCGGGTGCGACCCGATCTTATAATTAAGGAAACATGGCTAAATCCCGAACCAGTTTTGTCTGCGGCGATTGCGGCAGCGTCGCGAGCCGCTGGACCGGCCAGTGCGCCGATTGCAAGGCCTGGAACACGATGACCGAACAGGTCGAGACCCAGGGCCTGAACCGCATGTCGCAGACGCACAACCACAAGAGCCTGGCGCAGACGGCCCCCGTGCTGTCGCTCAAGGACATCGAGGCGATCGACGTGCCGCGCTTCGGCACGGGCATCGACGAATTCGACCGCGTGCTGGGCGGCGGCCTCGTCGCGGGCGGCGTCGTGCTGATCGGCGGCGACCCCGGCATCGGCAAGTCGACCCTGCTGCTGCAGGCGCTGGCCAACCTGGCCGAGGCGCGCAGCACGCTGTATGTGTCGGGCGAGGAATCCGGCGCCCAGATCGCCCTGCGCGCGCGCCGCCTGCAGGTCGAGGCGAAGGACCTCAAGCTGCAGGCCGAGATCCAGCTGGAAAAAATCCTCGGCACGATCGCCGACCTCAAGCCGGACGTCGCGGTGATCGACTCGATCCAGACCTTGTATTCGGACGCGCTGACGTCCGCGCCCGGTTCCGTCTCGCAGGTGCGCGAATGCGCGGCCCAGCTCACGCGCGTGGCCAAGCAGACGGGCGTCACGATCATCCTCGTCGGCCACGTGACGAAGGAGGGCGCGCTGGCGGGCCCGCGCGTGCTGGAGCACATCGTCGACACGGTGCTGTATTTCGAGGGCGATACGCAGTCCAGTTTCCGCCTGGTGCGCGCGATCAAGAACCGTTTCGGCGCCGTCAACGAGCTGGGCGTGTTCGCGATGACGGAAAAAGGCCTCAAGGGCGTGTCGAACCCGTCCGCGTTATTCCTTTCGCAACACGACAACCAGGTGCCCGGTTCCTGCGTGATGGTGACGCAGGAGGGCACGCGGCCGCTGCTCGTCGAGGTGCAGGCCCTCGTCGACGCCAGCCACCTGCCGAATGCGCGCCGGCTGTCCGTCGGCCTGGAGCAGAACCGCCTCGCGATGCTGCTGGCCGTGCTGCACCGCCATGCGGGCATCGCGGCGTTCGACCAGGACGTGTTCATCAATGCCGTCGGCGGCGTCAAGATCACGGAGCCGGCGGCCGACCTTGCCGTGCTGCTTGCCATTAATTCATCGATGCGCAACAAGCCGCTGCCGCGCGGCCTCGTCGTGTTCGGCGAGGTGGGCCTGGCCGGCGAGATCCGTCCGGCGCCACGCGGCCAGGAACGCCTGCGCGAGGCGGCGAAGCTCGGGTTCTCCATCGCTGTGATCCCGAAGGCCAATGTGCCCAAGCAAAAAATCGAGGGGATGAACATCGTGGCCGTCGAGCGCATCGACGAAGCCTTCAACAAGCTGCGCGAACTGGACTGACCGGTGTCCGGGGCGGGATTGGACCATGGCAATACGCGGATTGCCGTTTCGACCTATAATCCGACCTCGTTTTCAAAAGCATCACAGGCTATCGTGGTTACAGATCAGAGGAATTCCGCACGCAAGATCTTGAAGGTGAGGGCGGTATTGGCGATGGAAGGCCAGGCGCCCGTCCAGGGACGCACGTCCGACATCGGAACCAACGGCGTCAGCATGACGGTGCCGCATCCGCTGCAGACGGGACAGACGGGGCAGGTCGGCTTCGACCTGCTGGTCGACGGCCATCCGTTCCCGCTGCATGCCCGCGCCAAGGTCATGTATTGTATTTTTAGTAACGGCGGGTTCAAGGCCGGGTTCCAGTTCGTGAACCTGGACTTGAATTCGATGAGCCAGTTGTCGCGCTTCCTGCGCTGAAACGCCGGCTGTGCAAAGAAAAGCGGCGGGTGCCTCGGGCCCCGCCGCTTTTTCTTTGATGAGGCCTCGTCGGTCTCCAATGCTATTCGTGATAGCGGTCGTGTAACTTTTCTGAGCTGCCGATACCTTCGCAGATAACCTCGTACAACACGAGGCCGGCGATACCTGCCAACATTCCAGCGATGAATAACATAACCCCAAACGCCGTTGAGCGTTCCCTCCGGTCCTTCACTGTCTTGCCGATGTGAGCTTGTAGGACAAATCCTCCATATCTGTAAACACTTTCAAAGTAGCAGAAGGCGGCGTATTTACAAGGCGCTTTTCTCCGGCGGCCCGGCATCAATATGACAGCGCACCGGCAACCGTGTGACAGGGTTTTTGGCGATGTCACATCATGCATCCTGGATGTCATATGGCCAGATTGGCAATGTCATAAAGCCGTCATATTTGCTCACTACACTGCGTAGCATCAACCGTGTCACTACCTCAACAAAAGGACCTTGATATGCGCATGAAGCAACTGCTGGCAACCATCATCATCGGCACTACCGCCGCGTTCGCGAGCACCGCGACCCTGGCCGCCGACATCACCGGTGCTGGTTCGACCTTCGCCTACCCGATCTATTCGAAGTGGGCGGAGATGTACAAGAAGACCAGCGGCAATGGCCTGAACTACCAATCGATCGGCTCGGGCGCCGGCATCAAGCAGATCAAGGCCAAGACCGTCGATTTCGGCGCGTCGGACATGCCGCTGCCGGTCGAAGACCTGAACGAAGCGGGCCTGATGCAGTTCCCGACCATCATGGGCGGCGTCGTCGCCATCGTCAACCTGGCAGGCGTCGCGCCGGGCCAGCTGAAGCTGACCGGCCCGGTCCTCGCCGACATCTACCTGGGCAAGGTCACCAAGTGGAACGACAAGGAAATCGTCGCCCTGAACCCGGGCGTCAAGCTGCCGGCTGAAGACATCACGGTCGTGCACCGCGCCGACGGTTCGGGCACCTCGTTCCTGTTCACCAACTTCCTGTCCCAGACCAATGCCGACTTCAAGGCCAAGATCGGTGCCGGCACGGCCGTGAAATGGGCCGTCGGCGTGGGCGGCAAGGGCAATGACGGCGTCGCCGCCAACGTCCAGCGCATCAAGGGTTCGATCGGCTACGTCGAGTGGGCTTACTCGAAGAAGAACAAGCTGGCGCACACCCAGCTGAAGAACCACGACGGTAACTTCCTGCAGCCGGACGACGACGCCTTCAAGGCCGCCGCCGCCAACGCCGACTGGGTCAAGGCACCGGGCTTCGGCGTCGTCCTGACCGACCAGGCCGGCAAGAACGCATGGCCGATCACCGGCGTGACCTACGCCCTCGTGCACAAGCAGCAGGCCGACGCCGCCAAGGGCAAGGAAGTGCTGAGCTTCTTCAACTACGCGTTCAAGAACGGCGCCGCCGCCGCCACCGAGCTGGACTACGTGCCGATGCCGGATTCGGTCACCAAGCTGGTGGAAGCCGCCTGGAAGAACAACCTGAAAGACGGTTCGGGCAAGGCGATCTGGTAATTGAGCAAAACCCGTAACGTGGGTAGCGTCGCTCCCACCCTCCCGGCGAGCGGTCGGGAAGGGTGGGAGCGACGCATTGCTTTTGGGTAATAAATTGGACAAGAACATGAACGCACACCCCGCGCTCGCCGCCGACGAGGCCGGCCAGGCCGCGTTGCAGGACGAAGCCCGCAACGTCGCACTGCGCAATACCATGCGCGTGCAGCGCATCCAGGACTTCATCTTCCACAAGGTGACCTTGCTGTTCGCCGCGAGCGTACTGGTCGTACTGGTCGGCATCATCATTTCCCTGGCGATCGGCGCGGCGCCCGCGTTCCGTGAATTCGGCGCATCCTTCCTCGTGACCAACGAGTGGGATCCCGTCAACGACAAATTCGGCGCGCTGATCGCCATCACCGGCACGCTGGTCACGTCCATCATCGCGCTGCTCGTCGCGTTTCCGATCAGCTTCGGCATCGCCCTGTTCCTGACGGAGATCTGCCCGACCTGGCTGCGCCGCCCGATGGGCATGGCCGTCGAACTGCTGGCCGGCGTGCCGTCGATCATCTACGGCATGTGGGGCCTGTTCGTGTTCGCGCCCCTGTTCGGCGACTACGTCCAGCCGCTGCTCAAGCACACGCTCGGCGTGCTGCCGTTCATCGGCCCGTTCTTCCAGGGCCCGACGATGGGCCTGGGCCTGTTGACCGCCGGCCTGATCCTGGCCGTCATGATCATCCCGTTCATCGCCTCCGTCATGCGCGACGTGTTCGAGATCGTCCCCGCCGTGCTGAAGGAATCCGCATACGGCCTCGGCTGCACCAAATGGGAAGTCGTGCGCAAGATCGTGCTGCCGTACACCCGCGCCGGCGTCGTCGGCGGCGTGATGCTGGGCCTGGGCCGCGCGCTCGGCGAGACGATGGCCGTCACGTTCGTCATCGGCAACGCCAACGATATCGCCCTGTCGCTGTTCGCGCCGGGCAACTCGATTTCCTCCACGCTGGCCAATGAATTTGCCGAAGCCAGTTCGCCGCTGCACGTGTCCTCGCTGTTCGCGCTGGGCCTGATCCTGTTCGCCATCACGTTCATCGTGCTGTCGGCCGCAAAACTGATGCTCGTGGGTATGTCCCGCAAAGAAGGGGTGAAGTAATGGATGCCGCCGTCAATTCCGTCTACCGCCGCCGCCTGTTCTGGCACCGCGCGGGCATCGCGCTGTCCGTGCTGGCGATGGCCATCGGCCTCGGCTTCCTGCTGTGGATCCTGGCCACGTTGCTGATCAATGGTTTCGGAGCACTGTCGCACACGCTGTTCACGATGGACACGCCGGCCCCGGGCAGCCCGGGCGGCGTGCGCAACGCCATCGTCGGCAGCCTCATGATGGTGGGCCTGTCCACGGCGATCTCGACGCCGGTCGGCATCCTCGCGGGCATCTACCTGGCCGAGTACGGCCAGAACAACAAATTCGCCGGCGTCACGCGCTTCGTCACGGACATCATGCTGTCGGCGCCGTCGATCGTGATCGGCCTGTTCGTGTACGCCCTGTGCGTGGCCCGCTTCCAGCACTTCTCGGGCTATGCCGGCACCATCGCGCTGTCGCTGATCGCGATTCCCGTCGTCGTGCGCACGACCGACAACATGCTGCACCTCGTGCCGAACAGCCTGCTGGAAGCGGCGTTCGCGCTGGGCGCGCCGCGCTGGAAAGTGTCGATGACGGTGCGCCTGCGCGCCGTGAAGGCGGGTGTCGTGACGGGCGTGCTGCTGGCCGTGGCCCGCATCGCCGGCGAGACGGCGCCGCTGCTGTTCACCGCGCTGAACAACCAGTTCTTCAGCCTCGACATGAAGCAGCCGATGGCCAACCTGCCGGTGGCGATCTACCTGTTCGCGATGAGCTCGTACGAAGACTGGCGCAGCCTGGCCTGGGGCGCGGCGCTGCTGGTGACCTTCAGCGTGCTGCTCCTGAATATCCTGTCGCGGACCGCGTTCCGCCAAAAGAATCCGCAGTAATTGACATTGACCCTAGCGACGATGACCCCAGTTCCCATGATGACCCAGACACTGTCGACTCCGACGACGAACACGTCCAAGCCCAAGACCAAGACGATCGAGATCGCCGGCCTGGACTTTTATTACGGCAAGACGAAGAGCCTGAAGAACGTCAGCCTGGACGTGCACGACAAGCAGGTCACCGCGTTCATCGGTCCGTCGGGCTGCGGCAAGTCGACGCTGCTGCGCACGCTGAACCGCATGTACGACCTGTACCCGGGCCAGCGCGCGGAAGGGGCTATCCTGTACCGCGGCCGCAATATCCTGGAGCCCGGCGTCGACGTGAACATGCTGCGCGCGAAGATCGGCATGGTGTTCCAGAAGCCGACGCCGTTCCCGATGTCGATCTACGACAACATCGCGTTCGGCGTGCGCCTGTACGAGAATCTGTCCAAGGGCGAGATGGACGAGCGCGTGGAATGGGCGCTCAAGAAGGCCGCGCTGTGGACGGAAGCGAAGGACAAGCTGAACAAGAGCGGCCTGTCGCTGTCCGGCGGCCAGCAGCAGCGCCTGTGCATCGCGCGCGGCGTCGCCGTCAAGCCGGACGTGCTGCTGCTCGACGAGCCGACGTCGGCGCTGGACCCGATCTCGACGTCGAAGATCGAAGAGCTGATCAGCGAGCTCAAGGGCGATTACACGATCGCCATCGTCACGCACAACATGCAGCAGGCCGCGCGCTGCTCGGACTACACGGCCTATATGTACCTGGGCGAACTGGTGGAATTCGGCGAGACCGACCAGCTGTTCCTGAATCCGGTGCGCAAAGAAACCCAAGACTACATCACCGGCCGCTTTGGGTAGGGGGCTCTGCAACCTGCTGCGCGTTGCAGGCGCGGCCTGCGATGCTCGCCGTACTTGATGTACGGCTGCGCTTCTCGGTCACGCCTGCGGCCGCTCGCGACGGTCGCAGAGACCCCCCGATACGCTAACACTGCGCGTCAATAGAGTAAGATAACGATAGACAATAGGAACCAGACAAATGGTAGGCGAGCACTCTTCCAAGCAGTACGACCAGGAGTTGGAGGCGATTCGTTCCAAAGTCCTGCTGATGGGCGGCATGGTGGAAACGCAGTTCGACGAGGCGCTGAACGCTTTTCGCGTCGGTAATACGGAACAGGCCGACAAGGTCATCGCGGACGACCACGCCGTCAACCAGCTTGAAGTGCAGCTGGACGATGCCTCCAGCCACCTGATCGTGCGCCGTCAGCCGGCCGCCAACGACTTGCGCACGGTGATGGCGACGATCAAGGTGATCACGGACCTCGAGCGCATCGGCGACGAGGCCACCAAGATCGCGCGCACGGCCAAGAGCCTGCACGAGCGCGGCATGGTCAGCTTCAACCACTACGAGACCGTGCGCACGATCTCGCGCGCCACGGCCGACATGCTGCACGACGCGCTCGACGCGTTCGCGCGCCTGGACGGCCGTGCCGCCGTGCAGATCATCGCCCAGGACGACGTGATCGACCATGAGTTCCGCACCATCCTGCGCAGCACCATCACGTTCATGATGGAAGACCCGCGCACGATCTCGTCGGCGCTGGACGTGCTGTGGGTCGCGAAGGCCATCGAGCGCATCGGCGACCACGCCAAGAACATCGCCGAATACGTGATCTACGTGGTCGAGGGGCGCGACATCCGCCACAGCAAGCCGTCCGGCGGACAGCTTGCATCCGGCGCGTCGGCCGCCGACGGCGAAGGGTAATCGATGGCGGCCAACACGAGCGTCCTGATCGTCGAGGATGAGCCGGCGATCGTCGAACTGGTGAGCTACTCCCTGCGCGAAACGGGCTGGGAGATCCGCACGGCCGCCAACGTGGCGTCCGCCTGGGATTCGATCGTGCACGGCAGGCCCGACCTGCTGCTGCTGGACTGGATGCTGCCGGACCAGAGCGGCCTGCGGTTGTTGTCGCGCCTGCGCGGCGATCGCGACTTCCAGGACATCCCCGTCATCATGCTGACGGCGAAAAGCATGGAAGAGGACAAGATCGCGGGCCTCAACACGGGCGCCGACGACTACGTGACGAAGCCGTTTTCGCCGCGCGAACTGGTGGCCCGTTCGAAAGCCCTGCTGCGCCGCAAGAGCCCGCACCTGGCCGAGGCGCCGCTGACGGCGGGCCCCGTGACGCTCGATCCGGCCAGCTGCACCGTCACGCTCGACGGCCGCCAGCTCGAGATGGGCAATGCCGAATACCGCCTGCTGAAATTCCTGATGGCGCACCGCGAGCGCGTGTTCTCGCGCAGCCAGCTGCTCGACAAGGTGTGGGGCGATGCCGCCGCCGTCGAGGAGCGCACGGTCGACGTCCACGTGCTGCGCCTGCGCAAGGCGCTGAAGGAAGCGGAAAAGCTGATCAAGACCGTGCGCAGCGTCGGCTACATGCTCTCCGAAAAAGAAAAATAAGGAAAGGTCGTCCGTTTGAATCCTCGAGTCGTGTTCTGGGTCCCGGCGCTGCTGCGCCTGGGTCTGATGCTCGCGGCCGCCGGCATCGCCTGGTGGCTGCTGGGGGCTGTCTCCGGGCTGGCGCTCGCGCTGCTCCTGAGCCTCGGCCTGCTGGTCTCCCAGCTGAACTACCTGCATAAACTGGGGGAGTGGCTGAACGACCCGCAAAGCACGAAGCTGCCGGACGGGTGGGGCGCCTGGACGGACGTCTTCGCCCGCTTATATCGGCTGCGGCGCGACGACGAACGCAATCGCGACGAACTGACGGAATGGCTCGCGCGCTTCCGCCAGGCCATGCACCTGCTGCCGGAAGGCGTGGCGATCATGGACGACGTCCTGTTCCTCGAATGGTGCAACCCGGCCGCCGAGCGCCACCTGGGCCTCACGCTGGAACGCGACAAGGGCCGGCGCGTGACGAACCTGATCCGCCACCCGGAATTCATCGACTACCTGATCCTCGGCCGCTACGAACAGCCGCTCACGCTGTCGATCCGCGGGCGCAAGCTGATCGTGCAGATCATCCCGTTCGAGAACCGGCGCCAGATCCTCGTCACCCACGACGCCACCGAGACCGAGCGCATCGAAGCCATGCGGCGCGACTTCATCGCCAACGCGTCGCACGAATTGCGCACGCCGCTGACGGTGATCGTCGGCTTCCTCGAGATCGCGCTCGCGGATCCGGGCCTGGACGAGAAGACGCGCACGGCGCACCTGATGCTGATGACGGAACAGGCCCAGCGCATGCAGCGCCTGATCGAAGACATGCTGACCCTGTCGCGCCTGGAGTCCGACGAATATCCCCTCAAGCGCGAGCGGGTCGACGTCAGGGCACTCGTCGAACAGGTGGCGAACGATGCCAGGGCGCTGTCGAATGGCCGCCACGAGATCGACTTTTCCGTCGACGGCCCGGACGTGATGGGCAGCACGGAGGAGTTGCGCAGCGCGTTCGGCAACCTGGCCAGCAACGCCGTGCGCTACACGCCGCAGGGCGGGAAGATCGAATTGCGCTGGCTGCGCGGTCCGAACGACCTGCGCTTCGAAGTGGTCGACGACGGCATCGGCATCGACGAGCAGCACATCTCGCGCCTCACCGAGCGCTTCTACCGCGTCGACAAGAGCCGCTCGCGCGAGACGCAGGGCACGGGCCTGGGCCTGGCCATCGTCAAGCACGTGCTGCTGCGCCACGGCGGCAAGCTGGCCATCCGGTCGATACCGGGCAAGGGCAGCGTGTTCACGGCCACGCTGCCGAATACGTCGCTGCCGGGCTGAAGCCCGCGCCGCGATCACCTGACCTGGACGACGACCTTGCCCCTGGCGCGTCCCCGGGCCAGGTAGTCGAGCGCTTCTTTCGCCTCATCGAACGGAAACACCTTGTCGATCACGGGACGGAGGCGTTGCGACGCCAGGAGTTCGCCGATGGCGCCGAGCTGCCCGCCATCGGGGCGCGCGAACAGGAACGAGTAGCTGGCGCCATGCGCGCGCGCGGCGCGCCGGATCTTGCGGCTCATCCACCCGAACACGAACGCCAGCACGACGTTCAGGCGCCGCGCGCGCGCGAACGCCGCGTCCAGCGGACCGACGAGGGAGACGAGCGTGCCGCCCGGCGCGAGGATGTCGAGGGATTTCTCGAGCGTGTCGCCCCTGAGCGTGCCGAGCGCCACGTCATAGCCGCGCAGCACGGTCTCGAATGCCTGCTGCGTGTAGTCGACGACCTCGTCCGCGCCGAGCCCGGTCACCAGTGGCACGTTGGCCGTACTGGTGGTCGTGCCGACCCGGGCGCCGAGGTGCTTGGCCAGCTGGATCGCAAACGTGCCGATGCCGCCGGCGCCCGCCGGGACGAACACCTTCTGGCCCGGCAGGACGTGAGCGTGCTCCGTCAACGCCTGCCACGACGTGAGCCCGACCATGGGAATGGAGGCGGCCTGCACGAAATCCAGGTTGGCCGGCTTCGGCGCGGCCAGGCGCTCCGGTACGGCCACGAATTCGGCGAGCGAGCCCCGGTCCAGGTCGAAGACGCTGGCGAAGACGGCGTCGCCCGGCTTGAAGCGCGTCACGCGGCTGCCGACCTCGACCACGACACCGGCGACGTCGCTGCCCAGCGTGGCGGGCAAGCGCATTTTTACGACGGGTTTGAAGATCCCGGTCGGAATCATGTTGTCGATCGGGTTCACCCCGGCCGCGTGGACCTCGACCAGCAGTTCGTCGGGCTGCAGCGTGGGGCGGGGGATCTCGGCGAACCCGATCCCGGGGGACTTGCCGTAGCGCGCGAAGGTGAGTGCTTTCATGGTGTTCCAACCCCAAAAGTAAAAGTAGGTGAATGGCGGGCGGGTGTCGTCATGGCTTACGCCGCCAGGAACGCCAACGCCTTCGACACGAAGTCGTCGTGGTACTGAAAAATGCTGCCGTGGCCGGCATCCTCGTAGATGACGAGCCGTGCATGGGGTAGCCGGCGCGCCATGTCCTGGCTGAGCCTGGTGGGCACCATGATGTCGTGGTCGCCGTTGGCGATCAGGACCGGCATGCGCAGGCGCGACAGGTCCTGCGGAGCCTGCCGGCCCCAGGCCTTGATCGCCGCGAGTTGACGCAGGAAGGCGCGGGGCGTCGGCCCCTTGTCGCGGCCGGTCCGGCGTTCCTTCAGCCGCTTCAGGAAAGCATGTGCGGCGTGCCGGCCGCCGGCCGTAGGGGTAAAGAACAGATACGTCTTGGGGTCGCGCAGCGCCAGCATGCCCTTGAGCATCAGCGGCCAGGACACCGCGCCGACGCGATCGATGCCGTGGCCGCCTGCCGGGCCGGTGCCGGTCAGGATGAGTGTGCGCACCAGGCCGGGTGCCTTCAGCGCGACGTCCTGCGCCACGAAACCGCCAAGGGAAAAACCGAGCAGGTCGACCCGGGCGAACCCGAGCGCGTGGATCAGCGCGATGGTGTCGCGCGCCATCTCGTCCACCGTCACCGGCGCGGTGCCGCCGGAGGCGCCGATGCCCCGGTAGTCGACGGCGATCACGTGGCGCTCCCGGGCCAGGCCTTCCACGAGGCGCGGGTCGACGTCGTCCAGCACCGCGCCCCAATGGTTGAGCAGGACCAGCGGGACGTCGCCTTGCCGGCCCAGTTCGCGGTAGGCGAAGGTGGTGCCGGCGGCCCGGACCAGGCCGTTTTTCGCGTGGGCCCAGGACGTGGGCGCGGCGCTACGCATCGTCGGCTCCGCAGGCGTGCGGTTCAATCAGTGTGTTGTCGATCATGGGCGGCGGCTTCCGGCAGGAGTGTGGTTTTAATGATGATGTACGTCATCAAAAATGTCAAGCCTTTGATTGCGATTGACATCAATGTATAGTGCAGGCTTCAGCTGACATGAATCCATGAGGTCGGAAATGAAAATCACCAAGGCGCAGGTGCAGGCCAACCGGACGCGCGTCGTCGAGACGGCGTCCGCGCTGTTTCGGGAGCGCGGCTACGACGGCGTGGGCGTCGCCGACCTGATGGCCGCCGCCGGCCTCACCCACGGCGGCTTCTACAAGCATTTCCGCGCCAAGACCGACCTGATGGCGGAATCGGCGGCCTGCGGCATCGCGCAGACGGCGGCGCTGACGGCCG
>Ga0209148_1000631_pt1 | contig 31019 bp, 23 predicted proteins | sample AraplaCol_mMF_r2_2_FD_184288 | JGI IMG/M metagenome (GOLD analysis project Ga0209148, IMG submission 184288) | Arabidopsis root microbial communities from North Carolina, USA - plate scrape CL_Col_mMF_r2 (SPAdes) (version 2) | ecosystem: Host-associated > Plants > Roots > Endosphere | place... | reverse complement strand
TAAAGGAAGTACCTGCAATCCGGATTAAGGACTATCATTTTGAAGAAGATATTAATTCCTTCAGAAAACTGGCGTCTACCATTTGATTGATCACCAGTCTGCTATTATCAGCCAGGATGTATTCAGCAAATGGAGTGGTTGTTACAACAGGAACCTGTGGGATCAGCGATATGAAAGAGGAAGAAGATGGTTGCAGGGACTTTCGTTTACCCTCCATATTGAATTGCTTCATCCAATACCTGAGCGCCGATAGAGATATATCATTCTCGCTACAGAACGCTTTCATCTTTAAGGGACTTTGCTGCCAAGCCTGTAATAATCTTTTCTTTTCACGGACAGATCGCCTAGGTATGGAACTGGAAGACTGTTTTGGTAATTCTACATTCATAATACACCAAAACTATCAGTATTCAGCATTATAGAAAACATGCAATTGCTCGGAGGCTTACCAATATCCAATAATATCGCCTCTTCCTATCAATATAAAAATGCCATTACAGGCCAATATCCGGATTACGCAATAGATTATCCAAACGTACGATTTACGCAGGGCCCTCTGAGTACAGCAGGTATTAACGGTTCTGTCGTATCAGAAGGTCATCAGCTAAGATTTAGCTGGACCCCCGACCGGACTTATGAACGTGGTAGTGATCATGTGATATTGGTAGCTTACGCACCATCGTTAAAAGAAGCTGAATATACTTTATGTGGTGCTAAAAGAAATGTGGGGACTGATGTATTAAAATTGCCGGATGCCAGATGGAAGGGTATTCCGGTAGAAACCTACCTGGCATTTAAAGCGGAGAACGGCATCCTGTGTACCAATAGTATATACCTGGGGCAGCTCTTATTTATATAATTATTACAATATATTTAAATGACAGCGTTCGCTTATTTTAATTGGCAATGTGGTTCTTTACCCAGTCAATTTCTAAATCCTTCTTATCAAGATAATCTTTAAGTGAGTACTTGATTTTAATATCAGGCATTACACCGTGTCCAATTGTATCTGAAGGCTCAGGTAAATTAAATGGTATCAATCCTATAGCATATTTTAGACCTATATTTTTACTGGTTTTCTCTAAATAAAATCCGGCATTGAAGGTATTTCTGCCTCCGCCTGTTTCCTCCCCAACCAAAATACCTCTTTTTGTTACAGCCAACGCGTTGGCAAATGCCGCTGCAGCCGAAAACGTGCCGCCGTTTACCAGGATATAAAGTTTGCCCTTGTATCCATTGGCAAAAGGCACCAGCATTTCGTAGCCGTTTCTATTGTACGCTTTCACATAATCCAACTGCTTCCTCTTATTTGTATCAAGCGTCGGTAACAACACGCCTTTTATCAGTTCATTGGGAAATGATGCAAGTTTGATCGGTTTTGTCAGGAAAAGCTTCAACAGATGTGCCATGATAAAAATGTTACCTCCGGTATTTCCTCGCAAATCAAGTACTACGTGATCGAACCGGGGTAATTCGTTATTAAATATTTCCAGATCTTCTTTACTCATTATTGTCTGAAAAGTATTCACTTTGATATAGGCTAAATTTGTATCTATCTTTTTGAAACTTAACAACCTTTGCCAGGACGGAGCGGTCTCAGTTTTTTTGTTTTCTTCCAGGGCCATTTTAATATCAAATGGCTTCCCAATCACATATGCGCTATCTATCGTGCCCTCCCAACTGGTAATTATCTTCAAGGTGTCAGTTCTTTTTAATCGCTGCCAAATACCGTCCAACATTCCATTGTTTAAAAAGAAATATTTAAAGGTGGTATTATAACCATCTGAAAAAACACGCTGTAAGTATTCGGATATGATAGTTGACGTGTTGATATGATTGATGGAAAGTATTTCACTACCTGCTGTAATGTTCTCAAAATTTTCAGTAACATATGCCCTGTCTTCAATAAAGTTAAGCTTTATGCGTTCAAATGGAGATGAATATGGTTTGCCATATTTCAAGTAATCGCCAGGCGTAACTTTAGCCACATCTACATAATCTATCCTTAAATGTCCATCGCCAATCCTGCTTAAGACCGGAAGAAGTTTGTTATATACCTGCACGGTCGTTAAAGAATCAGCTATGGCGCTTTTAAGACTATCAAACTCATGTTCAAGGGCTGTTTTACTGATGTACAGGTTTAAGTTAAAATGATGTCTCTTTAGATCTTTATATAACTGGTCAATATCAGCTTTAATCTCGTATACCGAATACCTCTTTTCGAGCTGATTGTATAAATATTGACCATTGACAGAGAACCTGGTTAAAAGAAATGCGGCGATAATGAAAATAGTTCTGTTCATAGTTTTTCCTGCTACTCTGGTTTATCTTAAAAGGCATTCAAGCCATTGGATCTAAAAGCCTTTTAAGTGTAGAAACAAATATAAAAAGTAGCTGGCAAATATCAAACTTAAGATCTCCTCAAGCGAAGTATTTTTAACGCCTACCAGCACCATGTGCACTCGTTTTATTCTTTACAGTTGCTATAGTTTCCAAAACAGCTCTTAGGCCAGGTAAACCATTTTGCAGATAGCTAGGGAAATAATTATTTGGATCAAGTACATTAAGTAACTTGGAATACATAATCAATAATCCGAAATCTGGTGAAGGCCTTTATTCTTAAGCTGTTGCAAGATATGAGGCGGTAATTCAGAGCTGCTTAGCGGTAAATCAACGGATAGCTTCTCAAAATCGCCTACGGCTACGCGGTCGAATATTTCGTTCAGCGCTACCGGGTCTTCGCTGAAGCTAACGCAGGTACTTACGGAATTCATCTGGTTCACACTGAAATCTTTTTGTTTCAGCTTGCGGGTAGCATCCTGCACTCTGCCAATAAAATGTCTTTGACGAATGAAAGTAGTACTGTTCATGATGATGAAAATGTAGTCGTCATAGGCGGTGATCTTGCCGTAATACATATGATTGTCTTTACCGCTGCGTTCCACCAGGTATTCATCACCTGATTGATAGATCTCCATAGCTGAACGCCTTACCCGCTCTTCTTTAACACCGGGGCCGGTCAGCGGCAGATTACTGTTATAGCAATACCAGCATCCCGTAAGGTGGTCCAATAACGCTGTGTTGACCACTCCTAACGGAATATTGATCCTGAGCTCATGGAAACTGAAAACGGTAGCGGCATTGCGGAGAAAATCCATATAACTGTCATAGCCCAGTATTCCGGCTATGGTATTCATTTTTCCAAAATTGGGGCTGCTGATACCGGCCAATGCCTTCCCCACTTTTACGGCTTTCAGCCTTTTAATGATGAGGTGCTCGTAAAAATAATTATCACCCAGGAAGGCAGCTTCTTCCTGCGGTGGCTTACGTTTCAGCATCAACTTGTTAAACTCGCCTGAAATATAAAGCCATTCCGCCTTTGACACATCTTCCCAGCTGCTCTTTTTGATAAAATGGTGGGCAATGTAATTCATAAGCCGTTCGAGGTGCGTCAGTTCGTCCGTAGTCATAATACGATTTTAATACGAAAATAAGTCTCCAAAGGATAATTCCAATACGTCCATCTTCCCGAACAGGGCGAGCTTTGTATCAAGATGAAAAAACAAACAGTTATGGATCCAGCAACAACACTTACCAGGGTAGAGCAGGAATCGCTATGGCAAAGGATTGTATCCTTTCCCCTTGATACTCCTGATACCCGGCTTCCCTTTTCACGCCGGCTTGCCCGGGAGAACAAATGGGACTATCATTTCGGGTTGAAAGCCATAGAAGAATACCGGAAGTTCATTTTTCTCTGTTGTATCTCGCCACAGGGTGCCTCTCCTTCCAAAGTGATCGATGAGGTATGGCATCTGCACCTGATCTACACACAGAGCTATTGGGAAGAATTTTGCGGAAAAACGTTGAATCGCAATATTCATCACCATCCTTCAGCAGGCGGACCACAGGAAAGAGATAAACACGAAAACTGGCGGACAGATACGCTTGATCTTTACCGGAGCACGTTTCACGCAGAACCACCATCTGAATTTTGGGACGACAATCACTCCACCAACTTTCTCCTCCGGTTCCTAAAAAGAATATCCTTCCTTCCACTCTTATTGCTATTCCTCTTCCTTACTGCGTGCAACGAGAGCTCTACCAGTTTTGCTCCCATTATTACCATAGGCTTTATTATAACTATTGGATCGATCATAATCGCTTCACAAGGAAATAATTCTGAAGAAAAAGGAAAAAACAATGAAAGCGGCGGTAGTAGTTGTGGAAGCAGTTGCGGAAGTAGCTGCAGCAGTGGGTGCGGTGGGGGATGTGGTGGAGGTTGCGGAGGATGTGGAAATTAAATTAAAAATAGACTTATGAAACAAAGAAATGTAAATAAAACAGGCTACCTGTTGGCCACGGCAGGCTATCTCTTATTACCGTGTTTGTATGCCGGCTTATTCCTGACCAGCTGGTTCCCATATCATCTGGCAGGCAAACAGTTCCTGACCTGGTACATTGTTCACATGGCAAGTGGCCATTTGCTCCTGTATCTTGCTGGCAGGTATAGCTCAGCCAGGATAGATAAATTGTCTCTCGTCTTCTTATGGATAACCGTTCTGACCTCTCTCAGCCGGATGTGCCAGGGCCTGTATCATCATAAACCTATCTTATATTTATGCTTGCTCACCGTACTTAATGTCCTGCTGCTGCTCTTATGGAATAGAAACACTAACTCCAATGCTGATAAAGGAGTTAAATCCTGAAATGGATAGCATTTTCAAGTATCGCCAAAAGATTATTAATGGTGTCAAAATGTACCGCAACACAACAAGATGTATGTAGGTGATATGGATACCAAAGATATACCGATAAGAATGATAATTTATTGCGAACAGAAATCGAGAACTGGTCACATTATAAGATGGCAAAGCATAGAGGAGAAGGGCTTCCTGTAATTAAGATTCCTAAACAAAGTGATCCTCCGGGATAAATATAACACAGGGTAGGGAACTCTTGTGTTCAAGTTCCTTTATCAAAACGTGTAATTTTAAATTCCAAACTTTCCATGATTATTCTTCCATTGATTTTTGATGGGAATTTCGGGGATCGGCTTATATTTGAATCGTTATTTATCCTTATTCACTACATGATGAAATTATGGTTCTTTAACCTGTCCATTTTATAACCATACTATCGCTGGTGATATTGCGTTTGAAGTCAGCAAACAATAATTTCAAAATAAAGTCTTTCAAATTCCGTTTAATTGAAAACCGTTTACATGAACATAAAATATTATCCATTCCTATTTATATTCAGCTTTAGTATTTTTCTTTTTTCCTGCAAAAAGGCAACAACCAACGATACCCTTCCGGAAGCAAATCTCGTTTTCAAATTCAAATTTGATTCTACTCAGGAACGCTTGAATAATACTGGCCTGCCAGCGGCGATGGCGGTGGGACATTCCGGGCAAAGCCCTTCGTTTAATGGAATGAGTGCTCACTATATTGAGTTGGCTCAAACGGAATTAACTGCGTTAGGTAGTGGCGCTATTCTTTACAGGGCTGAGGAAACAACTATCGGCGGTGATAACGCCATTAAATTTGATAAATCAGCTGTATCGGGTAATAACGAAGTCTTTTTTAAAATTCCACTAAAAAGTATAACACCTGGTGTATATGAATGGCTTCGCCTGTCGCTGGCTTACCAGAACTATAATATAAAATATTATGTGGATACAGTGATTACAGGCATTACTATCAGGAAGGAATTTGATGCAACAGTGGCATCATTTATTGGCTTTAACACCTATATTGAAAATTATAAAATAAAAAATAAGATCCTTGCTGTTAATGCTAATAAAAAGCAAGGTTATTGGGGATTTGAAGCTGATCCGACTTTTAACGGCGTCAGTTATCCGTTTACGATGACCGGCCAGGCTCCTGAAGGAGGTACTACCGTGGTAAACCCTTTATTTGCCACTTCACCTGTGCCGACTGGTTCTTGTGTAGTGACCAGCGATTTTCCATCTGGCGGATTGAAAATTACTGGCCAGGAAAAAAGCGATATCGTTGTTGAAATATCACTTTCTACCAATAAAAGTTTTGAATGGATTGAAGTGGTTAACGATGGGAAATGGGAGCCTTCCAAGGGAGAGCAAGTAGTAGATATGGGGATCCGCGGTATGAAATTAAAATTGTTTTAAAATAACCATTTTATTCTGTTGTGAGTCCTTTCATCAGGTGATAAAAAATCATTCTTTATAAGGAAATTTAATTAGTAAATTTAATTTAATTGTTAAATAGTAGCATATAATTGAAATGTCAATAACTACGCTGTAGCAATATTCTTGGCTAATTGAATAGGTGTCGTACTATTCCTGTTTTTAGCTATTGCAAAGGATGAGAAAGCTTGATATATAGCTTCTTCTTTAGGAATCAAATAATTATCCTAAATTTTCAGTATTTTATTTTATTTTTGACTGTATATACGGTTAAACCAGAATTTTTAATCCCATAAAAAATTACCCCATCATGGCAGAAGAAACCTTAGTCCACATAGTGGACTGGCCAGCAACCGGCAACGCAAGACTAGAACATTATTTTACCGAAAAGCCACTACAGGTAAGCATGACGCATAATGATGGCCAGACTTTACCTCTATGTATCAAAGTATGCGAACCTATTTGTGCCGAAAGCAATTATCGGATAGCTATTAATTTACTTGGACAGCCTTTTGCTGAAATTGTAGTGAAGGGTATTACCAGGTTATTTAGTTGTAACGATAACAACCCATCCGAAAAGCCCGTAGGATAAAGTGAAGTAGATTGATCCTTTAAAACACTAAAAATGCCTGCTAAAACAAAAGGCCAAACTGAGCAGCCCCAAAACGCCGCGAAACAGAAGGCTACCCCCCCAAGCGGAATCAACATTGAAGGACTAGGAAATATTGTAGACAATGCATCTAAAATTGTACTGAAAGCTGCCAACATTCTCGAAGAAGAAATAGCCCGTGGTATTGTTACTGCAAAACAGATAGAAGGGAAAATGACTGATGTACAAAAATTGCACGGCGGTAACAAAGACGAACTGTTTGTGCGCTTCCGTAAAGATGCACACGACATTATAGATCTGTTAATTGACTTTACAGCCATCACATTAAAAGGAGTCGGTAGCTTGTCTTCCCGTATCATCAACATTAAACAAGGCACTACGACGGATACCACCGGGGATTCTCAGCAGATACCACTTATCCAGGCCCCAAAGGATCTTAAAGCGGGTGAAGTACTTGAAGTACCTATTACATTAGAGAATGACAGTAAAACAGATGTTAAGTCAATAGAGTTCCTTAACACGGCATTGATAGACGCTGCTAATAACCAGATAGCAGCAGATGCGATCAGCTATGACCCCAATCCACTAAAATTACAACCAGGGGCCAGCGGTAATGTAAAAATCGCTATTAAGGTACCACAAAACGCAAAACCAGGATCTTACACCTGCTTTATCGAAGGCAGAAATATGACTAATCTTAAGGCTACACTTTTGGTGAAAGTAATTTAAGGACATGCCATCTACAGAACCTTTCCTTACAAAATTGGGAATATATAGAGATTTGTGCTTACAGAGTATCGTGGATTTTATCCCCGACAGGGAACCCAAAAAGTATCTGTATGATCTCGTAACAGTTTATCCCAGTCGTGGCGGCAAAGGTTTTCGCCCCGGTCTTTGTATGGCTGCCTGTAATATTTTCGGCGGCACCACAGCTGATGCAATGAACTCTGCTATGGCATTGGAATTATTCCATAATGCTTTCCTGGTGCATGATGATATTGAAGATGAAAGTGATGACAGGCGCGGATCTCCTACCATGCATGCCGCACATGGTGTTGGTATTGCTATAAATGTAGGTGACGCAATGAATGTGCTTAGTATCAAGCCGCTCATGAACAATATTTTCTCTCTCGGCCCTAATCTCACCTGGCAGATCTTCTCAGAAATAGAACATATGGTGTTGGAATCTGTTGAAGGCCAGGCAATGGAATTAGGTTGGCGTAGAGACAATAGTTGCAATCTGGAAGACGATGATTATATGCGCATGATCCTTAAAAAAACATGCTGGTACACTTGTATGCATCCTATCCGTATCGGTGCATTGATAGGTTCACGGGGTAATGTAAACCCGTCTACGTTTGACCGTTTTGGATATTACCTTGGTGCAGCTTTCCAGATTCAGGACGATCTGTTAAATCTTATCGGAGACGAAAAGAAGTATGGTAAGGAAATTTGTGGAGATGTACTTGAGGGAAAACGTACACTCATGTTGATTCACCTGCTAAACTCCTGTACCAGCAAAGAAAAAGAAAGAATACAGCGATACTTATCCAAAGACAGAAAAGCACGTACACCCAGAGATGTAGAGTGGGTGATGAAGATGATGCGGAAATATGATTGCATTGCCTACGGACGAAAAAATGCACAGAACCTCGCGGGTGCGGCACTAAAAGAATTCTATACAGCTTTTGGACATATGCCAGACTCAGAAGATAAGGAATTTATTGAAAGCATGATCCTGTATATGATTGAACGGGATTACTGAGTTTTCACCTTTAATATTTGTCCGGCAAGAGAAACGGAATGCTGTATGATGCCTTTTCCCCAGTTGATATAATCGGAGGGGTGCTGCATCAGATAACTGGCAGTCTGCATACCAAACAGCATTGACTTAAGTGCCAGCATGGTAACATTTACCGGTCCTCCCGCAACTTCCCTCCGTACATCCTGGTAAAGTGTTTGTGCTCCCTGTCCGATGCTCTTACTGATGAAGGATACACTGATGGCTTCATTTGCCGGCTTAAGTCCTGCGAGTATGCCACCTGCAATATCTGCATACACTTCGTCTTTTTTCGCTCGTTGCACCATTATCTCCAGCAGTTTCAACCAGAAAGGATTAAACTGGCGGTTACGGATAAACTGTATAACGGTATTCGATAAGGTCATATCAAAATGCAGATCGGACATTATTTTTTCTTTGTAAGACATCAGGGCAGCTGCATCAAATTTTTGTAACCGGAAACATTCGCTGATGGTCTCTGCGGCCCATCGTCCACTTAGCAGTGCATACTGGATACCTTCTCCGTTCAATGCGTTGATCAATCCGGCAGCATCACCTGTCAGCACCAGCCTGTCAGCTACTTTCGGATGTGCAATATTGTAGGTAGCCAGTGGCCAGCCAGCTATTTTATCGATGGGTTCTCCTGCCCCGATTTTTTCTTTCAACGCAGGATCATTTGCGATAAGATCTTCCAGTAGCTGTTTTAGATTTGTATCCTGTTGGGGAAAGTTTTCCTGCACCATTCCTATCCCTACATTGGCTGTATCTGGTCCGGTAGGAAAAAACCAGTAGTAGCCAGGAAAACTACTGGAGGTGAAATATAACTCGGCTTGTCTTGGTACACAGCGAACATTTTTATAGTAGGCGCGTACCGCCAGTATTCTGTCTTCTGCCTGTGGCTTACTACCTGTAAGTATTCGGGCTACAGTACTGCTGCTGCCATCTGCACCTACGATCATTCTGGCAAATATATTATGCTGATTTTTGCCTTGCTTATAGGTAGCCAGCACGCCGTTTTCAAATACCTGGTAGTCCTGCAAACGAGCACCTGTAGACAGTATGGCGCCCTTTTTCACAGCAGCTTCCACAATCCAGTTGTCCAGTATCATTCTTGGAATAACACGACCGTGATTGGGTACACCAGGTACTTGTGGAATAGGCCTGGTAATCATCAGCTCACCATCCAGGTAAAGAGCCGCCTTGTCAATCGCATATGTTTGCTCATATTCTTCGTACCGGTGAATGCCCATACCTATCAGCTCTTGTATGGCAACAGGACCAACAAAGTCTCCACATACTTTATCTCTAGGAAAAGATTGATAATCCAGCAGGTGTACTTTTATACCCTGTGCTGCGAGGTGATAGGCGCAAGAAGCACCTGCAGGGCCGGCGCCGATAATCAGCACGTCTGTATCATAATGTGGGATAACTTGCCATTTCATGGGGTTTTAATTTACTTAAATTTACAACTTTCCAATGCTTTTTACTAAATTTGTATAATTAAGAAAACACGTCAGGAATATACCGCAGGGCCCCAATTCTAACGCACAGTATTCAATAACCCCTTTAATTTTTTTTTCATGGAAGCTGGAAACATTTCCTCCCTGAGAGAACTGCAGCTGCAAATGCCACGCATTCTGGAAGAATACGGGAACGATCAATCGCTTACCCTGTTGGCGTTCACGAATCCCTTATTCGCACTCGAAAAAATCGGATATAGTTTTACCTCCGAAGCAAGAGAAGAAATAATCCAACATATTCGCTTTGGAAAAGAAGGGATAGATAAATTAAATAAATTGAAGGCTGATATCTTTACTATAACCGGCCAGTCTTTTAATCTGGATGACAGCATTATTGTGAGAGAGAGATTAGCAAAGGTGTTGTCCATAGACGAGACAGCACCCAAATCAAAAAGTAAAGCTGCCGTAGTAAGGCCAACAGACGCTATTTTTGATGCTGTAGTAAAACCGGTAGTCGTGAAAGATGGTACAGTAGAAGATCCATTGGAGGCTTACGTTTCAGAACACCCGGTTATCGCCCCTTTACTGGAGTATCGAAAAATACAGGTATTGGCACCTCAACTGGCTACAGCTGAGGTCTCAGAGAAAATATTAAGCCAAAAAGAGAAGCTACCATTCAAACAACTTACTTTCCGGTTAAGTAGGAAATAAACATTCCACGATAGATTGTTTTTGCGTACGGTTAGTCTTTTCTCCGAACAAAAAAGACAAATAATCTGAACCCCGAAAATTATTATCATGGCAAACACTCAAGGTTTTGAAGTAATAGCGGAGCTAACCGTTGATGCGTTGAAACAGGTGCTGAAGGCTGCCTGGAAGTCTGGTGGAGACAGCAGTGGAACAGGTGTAATTCCCGAATATATTAATATTCCCAATACACTCAGCTTTGGCCCATACAAGGTGGCCAGTGGCCAGGTGCAGATTCCCAAAGATGAGCTGGACCTTGAAATGGATACCAGCGTTAATGGCGTTCGTATAAAGCTGGGTACTATTAATCACATCGAAATTGCAAACCCTCCCATTGATGCAGCAAAACTATTTCAGATTAATGCAGATGTAAATGTACAGGTGCCCATCCGTGAAATAGATCCTGCTATTCATGAAGTGGGTGCCGACTTTACCAGCATGCCTGTGGATGCTGTATCTGTCAGTATTACTAATGGCAACCCCATTGCGCCTATCACCAATGCAGCTATCGAAGAATTTATACATAAGAAATATCAGGAAAATGCAATTCCGCATGTCATTGACAATATACCCATCAGCTTTCTCCCTTTTAGTATGAAAGCCAGGATTGAGTTTTATGACGATCTATCTAATCCCGCCAAAAAAATCACCATAGAAAAACCAGATGCAGCTCATGTAAAGGTGAATATTCCCTGTTATTTGCGACTGTATGATATTACCGGTTCCTTAGGTGGATTTAGTCTGGCTACACCAATGGCTATAACCGGCACCGCTGTGATGCTGGCAGACTATATAGAAACTACAGATCATATACTGGTGAAAACTTCCACCGCTACAGTAACACTGGAAAATGTAACACCTGCTCCGGGTATAGAAGGTACTAATTATAACACCAATAAAACTGCTGCCAGCATTGGCGGTATCAACCTAGAAGATGTACTAAAGAATAATTTTACTACTGCCGCAGCAGCGCAATTGACCGCCTTCGGAGATGTGAGCGTGTTTGTTCCTACCATGGCGCAGATAGAAGATTTTATTGCAGCAAGGGTACGTGATGAATTAATTGCCCGCAAACAAATACAGATCTGGAAGGTAGAAGATCCTTCCGGTACCACCACCATCAATGATATCACTACACAAGCGTTGTCAGATGGTTTTGCACTTTGCATTAATGGCGGAGGCAGCGGCAATGCCGGCGCTGTTACGAATTTTATACCAGCAGATAGAGATTTTGCACTGGCAATCAGCGAAGGTAAAGTAAAACAGCAGTTCAAGAAGACAGTAGCCGATCAATACGGTTCGCTTCCTACAACACTGGCAGATAAAGTAAAAGGGAAAACGGTTAAACTTAATAGTCTGGGGCTGGATCTGTTAAGTGGCGAGCTGAGTGTGAATGGAGATGTAACCATTGTAGATGCAGTATTGGACAGTATTGATATCGATGCAGGATTTGATCAGCGGGTAGGTCTGAACTGGGTAGACAATGCTGATGGTACACAGATATTAAAGCAGGACCTGCATGGCGATCCTGATGTAGATCTTGGCGCTGCAGCATGGCTGTTATTGGCGTTCATCGGTTTTCTGACCTTAGGCGTAATCGGTGTGATCATTGGATTGATCATCATGGCTGTTGTCGAAAATGTAGCGTCTAATATCGGAGGAGTAGTAGCGAGAGATGAATCCGGAAAAGTGACTGGTATCGGCGCCTGGCCAGGTAGTCTGGATGCAATCGGTAACGTGCAGGCAAGGTTTGAAAATCCGGTGTTCATTGGTCCTGATGGACTGATGTTTGCCGGCAACATGATTGTTACCAGCACCTTTGCGCTTACAACAATAGATCCTGCTCAATCACCTCTTTCATATAATATTAGCGGTAACCAGTTCGTAAATCTGAATGGTGGTGCAGATAGACCCACTTCTGCTCCGCTATGGCTTACAGGCGATGGTACTTCCTTCAACCTGCGTAATGTGGGCCATCGCTATGGGAAAAGCGGGGTCTACGTTGCCAACGTACGGATACAGGTAAATGAGGAAGGCGGTGCTACCACTAAATTTTATGCACGTGTGAATGTACAGAATGTCATACCTGTAGTACATTTTGAAATACCAGTGATCACAATAGAAGAAGGACAAAAAGTAAAGCTGAAAGCCGGGTTTACCGATGATAACTGGCTGGATACACATAAGGCATGGATCAATTTTGGTGATAATACCGCCACGGCAGACCTGGTCGTTACTGAATCCAATAAAGAGCCACAGGCAATAGGAGATGTCATCGCAGAACATGCATGGTGTGATAACGGTACCTATACCGTGCGGTTAACTGTGCAGGATAGTGCGGGTGGTATAGGAGAGGCAACGATGATAGTAAATGTCATAAATGTGCCGCCCAGAGTATATACCTATAAGCACCTTTGCGTGCTGAAAGACCAACCGGTTCAGCTGGATGCCGTGTTTACCGATCCCGGTTGGTGTGATACCCATGTTGGTACCTGGGATACCGGCGACAATCACATTAAAATGGCTACTATCAGCGAAAAGCATAAAGCACCGCAAGGAGTAGGCATCGCATCTGCTTCCCATGTATATACCTGCACGGGTAATTATCTGGCAAAGGTAAGCGTGAAAGATGATGACGGCGGGGCAGCTACCGCGTATAGTCTGGTGACAGTGACCTCATTGCGGAATGCTTCTTTTGAAGACGGTTTTCGTCATAAATCGGTTAAAGAAACGCGCAACATTGGTGAGGATATGATCGTTGCCAATGAATGGCAGCCTTTTAGTTCTCCGATGCTGATCATAGATCCTGCACAACAGGAGATTCCTCCATTTAAAGCCGCTTATTTCATGCCTGACGAGTTTATCTGCAGAGATGGTCAACGGGCACAGGGCATCCGCCTGGAGGGCTCCGGAATAGCCGGAATATGGCAATCTGTTTGCGTCAATAAAGAATGGGAGTATGAATTGACTACGTTTTATCATTTGCCCGTCCTTTTTACAGGCAAGGCCCGTATCGGTATTGATCCGAATGGAGGCACCGACCCTACCTCTACAGATATCGTATGGGTAACGGCGGCAGCCGTTAATGAATGGGTACATATGTCAGTGCGTGTTACTGCCCGTCAGCGAAAAATCACCTGCTTCATTGGCGTGTATCAGGAAGGAGGGCAAAGTGAGATTTACATTGATCATAGTGCCTTGTTCATGATACAACCCTGCAACCCATACCTGCTTCTTACGCGCGATAAAGATTGCCGTGAGGATTGTTGCCCCGTAAATGAACCGGAAAAACGTGATTTTGAAAGGTTAGAAAGATTTATGACGAACGATCTGACCATGTATTATCCCGGAACTGCTACTTATAACGTGTCTTCAGGTGGAGTGCGACTTATTGATGAAAATAATACAACACCAGCTTTCAGATTGAATAGGCAAGCCGGGAATAAGTTAATGGGAATGGCTGTAAACGGAGCAATACAATTAACAGTTGGTCTTGTGAAGACGGTGGTCAGAGGAGTAGTAGATAAAGTATTGCCGGATAAAACGGTATAAATAAGATCATTATGACATTGAACAGCAAACCCGGAGAGTGTAAATAGACTGTGTTAAAGGTTAAATAATTTCAGACCTTTAACACAGTCTATCTACAACACCCAAATGACTCTCAGTTTTGCAGACATCCTACCGGTGTCCCGCAAGTATTACAAAGCCACTTCCTTCTTTACCACCATACCTGGTCTGTTTACCACTGTTACAATAATCCTTGATCCATGAACCGCTTCATTCAGCATACTAACGGTATATTTCCAGCCTTTGCCTGCAACAATAGCTTGTCCTTCTTCTAGTACTATACCATCCGCATTTACTATCATTACATCCATCTTCTGTACAAGGAATGTATCTGCTTTTATCAAAATGAGATCTCCGGGATGTCCGTTATATTCATCAATACGGACCGACTTAATTTCGGGCCCTTTAAATGCGTCTGAGAAAGCAACGTTATACGCTGTTTGTCCGCCTGTAGCAATAGCACCATATAAGGCTTTTATAACAGGGTCTTTAATAACTGTTTTTGCATACATTGTAGCTGCCCTGAACCGGTCCTGGTTCTTCATTTGTACTTCAGTAGCCGGTACACTGGAGGCGCTGCGTTTTCTGCTAACGATGGTCTCTCCCCCTCTCTGGCGAAAGGTCATATTACCTATAGATCCGGATAGTCCTTTTATCAGTACATTATTAGTCAATATTGCCATAAAATTATGTTTTAATCATTTCTACAATGATAAGCGGAATTTCATTTCATTATTAAGAAAAATATGCGAAGAACCTGGAATTTCTATGTGAAGATGCTAGAAATGGTGAGTGAACAGTATAATACACCTTCATAGATTACAATAAGACCCCATATAAAGTAGAATTGAACAGGTATTGATAAGGTTAATCCTACGTTGAAAAGCGGAGGATGAACGGAGGATGAGCCTTATCAATACCTGTTCAATCCCTTTTTTTAACAATATTTCTTAGAATCTGATTGCCTGTTAATACCTCTGGTTAGGCTCATTTTATGAAGATAGTTACAAGCTGGCGGAAGCACTGGTGCCTGGCATGGAGGTTTTTGGCACCTGATTATGAAAGCGACAAAAGCGCACGTGCAGTGTATCAAAATCGGACACATGTATAAATATTTTCATGCATATTTTACTGTTATTAATGAAATAATAATCTGGCATCTTCTTAGTGACTTTAACCCTATGTATTAAGAAATAAGTATGTTCAGAAACTATTTTAAAATTGCCTGCCGTCATTTTCTTAAAAACCGTCAGTTTACTTTCCTTAATTTAATAGGGCTATCTACAGGCCTTGCCGGTGCTTTGTTGATCTATTTGTGGGTATATGATGAACTAACAATTGACAAGTTCCACAAGAATGGCCCTCAATTATTCCAGGTAATGGAGCAACGCCCACATGCCGGAGGGATTAATACGACGCCCGAAACTTCACCCTTACTGGCAGAAGCCCTAATGGAAACAATGCCGGAGGTGGAATATGCAGCAGCCAGCACGCCTCCTTCCTGGTTTCCCAAGATGGCCCTTTCTGCCGGAGACAATATTGTTAAAGCCGTGGGGATATTTGCTGGCAAAGACTATTTCAATATTTTCTCTTACCCGCTTTTACAAGGCAGCAGCATGCAGGTGCTGGCCGATAAGCATGCCATTGTTATATCAGAAAAACTTGCCATAAAATTATTTCATACAACTGAGAACCTTATTGGGAAAACCATCCACTGGCAGCTATATGATATCAAAAAACAAAGTGTTATTGCTGGTGTTTTTAAAGAAACGCCCGCCAATTCCTCTATACAATTCGATCTGATATTTCCATTTGCGGCATTTAAAGACATTATGGGAATAACGGGAACAATGAACAGTCAAAACAATTCCGGCCCTTTTTTCACTTATCTGGTGCTAAAGAAAGGCACCAACGCTGCACATTTCAACGATAAGCTCAACGCTTTTATGAGCAGTTATGGTAAAGGCGCTGATCGTAACTTGTTTCTAAAGCCTTATGCCGAAAATTATCTTTATGGGAATTATGAGAACGGGATACAGTCAGGTGGCAGAATCAGATATGTAAAGCTATTTTCCCTGATAGCATTTTTTATCGTTATCATCGCTTGTATCAACTTTATGAATCTTTCCACGGCAAAAGCATCCGGTAGAATGAAGGAAATTGGTATATGCAAAGCAATGGGTGCCGACAGGCAAACACTGATACTTCAGCATCTGGGAGAAGCTTTGCTGATGGCTTTTTTATCACTGATAATGGCATTGCTGCTGGTACAGTTGCTGCTTCCCCGTTTCAATGAAATCACAGCAAAGCATTTAGCGATCCATACAGACATTACCCTTATATTATCATTCCTGGGCATTACGCTGTTCACCGGGCTAATAGCAGGAAGCTACCCGGCCTTATACCTTTCTGGTTTTAATCCTGTAGCTGTACTGAAAGGAAAGACCCGCAACAGCATTGAGGAATTATGGGCCCGGAAAGGATTGGTGGTATTTCAGTTTAGCTTGTCCATCATATTTATTGTGGCAGTGTTGATCGTGTACAGACAAATAGCCTACATACAAACAAAAAATCCGGGGTATGATAAAGACCATGTGATCTACTTTGAGTCTGAAGGAAATGTTGCGGCCAGCGTTCCTGCTTTCCTCTCCGAAGTGAAAAAGATATCTGGTATTGTAAATGCGTCTGCTGTAGTAGGTAACATATTGGGTGGGGCTGGTATACCTATTTCATGGAAGGGAAATGGACGGGAAGAAATGATTATGTTCAGGAACCTTCACGGTACCTATGATTTAATAGAAACGCTGGGGATTAAAATGCTTTCAGGACGTACCTTTTCCCAAAATTTCGGCTCAGACGGATCAAAGATCATCTTTAACGAAGCGGCCATTAAAGCACTGGGACTCAAAGACCCTGTGGGGAAAGTTATTAATTTTGCGGGTATGCGCCGTGAAATCGTAGGGGTAGTCAAAAACTTTCATTTTGAATCTCTACATGAGCCAGTAAAGCCGCTATTCATTGGACTGGACCACCAGACACAGACTATTCTGGTAAGGATCAGCCCAGGTATGGAAAAGAAAGTGATTGACCAACTTGGCAGCTTCTATAAGTCTTTCAATCCCAGGTTTTCTTTCGACTACAATTTCCTGAATGCAGATTTCCAGGCTCAATACATTGCAGAAAAGCAAGTAGCTGAGTTGTCAAAATACTTCACGGGTTTAGCAGTATTGATATCCTGCCTGGGCTTGTTTGGCCTGGCTACTTTCACGGTAGAGCAGAAACGTAAAGAAATAGGCATACGCAAAGTATTGGGAGCAACAGCGAACAATGTGATGCTGTTATTATTCAGGGATTTATTACTATCTGTACTCATTGCTGTAGGCATTGCTATTCCGCTGGCCTGGTGGACTATGAGTAGTTGGCTGCAGCGATTTGCCTATCATATTCATATTGGCCCGGATGTTTTTCTGATAGCCGGAGGTGCAATAATCGGAATTACCTTACTCACCATTAGCTTTCATACTATTAAAGCTGCTATGACAAATTCTGTGAATGATCTAAGAACAGAATAACTTAGTAACAATCAATATTATTTGGTTCGATAGCGTATTGGTTCGGAGCACTGAAGAGGATGTCCCAAAAATAAAATAAAGCCCTGAGAATCGTTTAAAAGACTAATAGTCTCCATCAGGTACCCGAATAAAAAGAGGCTGCTTAATACTTGAAACAGCCTCTTTTCTTTTTTATCCTTCTCCCTTCACTCATCAGCATCAAGTCGAAAGATTGCGTTATATCTTAATTATGGCCATTGTTCTTCCCAGATCTGTTGGGCGCTATATATCAGTAATCCAGCAACCGTCTGTGGTAATTCACCTGTCCCAGATGATAGCTTAAATGCGTTGCCAGGTGGATGAGAAAATCTTCAGTTAATAGTTTACGATCAAAAACTACCTGGGGGTATTCGCTTTTTAATTGATCTTCAGTGAGCGAAGTAAGAGTAGTATCAAGCATTTGGATGGTACGCTCTATTTTACTGATCAATTCCTGCCTGTGTACATTTTTCAGTGAAAATTCTTCGGGCCTGTTCCTTATATAACCGGTATTCCCCAGTTCAGCACCGATATAGGTGTTCAGGTTTCCAATCAAATGAAGGGTAAGATTTCCCGCAGAATTTAAAATATTCTTGTCAACGCGCCAGATGTTATCTTCGCTGTTATATAACTCCAGTTCCTGTTTTAATTTAACAAGGTCTCTGCTGTAAAGCATTTTTAAGGTATCGGTAAGCATGTGATTATCCTGTTTGATCTCAAATTAGCAATAATTTTTTTAGCAATAAAATTACTGTCGGGCCTTTATCCTTTAACTTTGATCCATGCAATCAGAACTTCAGCAACTTTACGGAAATATAGATATTTACCTCTTTGATCAACTGCTTAAAGGTACTTATGATAATTGTAAAAAGGTGCTCGACGCAGGCTGCGGAGGTGGGCGTAACCTGGTTTACTTCTTAAGGAACGGTTATGAGGTATATGGCATTGATCCTAATCCCAATGCGATATCAGCAGTTAAACAATTATCAAACGCTAAAGAGAATTTTGTAGTTGCGTCGGCTGAAAACCTGCCTTTTTATGATGATTATTTTGACCTGGTGATCAGTAGCGCGGTATTGCACTTCGCCAGCAGCCCTGATCATTTCGATAGTATGATCCACTCAATGTGGCGGGTACTGAAACCCGGTGGTTATTTATTTGCAAGACTCGCGTCGGATATCGGGATTGAAACATTGGTGCAGGACCTGGGGAATGGCCGCTATCTTCTGCCCGATGGCAGCGAACGTTTTTTGGTTAACCAGCAATTACTGCTTCAATATACCGGAAGCCTCAATGCCCGGCTCCATGAACCTATAAAAACCACCAATGTACAAAACTTACGGTGCATGACTACCTGGTGTTTACAGAAAATTTAAATGTTATCTCATGTCTGTTAAGCAATGGTATATGGTAAGTCCCGTGCAGGAGTCGCAGCTCATTTCTTTTCGATTTTATTTCTAATTATTTTTTGACATCCTTCATTTTTCAATAGGCTCAGCACTTACTGATGGCTTCCGCAATAGGAATATCAGCAGGAGCTAAATTCCATTGAGTGAGATCTTTTTTGTTTACCCATTCATATCGGTCATGATCCGTAAGTTTATAACTAGCTTTTTGAAATTGGCAAACATAGGCGATCAATTCAATTGTGAAAAGTTCATAATTATGTATTATTGTTTTAAAATATTCTTTGATTTCGACTCTCATTCCAAGTTCTTCGAATAATTCTCGAGATAGGGAATCCTCTTCCTTCTCTCCAGGTTCAATTTTACCACCTGGAAATTCCCAAAATCCAGCTAATGGCTTATGAGGACTTCTTCTGCAAAGAAATACCTTATCATCATTGAAGATAATACCACAAACGACTTTAATTGTATCCATGACTTTTACGATGATATTCTAAGTTTGTTTTACTGACATGATGTTTTTTATGTAAAGTTAAATTGCCTTTAAGTATTCCAATTAATGTCAAGTTATCATTAATAGAAAATGAACCTTTATCAAACATCACGTGGTGATTTGGACAAAGACAAAGAACATTATCACTGCTATCATGTCCATTATGAGGTTTGCCTAGAGGTTTAATATGGGCGCCTTCTGCATATCTTCCTGATTGCGTTAGTACAGGATTCCCACATACTTGACATTCAAAGTTATATAACTTCTTTATGTCTCTGACAATTTGGGTATCTCTGATTATTCTTAAAACGATTCCTGTCTTTCGCTGTGTCTGGTGTGCGATATATTTCAATTCAGTGGTTTCCGAGAGCTCTCGCTTTATATTCGAGCCACTATATTCAAGGCGAAACTTACAAATTTTGAATCCACTTTTCCCGTTTTCCTCCCAAGCCTCCACAACACTATATAAGCCAGCATATGTATATCCTGTAGTAGGAGAAAAGGTTGATTTATGAGAATAACCACGGATAACCCTAACGGGGAGCCCTTGGTCCATACTTAGCCGCAAGCCTGCATTACCTCTGTTATCCCAAGTTTGATCCTGTATTTGTTTGCCAGTGTCAGGATTATTTCCTCCTGCTCCCGTATAGATAATTTCATCACCCAGATCATAATCATCTTCATAACCTCCTGACAGAACAATAGCTGCTGCACCTTCTTTTCCGTTACCATCTATCCCAGCTCCCCAATTTCTATGAAAGCTGGAAGGCATCATTTCTTTTCTATCTTTAAACCAATATCCTTCTTCAAATCCAGGTATTTCTCCAAATTTAATAGGCCGTGTCATAATTACAAGGAGTTTATCTTTTAGGGGTTAGCAAATATAATTATTGATACAACAAGTTGATAGTTGATAAAAGGGTATTAATTGTAAATAATTGAAAATCATATATGTTTATATCTAACTACTAACAATTAATTGAGATTGTTAGTAAGAAAGGGGAAATCAATATGAGATTAGTTAACGCCTATGTACGGACATCAAACGCCAGTGATAGCGTTTATTTATATATGTCCAACCTGTGACTTTGTAGATTGTTCGCAATAGGAATAGCAGGATCTGTTCTATGATATTGTAGGTAACTTAGCTAGCCATTGGTATATATAAGTACAGAAGAACTGAATGATTTTGAGAAATGCTTGCGGTTTAAATTGGACATTAACTTAATAGGATAAAAGGCCTGGTTCTCGAGCTAGATCAGATGGACATAGCAGGTGAGGGGAACGCAGCTATTGATACAGGCACTGTAATCAGTCGAAATAAGAATGCCCACAGTATATAGCTGTGGGCATTCTCATTTCCTAAAATTATAATCAGGGACGAGGGTCTAATTGAATATTAATTGGCTCATAACCACTTCCCGGTAAAATCTCGAACATCATCTCCGCCCATGGATGTTTTTTGTTTCCTACGGCCGAAATAAATGCCCTTGAAATGAAAACTTTATGCTGATTTTCTATCCACCAGTTCTGTGTAGCACCATATCTCCATATATCGGTACCATCTTCGTGTACTATGTTATACCGGAAAGCAATGTTTCCTCTGAATACTGCAGGTGTGACCTTATCCTCACCATAGAAAACGATATACTGATCACCGGTCTTCACATCACTCCAATAGGAATCATAATAAAAATGGTTTACTATATTATTTGCTTCGATCTTGGCATAGATTTTCTGTGGAATCAAAACGGCTGCCCGGTCGTTTAAATATTGAATAATGTAATTCCTGATAGCTTCTTTCTTTACAGGGTCATCTATTAATTCATATAACGGCAGCAGGCCATTCTCTCCAAAATCAATCAGTTCAGCATTATCCAGCGTAGAACTTCCCTGCCAGCCGGTAATATCAATAGTAGGCGTTCCAGTAGTGAGGTTAACTGTTCCAAGAATGGCTTTTGAAGGCTCACCACCAACTGTTCTGAAATGAAGGCGCTGATTAATGTTGGAATTTTTTTCTTCATCACTGTAGCTGTAATTTAAGCCGGCAGTAATATTAAATAGTTTTTTTAAACCTACATCAATACCTATTTCTGAAGCTTTTGTTCTTTCACTGGATATTGATTCAGACTGATACATCACTTCCAGTTTAGCCCCGAGGATTATGTCTGTAAGAACATGGGTACCGTATGCAGCCACCATCTGCGCCGGAGTTTTGCTTTGCAGGTCGGCCAGGAAAGTGGGCTGCAGATATTGTTTTAACAGGTTCACATCAGCATTCACCTTGGCCCTTTTCTGTTTGATTACCAGGTCATAATTGCTGTAAATAAACTTTGAATTAAAAGCATCAGTGTTACTAAAAGATGTTTCTACGGACGCCTTAAATAGCGGAATGTCTACACCAGCTTTTACTTTTGTTGTTCTTTTTTCCAGGTAAGACCTTGCGTTCTCTCCTGAAGTTAAAAAACCTTCCTGTGTGCTGGAAAGGTCCCACTCCACCCGGAGTGGCTCCGCAGTTTTTAATGCATCAATATTAATAACTGAAAATTTAGAAGCGCTGGAATTAGCGTATTCTCCGGTAGCATCGTAGCCATATCCCAGCAGATCATTTTTGCCATCGCCTGCAGAAAGAAGCGTGACAGGTGTAATGGGTTCTTGTTTTAAGACCTGTTCTTTTTTGGTACAACCATTTAATGTAGTCATCAGAATACCGGCAAAGGTCGCCAGTTTAATTGCATGTTTAATTTGCATAGTAGGTAATGTTGATAGAGTGAAACATATAGATTATTGACGTGGGTTTTTTACAAGGGTTTCGTGATCGCCAGGTGGCGATACATAGTTACATATAGGTTCATTTACTGATGCCAGTGAAATCTTAAGGGTTCATATTATGTTCGCATTAGGGTTTGGATAACGTTTCGTGAATTTAAATAAATTACTTTTAGTTTTCAAAATAAAAAAATAGCTAGCGCATCAGTTTGATTACAACATCTGGCAAGTTACATCAGAGGACGAAACAGTCAGATTTGTCATAACAACATCTGACAAGTTACCGTTCCATCAGTGACCGGCTATATTGTTTCGGCTTCATCCCGATATGTTCATTAAAGACCTTTGAAAAATGGCTTAGGTTGGTAAAGCCCAGTTGATAACCCACATCAGAAACAGATAATTTTCCATCTTTCAATAAAAGAGCAGCTTCTTTCATCCTGAATTCCTGATAATAACTAAAAATACTGTTGCCGAAAATTTGCTTGAATAAACGTTTCAGTTTGGATGGGCTCATACTGGCGCTAAGGGCCAGTTCCTTAATAACCGGCGGAGTTGCCAGGTCTTCAAGCATTTGTTCTTTTATTTTGTAAATGGTTTGTATATCACGAATGTTTAAATCATACAAATGTGTTTCATCCCTCTTTTCCAATTCCATCAATAGTCTGCAAATTAGTTCTTCTGCCTTTACCCTTAGAAAAAATAATTTAAATGTTTCATCAACGGATTCAGATACAATTTCATCCACAATTTTCTGTAAAGAAGGATAAATAATTTGTTCGAACAGTAAGGGCTGTGTATTCTGTAACAGGCTATGCAAAACCGGCGATTTTTCTGATACGTGAAATAGTCCGTTCAGATAATTTGCATCTACTTCTATATTAATGGCCGCAATATTGGTATGAATTGAAATAACCGAATCAGTATTCATACTGCTGGTCGTAATTAAAACGGAAGGAATTGCCTTTTGTTTTTCTGTTGATAATGCTCCTGTCTTAGGGAAAATGTTTTGGAACTTAAACAGTATCATTTTCGTAGAAGCATTGACGTCGGGATTTTTAATGGAACGATCCTCATTTAGTTCATAATTCATGATGAGCATCCGGATGTGCTCATTAAAAACGAATCCCGTACAATAACCTTTACCAAACTTTTCAGGGATGTCTAATCTCCTGTTTTTTACGTTCGTACCTAATAAATGCGCAAGCCGTTTCAGGATACTCAGTTCTGTTTGCTGCTTATCTTTTTCCATGAAAAGTCTTTTATGACTATTTTGGGGTCTAATTTAAGTATTTTGTCTCTAAGATACTCAACAACATGATGACGGTCCGCCATCAACGTAACCTTTAGAACACCCGGAAAAAGAGATTTATTTCAGGGTTTTTGACCATTTTTTCAGCAACTCAATAAGTGTAAGCTGATTAATTGGTTTGCCGATATAATCATTCATACCAGCATCAATACATTTATCCTGGTCTTCTTTCATAGCGTTGGCAGTCATGGCAATGATGATGGGTTGTTCCCCTGCATGCCGGCGAATAATTTTGGTTGCTTCAATTCCATCTATATCCGGCATCTGCATATCCATCAGTATAAGATCATATTTATTGCTTTCCCACATAAGAAGCGCTTCATGTCCGTTGTTGGCTACATCAAGCTCATACCCGAGTTTGCCCAGGATACTTTTTGCTACAAACTGATTGATAGCATCGTCTTCAGCAAGCAGAATATTCCATGGATATAATTTAGCTAAATTTCTAAGCTGCGCCTGGGTAATCATGATTGTATTATCATCTTCGGGTTTTTTCTTCTTGTTTTTGAGGATATCGAAGATCTGTGTAAACAACATTTTTTGTTTGATAGGCTTGATCAGTGCGGATACAAAAAGGCCAGCGTTCTGCTTGTAATCGTATTCTCCGATGGAACTTAATAATATGATGGGTAACTGGGGACGATGTTCTCTTATGTTTTTTGCCAGTTCTGTACCGTCCATGTCAGGCATATGCATGTCTGTCAGTACAAGATCCACAGGAACGTTTTCTTTGATTATTTTTAATGCTTCTTCCCCGGAGGTTGCCGGTAAAGTAATAAGTTCCCATTGTTCCAGTTGACTTTTAAGAATGCTTAAATTGGTCATATTGTCATCTACGATCAATATCCTCCTTTTTTCGAGGCCGTCATAGTTGGTATTAACATAGTTGGTGAGAGGCTCTTTACTCACTTTGGCCTGGATGGTAAAAATGAAAGTGGTGCCATGTTCCAGCTCGCTTAAAACCTTAAAATGGCCTCCCATGATTTCCACCAGTTTTTTACAGATTACCAGTCCTAATCCGGTCCCGCCATATTTACGGGTAGTAGAAGCATCTACCTGCGAAAATGCCTTGAATAATTTATCCAGGTTTTCCTCTGAGATGCCTATACCTGTATCTTTGATAGTAAATCTTATCAGAACAATATCATCCTCCAGGGATTCTTCAAGTTGTAATGTTACAAATACTTCTCCTTTGGGCGTAAATTTAATGGCATTCCCTACAAGGTTCATCAGTATCTGTTTCAGCCGTAAACGGTCCCCAATGATCTGCGCGGGTACATTATGGCTAATCTGGTATAATAGGTCTAATCCGGCTTTTGCTGCTTTTTCAGCGAAAATGTCCAGTACTTCTTCAATGCAGATGCGCAAATCAAAATCGTTCATTTCAAGTTCTATTTTACCCGATTCTATCTTGGAGAAATCGAGGATATCATTAATCACATTCAAGAGACTTTCCCCACTGATCTTTAAGATCTCTGCATATTTCCGTTGCTCTTCATTAAGGCCGCTGTCTGCCAGCAGATCTGCCATACCGATTACACCATTCATCGGTGTGCGGATCTCATGACTCATTGTTGCCAGAAAAACACTTTTAGCACGGTTGGCCTGTTCTGCTTCTTTTCGTGCTTTACGTTCTTCTTTCATGGCAACGTCCAGTCGTTCCGTTCGTTCCTTTACCAGTTTTTCCAGTACTGCTTTCTGTGCTTTAATGCTTCTGACACGGCCCTTGTATATAAAAACAATCACTCCTGCAACAGCTGCTATTACCAGTAATTTGAACCACCATGTCATCCAGAAGGGAGGTATAATAACAAGTTGTATAGAGGTGATATGGGAAGACCATTCCCCATTGTTCATGAGACCTTTTACTTTTAATACGTATCTGCCGGGATCCAGGTTCGTGTAAGTGGCTATCCGCCTGGGGCCTACCTCATTCCACGCTGCATCAAAGCCTTCCAGCTTATACATGTATTGCTTTTTATCCCTGATGGTATAGTTCAGCGATGCGAATTCAAAGGAAATGACCGAGTGCTCATAAGGTAAAATGATCTCTTTTGCTTCTCCTATACTTTTTTTCAGCGGAGAAGGGTCTTTGTCGTCAATAGCAATTGGGACGTCCTTGTTCAGGATCTGGAAATTAGTAAATATCAAAGGAGGATCAAATGGATCTATCTGTATACTGTCGGGATTAAACATATTAAAACCGTTCACTCCACCAAAATACATTATCCCTGAACGGCTTTTGATAGTTGCATGGGCCTTGAATTCATCCGACTGCAGCCCGTCGGCCGTGGAGAAATTTGTACAAGATCCTGCTGACGGATCGAACCTGCACAATCCTTTATTGGTACTGATCCAAAGCCGCCATTCCTTATCTTCCAATACATCAAATGTAATGTTATTGGGTAAGCCATCCTGTACCGTGTAGGAGGTTGTTGTCTTTTGTCGTCTGTTCCAGCAGTTTAAACCATAACTGGTACCAATCCATATGTTCCTGTTATGATCTTCAAAAATACAATTGATCCTGTTGTCACTCAGTTTGTTTGAACTTTTTCCGGGAGAAAAAGGGGTAAAGACCTGGGTAGCTTTGTCAAATACCTGCAGCCCGTTTTCAAAACTGCCTATCCAGATTAAACCTTCACTATCCTGGTAAATACTTTGTATACGGTTACTGACAAGACTATTGGGATTATTACTATCATGTTTATAATGTTTAAAAGTGCGGGTTTTGAAATTATACAGGTCCATACCTCCCCCATAAGTACCTAGCCACAGGTCATAGTCCCTGTCCATCATCATCGCGCAAATATTATCGAAGTTGATACTGGTACTGTCTTTGGGATTATGCTTTAATTGCCTGACAGCATTTGTTTTCAGGTTGAGTACAGAAACCCCATCGCCCACTGTACCCATCCATAAATTATTATCTTTATCTTCCTGCAGTGGTACAATATAATCACTGCTAACAGTTCGCGGATCACCTTCTTTGTGCCTGAAATGGGTAAAATTGCCTGTTGCCGGATCAAACCGGTTTAAGCCTCCTCCGTCTGTTGCTATCCATATATGGCCATCACTACTTTCTGAGAAGCCAAGTACATAGTTATTACTAAGGCTGTTCTCAGAAGCATTATGATTATAAAGCGTGAATTTATTACGGTCCTTGTTGTAAAGGTTTACACCACCACTGTAGGTCCCTATCCACATGTTCCCATGGGAATCTTCATAAATAGAGTAAATGGAATTGTTGCTCAGACTTGTTCTGTCAATTTCATCATACAATATATTGTTGAAAGTCCCTTTTTTCGGATTGAATATGCTCAGTCCTCCGTTTTCCGTACCAATCCATAAGTTATCCTTATCATCAACCTCCATGCATAATATCACGTCCAGGGCCAGTGTATTGTGATTGCGATGATCGTGTTTGAAATGGCGGAAGGTCTTTGTGGCCGGATTAAATAAATCCAATCCGCCACCCCTGGTCCCTATCCATAAATGATGACTTCCGTCTTCAACAATTGTTTCGACTGAATTATGGGCTAATGAGGTGGTATCGTCGGCGGAATGCTGAAAATGGGTAAAGGATTGTGTTTTATTATTTAGCAGGTTTAAGCCCCCCTGAAAGATCCCTGTCCAGATATGATGCTGGCTGTCTTCAAAAATACTCCGCACATAATTGCCACTCAGGCTTCTATCGTTGTTCTCCTGATGTTGATATACCGTGAACTGATTAGTGGCGTAATTGAACTTATTCAGACCGCCATTTTCTGTTCCTATCCATACATTATCATTACTGTCTATGTAAAGCGTGCTTACAAAGTCATTACTAAGACTATTCGGATTATTTTTATTGTGAACATAGTGGATGAATTGTTCTGTTGCCCTGTCAAACCTGTTTAATCCTCCGCCCCAGGTACCGATCCACATATTCCCTTTTTTATCCTGTACAATGCTCTTAATGAAATTATTACTTATACTGGTTGTGTTTTTTTTGTCGTTCTTATATACTTTAAGCTGATAACCATCATATTTATTTAAACCGTCCTGTGTTCCAAACCACATCAATCCCCTGATGTCCTGTAAGATACAGGTTACATTACTTTGAGATAACCCTTCATTCGGACCGATATGTGCAAATCTTATTTGTTGATTCTGAGAATGTGCAAGCAGAGGGAGACTGTTCAGCAATAAATACATATAGTATTTGCATCCTTTCATTAAATGGAATTTAGATATATGAACACCATAACCATTCGATATGTTCTGATTTCCGGTATTTCCAGTGAAATGTCCAATTTAGCAGCGTCTTAGCTAACTTAAGATAATTAGAGAGAAAATCTGCTATTTCTTATATAATGAGAATAGATAAGGTTGCTTTAAAGTACAAAAAAGTACGGTTAACTTTCTGCTGCAGACAATAAAAAAAAGAAGATGCTTACTTTCTGAAAGTCGCGAAAATGGACAACAATAAAAGGCTTAAAAAAAGTATATTGAAAATCAGTACGATTAATTCTTTTTTATATCCGGTAGCAGGAAATCCAGTATTTATTTTTACCTTAACTGACCACTGTTATGTTACTGCCCCTAACAACCTGGCCTATATTCACTTTTACTCAAACAAATAACCAAAAAAATGAAAACCCGTATCAGAAATTTGAAATGTAGTTTCACACTCTTATTTTTAATGATGTATGGTCTTGTTAATGCCCAGAACAAGCCCTTTCCGCAAGGTGTGAATTTTCCAGGATGTATAAAGCCCACCAATGTGACTCAGGCACAGATGAATGCGGCCATCCAGACTTTTTACAATACTTATAAATCCAAGTATCTTAAACAGTGCCCTGATGCAGCAGATCAGTATTATATGTATGCAGAAGGGAATCCTTCTTCTTCTACAGATGCTACTGTTTCGGAACAACATGGTTATGCTATGATTACAATGGTGTTGATGGCAGGGTATGATGCCAATGCCAAAACTTATTACGATGGAATGTACAAGCTCTATTCGCGTTTCAGGTCCACCACAAACAACAACTTCATGTCGTGGGTGATCAAGAAAAAAGGATCTGTAATGGTGGGAGGAGAAGACTCCGCTACAGATGGTGATTTTGATATCGCCTATTCTCTTATCCTGGCTCATTACCAGTGGGGTGGTGGCCCGGCAGGAACTTCTGTTACCTACCTGAATGAAGCTAAACGTATCATTAATGCATTTCATGGCACCCACGGTGTAGTAGGCGCTACTACTTACCGCACCTTGCTTGGAGATGACTTCAGCAATCAGCTGAACACACGTTCATCAGACTGGATGATCGATCACATGACTGCCTATAAAAATGCAACCGGCGATGCTTTCTGGACCAATGTAGAGAACGAAGTATACAATTGCATCGCAGACCTCACCGGAAGCGGAAAACCTGGTGCAAGCACCGGATTAGTATCAGATTTCGCCAAGAACGATCCTGCTGTTCCGGATGCAGCCGGCGGTGGTACCGGTGAAGAGGATGCAGATAAATACAGCTGGAATGGTTGCCGTTACCCATGGCGCATTGCAATGGGCTATCAGCATTACGGATCAACAAAAGCCAAAGCAGCTGTCACAAAACTGCTCGACTGGGCGACAGGTACACCTACAAGCGGAGATCCTAAGAACTTTAACGGCGGATATAACCTGAACGGTACCAAATTAGCCTCAGATCCGGGTGAACTTGCATTTGTGGGCCCTATTACGCTTGCTGCAACAGTAGATGCCAAGTACCAGGCTTTCCTGAATAAAGGATGGGGAGAATTAACGACCCTTTCAGGCAGTGATTCTTACAATGATGCTATCGGTCTTCTTTGCATGCTGTCTATTTCCGGTAACTGGTGGGTACCGGGTTCTTCCAGTACACCAACAGCGCCCGCTGCTCCATCCGGCCTGCAGGCAACCGTAGTTTCCAGTAGCCAGATCAACTTAAGCTGGACAGACAACTCATCCAATGAGGATAATTTTAAAATTGAATATTCTACCAATGGTGGTACCAGCTGGACAGTCCTCGCTACAACAGCTGCAAATACCACCAGTTATTCCAACACGGGTTTAACAGCTGCTACTGCTTACTCTTACAGGGTGTATGCTGTAAATACAACAGGTAATTCTGCTTATTCAGGGGTAGTAACTGCTACCACTTCACCCGTAGGTACATCCACTAACCTGGCATTGAATAAAACCGGCGCTGCTTCTTCTCTGGAAACATCTGCCTATCCTGCAAGCCTGGCATTTGATGGCAGTGCTACCACCCGCTGGGCAAGCGTTGAGGGATCAGATCCGCAATGGATCTATGTAGACTTAGGTGCCAGTTATGCTGTGAACAGGGTGAAAATTACCTGGGAAGCGGCTTACGGGAAAGATTTCCTGATACAAACTTCAGCGGATGCGGCTACCTGGACTACCATAAAAACAGTGACAGGCAATACCGCGCTTACAAATGACTATACCGGTCTTTCAGGTAGCGGTCGTTATATAAGGGTCTATGGCACGGCAAGAGGTACTACATATGGATATTCTATTTATGAACTGGAAGTCTATGGTGCAGCTGCAAAAACAGCCGCTAATATGGCTGTCAGCAACACCGCTGCCGCATTTAGCCCTGTTAAGGAAAGCCTGGATGAAAACCTGGTTTCAATAATGGTATCACCTAACCCTGCAAAGGATGTACTGACCGTTACATACAAGGGCACGACTCCGCAGTCTGTTTTAAGGATCTATAACATGAACGGGCAGCAGACCTATTTCTCAAAAGTGAATGGAAACTCAACGCAGGTAGATGTTTCCCGTTGGCCTAAAGGAATTTATATTATTTCAGTAGGTAGTGTTCGAAAGAAAGTAATAGTAGAGTAAACACCTGTCAGATTAAAGAAAACAGGAAGTATCAAAAATAAAAAATGGGGCCTGAGGATCGCTTAAACGACTATCCATCTCCATCAATACCCGAAAGAGGTTGTATCGTACTTGTGAGTTCTTATGTTTGAAAAAGGAAACATGGCTTCGAGATGAAATGTAACTTTAATTACAAAATCTCTTAGCCATGTTTACAAAGTCACTTAAAGTTACCGATTTTACGGGACAACACATCTACGTGG
>Ga0209148_1000629_pt1 | contig 31150 bp, 24 predicted proteins | sample AraplaCol_mMF_r2_2_FD_184288 | JGI IMG/M metagenome (GOLD analysis project Ga0209148, IMG submission 184288) | Arabidopsis root microbial communities from North Carolina, USA - plate scrape CL_Col_mMF_r2 (SPAdes) (version 2) | ecosystem: Host-associated > Plants > Roots > Endosphere | place... | reverse complement strand
CAAAAGATTACATTCTGCCCTGGGATACTTATCCCCAGCGGAATTTGAGAGAAACTTAAACAAATTAAATATTGCAGCTTAACCGAGTGTCCATTTTATTGTTGCAATTCCATACTTCATAATCCCAATAATAAATAGTATGCTAAAAGAAGATTCAACAGGATGACCATTCATTGATTAGTCTAACCTTAACGCTTTATACTATGACACCCTTTTATTTGTGGGATATAACATTCCGACTATTTCTATACCTTATCTAACACTATTAATTTTTATAGTTTAGATATTAAAGAGGCCAAGCAGTTATAAAAGTATGCTTACCTATCTCCCATTTTGAGCGTTAATTCTATATAACGATAAATGAAGTTATTGAGATAAATAAAATTATTCGGATATACTACAAAGAGGTTATTAATGCCTACCACCTATCTGTATGAATTTATACGCAAGTGTGGGCAATATTCACAACTAAAATTTAGCTTTTTAATTAAAAAGCATTCTATTATGAAAAAAGCAAAAATATTATTGACCGTTATTGCCGTATTCGGCATTGCAGGAGGAGCATTAGCATATAAAGCACATACAAAAAGATTAGGAAATTGGTTTTGCTCCGCAGTATCTAGCACCAGTTGTCCAATATTGGCTAGTACTACTAGTTTCCCATTAGGAATAACGCTGTTCTGTACAGATGTCGCAGAAGACCCATGTACTATTAAGCATCGCGTAGTAACTAATCAATAATTGATATCATCACTTCAAAGAGGTATAGGCTAAAAAACGGATATTCCAAGTGATCATTGTGAATAGAAATATTATTATAATATTTCTATCCATAATACTTTATACTATGGCAGCTTTTTATTTGTGCAAATATAACATTGTGACTATTTCTCATACCCTATCTAACACTTTATCAATTTGTATAGTTTAGATATTTAAGAGGTTAAGCAATTATTAAAAAGTATGCCTACCCATCTCCAATTTTGAGCGTAAATCCTATACAAGGATGAAGTTATTGAAATAAATAAAAATTACCCGGGTATCCTACAAAGAGGTTAGCGCCCGCCACCTATCTGTATGGATTTATACGCAAGTGTGGGCAATATTCATAACTAAAATTTAGCTTTTTTATTAAAAAGCACTCTATTATGAAAAAAGCAAAATTATTATTGACCGTTATTGCCGTATTCGGTATCATAGGAGGAGCATTAGCATATAAAGCACATACAAAAAGATTAGGAAATTGGTTTTGTTCTACAACAACCGGTCTTTCCAATTGTCCACTACTAGCTAGTACTACTAATAATCTGACGCTAGGTATAATACGGTACTGTACTGATGTCCAAGAAGATGCCTGTACTATCAAACATCGCGTGGTAATTAATCAGTAACTAATCTTTAATTGATATGATCACTTCAAAGAAGTAAGCTAAAAAAAGCCGTTGTTTGAAGTGATCATTGTTTATAGAAATATTATTACAATTTTTCTATCCATAATACTTTATACTATGACAGTCTTTTATTTGTAGAATATAACATTAGCTATTTCTTATACACCATCTAACACTTTATCAATTTTTATAGTTTAGATATTGAAGAGGCTAAGCAATTATTAAACGTATGCCAACTCATCTCCAATTTTAAGCGCAAATCCTATACAAGGATGATGTGATTGAAATAAATAAAAATTACCTGGGTATCCTACAAAGGTTAACGCCTACCACCTATCTGTATGGATTTATACGCAAGCGTGGGCAATATTCATTACTAAAATTTAGCTTTTTTATTAAAAAGCACTCTATTATGAAAAAAGCAAAAATATTATTAACCGTTATTGCTGTATTCGGTATCGTAGGAGGAGCATTAGCATATAAAGCACATACAAAAAGATTAGGAAATTGGTTTTGTACTACATCAACACTTGGCAGCACTTATTGTCCAGTGTTAGCTAATACTACTAATAATATGGCAGCTATAACACAGTATTGTACTGATATCGCAGAAGATCCTTGTACTATTAAGCATCGCGTAGTAACTAATCTTTAATTGATATGATCACTTCAAAGAAGTAAGTTAAAAAAAGCCGATGTTTGAAGTGATCTTTGTTTATAGAAATATTATTACAATTTTTCTATCCATAATACTTTTACTAGAATAGTCTTTTATTTGTAGAATAACATTGGCGATTTCTTATACCTTATCTAACACTTTATCAATTTTTACAGTTTAGATATCGAAGAGGCCAAGTAATTATTTTAAGTATGCCTACCCATCTCCAATTTTGAGCGTAAATTCTATATAACGATGAAGTTATTGAAATAAATAAAAATTACCCGGGTATCCTACAAAGAGGTTAACGCCTACCACCTATCTGTATGGATTTACACGCAAGTGTGGGCAATATTCATTACTAAAATTTAGCTTTTTAATTAAAAAGCACTCTATTATGAAAAAAGCAAAATTATTATTGACCGTTATTGCCGTATTTGGGATCGTAGGAGGAGCATTAGCATATAAAGCACATACAAAAAGATTAGGAAATTGGTTTTGTTCTACAACACCCTCCTCCGTTTGTACAATATTAGCTAGTACTACTAATCTTGGGAGTACAATACGGTACTGTACTGATGTTTTTGAAGATGCATGTACTATTAAACATCGCGTGGTAATTAATCAGTAACTAATCTTTAATTGATATGATCACTTCAAAGAAGTAAGCTAAAAAAAGCCGCTGTTTGAAGTGATCATTGTTTATAGAAATATTATTGGAGTATTTATTGGAATTTAAAAATCTATTTCTTCAGTGAAAATGACAATGGAGAAATAGATTTTTAAATTCCAATATCAATAGTTAAACTTTTTTTTATCTGATAATTTTCCTCATGGTTTTTTCCCTGACAGATCCAATTCCAGTCCAGAATCTATTCCCTTAAATTTGGCAGGTACACCTACTGTCATCCATTTAGGAGCTGGTGCTCCCTTTAGATAATGATCAAAAAACTGTGTAATACGAATAGTATAGTCTACAGCATCTTTGCCATCTACATGATGACCACTTCTATCATATTGTAACATCCACACTTTCTTTCCGAGACGACGCAAGGCCGTAAATAATTCGACTCCTTGAGCAAAAGGAACTAGACCATCAGCCTTATTATGTAAGATTAATAAAGGAGTAGTCACCTTATCGGCCTCAAAAATGGGTGAGTTTTTTATATACAGATCGGGCCTTTGCCAAAGCGAAGGGCCTATGCGACTCTGATGTATTTCAAAAAAATATTGTGCACTTTCTCCCCCCTGTCCAAGCACTGAGCCATAATTACTTATAAAATCAGAAGGCCCAGCGCCCTCTATTGCCGCAGCAAACAGGTGAGTATGGGTAACAATATAATTGGTTTCATAACCACTCCAACTATGCCCCTGTATGCTCATCTTTGTTGAGTCAATCCAAGGAAGCCTGGCCAGATATTTAGCGGCAGACACAACTGCATTGTACGCACTTTGTCCTGGTTCTCCAATTGTAAAATAAATATCAGGAGTTAAAACGATATACCCATGGCTTACAAACCAGGGAATATTGATGAGCGTATGAGTCGCTGCCGGTTGCCAATATTTATTCAAATTATCCGACATTTTTTCGTAATAATTCAGGATAACAGGATACTTCTTTTGGGGGTCAAAATTTTCAGGTTTATAAAGCACTCCCTGAAGCGATCTCCCATCTAACGATTTCCATGTAAGTAATTCAGAAGTCATCCAATTGTAGCTTTTCTCCGGATAAATATTACTCAACGGTGTGAAATTTATAAAATCGGTAGTATAAAAATAATTCGGCGACTGGGTTGTACTACTCCGCATTACAACATAACTTTTTACATCTCTCGCTTTGACAGGAGCCATTCCTCCAAGTTCGCCATACTGTGGAACATCGTAAACATAAGGTCCCATAGTCAGTAAACGGGGATTATTTTTCTTATTGATAACCGCACTGTAAAATCCGTTTTCCTTTGTTATACGATTAAAGGCGCTTAAAATAAGTTGCTCATTATTAGGAATTATTCTTCCAGAATAATCTCCTGCGATACGAAATACTATTTTGTTCTTAAGCCCATATCCATTTGTAATGTTTATAGGTGCTTGTTTCCCTGAAAGATCTGCCTCCCATATATCATATTTGTCATAAAAAAAAACTACCGTATCATTAGCAAAAAGCGAAGCAACTTGTAGGTTACCTGGCTTATAGAACGGTTCATCATATTCATTATCAATTAAGGGAATCCGAAGAGGATTTGTAATATTATGCAGTATCCCTGATGCTACTTCATAACTATAAATATCTCTTGATTCATGATTTATACCTATTATATATCTACCCCCCGGCGATGCAGTGACAACATCCATATTGATTGCCTTTCTTTCGCCTTTACTTACTGATACTATATAAAAAGTTGGTTTAACAGCCAGATTCCAATTTACTTCATTCATGTTTCCTTTATAATTAAACATACATATCACATCATCCGTTGTCCCTTCATCAATTATCTTATCATCTTCTTGCTGTAAACGCATAATTTGATGATCTTTTATATTGATGACAGCCAAATAATCTCTGGGGCCTAGTTCCTGCAACTGTTGCGATTGCAATATTACGTCCTTGTAATTCCAGATATCTACTTTCACTTCTTCTGATCTAGGTGCTGAAACATCTTCCTCTTTTAAAGTAATAAATATTCTGCTGCCGTCCTTTGTAAAAGCAGAGATACCACCTAATTTCATTCCTTGGTCAATTCCTGGAGACTGATTATCCACCAGAATAATTGCTTTTTCATTCCCAATATTATAATACCATAAAGAGTTATTTATCCCATTCTTTGTTTTATCCTCTACTGTAAAAGCTAATTGCTCCCCTTGTGCATCCAGTACAAGGTTATCTGCATGTGTCCCCTGCCAGATGATATCCATTTTTCCATTAACCAGATTTATCCAATTAAGTGAACAACTATCTACACCTTCTTGCATTTGTAATAACAGGGTAGTGCCATTATCATTAAGTAAATATTCAGTGACAGCCTTAAAGGATTGTTGTTTTCCTGTAAGAAGATCCTGGACTATTAATTCCTTATCTGGAGTGTTTAGTTGATAAGCTAATCGCTGTTGATCATTTTGTTTAAATAACCGGAAAGAACTCACATGGGAAATATATTCAATAGTTCTATGTTCCAGATCAACAACTCCTAAACTATCTCTTTTTTTAAGAAAAATAACCTTTTGATTATCGTCGGTGATCATCTTTTTTGAAAATGGAGATACTCCGGGAATTTCCATCTTCCAATCAGTATGAGTAGCCTGTATTACTAAAGTACCAGTTCCTTTTGTCTGGGTTCGAATAGTATAGATAACGTAGTTCCCATTATTACTAATAGCCGGAGGCATTACTGTGGGCCACTTTCCAAATACACTGGTATCTAAGACCGGCTTCTGCGCAATGGAACAGATAGAATAAAGAACCAGGAGAGTAAACAGAAAAAGAGACTTCATATATGTGTTATATTAAAATCGTTAAGTGTTTATATGTAGATATACTAAAAACTGTATTGATATATATCGCATTTTATTAAAGTCGTATGAATTTAATAGTAATTGCTGTAGTCTATTCGCGGTTTCTGAAATTTCATCAATTATGTATAATCATATTAGTTATAACCGGGGTTCTGTACAAGTTTAGGATCTGCCTGCAGCTCACTTAATGAAATGGGATATAATTGCCAGTTGGGATTCCATATTCCTCCTTTTTGCGGCGTTACCGAATTCATCACAGTATTAACCGTATTTGTCCTTTTCAGATCAAACCAGCGATGGCCCCATTCTGTAAAAAGTTCTACCTGCCGTTCATGTTGAATAGCCATTAAAAGGGCTGTTTGATCTGAAGCTGTAGTCCCAGGAAGCCCCGCACGGGAACGAATTGCGTTCAGATCCTCCACAGCACCAGATATATTCCCCTGGTTTGCTCTGGCTTCTGCCCGTATCAGGTATTGTTCCCCTAAACGCAGCACCATTATATATTCTGAAACAGGTGCTTCTATCGCACCAACTTTATATTTATACGGAAAATAGTAAATATTGTTATCCACTATAACACTATCCACCCAGCTCATCTTACGCTGATCCCCTATTTCAAAACTGTTTACTACATTATTGCTTAGGTAAACAGGGTAAAGGTCCGAATTAGGGCCTGTATCAGGCAAAATAAATAGTTTCCCTTCTCCAGTATTGGCATCTATACCGTCTCTCACTGGTTGTAATTGCCATATGGCTTCTGTACTATTTTTCAGAAACACATCATCCAAGGCAGATAGTCCATAAAACGATGAATTATTAATGACATCTGTTGCCTGTGCCTCAGCCTTCACATAATCTTTTGTATATAAATATACTCTCGCTAACAAGGCCATAGCTGCCCATTTAGTTGGTCTTACTCTTTCTGATGTTGTACTGGTAACATCTGCTCCCAGATAGTTAGCACTTAATAAATTTTGTGCATCTTTCAGATCGGCAATGATTTGTTGATAAACAAGTGTTTGAGGAGTACGAGGTAATGATGCATTCACATTAGGATCGGTACCGGTGACCAACGGCACATCTCCATATAAGTTAACTAAATAAAAATAACAAAATGCTCTGATAAACTTTGCTTCTCCTAATAATTGTTGTTTTACTGAAGAAGTTAAACTGGAATTGTTATTGAGTCCTTCAATAGCAGAATTAGCAATAAAAATAATCGGATAGATATTAATCCAAAAATCAGCAATTCCAACATTCAGATCAGTTAAAGAATTGCTGTAATATGGATAAAAATTAGTGTTATTTATATTATCATTATTAAGATCAAACAATGTCAATTCATCCGCTGACAAGCCTGTAAATAACGATATGCTTTGAATGCCGGGTCTTGTAAAATCAATTGAATTCGATACACTCATTGTTGTATATATTCCAGTTAATACGGAAGTTGCTGTCTCATCATTAGAATATACATTTCCTGCACTAATGCTGGTAACCGGGGCATCTACTTCTACTAATTTTTTACAGCCGGTTTGCTGTAGTGAAAAAGATATCAGCAGAAATAATAGAGCAACTATCTTTTTAAAATTCAGAAAGAAGTTTAGCATTGCATGTTTATAATTATAATTTACATCCATGATATTTATTTTTAAACAATTATTCTATAATTGTACTTGTATGCCCAACGTCAGAACGCGTAGAGGAGGCAAAGCTGATGTACTTTTATTTTCGGGATCCAGACCTTTATATTTTGTAAATGTTAACAGATTTTGCCCTTGCAGGTATATCTTACTATCCTGAAGATGAGTTTTCCGTTTCCACACTTCAGGTAGCTGCCATGATAATGAAATATTCTTAAGCCGAATAAAAGATGCATCTGAATAAATAAGCTCACTGGCTCCCGCTCCAGAATATGGGATACTTAAAGCTGCAGGATACCTGGAACTATATTTTTGAATAACAGCAACATCCCCTGTTTTTTGCCAACGTTGTAAAACATAAAAGGGTTGATTACCTGCATTATCAACACCAGAAAAAAATCCAGGTCGGATACCTATAATATAATTGCGCCCTATTTGCTTCATAAACTGCAACATGACATCCAATTGGATCCCTTTATAACGAAAGCTGTTTTGAAAACTTCCATAAAATTTAGGAGATGTGTCCTTTATTATAGTTCTATCAGTCACGGAATTAGGTCTTGATGTTGGATTTCCTTTACTATCAATGAATTGATATATACCCGTAGCCGGATCTACCCCCAGATAAGTATAAAGTCTCAAAATCGTTATGGGCTGCCCAATAACATACTTTTGACTATACGATGAAGCTTCCAGGTTTGGGAAAGCCACCAGTTTATTCCTGGGAATGGTCAGGTTGACATTGCTAGACCAGTTAAAATGCTTTGTAGTAATATTCTTTGTGTTAAGGGAAAATTCCCATCCTTTATTTTGAATTGTAGCCGGAAAGTTCTTTGTTATAGTGGTAAATCCAGTAATGGCAGGTAATGCATATAATGATAGCTGATTAGAAGACTTGTTTCGAAAATAATTCACATTCAATAATATCTTATCAGCCAATATACCAACGTCCAGACTAGCTTGCAATTTCCTGGTTTCTTCCCATTGCAGATAAGGATTTGGTAACCCTATAGGAACAAGACCCGTAGCCCCCTGATAAGGTACGCTAGTATTAATTGGATAACTGTATTGATTGAGAAACTGATAATCTCCAATCTGATCGTTACCAGTAGTCCCATAACTAGCTCTCAATTTTCCAAAACTTAAAAAAGAAAATTCGTTTTGAATACCCTTTTCATTGGAAAAAATCCAGGCGCCTGCAATATTGCCAAAATTATGGAATCGATTCTGTGAACCAAACCGGGAACTACCATCCCTACGGGCATTAAGATTCACAATATATTTATCAGCCCAATTATAATTTAACCGGCCAAATACAGCATTATACTTATACACAGAAGCAGTAGTATTTCCTGCATATAAAGTCGCAGCGGCCTGAATATTTTCCAGTACTAAATCCGAATTATATCCATACCCAAACACCTCTTGTTGATTACTATTGCTCTGCTGAATAGTAACACCTACTAATGCTTCAATCTTTCCTTTTCCAATACCTTTTTTATAAGTGGCTTGTGGTTCAATAATCCAGGAATCAATAATACCATTATTAAATGTCGCCTGTCTCTGTGTGTAAGGCCGGTTTTCAGGAGCTGTCGCTATTAAAGGAGAAAGCGTTATTTCATTTGTATGCAGATTTGTATAACCAAAATTGCTTTTAATATCTAATCCCGGTAAGATCTGATAACTTATTAAGGCATTACTAACTAAATTATTTGTCTTTATTTTCAACTTATTATATAAGTAAGAAAGTGGGTTTGTCCAGGTAGAAATCCCATCAGACGGAGCCCAGTTTAGCGTTCCATCTGCATTATACAAAGATGGAGCAACAGGTGATAACCTTATAGCAGTAGTCGTAAAATCTATATTTGCTAACTGGTTATTGTCGACCATATAATTACCAGATAATTGCAATCTGAATTTTTGATTAAGAGATGTATTATTTACACTCAAATGCAGAGAACCTTTTTGATCAGAAAGATCTCCGGGAAATACCGTTGTCTCTTTATGATATCCCGCTCCCATTAAAAACTGAGTACTTGTACTACCCCCGGAAACAGTTCCCTGTATATCTGTATAGTGGGCGGTACCTCCTATTAATTTTTTTTGCCAGTCAGTATAATGTGTAGTATCCCAGGTACCATTAATATCATAATCCGTAGCACCTATTGCTGCATTATCATTCAACTTAGCTTCATGACGCATCTGTAAATATTGTTTTGTACTCAACAGATTCAACTTGCGTGTTACTTGCCCCCATCCATTTTGCATATTAACATTCACTCGTGTTGGACCTGCCTTCCCTTTCTTTGTGGTGATCAATATAGCACCCGCAGCCGCGCGTGAACCATAGATAGATGTAGCATCTGCATCTTTTAATACGCTAATACTCTCAATATCTGCAGGGTTGATAAAACTAAGCGGGTTACCACTTCCTGCTGGCGTAGGAGATGTATTGCCGGAGCTGCCTAAAATACTGTTTGTTGTAGGTAATAATTGTGACGTATATGGGACCCCATCAATAACATATAAGGGATCATTTCCTTTATTAAGGCTATTCTGCCCCTGAATACGCACTGTTACCCCACTACCTGGTAGCCCGTTAGCCTGAGTAATCACTAATCCTGGTACGCGCCCCTCCAACGCCAGTAACGGGTTATTAACGGGCTGTCTTTCTATATCTGCAGCCTTTACCACTCCAACATTACCAGTACTCAAACGTTGAGAGGTAGTACCATAAGCAATCACAACTGTTTCATCCAGACTGGCAACATATTCCTTCAATATAATAGTCTGCATATTATTTTTATCAGAGACCCTTATCTCCCGGGTCAGGTATCCCACATGAGAGATGGCTATTACGGCATTCTTTGGCACATCGCTCAAAATAAACCTTCCATTTACATCTGTTTGGGTTCCCATTAAACTTCCAACAACAACGATTGTTGCCCCTGCCAATGGTTCTCCTTTCTCATTTTTTACTATTCCCATATAAGTTATAACAGGATCAACGGGCAGGACAGTTGCATTTACTTCCTTTTTTTTTATCGATTCAGGCGCCTTTCTGATAATCACAATTTTACCACTGTATTGCCAGGTAAATCCCGTTCCACGCAACACCGTTTGCAACACCGTATCTAAAGGTGAATTACTTACATGTAATGTCACTTTCCACTCCTGGTCAAATTGGTCATTACTATATGTAAACAACAGGCCAGTCTGTTGATGTATACTTTTAAAGACTTCATTCATGGTTCCATTTTGAATAGAAATAGTCACTTTTTTTTCACCGGGTGAGATTGCCTGAGCCTGCAGGCTGGTACCCGTAGCTAATAGTAAGCATATCAATACCCTGCAAAGAACTTTGTAACAAAATAGTGTGTTAATCATATCGAGGTAATTTTTACTAGGGATGAACAATTTTGGTTTGATGAAATATCAATGACACTTTAGCATAGCTTGCGATATTAATTCGTCCTGATAACGCAGACTTAATGGTTTGACGAATCAAATCGTAACATTCCCATAACCTATTTAACATGTTATTAGGTCCGGTTTTATTCTTAATAACATCGGATTAACTATAGTTGTTAATCGGAAAGAAAGTAGCCAGACATTAACTCTACATTAACTATTAATAATTATTTAACAAATACCTTTAGGTAGTCAGCGACAAGACACTTTTTTACTTATTCATATTTGGGGGAAGTTGTTATGCTACAAAAAACAGATAAAGAATTAATGCAGGAAATAAAAGCCGGTAGTGCTTCTGCTTTGGCTGAAGTTTATAATCATTATCGTCCTTTTTTATTGTTGGAAGCTTACTATAAGATCCGTTCCTACCAGGAAGCGGAAGATATAGTGCAGGAAATATTCACTTCCTTTTGGCAACGGAGAGAATCATTATCAATTACCATCCCTTTAAAACAATACCTGTACAAAGCGGTTCATTTACAATACGCCAATAAATGCAGGAAAAGTGGGATAAGCAAGAGATTCATAGAGCACACACTTTATGCATCCAAGGAAGCGGCCACCAATGACATATTGGAAAACAAGGAACTCTATTACCTGATAAGGGAAGCCATTGCTACTGTTTCCGCCCCTGCCAGTCGCCGGGCGTTTGAACTACTCTATATTGACAATAAAAGTCACAAGGAGATTTCCGCTGATATGAATATACAAACACAGGTGGTAAAAAACCAGGTGAGCCGTGCCCTTAAAATAATCCGTACTCATCTCAAAAAAGTACTGTAATTATGTTACTTTCGAGAGTGATCAGCAACTCATAACTATCATGAGCATAGACAAAGACTTGATACATCGCCTGGTGCTTGAAGAAATGGCTGGTGTAATCAGTGATGAAGATCAGGTTTACCTCAAACAAATCATCTGCGAAGATCCGGAGGCATTGAATGAATGGATGGAAACCAGATCCATACTCAATACTCCAAATGTTAAAGAATTTTTAGACAGCCCTGGTACTATAGAAAACATCATCCACGCACCATACCCCCGTAAGAATTTCAATATATGGGCTTCTACACTCGGTGCAGCAGTTGTTATACTAATTGCCGGCACTATCATCTATGGTATATTATGGCCATCAATAATACGCCCGGTTACTCGTATTGTTAGCAATAAACATATAAGTTTGCAATTACCAGATGGAGAAACAGTAGATCTTTCTATAAAAAAAGGGCCCGTGCATACGGATGCTATTACCCTTAACAATACTAATAAAGCTTTAACTTATACTACCGGGATAGCTTCCCCTAAAATAGCCACCCTTACTATCCCTCCCGGAAAGGATTATAGTATTACGCTGAATGACGGTACTCAGATATGGCTCAATTCAACTACAATTCTGCAATTTCCTCTTGCCTTTACAGGCAACACCCGGGAGATCACTATTAATGGAGAAGCCTACCTGGAAGTGACTAAAAATGTAAAGCCTTTCTTTATACACCTGCCCAATGGGACCATACAAGTACTGGGTACAGCATTCAACGTGAATACGTATGATGTAGATAAAGTGCAAATAGCTCTCATTAGTGGTGCAGTAAAGATGAAAAGAGGTAAAGACTCACTATTGCTTCAGCCAGGACATGAAGCCACTTATAGTCCTCAAGGAGTGCAGATCAGTACTTTCGATCCATCAACGCTGTTAAGCTGGCGCCAGGGACTACATATTTTCAATAATACCCCGTTATCGGAAGTCCTTCAGGTATTACCCCGCTGGTTTGGAATGAAAGTAATAATGGATAACCCTGCAAAACGCAACTCCCGCTTTACTGGTGTCATTGACAGGAATAAAGCCGTTTCCACCTCCCTGGATATTCTGAAAGCTACAAACGATTTTGATTATTATATCGATGGAGACATTATTCATATAAAATAATGAAAGAATATAATTACCCTGCACTTCTTTTGATCTGCCCTCCACTTACCTTTCCTATATATGCTTCATGCAATCGTTTATCCTTCCTGTAAATGGCCAGAAATGGTACCCCACGTGCTTCATAATAATTTCCGAAGAATTCGGTATAATCACGCCCAACAATTATGTTGGAGTACTTATTTAAAGCATACTCCTTGCAAAATGCTTTCATTTCCCCAAAAGAGGAGGTTGTAACCAGGTAAAACCGGATATCATTCAATTCGTCCATTTTATCAATGATCTCTTTCATCTGCTCATGGGAATAAGGACAATGTGCTCCAAAATAAAAAAATACGACCGGCTTACCTGATGGGATATTTCTTGTGGTAAAATAAGTGGTGCTATCTGTTAACAACAGGCTAAAGACAGGCAACTTCTTTCCTTCCTTTCCTGTTTCTTCAGGAGTACGATCAAAAAAAGAGCAGCCCGTAAGAGAGACAAATAATATTATCCAGAAGTTTTTCATTTTATCCATTTTAACTTTCAAAGGTTAACAAGATATATTTTCATACGAAAGAAGTACTGTGACACTCATTAAAAATAAATACTTTTTATGAAATCATTATTTGGAGATACAATCAAAAAATAGGTTACCCTAAAAGTAATTAGTGATTGCAGGTTTTCTACGATAATTGCAATCATAAGAGGTTGTAGCAAAAATAAATAAAGGGCCTGAGAATCGTCTAAATGGCGATAAGTTCCCATCAGGTACCTGAACAAAGAGAGCCTGTATCGAACTTATGATACAGGCTCTTTCCCAGCAAAGCGAATGAAGTACCCTCCATTCGCTTTTCTCATTTTATTTTCTTTTATTCTTAAATTCTGATCCCTGTTTCCAACCGGGGAATTTACTTTCATTGCCCAATGTTACCCCTACATCAAACAGCAGGCGAACATCTTCCACCATTCCGGAGAATTCCCAGGTACTATCCAGCTGGTCTGCCGGTGAGTGATAACGTTCGTGACCATAACTGGTCATATGAGCAGGCGCCCAGGCAGTATCATGAAAAACAGAGATGTTACCGCTGCCGGGATATAATGCAGGTACTCCTACTTTGGCAAAGTTGAAATGGTCCGAACGGAAAAACCAGCCATTGGAAGGGTTTGTTTCCGGTACAATAATACGCCCCTGTTTGTTTGCTGCTACAGCGGCGTAATCGTCCATGTCAGACTGACCAAGGCCAATAATGGTCATATCCTTTGTACGGCCGAAGAAGTTCAGCACATCCATATTGATATCCACTACAGTAGAATCGAGTTGGTATACCGGATGCGAAGCATAGTATTCTGAGCCTAATAAGCCCTGTTCTTCTCCTGTAAGTGCAATGAAAAGTATAGAGCGCCGGGGCCGTTGCTTCAGTTTACTAAAGCCGGTTGCCAGTTGTAATAAAGCTGCTGTACCAGAGGCATTGTCGGCTGCTCCGTTATAAATAGAATCTCCTTTAATAGCCTCTCCTACACCCAGGTGGTCCCAGTGTGCTGAATAAATGATATATTCATTTTTAAGGTCAGTTCCAGGCCATTTGGCTATTACGTTGTGAGAAGTGGATTTTTTAATTTTATTGGTAATGACCATCGATGTTGTCACATATAGCGGCACCGCTTTAAAGCCCCGCTTCTTTGCCTGTTGCATGACTGAATCTGATACTCCTGCCAGCTTAAACAGTTTTTGGGCAGATGCCATAGAGATCCAGCCTTCCATGGCTGCACGTGACATATTATCATCTGATGTTTGTAAATCCAGGCGAGGTTTTGACCAGCCGCTACGGACTACAGACCAGCCGTAACTGGCAGGCCCCAGGTCGTGAATGATAATGATACCGGTGGCCCCTTGTCGGGCTGCTTCTTCGAATTTGTAGGTCCAACGGCCGTAGTAGGTCATAGTTTTGCCTTTAAAAAGTGTTGCATCATAGAAGCCGGGATCATTGACCATTACTACTACTGTTTTGCCTTTTACATCCAGGCCTTCATAATCGTTCCAATTGTATTCGGGGGCTACGATACCGAAACCGGCGAATACCAGCGGGGAATTACTGATCGTCACTTTCTCCTGTACCCTGCGGGTGGCTATTACATATTCATCCAGATAAGGTATGCTAACACTCCCGTTCTTACCTTTGAATACCAGCGGGCCATCAGGTTTGGATGTCAGTTCTACCATCGGTACCTCCTGGAAGTAACTGTTACCGTTACCTGGTTCCAGTCCTATTTCCTTGAAGCGCTGTTCCAGGTAATTAATAGTTTTCTCTTCTCCAATGGTGAATGGTTTACGGCCCTGGAACTCATCAGAGGCCAGTTTGCCGATGTCTTTGGCGAATCCTGCAGAATCTATCGCTTTAATGGCAGCAGAGTCGTTGTTGGCGTCATTGCCGCCAGCACCGTTACAAGCCCCCAGGGTTGCTAAGCATATGACAAGGTATAATGATTTCATTGAGAGATAGTTTGGACTAAGATAAAGCTAAATGTTTAATCTGTGTAGTGGCTTAGTTTGAATGTTATGATTGTCAGATGCTATCGATAAATAACTTAGTCTGAATGTTATGATTGCCTGATGTTATTGATAAATACACTGCATCTGACTGTTTAGTTCTCCGATTTAGCTTTGGAATATGGGTTTAGGATTTGTTTTTCAATTTAACTTCACCTAAAATTCACGTCAGATAAGGTGTATTTATCAATAACATCAGGCTCGAAGATTATGTAATTATACTAATGATGTAATCATACCGAGGCTCTACCTGAAAAACTCCGTTCAACATTATCTGATGTAATCAAAGTACGCGGTTAATATGCTTCAGGTATGAAGGAGACATGACGCAGACATGAAGGAGCTATGCATCAAGCATGAATGATCCAGGTATCAACACTCATTATACAGCAGTTTCTGTTACTGTTTTCTTTTCCGTTTTGGCTTTCTTTTTTCCCTTATTCAACCATACCAGTAAGCCTGTTACCGGCAAACTTGCACAGATCAGGCTAATGATAAATGCCAGGACCTTCCCTGCTATTCCACCAATAGCGCCTACGTGAATATCGTAGTTCATATTAATCAGCTTTTCTCCTGCATTCCGGTCTTTATCCGTAATACGGCCCAGCATTTTACCGGAGTGTTTATCGAACTGGAAATCATCGCGGTCATAGAAAGTTTCCTTATCATAGTAGCCAGACATGTATAAAGGGGCAGCAGCATCCGGTGCTACTGCAGTAGCGCTGAAACGTTGTGCGTCCGGCATTTCTTTTAGCAGCCAGGTATAGGCAATATCCATTCCGTTAGTGGAAGCGATCTGTAAGGTATCTGATTTAAAAGTTGCGTGTGCCGGTGGAGTTGTAGTACGGGCAGCCACTGTATATACGGTTGCCTCAAACCATTTAAAAGTCCATACCATGCCGGTGAGGGCTAATACCAATGCCAGTAACATACTGTAGAACCCAAGTACATTATGCAGATCATAGTTAAGCCGCTTGAACTTAGCAGACCATCTGATCTTAAAGCTCTGTTCTCTGCTGGCTTTTGTCCATTTCTTAGGCCACCAGAGAATTAACCCGGTGATGAGTAAGATCACAAAGATGAAAGTGCTCCAGCCTACGATCTGTTCTCCTACAGGGCCATTTAATAATAAACTCCAGTGAATATATTTTACAACAACAAAGAAATCGTGCTTATAATCATGGATGCCGGTAATCGCTCCTGTATAAGGGTTTACAAACACACTTCCATAATAATCTATGGCACCGAAAAAGGTGATCGCCTTTTCATTACCTGTCTTATACACCATAAACTCCCAGGCCCTGTCAGGGGCCCTGTAGAAGGTCATATAATTGATGCTCTTGTCTTTACCAATGGCAGCCTGCGCTTTTTCCTGCAATACACTGGGCGGTAGTACCGGTGTCGATTGAGGCTTTACAAAAAGCATATCCCTGTAGATCATTTCAGAGATCTCTTTCTGGAATACGAATAAACAACCAGTAATACTAACGATAAGGACTATCAGTCCGGATGCAAGTCCGAGCCAGAGATGTAACCAGGCATTTAATCTTTTCAACCAGGATTTGCCTTTTTTTCCTGGCGGCTGATTCCGCTCACTCATTCATTACGATTTGAATCCACGCTTTCCTGTAGTTCCACAAACAGGTAATACAGGGTTGATGGTTTCGTTTGAGGGGGCAAAGGTCCATTTTTATCTGAAAATAACCGGGACGGATCAGGAAAACTATTTACGCAAAACGAAATAATCAAGATCATTAAAATACTTATAAAAGTAGATTAATTGGCGGTATAGCAGTGGTACTGCAGTACATCTGATTAATTTTGGTATACCGATGACCTTACCATTGTCAATCACACCCCTCAATGGGCATGCCATACTTTTCTCCCCCGGTTTGCCCCCCGCCTTTACCAGCTTCCAGCTGCAGGGTGCTATTCCGTATTATGCACATGATAATAGCTTTGGACATATTATTTATCAGCAGATCGCCAGTGAAAGATATACCGCCTGGGTGAGTCATTATATCATTACTAATCCCGCTGATTTCATGGTGACTGCCAATGTAAGCGATTTGCTGATGCATTATACGGTAAACGGTACCATGTATTATGTGCTTGAAAATAAAGAAAATGCCAGCAGCGACCATCAGTTGAATATCGTGATTGCAGATAATCTGCATCATGTACTCAGGTTTAAATCGCCGGGAATTTATATTACGATCAATGTACATCTTCTTATTGCTGAACTGCAGGAATATACCAACAGCTTTCCGGTCGTGCACTCCTTCCTGGAAAAAATAGGGAATGGCAGCGCTGTTACCTTACTGGAACAAAGTATGGTTGCGCCTGAACGTCTGCGGAATATTATCAATGATATTATGGAACGCCAGCTACCCAGTATCGCCAGCGAAAAATACAGGGAACAAAAGACAGGAGAATTCATTATAGAATCCCTCGATATGCTTTCACGTTACCTCACAGACAATAACGGCCTCAATGCGGCCGACCATGAAAAAGGAGAGCGCACAGAGCTCCATTTGCTGCAACACTTGCAAGCCTCTTCGCCTCCTACATTAAAGCAACTGGCCAAATTTGCCGGTACCAATGAAAAGAAACTGGAAGATATTTTCCGGTGCAGGCATGGACTCACCGTATATGATTTCTTCCAGAATGCCAGGATGAAAATCATTTACCGGAAACTAACTGAAACGTATATCCCTTTACAGGACCTGGCAGAAGAATTCGGATATACGGATTATTCCAGCTTCTCCTATGCGGTAAAGAAACGATTTACATTCAGTCCCAGGGAACTAAGGAAAAAAAGCAAATTAGCATGAAAAGATATTCTCTGTCTCCTAACTTTTTCTTCTTAACCCTATGTGAATTTAATTTTCTGTACGCGAACTTTAGCACACGACTATAAAAAACATTTAATGGTATATTGAGGAAAAATAACGTCCTGATTTTCTAATCGGGACATCATTTTTATAACCCATGAAGCTCCTGATCTTTGTTATCCTGCTGATTCCCATTTATACAAAGGCAAATACCATTACTCCCGGCTGGCGTATGCAGCCCATACCCGTACAAACCCGCTGGGCTAAACAGGTAAACCCCGGCAATGTACTGCCCGAATATCCACGTCCGCAAATGGTGCGTAACAACTGGCAAAACCTCAACGGGCTATGGAAATATGCTGTTACAGACTGGGATGCTCCTCTCCCGGCGGTCTTTGATGGTGAGATACTCGTACCCTTCCCTATTGAGTCTGCACTGTCCGGAGTACAACAGGCTCTTTACCCTGTGCAACGGTTATGGTATAAACGGACCATCACCAAACCTGATACAAAGAACGGTCAACGCGTACTGCTGCACTTTGGCGCGGTAGACTGGAAAGCGACCGTTTATCTGAACGGGAAGCTCATTGGTTCACATATTGGCGGTTATCAGCATTTCACTTTTGATATTACCGCATCGTTGAAGAATGGTGAAAATGAACTGGTGGTAAGTGTATTCGACCCTACTAATATGGGCAACAATCCTCACGGTAAACAAACATTACGTCCCAGGAATATTCTTTATACTGCCTGTAGTGGTATATGGCAGACCGTATGGATGGAAACAGTACCTGCTGCCTATATCAGCACATTGTACATGACGCCTGATATTGATGCCAACTGTTTAGAGCTGTATGTATTCGCTGCAGATACTTCAAAAGATTATACCGTAGAAGCAGTAGCCACTACTTCCAATAACACGGTATCTACTGTTACCGGTGCGCCGGGAACTTTACTGGAATTACCGGTAGAGAACCCTCATTTATGGAGCCCTGATGATCCTTTTTTATATAATCTCTCGGTAAGGTTATTATATAAAGGGAAGGTAGTAGATACGGTGTACAGTTATTTTGGGATGCGGAAAATCTCCGTGAAAAATGATAGATTATATCTCAATAATAAATACCTGTTCCATCTGGGAGTGCTGGACCAGGGCTACTGGCCGGAAGGCTTGTATACTGCGCCAACAGACAGCGCCATGTTGTTTGATATACAAACGATCAAAGACATGGGATTCAATACCATCCGGAAACATGTGAAAATAGAACCTGATCGCTGGTATTATTATGCAGATAAATTAGGCGTACTGGTATGGCAGGATATGATTACCTGCGCCAGCTATTCTGCTTTTTCTGCTGCGGAATTTGAATCGGAGAATGATGATCATCTCCTGCAGCTGCATAACTTTCCCTCTATTGTAATGTGGGTACTTTTTAATGAGGGATGGGAGAGATATGATCAGAAACGACTGACTGAATACATAAAAGAATTAGATCCTTCCCGGCTGGTGAACGGGCATTCAGGGGCGAACCTGGATGAAGATGGACCTCCTTTATTAAAAGATATGTGGATCAGCAGCGATATCACAGATATACACCGTTATCCGGGTCCGGGGCTGGCGCCCTCTTTACCCGGTAAAGCCAGTGTGCTGGGAGAATGGGGTGGTGTACGCGTAAACACGCCCGGTCATCAGTGGAATGCTTCCAAAGGCTGGGGATACCTGGATATTCCGGCTACCGAATTCGCCAGTCAATATGCTTATATGATCCGTAAGTTATGCCGCTATGAAAAAGACGGGCTTTCGGGGTCCATTTATACCCAACCTTATGATGTTGAATCTGAGGAGAACGGGTTAATGACATACGACCGGAAAGTGATGAAAATCCCAATAGCTCAATTAAAGAAGATCAACGCACAAGTGTCAGTTGCCGAGGTTATTCAGTAGGTCTTTAACAGGCACCTTACCTGAAAACGTTTCCTGCAATTTCTTATCTCCGTTGTATACTGCCATGAAAGGAACTCCTGTTACTTTAAATGAATCAACAAAGAAATTCTTATAATCCAGGTTCATGGTAATGTTAGGATATTTATCCAGCTTAAACTCTTTAATATAGTCCTTTACTTCTGAGTAGGGAGAGTTTGTCAACATATAAATATGGGTATCTTTAAATTTATTGATGTCTTTAATGATCTCTTCCAGCTGCGCACGGCAGTAAGGGCAATAAGTAGCAAAATAAAAGAATATTACCGGCTGGCCAGTGGGAATATGCTGTGTACTTAAATAGGTAGTGCTATCACTGAGCAACAAACTAAACACCGGCATTTTGGTACCTACCCGTTCTCCGGTGGTAGTACGTTCTTTAGCAAAACAGCCAGTCAAACCAATCATTACTATCAATACGGTTAACAACTTCATACAAGGGGAATTTACATCTGTAAAATTAGACCTACTACACCTGGCAATACTTAGGAGATAGGGAATTATTTATTCGCTATCTCCTAACGATTATATTCTGTTTTTAAGCTACTTTATCTCATTCAAAATATAGCCATGAGCATCTTACGCTATTGTCTGTTACCCCTGATAATTTCTGCACAGTCTTCCATACAAACCTGCCGGGCCGCTAACAGTGGCATATGGCAAACAGTGTGGTCGAAAACAAAAGAAAACGGACCGATTACTTACAACAGAGAAGTGATCAGAATCCCCCCTGAGAAAATGCAGCAGATTAATAGTGCGTTACAATCGAATGCAAATAGTTATGCAGCCCCACTGCAAATACAACCGGCGGATACGATCTACCCGGATAATCAGTATCCGGTATTGCTCGTACAATATAAACAGGGCAAAAATGATCCTGCATTCATCCGTAGCCTGGCACAGATGGCGATAAGGATGAACGATAACGAGAACGCGTCCAGGCTCTGTAGGGAGTTTATTAAAACGGCACCGGATCTCTATACCCGGGAGAACCTTACATTCATCGGTCAAATTACCAATAGTGTAACAGATCCCGGATTCCAGTTCTTTCTTAAGAACAGGGCACAGATTGATGCGGTATTAGGACGGGACCTGGTAGAACAAAAGTTGATGAGCATCATTTTCATTGACGAGATCATTCCTTTCCTCGCCAGCCAGGATACACCCAACTGGCCCATGTTCGAAAAACATATTATCACACTATATGGCGGCCCGGGAGAGGAAATCTATCTGAAATCCAGGGCTTTATATAGCCTGAATACTAACGACTGGAATAATTTTTCCGCAGCCATTGATCCTTATATCATGAAGTATGGCGAAAGGGTATCTCCAGCTGCACTGCATCTTTTCGGGGAATTTATGAGTGAAAATGCAGAGCGGCTATATCAGCTGGGGCAGAAAAAGGATGCGATTGAATGGGAAGAGAAAGCACTGGTGATGGTAGTTGAAAAAAATAAACCGGCCATAAAAGCTACACTGGAAAGAATGAAAGCAGAAAAATAAGTGTGTGGATGTTACATTTTTAAAAGTAGTGCAACTTTAAGTCCACACACTTATTTTATCCCAGGTAAGTGGCATTATAAGACACAACTTATCTTATCCCAGGTGAGTGACGTTAAAAGACACAATTTTTTTATCCTGCTGATGTTTCCCCAAAAACGTCCTGTCATCCTATCCCGGGTTCGCCCGGGATTAGGGTTACCTCTTCTTCTTTGGCAACAAAACTCTCTTTAATCACATACCCCAACAATAATCCACCAAAAGCCAGTGTAATAATGAATGGGAATGCCTGGTAACGTAACACTATAGGTGAGGCCACCACACTAAATACCAGGTTGGAGATCCATACCAGCAGCATAATGATCAAAGCCTTCCTGTAATAGGTACTTATTTTGGCAAACCCGCCCAGGAACAGGAAGCCTAAAAAGCCCAGGAAGAAAATGATGTTGATCATTGCCAGGACAGGCGGAAAGAATTGCGTTAGTACGATCCTCCTGTTTTTTGACAGCGACTTCACTTTATTGGTTTTATAGCCGAACCATACAACTGCCATCTGGTCAACAAATTCTTTTCCCATATTATCTATTCCCAGGAATTCAGTAAAAGGTGTATAATAATTCAGCAGGTTAGGTAACAGGTAATAACGGGCATAAGCGGCCGGATACTGACTGATCAGGTAAGAACCATATTTACCATATAAGGGCGCTACACTGGACCATCTTTTCAGGTAAGGTGTAGTGCTGTCTTTACTGTATTTCTCCGCCAGGTATAGCTTCAGCGGCGCTTTTTCATCCCACAGGTAATAAATTCCCAGCTCATTATCCGGACGTTGTTTTACGTGCAGCAGGGAGTCCATATGTTTAAGCGTAATGCTATGCAGCTTTTTGAATCGCTCAGGAACAGGTTTTCTGTCGGCAACCGGCACATGTGCATACATGAACAATGCATTACTGCCCATCTGCCATCCACCGAAGGCAGAGAATTGCGCCTCACCTGTTTTCTCCTTGAACTGTAAAGTAGTATAGGTTACAAACCAGGATACCGGCAACAGGATGATCACCAGGGAGATCAGCTTTCGTTTAACAGTTCCTTTTGTCATGAGGATAACAAGGATACTGATAAAAGGATAATACAGTGCATTATATCTTATGGAAAATACGAAGCCCAATACTAATGCATGCAGGATCAGCATACGTAAATTTGGCAGAAACAGGAGCCATAATAAACTGGTTAACCATAACAGGCTTAAAGCAGAAAACAGGGCATCACTGGAAACAAAGTTGCTGATGTACAACCAGAGAGGATTTAATATCAATAAAAAGAACAGTATTCTCATTACCCATTTTCCCGGTTGTAATAAATAACGGATACTGAACAGGAAAAACAGGATACTGGCCTCTAACAATAAATACTGGACCAGGGCCATCGCTGTATCTGAACGGTTAAATACACTGATAAAACGCAGGAACTTTGAATATCCTACCGGCCACATATTGATATTGACATTGCTAAATGCAGCGTCCATATAGGAATAGGAATCCGGCAGGAAATTAGGAAAGGGGTATACTCTTTTGAATACAAAAAATACGATCAGGGCAGCAGTAACTGACAATAACAGGGAGATACGGTTCTCCCTGTTATGCCATATATATTGCCCGAATTCACGGGGTAGTAAGGGTTCTTTAATTGTCATATTTCACCTGTTTGTTTTTTGTATCCTTAAAGGAAGACCGTACCTGATTCACCTGTATTGTTGCAGGTGTATCGGTAGCGGTCTTCTCTTCATGGTATTCCTGTTCTGTATTAATTGCCCAGATATTTTCCTTGGAGGTGATGCCTGCAATGATATTATCTACGGCCACCATCGCAGTAAGCATGGAATGGTCTGCATTATTGTATTTGTGCATGCCGTTGCGGCCTACCAGGAAAAGATTCTCCAGCGTATCGGTATAAGCCCTTACTTTGTCAAAATGCGCATAAGCACCAAAATAGGCAGGATATGTTTTTTCTACCCGTAATACGGTACTGTCCAGTACATTTTCTGCGGTGGCCAGTCCTATTTTCTCCAATTCTTTTATTGCCAGGGTGGAGATATCTGCATCTGGTAATTTCCAGAAAGCATCTGTTTCATTACAGAAGAACTCCATTCCCACCCATATGGTATCCGGGTCTTTCACCATATAAGGGCTCCAGTTATTAAAGAGTTGTAGCCTTCCTACCGTCACTTCTTTTTCCTGTATATAGATCCAGGTATCTTCCAGTTTCAGTGGTTTCCATTCGCCGGTATGTTTATCCTGGTAAGAAAGACGCTTGAGCAGGATGCCTACGGTAATGAAATCCCGGTACTGCAGTCCGGCGGCTATTTCCTTTACCAGGGGCGGAACGGGGCCTGCTATCCCGGCTATCAGCTCCTTCACAGGCATCGTGCTGAAGAAGTAATCCCCTTCCAGTGGCAGGGCTTTTCCTGTTTCCTGGTTAACGGCAATGACTTCAGTGACCCTGTTATGCCCGGTGTAAATATATTTTACGCTATGATGCATATGAATAATACCCCCCATTTCCTGTACCTGACGGGCTACCTCTTCCCATAATTGTCCCGGTCCGAACTTGGGGTACAGGAACTGCTCAATAAGGCTTGTTTCGGTATCTTTCTGGGCAATATCCCCTGTTGTTTTTTGCTTAGCCTTTGTGGCTTCTCTGATGGCATGCTGGATCGCCTTGCGGATACTCACCCCTTTAATGCGCTGAGCGCCCCATTCTGCGGGGATCTCACGGCAGGGTACACCCCATACCTTTTCGGTATAGTCTCTGAAAAAAAGCTCATATAATGTTTTCCCAAACCGGTTGATCATAAAATCTTCCAGGTTGTTTTCCGGCTTACGGGGGAATAACTGTGCATTCAGGTAGGAGTACAGGATAGCGATCGTCCTTCCGACTCCCAGTTTACGCAGGGTTTCTATTGATAAGGTTATGGGATAAGTAAAGAATTTACGGAGGAAGTAAATCCTGGATAAGCGTTTACGCACCAGCATTACCTTATCCGGATCCACGGCAGTAGTTCCGTTCGCATTTACTTCTCTGGACTTATTCTGGTATTTGATCGTAAAGGAAGATCCTGCTTCCTGCTGGGGAGGCATAATATTCATCCACCAGTGCATCACCCTGTCCGACTTGGAGAAGAACCGGTGCCCGCCAATATCCATACGGTTGCCCTTATAATTGATTGTTTTGGAGATGCCGCCGATATCATCACTTTTTTCCACAATAACAGGCAGAATATCAGTGCGTTTTAACATCTCATAGGCAGCAGTCAGGCCTGCAGGGCCAGCTCCGATAATGATGGCTTTTTTCCTTATAGTATCCATATTGTGGGTCTTATACTTTGGGTAACATGGCTTCCAGCATATTTTGAGGCACGGGGTCTTTATGCTGATATATATTCGAAGGTAAAAATGCTGGAAGCATTCTACTTAGGAGACAGGGAATAATTTCCGTAGATCCCGGAAAAAGTGTTCATCCCTCCACAGATGTGATAATATTGCATCATTCCTGCTTAATTTACACTTAAATCATATCGACCCTACCATGCCTCTGCCATTGTCTATTAAAACCCAAAATGGAAATCCTGTGCATTTTACACCCAATCTGCCAGAAGTATTTTCCGACCACGAGATCCAAGGTGCAAAACCTTATTATGCACATAATAAAAGCTACGGATATCTCATCTATCAACAAGTAGCCAGTAATGGTTATACTGCCTGGGTGAGTCACTTTATTATTACCCAACCGGCTGAATTTGTGGTAACAGCCAATGTGGACGACATCCTGCTACATCATACTATCAAAGGCAAAATGTCTTATCTGATAGACCAGCAGGAAATCGAATCCGGGGAACACCAGATGAACCTCCTGGTCGCTAACCGGCTTTGTAATGTCATCCGCTTTAATGAACCGGGCATCTATGCCGCCCTTACAGTGCATATCCCTCTTAGCAAACTGGAAGAATTTAATGACAGCTTCCCGGTTGTACAGCGTTTCATGGAAAAGGTCAACACCGGGAATACTTTAATGCTGCTTGAACAGAACATGATAACACATACCCGTATACGTAATATTGTGCAGGATATAACAGAACGCCGGTTACTAAGTTCCGCGGGGGAAAAATACCGCGTACAGAAAACAGGTGAGCTGGTCATAGAATCACTGGATATGTTATCCCGCTATATGGTCGACAAAGATGGACTTACACCCGCTGATCATGAAAAAGGTAAAAAAACAGAAGTATTCCTGCTGGCTCATTTGCAACAATCCTGTCCTCCTACACTGAAAGAACTGTCGGCCTATGCCGGTGTTAGCGAGAAAAGATTGGAACATATCTTTAAGAGCCGGCATAAAGTAACGATATATGACTTCTTTCAGAATGCCCGTATGAATATCATTTATGAGAAACTCACAGAAACAACCATACCGTTGCAGGATATTGCAGACGATTTCGGTTACAGAGACTATTCCAGTTTTTCGTATGCGGTAAAGAAAAGATTCGCACTTGGTCCGCGGGAATTGAGGAAGTGTCTTATTCATTTATTATCAAAAACATTCCTGGTCATTCCGTTTTTTATATCAATCCTGTAAAGCCTGATTGATGTAAAAGACCGGAACGACCAGATTCCAATAAGAAATTATCATATAAAAAGGGTAATGTCTCATAAAGAATATTATTCTAACACTGAATTATAACCCTAATAATATAATATTTTGAACAATGCATCAACAGGTTTAACGACTCCTTTTTTAAGCTTTATATTTCGCGATAAAAGAAACAGGATATTTCTTTTGGTAGCTTTATCCGGTACTGTTTTACAGTTTATAACATTTAAATTATTGTATCCTTACGCAGATTTTATTTCTGATTCTTATAGCTATCTATCTGCGGCCCATGCAAATCTCGATATTAATATCTGGCCTATTGGTTATTCCAGATTTTTACACTTTTTCAGATTTTTGACCACTTCGGATACGGCATTGGTATCTTTTCAATATTTTTTTCTGGAATCCGCATCGCTCTATTTTTTCTTTACAATCCTTTGCGTTTACAATCCGGGTAAGTTAATAACCTATATACTTTTCCTCTTTCTGTTCTTTAATCCATTGTTTCTTTACCTCAGTAACTATATAAATAGTGATCCCTTATTTGCGGCACTAAGTTTATGCTGGATTACACAACTAGTATGGATCGTTTACCGTCCTGCATTGTACTTAATATTTACGCAGGCATTATTATTGTATCTCTGTTTTACAGTACGAAATAATGCTTTATATTATCCTTTTGTTACAGCGTTGGCATTTATGCTATCCAAACAGCGACTGTGGAAAAAAATAGTTGGAATGCTACTCAGCCTGATATTGATAATATCATTTATCAATAATCAATGTAATGCAGCGTTTAAAATAACAGGAAAGCGTCAGTTCTCTCTGTTTACTGGTTGGCAGCTGGCAAATAATGCCTTATTTATGTATAAACAAATAGATGTTGACAGTACACAATTACCTTCTGAAGCCTCCAGAGAACTTGATCATATTACAAAACAATTCTTTAAGCACACACCTCCGGATATGGAAAATATATTATCCGGATATATGGGTAATTTCTTTATCCGTCAACCTGATGCACCGTTAAGGCAATATTTTAAGCAGCACATTGAATCTGCAGACATAAATAATACGGTAGCCGACTGGGGGAAGGCGTCTATTATATTTGAAGAATATGGTAGCTATCTGATACAGCATCATCCCGGGGCATTTGCCAGGTACTTTATGTTAACGAATGTTAAAACCTATTTTTTCCCTCCCCTGGAAAAATTGGAAATATATAATCTGGGTAATGATGAGGTGCCTCCCATTGCTCAATATTGGTTCCAGTATAATAGCGGTAATGTAACATCAGTATCCAGAACTCTCCAGGGGAAACTACTGTTTATTTTTACGCCTCTTTTCTTTTTAATCAATCTTTATTTTGTAGCAGGAATTGTGTTATTTCTTATAATAGGAAAGAAGGCGCAGGTAGAAGTACAGGCCCGCAGGATAATATTGCTTATTAGTTGTTTTTTAGCAGCAAATTTCGCTTTTAGTATTTTCACTACCATGAATGTACTCCGGTATCAGTTCTTTCCGATGATAATATGTTTTACATTTGGGTTAGTGTTAATGTCATGGAAATCCAGTAACCCTTATCCTGAAGAGCATTGACACTAGCTGGTCGCAACAAAGCGGGAATGAGTATAGTCCGTTGGTTGAAGAGGTTATTGGTTTTACCTGCGCCGTATCTATCTTTAAGCTTGTTTAATTTCCTGTATATACTGATCAAGTGATTCCCGTATTTCAGCGATCGTAGGTCTGCTGGATGGCTGTTGCCCCATACATCGCGTAACAAGTTTTACAATTTCCTGGTTACCGGTTATTTCGTAAAGTTTCGTTTTTAACGCTGGAATACTGGTAATAAAGTCTACAGGTGGTTTACCAGACAAAATAAAGGCAAGTAATGCTCCCAGGCTATAAATATCCTCTTTTACTGTAGGTATTTGTTTGGTCATTTGTTCGGGGCTTACATAACCAGGGGTACCAAGAAGGAAAGCTGGCAGAGGCTTTTTCTGTATCATTGAATAAGCTAATTCAAAATCAATCACAAACATTTCCCTTTTTTCATTAATAATAAAATTACTATCCTTTATATCCCTGTGTACATATCCTGCATTATGTATACTTTCAATGATTGACAGCACATCTGAATAATATTTTAAAAGATCAATCTGAGTAGATAACGCCATTTTTTTCCATGAAGAATTTTCATGATAGTCCAACACCTTCTTTTCCAGGGTTTCGCCCTCAATATAACTCATTACTAAACAAGGATCTTCTCCCATATCAAACATATCTATAAATCGCGGAGCCTTTACTTTTCCATTAAGAGCAATCAGGACTTCCTTTTCCCAGGAATATCTATTGCAAATATCTCTGCCTTCCGAATCAGCGGACATGTGTGCTTTCCCATATTTTAATAAGCACCATTGGAAGTTTCGGACATTCATGCATTTAATTATCTCATTTTTTGGAAGAGATAGAATCGTTGAGTGAATCAGAAATTTCCATTTAATTAATTTTACGGATTTCCTATTAATCAGAAATTTTTTATCAATATGAAAAGGAAGCTGTTTAACAGGTGGGGTTATTATTTCCATTCGTTTGTTATTCTCTTCACCTTCCACTCTTGCTCCATTACTCATTTTTGTAAGTCCGGTATATATATTTTCTCCTATACGCAGAAAATATAATGGTTTAGGACCGAAGTAATCTTTCATTAAGGGGATTAATGTCTGCGCCATTTTATTTGCTTCGTCAACTGATGATGTATACAGTATAATATTATGACCTAACAGATGCTCTCCGTACACACCCATATTTAACAACGTATGATGCTCTTCATTTTTTACCGTTTTGAACGGTATATTTGCTTCTCTTACAACGGGCAATATTTTTCTTAACAGTGAAGCCATTTGCCATTCTTTTACGGTGATAATTAACAGCCACTTATTGTCAAAATCCGTCTTCCCGGATAATAACCAAATTTCTTTCGCGCGGAAATCTATTCCCATTTGCTTAAGTATAGGGCCATATTCTAAAAATTGCGTAGTGGTTTGTGTTTTCATGGAGCAGTTATTTATGTATTGGATTAACGGTTTGAAAATACATAAAGGAGCCGCAATCCGATTGCAGTATTTTCTGAAGAAAAGGAAATATGGACACTCCTGTAAGAGTATATTTTACTCGACAATCCGGATCATATCACCTGCAGTAATCCTATAATTATCCTTAGTAATTGTGTTTGTATATCACCAGGTATTCCACGTGAATTTCCTGTATGTTAGTAATAGCTAATATTAAAACCGAATAATAGACACCCAAAAAGGAACATTCGTTACTTGTAATCCTCCGATCAATTGCATGTTTTCTATAATGCTGAATACTGATAGTTTTGGTGTATTATGAATGTAGAATTACCAAAACAGTCTTCCAGTTCCATACCTAAGAGGTCTGTTCGTGAAAAGAAAAGATTATTAGAGGCCTGGCAACAAAGTCCTTTAAAGATGAAAGCGTTCTGTAACGAGAATAATATATCTCTATCGGCGCTCAGGTATTGGATGAAGCAATTCAATATGGGGGGTGAACGAAAGTCCCGGCAACCATCTTCGTCCTCTTTCATATCGCTTATCCCACAGGTTCCTGTTGTAACAACCACTCCATTTGCTGAATACATCCTTGCTGATAATAGCAGACTGGTAATTAATCAAATGGTAGACGCCAGTTTTCTGAAGGAATTAATATCTTCTTCAAAATGATAGTCCTTAATCCGGATTGCAGGTACTTCCTTTACCGGGTACCTGTCAATATCAATAAAAGCTTCTATAGCCTGGCAGCTATTGTTAGAGAACAGATGCATACCTCACCTGTATCAAGAGATGTTTTCATTTTCCTTAATAATAAGCGCAACCAGATAAAGTTACTGTTTGGCAGGGAGATGGGTTTGCCATTTTTCATAAAAGACTGGAAGAGGGTACTTTTGAATTACCCGTGTTCCTGCATAATCAGCAACACGTTGTCATCAACTACAGCCAGCTGATTTTGATACTGCAAGGCATCAGTTTAAGTAGAGTGCATTACAGGAAACGCTTGCGCAGAGAAAATATCAATCATTAACATCGTACTAACATCTAAGTTTATTTTGTTTGTTATTATTGCAACCGCATGAACACCCCGGTTGTAAATAATGATTGCAAACGGTTATACGAGATCTCCCAAAAAGAGAACAAGGATCTCAATTTTAAACTGCAGCAACTACAGCATGAATTACAACAGCTGAAGAAGATGATCTTTGGCAGCAGGATATGATGACATTGCTGAAAAGAATGGCATTACTCTTATACATTGCATGGCGCATGCAAGACGTTATTTTATTGAAGCGCTGGATAGCGATAAGACCCGGGCTGAATATGCATTGGATCAGATCCAGCAACTCTACATTATTGAAAAAAAATTGTACACAGCAACAGTTGCTGGCAGCAGAACGTGCCTTGATCAGGCAGGAACAATCTCTGCCAATCTTGAAACTACTGCGTGAATGGATGAGGCATGAGTATGAGTTGGTATTGCCTAAAAGTCCAATCGGCAAAGCACTTGCTTATAGTTTAAAACGCTGGGATAAACTAAGTACCTATGTAACTGATGGTCGATTACACATCGACAATAATGCTGTTGAAAATAGTATTCGCCCTGTTGCTGTGGGACGAAAGAATTACCTGTTTGCAGGTTCGCATGAAGCCGCGAAAAGATCCGCTATGCTGTACAGCTTATTAGGTACCTGTAAATTACACCATATAAATCCAGCTACATGGTTAGCGGACGTGTTATCCCGAATCTCAGCACATCCAAAGAAAGACATAGTTCAATTGCTTCCACATAATTGGATACTGCAGCAAAAGTAGGAACTCATTTACTCTCCACAAAGATGCAATTGCCCGGAGGCTTACCGCCATGCAATGTATAAGAGTAATGCCATTCTTTTCAGCAATGTCATCATATATACCGTAGCCATCCGTCTGCAGGATGCCGTTAAAGTTTTCCAGCATACGGGAAGGGCCTTCTTTGTTACGTCCT
>Ga0209148_1000626_pt1 | contig 31299 bp, 16 predicted proteins | sample AraplaCol_mMF_r2_2_FD_184288 | JGI IMG/M metagenome (GOLD analysis project Ga0209148, IMG submission 184288) | Arabidopsis root microbial communities from North Carolina, USA - plate scrape CL_Col_mMF_r2 (SPAdes) (version 2) | ecosystem: Host-associated > Plants > Roots > Endosphere | place... | reverse complement strand
CGGTGGCCGCGCACCACGGCAGCCTCTCGCGCGAGCAGCGCCTCGACGCGGAGCAACGCCTCAAGCGCGGCGAGCTGCGCGCGCTCGTCGCCACGGCGTCGCTGGAGCTGGGCATCGACATCGGCGATGTGGACCTGGTGTGCCAGATTGCCTCGCCCCGCTCCATCGCGGCGTTCCTGCAGCGTGCCGGTCGTGCCGGCCATGCGGTCGGCGGCACGCCGAAGGCGCGCCTCTTTGCGACCTCGCGTGACGACCTCGTGGAATGCGCCGCCCTGCTCGACTGCGTGCGGCGTGGCGAACTCGACACGCTGATCATCCCGCACGAACCGCTGGACGTACTGGCTCAGCAGATCGTGGCGGAAGTGGCCTGCCAGGAATGGGACGAGGACGCGCTCTACGACCTCGTACGTCGCGCCTATCCGTTCCGCGCACTGAAACGCGAGACCTTCGACGAAACCGTAAGGATGCTGGCCGACGGATTCACCACGCGCGTCGGTCCGCGGGGCTCGTACATTCATCGCGATGCGGTGAACCGACGTCTGCGCGAACGCCGCGGTGCGCGGCTGACGGCGGTCACCTCGGGCGGCACCATTCCCGACACCGGCGACTACAACGTCCTGCTCGAACCGCAGGCGACCGTCGTCGGCACGGTGAACGAAGACTTTGCGGTGGAAAGCCTCGCGGGCGACATCTTCCAGCTCGGTAATCGTTCGTACCGCATCCTGCGCGTGGAGATGGGGCGTCTTCGTGTGGAGGACGCTCAGGGCGCGCCGCCGAACATCCCGTTCTGGCTCGGTGAAGCGCCGGGACGAACGAACGAGCTGTCGCTCGGCGTGTCGCGCCTGCGCGAAGCCCTGTCGGCCGCGTTCGACGAAGGCGGTCGCGAGGCGGCGCTGGCGTGGCTCACGGGCGAGCTGGCCCTGACCAAGGCCGCGGCAGAGCAGATCGTGGATTACCTGTTCCGCGCACGCGCGGCGCTCGGTGCGTTGCCGACGCTCGACACGCTGGTGATGGAGCGCTTCTTCGACGAATCCGGCGGCACCCAGCTCATCATCCATACGCCGTACGGCAGCCGGATCAACCGTGCCTGGGGTCTCGCACTGCGCAAGCGCTTCTGTCGCAAGTTCAACTTCGAGCTACAGGCCGCGGCGACGGAAGACGCCATCGTGCTCTCGCTGTCCACCAGCCACAGTTTCCCGCTCGATGAAGTGGCGCGCTATCTGCACTCGCAGTCCGCCGAGCACGTGCTCGTGCAGGCATTGCTCGATGCGCCGCTGTTCGGGGTGCGCTGGCGCTGGAATGCGACCACGGCGCTGGCGCTGCCGCGCTTTACGGGTGGCAAGAAAGTGGCGCCGCAACTGCAGCGGATGAAGAGTGAGGACCTGCTCGCGACCGTGTTTCCCGATCAGGTGGCTTGCGCGGAAAACCTGGCGGGTGAGCGCGAGGTACCCGATCATCCGCTGGTGAAGCAGACGCTGGACGATTGCCTGCACGAAGCGATGGATTGCGAGGGTCTGCTGGCGATCCTGCGTGGCCTCGAAAGCGGGCGCATTCGCATGGTGGCCCGCGATCTCGCCACGCCGTCGCCGCTCGCTGCCGAAGTGTTGAGCGCGGCACCGTACGCGTTCCTCGACGATGCGCCGCTGGAAGAGCGCCGCACGCAGGCCGTGCAGTCACGGCGCTGGAACGATGCGGAAAGCGCCGACGACCTCGGACGTCTCGATCCGGAAGCCATTGCCTCCGTGCGCGAAGAAGCGTGGCCCGAGGCGCGCAGTGCGGATGAGATGCACGAGGCCCTGGTCCAGCTCGGTGCGGTCACGCTCGACGAAGTGCGCGACAACGCGGGCTGGGCGGCGTTGCTGTCCGCCTTGGCGACGGACGCGCGCGCCACCTTGTTGCGCGCAGGCAATACCTCGCTCTGGGTGGCTGCCGAACGCCTGCCCATCTGGCGCACGATCCATCCGGAAGCGACGCTCACGCCATCCATTGCCGCGCCCGCGGAGTTCGAGGCGCAGGCATGGACGCCGGAGTCGGCACGCGTGGACATCGTGCGTGGACGCCTCGGCGGCCTGGGGCCGGTCTCTGCCGAATCGCTGGCCGCGTCCTTGGGCGTGGCATCGATGGACGTGAATGCAGCGCTCGTGTCGCTCGAAAGCGAGGGTTACGTCATGCGCGGTCCGTTCTCGCCGGGCGCGACGGACACCGAATGGTGCGAGCGGCACCTGCTCGCGCGTATTCATCGCTACACGTTGGGCCGCCTGCGTCGCGAGATCGAACCGGTCGCGCCGCGCGACTTCCTGCGCTTCCTGCTCGACTGGCAGCACGTCACGCGCACCACGCAAGTCGCCGGTCCCGATGCCCTGGCAGGCGTTATCGGTCAGTTGGAAGGTTTCGAGGCGGCCGCCGGCGCGTGGGAATCCGAGCTGCTTCCTGCGCGCGTCACCGACTACAGCATCGGCTGGCTCGACGACCTATGCCGCGCTGGCCGCGTCGTCTGGAGCCGGTTGCGGCTCGGGTCGGGTAGCGGTGGCCCGGTTCGCTCGACGCCCATCGTGCTCTTGCCGAGGCGGCAACTCCCCATCTGGTCCGCTGCCGCCCCCGTGTCTGCCGACGAGGTGTCGCTCTCGTCACGGGCGCAGGCGGTGGTCGATGCACTTCGCGACGAAGGCGCGTTGTTCTTCGACGAGCTGGCGTCCACCACGCGTCTCCTGCGCACGGAGCTGGAAGACGCGCTGGGCGAACTGGTCGCCGCGGGTCGCGTCACGGCCGACAGCTTCGCCGGCCTGCGCGCCTTGCTGCTGCCCGCATCCAAGCGCAACGGCAGCCGGCATCGGCGCACGCGCAGGCATATGCTGAGCGGTATCGAAGATGCGGGGCGCTGGGCGCTCGCGCGTCGCGCGAACGAAACGCGCACCGATGCGGATGGTCTCGAACACATCGCACGCACACTGCTTCGTCGCTACGGTGTGGTGAGCTGGCGCATCCTCGAACGCGAAGCCGCATGGCTGCCGCCATGGCGAGAACTGCGTCGTGTGTATCACCGACTCGAAGCCCGCGGCGAAATCCGTGGCGGTCGCTTTGTCGACGGTCTCGTTGGCGAACAGTTCGCGCTACCCGAAGCGTTGCCTGCGCTCAGGCAGATTCGTCACCGAGTGCACGATGGCGAGATCGTCTGTATTGCGGGCACGGACCCGCTCAATCTCGTTGGCACCATCGTCGTAGGCACCAAGGTACCCGCGACGATAGGCAACCGCATCGCCATTCGCGACGGCATGCCGCTGGCAGCGATGATCGCGGGCAAGTTCGTGACGCTGATGCCGCTGGAAGGCGACGAAGAACGCGAAGCGCGTACCGCCTTGCAACGCAAGGCGGACATGCGGACGCCGATACCATTGTTCTGATATCGGCATACGTGACGTACGCGCGATCCGCTTAGCGAAGCTGCACGTCGCCCAGCACCCAGAGCTTCGGACCGGGTTTGCCGGTGATGACGAAGCAGAGATCGTGCGTGCCCTCGCGCTTGGGCAGAATGCCATCGAGCGTGGCGCGTCCGTCCTTGGCCTTGGCGAGCGGAATGCTCGTCAGCTTCGGGCCGTCGCAGGTGTCTTGATGGACTTCCAGTTCGCCCGCGGCCGAACGTGACTTGCGCGACACGATCCCCTTGGTGTCCTTCCACAGCGCGTAGTTGTACGGCAGACGATCCACGGTCACCGCGACGCCGTAGCGACCGTCCAGCTTCACGCCCTTCCACATCCAGCACGTGTCCATGATGTCAACCTTGTAGACGGGACGGCGACCGTCCACGGCTTCCGGCGATTCGAGGCGAAGGACGAGCTTGTCGCTGCATGTGGCGAGTTCGTCGCTGCTCCGGCGCAGCAGCGAGGCGGCATCGATCTCGCGATCGCGCGGACCGGCAAGTCCGAAGTTTCCGGCGAAGGCATTCGCACGCACGGTGGTCGGCAACGCTACGTCGAACGGACCGGCATAGGCCGTGGACTGTGCCGTGGGCGCCGAACCATCCGTGGTATAGCGCAGCGTGCCGTAACCGCTCTGGTTCGACAGCGTGACCGTCGCCTTGCCATCCGCGGCAGGCGCCACGGCGATGGCCGCGGCGTAGGCGCCGTCGGAGGGCACGATGCCGGCCGCGCGATACCGCGACATCTGCGCCGGCAAGCGCGCGATGAATCCGCTCCAGTCCGCCTTCTGCGACCAGGTGCGCTCGGCGAGCGCCGCCATGCGCGGGAAGATCGCATGCTGCGTGCGGTACCAGTTGGGCAGGTACTCGCTGAACACCGTGACCTCGGCGCCGAGCACGTGCTTCGCCTTGTCGGCGGTGATGTCCGTAGGCACCGGCTCGAAGTCGTAAAAGGTCTTGAGTGTCTGGCCTGAGGGGCGCCCTGCTTGTTCGTCGGGCAGCGTCGATTGCAACTGGTCGAGGTACAGCGTCGGGGACGGCGCGAGTACCACGTCATGTCCCGCATTCGCCGCCTTGATCGCGCCCTTCGTACCGCGCCACGACATAACGGTAGCACTAGCGGGCACCTTGCCGTCCAGGATCTCGTCCCAGCCGATGAGATGGCGATTGTGCTTTTCGAGGTAATCGCCAATGCGCGCGATAAACCACCCCTGCATCTGTTCCTCGTCATCGATGCCCAGCGCCTTCATCTTCGCCTGCACCGTCTTCGAGCGCTCCCACTCATCCTTGGCCGCCTCGTCGCCACCCACGTGGATATACGTGGACGGGAAGATCGCCATCACTTCATCCAGCACGTCCTGCAGGAAGGTGAACGTGCCATCGTCGACGTTGTAAAGCGCGGTGTTGACGCCCCAGTCGGTCGACACCGCGAGCTTCTTCCCGCCTGCACCCACCTTCGGATACGACGCCACGGCGGCCTGTGCATGGCCTGGCATTTCGATCTCGGGCACGACGGTAATGTGCCGCTCGGCGGCATAGGCGACGATCTGCTTGGCTTCTTCCTGTGTGTAGAAACCGCAGTAAGGCGTGTCGGCACCGCCGGTGAGTGCGACGTCCGGTCCCACCGGCTTGCGGCAAGCGCCTGTCTCGGTGAGCTTCGGGTATTTTTCAATCTGCAACCGCCAACCCTGATCGTCCGTGAGGTGCCAGTGGAAGGTGTTGAGCTTGTGCATCGCCATCTGGTCGAGCAGATGCTGAATCTCTGCGACCGACTGGAAATGGCGACTGGAATCGAGCATCAGGCCGCGCCACTCGAAACGCGGCGCATCGACGATGTGCACGGCGGGAACGCCGCTGTGCGCGGCGGGATCGGTCAGCAGCTGCCAATAGGTCACCGCGCCGTAGAACAACCCGGTTTCGTCGTTGGCGGCGATGCGTACGCCGCTGGCATCGACGTCGAGCGTATAAGCCTCGCGTCCTTTGACACTGGCCGTGGTCGCGAGGGCGATGCCGCCCTTTCCTTTGCCTTCGACGATGGCGGGCGCGATGCCACGCGCCTGTCGAATCCAGCCTTGCAACTGATTCGCCACGCGCTTCGCCTGCACGTCGCCCTTGGCCACGTTGATGGTCGTCGACGCGTCGAGGCGGAAGTGGCCAGGCAGCCGCTGGAGCTGCGCCGGCATGGGAATGAGCGACAGCGGCGTTTGATCGACGGGACCGGATTCTTGCCTCGGCTGGCTGGCACACGCACTGAGGCCGGCGGCCAGGGCGAGGAAAAGGAATCGGCGCATCGAGGGCTCCTGTCGTGGTGAGGCGATCGGGCGATTGTGGCGCCTTCCGCGTGGGGGCCGCTATAGCGGCGGAGGGGAAACCTGCCGGTGGGAGCCAGCCTGCTGGCGATGGGGGCGTGCGTTGCCGCTACACCGCTTCGTTGGCTTTTCGCCACCAGGGGTGGCTCCCACCTTTGCTTTGTAGGTTTCGCATCGCTACATAGCGGCTCCCACAATCACAAAAAAAAACGGGCCCTGTCGAGGAGTTGACGGGCCCGAGGGGAATGGAGCTTGGATCGGCGCGGCCGTCCTTGGCCGCGTCGCATGTCGCTTGTCAGAGTTCGAAATGCACCGAGGCCATGTAGCGGCGGCCCGTGGTGTACTTCGCGACCGGCATGGCCGTGATGCCGAGGTACTGCTTGTACTTCTCGTTGGTGAGGTTCATGCCCGCGAGGGTGAACGAGACCTGTTGGTTGAGCTTCCAGCCCAGCGTGGCACCGAGGTCGCCGTAGTCGGCGGTGGTGGCCGGCGGCGCGCCGGCGATGTAGCCACCAGCGAGGTACTTGCTACGCCAGTTGTACGTGAGGCGGGCACTGAACGGACCCATCTCGTAGTACGGGCTAACCGAGTACGAGTTCTTCGAGTTGTACGGCAGCGAACCGCCGGAATCGAGCGTGCCCTTGGCGTACGTGTAGTTCGCCGTGACACCGAAGCCGGTATCCCAGAACGCCTGCTGGTAGCTCAGGCTGCCGCCGCGCACCTTGCCCGACCCCGTGTCGCGCGGACGGCTGATGCTGTACGTGCAGAAGCCGTCGGGCGTGCAAAGGCCCTGTGCCACCTGACGTGCGAACGTCGTCGGGTCGTTGAGCAGGCCGGAGTTGAACTGCGTTTCCGGTGCCGAATCCACGAACGTGTAGTTCTCGATCTTCTTGTAGAAGCCGGTCAGCGCCAGGTACGACTGCGGCGCGAAGTACCACTCGGCGGAGAGCGAGAAGTTTTTCGACTTGTACGGCTTCAGGTTCGGGTTGCCGCCCGAGCCGGTGAGCACCGAGTCGTTGAGGAACAGGTTGTTCACCTGCATGTTGTACGGCGGACGCGCGATCACCTTGGCGGCGGCGAATCGCAGCACCACATCCTCGCTCACGTCGTAGGCGACGTTGAGGCTGGGCAGCCAGTTCTTCGTCGTCCGCGACGAGGTCTGCCACGAACCGGCCGGTGCCGGCAGCACCGGGGCGCCGCTGTACACGAAGCCCGTGCCGTCGGTCTTGGTGTCGACGTAGCGGAAGCCCACGTTGCCGTGGAAGTTGCCACCGGCGAAGTTGCCCTGCACATAGGCCGCATTGGTCTTCTCGACCAGCTTGTAGGTGCCGTTGAGGTAGGTACCTGGATCTTCGTTGCCGCCGTTGGTGTTGCGCACCCAGGCGTACTGCGCGTTGCGGTCCGGCATCACGTGGCTGGACGCGCCGTCGAGCGCGCCGTCGAAGGCGTCGAGCGTATCGGTGTAGCCGCCGAAGCCGAGCGCGGCAAGGTTGGTCGGCGCGTTGCCGCCGTAGACATGCGCCTGCATGCCCTCTTCGTGGCGGTTCCAGCGGTAGCCGAAGGCCAGTTCGTTGAAGAACGAATCGAAGTACTTCGAGAAGTCGAGCTGCGCATAGGTATCGCGCGACTGCGCGGAATAGTCGCCGTAGTTACCCGGCCAGCCGCCCAGGCCGTCCACGTCGCCCATGTGCCAGTTGGCGGGATCGCGCGCCGCAGCCGGGTTGTCGAAAGCGAAACCCTTGTTGATATCCCAGGTGTAGCCGCCGGCATATACCGGTTCCATCACCGCCTGCGAGATGTTGTCGTTGTTGGCCTTGCTGTAACCCGCGGCGCCGCCGAGCTTCCAGCCGTCCCCACGATAGGTGGACTTCAGGTCGAACGCGGAGGTGCGCACGACGGACTTGCGGATGTTGCTGTCGAAGGTGCCCTGCGCGATGGCCGGGCAACCCACCGTATCGTTGCCGCACACGTGGCCGCCCGTGACGATGCCGTTCGGACCCTGGTTGAAGCTCGTGACGTTGCCCGGCGTGGCACCGGTGAACGGGTAGAGCGACTGGTTCCAGTTGTCGAAGTTCTCGCGGACGAACAGGTTGTTGATGTCGATGTCCCAGTTGTCCGTCGGATGGATCTGGAAACCGAGCGTTGCGGTGTCGCGCTTGCGCTTCTGCTGGAACCACGCCGAGTTCACCTCGTCGGGCACCTTGGCGTTGGGATCGAGCGTGCCGTTGGCGATGCCGGCGGCGACGGCAGGGCTGGAAGCCCACTTCGACACCGGGCTATAGCTGAAGATCTCGAAGCCCTGGCGATCGATCTTTTCCTCGTAGTGCTGCACGGAGGCGATGACGCCGAAGGTGCTCGCAGCATTCTTCCAGCTGTACAGCGCAGAGGCATTCGGACGCGTGCCCGGCGTCGCCTGATCGTTGTAGTTGAGACCGAACGAGCCGCGAATCGTGTTCGCCGGCAAATCGAGCGGCTGCAACGTGTGCAGCAGGATCGTGCCGCCGAGGCTGCCTTCCGGCAGGCGCGCTTCCGGCGACTTGTACACTTCCAGGCGTCCGACGATTTCCGGCGCGAGCATGGTGAAGTCGAAGCCGCGGTTCGGCTGCGCACCGTACTGCCACGGCGTCTGCGAGATCGGCTGGCCGTTGAGGAAGGTGAGGTTGAGGCTGGGATCGGTACCGTCGATCGACACGCGATCGCCCTGACCGAACGAGCGATCGATCACGACGCCCGGAATCTGCGTCATCGCTTCGGCGACGTTGGTGTTCGGGAACTTGCCGATGTCCTCGGCGGTAACGGCCTCGACCACGGCATCCGCATTGCGCTTGGTGTCGAGCGACTTCTCGAGACTCGCGCGGATGCCGGTGACGGTGATGCCCTCGAGCTCGGCGGCCTTGGCGGCGTCGGCTTTTTGCTGGGCGGTCTGCGGCTTCTCCGGCGCGGTCGTGTCCTGTGCGGCCACGGTTCCGGTGAAACAGCACAATCCGGCGATGATGCTCGCCGTGAGCAGGTTTCTACGATGCGACATGGTGTCCTCCCCTCAGAGGATGTAGCGCGACGGGTTTCGCGACCGCGTCGTGCTTCGTTGCTATCGAAGGGCCTCGCGGCCCGGTTTTTCGAACTAAGCCTGCGTTCCTTTCCCGCTCTTCAATGAGCGTTCGAACCGTGCAGGTAGAGACCGGCGGCACCGATCACACCCAACTGTCCGTGGTCCATCAGACGTACCGGCACTTGCTTGAGAAAGGCGCGCATGACGCCCTTGTTGAAGAACCTGGTGGCAAAGCTGCTGGCAAGCAGACGTTCGCGTATCTGCGGCAGGATGCCGCCAGCGAGATACACGCCCCCGCGCGCGCCATAGAGCATGGCGAGATCGCCGACGAAGCTGCCGAGCAGACCGCAAAAGACGTCCAGCGCTTCGCTTGCAGTGGCATCGCTGCCGTCGAGCGCGGCAGCGCTGACTGCGGCGGGCTCGTGCAGCGTCGCGGCGGTGCCGCGCAGCGTGGATAAGGCGCGATAGAGATTGACGAGACCGGGGCCCGAAAGCGCCGTTTCGTAGGAGACATAGTCGCGACCGCGCGCGAGTTCGCCGAGGATAGCCACTTCGCGATCGTTGCCCGGCGCAAGCGAAATCTGCCCTGCTTCGGTCGGCAGCACCGTCGCGTGCGGCTTTCCGGGCAGCAACACGGCGGAGCCGAGGCCGGTGCCCGGGCCCATCACGATGATCGGTCCCACGGTCTTTGGCGCGTCGGTCTCGATGATCGGTGTGGTCTCGTGGTCGTGCAGGAACTGGCAGGCGTAGGTGACTGCCTCGAAGTCGTTCACGACAGCGAGACCGGTAAGGCCCAACGCGTGGCGGATGTCGCCGATCGACACCGGCCAGGGCAGGTTGTCGTTGACGACGGCATCGCCAAGCACATACCCGGCGCAGGCGACGGCGCAGTGCTCGATCGCAACCTGGCCGTCCAGACGACTCACGAAATCCTGGAGGGCGGCGGTAAGACTCGGCCATTCGGCGCAGGCATAACGCTCGTAGCGCAGCACCTCGATCGCCGATGTGCCGGGGGAACGACGTACCAGCCCGATACGGGCATGCGTCCCGCCGACGTCGGCGGCGATAAACGCCCCGATCCCCGGCATACGCCGAACGTCCCGTTGGTTGGCCGAATCGCCCACACCTTGCCCCTTGTCGATGCCTTGCGCCCACGTGGTCTCGCCACGGCGCCCCTGTTGCCGCGGAGTCTGTGAGCGCAATGACAACGTTGTCAACTGGACAGATGGCTAGGACAGCGGGCATTCCATAACGCGCCGCAACACCAGCGAGGCGCCCATGCGGTCGCTGCACATCAGCAGGCTCGAAAACACGCGTTATCCCAGGGTATTCCCTATGAATCTGCCGTTTGACGCGGCGCGACATCGATGGCACCGACCCCTGCCACCGGTCATGCCCAGGTGCGCCGAGGCAATTGACAACGTTGTGCATGCAGGTCGATAAAGGGCCCCAAAGGGAGGTGCCCGGTGCTGCCGCTCCGGGTGCGTACATCCATCACGAGGGGAGCCACCATGTCGTCCACCGCGGTCGCCGTCGACGAGAATCGTCATTCCAGCCTGGTCCCGATGATCATCATCGGCGTCCTGTTCTTCATCTTCGGCTTCGTCACCTGGCTCAACGGCCCGCTGATCACCTTCGTCAAGCTGGCCTTCGACCTCGACGACGTGAACGCCTTCCTCGTGCCGATGGCGTTCTATCTGTCGTACTTCTTCCTCGCCCTGCCCTCCTCCTTCATCCTCAAGAAAACGGGCATGAAGAAAGGCATGGGGCTCGGTTTGTTCGTGATGGCGATCGGCGCGGTGATGTTCGGCCAGTTCGTCACGATGCGTGTCTATCCGGGCGCACTCACCGGGCTCTTCGTCATCGGCGCCGGTCTTTCGCTGTTGCAGACCGCGTCCAACCCGTACATTTCCATTCTCGGTCCGATCGAAAGCGGCGCACAGCGCATCGCTTTCATGGGTATCTGCAACAAGGTGGCCGGTGCGCTTGCACCGTTTGTCTTCGGTGCCTTGGTCATGCGCGACATCCAGAACTTCGGCAAGCAGATTGCCGATGCGGCGACGCCCGCAGATAAGGACGCCCTGCTCGCCGCGTTCGCAGCGAAGGTGCACATGCCGTACATGGTCATGGCCGGGCTTCTCGTCCTCCTCGCCATCTGGGTCGTGCGCTCTTCGCTCCCCGAGATCAAGCCGTCCAGCGACAACTCCGAACGCGCCATCGGCCATGACAAGGGCAGCCTTTTCAGCTTCCCGCATCTGTGGCTCGGCGTGCTCTGTTTGTTCGTCTACGTGGGTGTGGAAGTGATGGCGGGTGACGCGATCGGCACCTACGGCCAGGGCTTCGGCATGTCGCCGGCCGACACCAGCCATTTCACCTCGTACACGCTGATCGCCATGCTCGTTGGCTACGTAGCGGGCCTGCTGCTGATTCCGAAGTTCGTTTCACAGCAGCGCTATCTCGCCCTCTCGGCGATCCTCGGTGTGGTGTTCTCCATCGGCACCTACGTGACCAGCGGTTACGTTTCCGTCGGCTTCGTAGCGGCGCTCGGCTTTGCCAACGCCATGATGTGGCCGGCAATCTTTCCCCTGGCGATCAAGGGTCTCGGTCGCCTGACCGAGTTCGGCTCGGCCTTCCTGATCATGGGTATTGCCGGCGGCGCCATCATTCCCGTGCTGTTCGCCCACCTGAAGCAGCATTACGACTTCCAGGCCGTGTTTCTCGGCCTGATGGTGCCCTGCTACCTCTACATCCTGTACTACGGCGCGGCAGGCCACCGGGTCGGTCAGCACGTCAGGGACTGACCCCGGGACCGCCATGATGGGACGACCGCTTGTGTAAACTTGCCGAGGTCGTCCCGTCGGATGGCCGTCCTGCTATCGAGGGTCGCAGATTGCGTAGTCCTACCATCAAGGACGTGGCCGAACGGGCCGGCGTCTCGCTGAAGACCGTTTCACGCGTCATCAATCACGAGCCCTCGGTGCACGCGCGCACCCGCGAGCGGGTCCAGCGCGCCATCGAGGCGCTCGATTACCAGCCCGATCAGGCCGCGCGCAGCCTGCGCAGCGCCCGCACCTACGCTCTGGGCCTGGTCTACGACAATCCCAACGCCCACTACGTCATCGCCATGCAGAACGGCGTGCTCTCGGTGTGCCGGGAACGCGGCTTCGGTTTGCAGATCCACCCTTGCGATTCCTCCGCGCCGAAGCTGGCCGAGCAATTGGGCGACCTCGTCAGGCGCAATCGCCTCGCCGGCCTCGTGCTGTGCCCCCCCATGTCCGAGCAACCGAAGCTGCTGGCGGCGCTGACCGAGCAGAACGTCCCGTTCGTGCGGATCATTTCGGCCAGGCAAGATCCCAAGGATGGCTGGCCCTGCGTCTTCGTGGACGACCGCGATGCGGCTTACGCCATCACCGAACACCTGATCCAGCTGGGCCACCATCGCATCGGCTTCCTGTGGGGCGGCAAGGAGCACCGTTCCAGCCCCGAGCGCTACCAGGGCTACGCCGATGCGCTGCGCGAATACGGTATCGAGGTGGACAAGCGCCTGGTGGTCGAGGGCGACTACTCGTTCGACGACGGTTTCCGTGGCGCGCGCAAGCTGCTTGCGCTGAAGGATCCACCTACGGCGATCTTCGGCTCGAACGACGAAATCGCGGCGGGCGTACTCGCAGCCGCGCGTTCGGGTGGCGTCGATGTGCCGTGGGAGCTGTCCATCGCCGGCTTCGAAGACAGCCCGTTCTCCAAGCAATCCTGGCCGGCGCTGACGACCGCGCGGCAGAACACGGAGGAGATCGGACGCCATGCCGCGCAGCGCCTCATCGCCGAACTGGAGCGCGAGGACGACGAGCCGCACATCGATAACGAGGGCTTCAGCCCCGACCTCGTGGTACGCGGCTCGACGGCGCCGCGCCGGCTCTGATGCTTCCATGCTGTGGGAGCCGCCATGGCGGCGAGGGGATGCACCCCACGGCTACACCGCTTCATAGGCTTCTCGCCGCCATGGCGGCTCCCACCGGCAAGCACTGGCTCCCACCGGCAAGCTCCCATCGCCGCTATAGCGGTTCCTACGGATTCGTCATGATCATGATGGCGGCTATCGCCAGCGCCACGCCCAGCCAGTTGACCGGCGCGAGTCGTTCCTTGAAGCCGATCGCGCCGACCAGGGCACCCAGCACCACCACACCCACGTTCATCGAGGCGAACACGAGCGACGGATTGTTCGGCAGGGCCTGATGCCCGCGCACGTAGAACAGGATGTTCGCGAAGTTCGCGGCACCCAGCACCACACCGAAGCCGAGGCTGCGCAACGCAAGCGGCGCCTGCCTCGTCGCGGCGCGTACGAGCACGGCGATCCAGCACAGCACCATGGCGATGAGGAACGACGCGAACAGCGCGTTGCCGAACGACGCACCCGCCTTTGCGATGAGCTTGAAGCAGATGTCGATGGCGCCGAAGCCGGTGAAGACGGCCAGCGGTGCCAGCCAACCCGCGCGCTCGACGCGCTCGCTGCGCCAGAGCATGCACAGCAGGGCGACCACGGCCAGCGCAATGCCAGCGGCCTTCCACGGGACCAGCGTGTCGCCGAAGAACAGGAACGCGGCCGCGAGCGACAGGAACAGCGAGAGCCGTTGCGCGACATCGGTACGCACGATGCCCGCACTGCGTACGGACGATGCCAGCACGAGGAAGATCGCCGGCAGAAACACGCCGAGCAACAGCAGGGGACCGCGCGTGGCATCCGACTGCAGCGCTGCCTCCGCTGCCTGTGGCGTGGCATTGAGCAGCCACCAGGCGAGCGCAGCGGCGACGACGTAGTTGGTCGCCACCGCCTGCACGATATCGACGTTCGTGCGCCGTGCAAGTTTCAGCAGAACCGAGACCGCGACGCTGAACGCGACCGCGAGAAGGATGTAAGGCATGGGACGTCAGTCGAGCGAAGGTTGGCCTTTATACCCTGGCCTTGAGCTGCGCGGCCTCGCGAGCCAGAGCTTCGATGCCCGCCCAGTCCGACGACGCCAGCTTGTCCGCAGGCGTGAGCCACGATCCGCCGACACAGACGACGTTCGCCAGCCCGAGAAATTCCGGTGCGTTGGCGAGGCTGATGCCGCCCGTGGGGCAGAAGCGAATCTGCGGAAGCGGACTGGCCCATGCGCCCAGCAGCTTCGAACCGCCAGCCGGCACTGCGGGAAAGAATTTCTGGAAGCGATAACCGCGCTCCAGCAGTTCCATCGCTTCGCTCGACGTGGCGGCGCCGGGAAGCAACGGCAGCTCCGAGTCGTCGGCGGCATCGAGCAGGCGGGGGGAACTGCCCGGCGACACGGCGAAGGTCGCACCGGCCTTGAGGGCGTTTTCCAGGTCGCGTGCATTCAACACGGTGCCCACGCCGACCACCGCACCCTCGACTTCCGCCGCAATCGCGCGAACGGCATCCAGCGCAGCGGGCGTGCGCAAGGTGACTTCGATGGCTGGGATACCTCCGGCGACCAGCGCGCGCGCCATCCCTACGGCCTTCGAGGCATCCTCGATGATCACGACGGGGACCACCGGCGCGAGGCGCAGGGTGGATTCGACGCGCTGTTGCTTGGCTTCGTTGCTCATCTGCTACTCCGGTGAATCAAAAGACGCCTGCGCCGAGATCCGCCGTGACGGCGGACTGGCGGAACATGGCGAAGAGTTCGCGACCCATGCCGGTGTGATGCACGGCGAGGTCGACGTGGTCGGGATGACGGTTGTCCCAGTCGTCGGCATCGACGAGCGCATGCAGCGTGCCGGCGATGGCGTCCACGCGGACCAGGTCGCCCGTGCGGATGCGGGCGATGGGACCGCCGGCCTCCGCCTCGGGCGTGACGTGGATCGCGGCGGGAACGCGACCCGAGGCGCCGGACATGCGGCCATCGGTCACCAGCGCCACGCGGTAGCCGCGATCCTGCAGCAGGCTAAGCGTCGGCGTGAGCTTGTGCAGTTCCGGCATGCCGCGCGCACGCGGCCCCTGGAAGCGCACGACGGCCACGAAGTCGCGATTGAGTTCGCCACGATCGAAGGCCGCCTTCACGTCGTCCTGTTCGTCGAAGACGATGGCCGGTGCTTCGACCACCATACGGTCCTCGGGAACCGAGGAGACCTTGATGACGCCGTGGCCGAGATTGCCCTTGAGCATGCGCAGGCCACCGTCGTGACGGAACGGCTCGTGGATTGCACGAAGCACGCCGCGATTGCCGCTTTCCTTGGACACCGGCTTCCACACCAGCACGTCGTTCTCAAGCGACGGTACCTGGCGATAGGCGTGCAGCCCCGGGCCCATGATCGTATTCACGTCGTCGTGAAGCAGACCGCCATCGAGCAACTGATCGATGAGGAAGCTCATGCCGCCGGCTTCGTGGAAGTGATTCACGTCGGCGTAGCCGTTCGGGTAGACACGCGCGAGCAGCGGCACGACGGCCGAGAGCGCATCGAAATCGTCCCAGCGCAATTCGACGCCCGCCGCGCGGGCGATCGCGACGAGATGCAGCAGGTGATTCGTCGATCCGCCGGTCGCATGCAGGCCCACCACGCCGTTGACGATCGCGCGCTCGTCGATGATGCGACCCAGCGGCAAGTAGTGATCGCCCAGCGTGTCGACAGCGAGCACGCGCTGCACCGTGGCCTTGGTCAGCGCGTCGCGCAGCGGCGTATCCGGCGCTTCGAAACTCGCGCCGGGCAGATGCAGACCCATGATCTCCATCAGCATCTGGTTCGAGTTCGCGGTGCCGTAGAACGTGCAGGTGCCCGCGCCGTGGTACGAGCGCGCCTCGGCTTCCAGCAGTTCCGCACGCGTGGCCTTGCCGGCGGCGAAGGCCTGGCGAACCTTGGACTTCTCTTCGTTCGGGATACCGGACGGCATCGGGCCGGATGGCACGAATGCGCCGGCAAGATGCCCGAAGCTCAGTGCGCCAATCAGCATGCCCGGAACGATCTTGTCGCAGATGCCGAGGTACAGCGCGCCTTCGTACATGTCGTGCGAGAGCGACACGGCCGTGGCCATGGCAATGAGGTCGCGCGAGAACAGCGACAGCTCCATGCCGGGGCGGCCTTGCGTCACGCCATCGCACATCGCCGGGACGCCGCCGGCTACCTGAGCGGTGGCACCCAGCGCGCGCGCCGTCTGCCGGATCAACTCGGGATAGCGCTCGTACGGCTGGTGGGCCGAAAGCATGTCGTTGTACGAAGTGACGATGGCGAGGTTGGCCGCGTGGCCGTTGCGCAGCGCGTCCTTGTCGTTTTCCGCACAGGCGGCGAATCCATGGGCGAGATTGCCGCACGACAAGTGGTGACGCTTGGCGCCCTTGCCGCGCGCGGCGTCGATCTTGGCGAGGTAGGCGGCACGCGAGGCGCGGCTGCGCTCGACGATGCGCTCGGTCACTTCGGCGAGGACGGGGTGAAGGGTCATGGCATGTTCCTGAGGCTTTGACCGCGCCGGACCCCACTCGGGGGCACGGCTTTCGGAAGGATCGCCGGCCCTTGCCGGACGATCCGTTGCCGCGCGTTGTCCGCGCGGCGTGTGGCATGGATGCTACGGCGCCCAGTAGACCTCGACGGGCACCTTCGACTGCTTCAGCACGGCGGCGATCGGGAAATCCGCACCGGCCTCGGCCTGGGCGAGCAGGTCTTTCTTGTCCTGCCCTTCGATGTGCAGATAAAGCGTGCGCGTATCGAGCACCTTCGGCAGCGTGAGCGTGATGCGCGGTTCGCCCGCCCCTCCCGCACGCATCGAGATCACGGTCGCCTTGCCGTTCGGATCGAGCGCTGCGGCGAGGTTGTCGCCGCCCGGGAAGAACGATGCCGTATGGCCGTCCGGCCCCATGCCGAGGATCAATGCATCGAACGGAAGGCCGAGCGCATCGATGCGTGCGCCGACGTCGGCAAGCGCGGCGTCCACGTCGTCCTTGTGCGCGCGGTCGAACAGCGGCAGGAACGCGGCGGTGTGCGCCTCGTGATGCAGCAGATGCTCGCCCACCAGCCGCGCGTTGGAGCGGTCGCTGTCGGTATCCACCCAACGCTCGTCCACGAGGGTGATGGTGACCTTCGACCAGTCGATCTCCTGTTCGGCGAGCAGCGCGAACATCATCTTCGGCGTGCTGCCGCCGGATACGGCGAGCGTGGCTTTGCCGCGCGCTGCAATGGCGTCTTCCAGCTTGCTGGCGACATCGCGTGCGAGCTTGTCGGCGAGGGTCGGCTTGTCGGCGAATTCATGGCGTACGAGTTTGGCGTTCATGCAGCGTCCTCGGCCCAGGTGCGGCCATCGCGTTCAATGAGCGCCACGGCGGCGCTCGGGCCCCAGGTGCCGGCGGTGTACGGCTTCGGCGTATCGCCGCTGGCCTCCCAGGCATCCAGGATCGGGCCGGCCCAGTTCCATGCTGCTTCGACTTCGTCGCGGCGCATGAACAGGGTCGGGTTGCCGCGCACGACGTCGAGGATCAGTCGTTCGTAGGCGTCGGGTTGTTGCACGCCGAACGCAGCGGCAAAGCTCATGTCCAGCGGCACGTGGCGCAGGCGCAGACCGCCCGGGCCCGGGTGCTTGATCGTCAGCCACAGCTTCACGCCTTCGTCCGGCTGCAGGCGCAGGGTCAGGCGATTCGGCAGGAGCGGACCGCTGGACAGGTCGAAGATCGAATGCGGGAGTGCGCGGAACGTGACCACGATTTCCGACACGCGGCTCGGCAGACGCTTGCCCGTGCGCAGGTAGAACGGCACGCCGGCCCAGCGCCAGTTACCGATCTCCGCCTTGAGGGCGACGAAGGTTTCGGTACGCGACTGGTCGCTGCCCAGTTCGTCGAGGTAACCGGGCACGCTCTGGCCTTCCGCCGCACCGGCGCGGTACTGGCCGCGCACCGTGAGTTGCGCGGCGTTGGCGCCATCGATCGGGCGCAGCGAGCGCAGCACCTTGAGCTTCTCGTCGCGCACCGCATCCGGCGCGAGCGACGACGGCGGCTCCATGGCGAGCATGCAAAGCAACTGGAGAATGTGGTTCTGGACCATGTCGCGCAGCGCGCCGGCACGGTCGTAATAGCCCGCGCGGTGACCGACGCCGACTGTCTCGGCTACGGTGATCTGCACGTGGTCGATGTGCTGCGCATTCCACAGCGGCTCGAACAACGCGTTGCCGAAGCGCAGCGCAAGCAGGTTCTGCACCGTCTCCTTGCCGAGGTAGTGATCGATACGGTAGGTCTGCGACTCGCCGAAGACCTTCGCCACGGCGTCGTTGATGGCGTTGGCGCTTTCCAGGTCGCGGCCGATGGGCTTTTCCAGCACCACGCGTGAGCGCTCGCCGTTGAGGCCAAGCGAACCGAGCCGCTGACAGATGTCGGTGAAGATGTCCGGCGAGGTCGAGAGATAGAACACGCGGATGTGGGTGGGCTGTTCCGCCATCAGCGCCGCGAACTCGTCCCAGCCGTCGGCCTTGCGCGCGTCCAGCGAGCGGTAACCGATCATGCGGATGAAGGCATCCAATTGGGCCGGCACCACATGCGAGACGCCCTTCTCGACGGCCGCGCGGACCTGTTCGCGATAGGCGGCATCGTCCAGGCCCTCGCGGGCCACGCCGACGATGCGGCTGGACGGCTGGATCTGTCCATCGACAAAGCGGTGGTACATGGCAGGTAGCAGCTTGCGGACGGCGAGGTCGCCGGTGCCGCCAAAAATGACCAGATCGAACGGTTCGATCGGCAGGAGGGGAGCGCTCACGGGAGTGGCCTCTTGAGGGATCGGTGGAGTCCGGTCGATCGTACCAGTGACATACCAGGAGGTACCAGCCCCGTACCACTGGCTGCGGCGTTGCGCCCCGTTTTACGGATCGGTAACCCGCAGAAAACGTTTGTATGACCGTTTTGGATCGTGCAAACGAGCGTTTGAACTCCCCGGTGGTCTGCTTGGCCTTGCACAGGGTTGCCGCAGTGGTCGTGGATTGGTATCTTCGGCGAATGGAAAACGCCCTCGTCGCCGAGTACCAGCGCCTTCAACACGATCCGGCTTCCCGGCAGCCGCTGGCGTACATGCGCCTGCGCCGTGCCATCCGCAACGTGATCGAAAAGGGCGAGGTCCAGGTCGGCCACGCGCTGCCCAGCGAGCGCGATCTCGCCCGGGCGCTCACGCTATCCCGAGTGACGGTGCGCAAGGCGATCGGAGGCCTTGTCGAGGATGGCCTGCTTACCCAGCGCCACGGCGCCGGCACCTTCGTGTCCGAGCGCATCGTGAAACCGCTCTCGCGCATGACCAGTTTTACGGAAGACCTGCGGGCACGCGGACTCAACCCGCGCTCGGAGTTCTTCGAGAAGGCCATCGGGGAGGTCACGCCCGAGGAATCCATGGCGATGAATCTCTCGCCGGGCACCCAGGTGGTCCGCCTGCACCGCCTGCGTTACGCAGGCGACGAGCCGCTCGCCATCGAGCGAAGCGCGGTGCCGCTGGACCTCCTGCCCGATCCGCATCTTGTGGAGGATTCCCTCTACGACGCCTTGGACAAGCTCGGCAACCGCCCGCGACGCGCACTGCAGCGTTTGCGCGCCGTGGTGCTCGGGCCTGCGCAGACGCGTCTGCTTCGTCTCGGGGCCGGCAGTGCCGGCCTGAACATCGAGCGGCGCAGCTTCCTCGACGATGGCCGCATCGTCGAATTCACCTGCTCCTGGTATCGCGGCGACATCTACGACTTCGTCGCCGAACTGCAGAGCGACTGACGAGCCTCATCATCATGACGATCCAGCCGCAAGACACCCTGATGTTCCGCGAAGCGCACGAGACCGCCGCGGTCGTGGAACGGCAGTTGGCCGACAACGAGGCCGTGGTCAGCGCGCTGGCCGGCCGTCTGCGCGCCAACCCGCCGCGCATGATCATCACCTGCGCGCGCGGCAGTTCCGATCACGCCGCGATGTACGCGAAGTATGTTTTCGAGACCCAGCTCGGCGTGGTGACGGCGTCGGCATCACCGTCGGTGACGTCGATCTATCACGCGCAGCAGCGTCTCGATGGCGCGCTGTATATCGCCGTATCGCAGTCGGGCAAGAGTCCCGATCTGGTGCGCAACGCGGAGGCCGCCAAGAAGGCAGGTGCGTATGTCGTCGCGCTGGTCAACGTCGTCGACTCGCCGCTGGCTGCAATCGCGGATGTCGTGGTGCCGCTGCATGCCGGTCCTGAGAAAAGCGTGGCTGCGACGAAGAGTTACCTCGGTGCGCTTGCCGCCATCCTGCATATCGCTGCGCGCTGGAGCGGCAGCGCCGAGATCGGCGACGCCCTCGCTGCCTTGCCTGCGCAGTTGCGCGGCGGGTGGGACGCCGACTGGAGCGCGCTCACCGATGGTCTCGTCGATGCACATAACCTTTTCGTCGTCGGTCGTGGCTTTGGCTTCGCCGGCGCGCTCGAAGCCGCACTCAAGTTCAAGGAAACCTGCGGCCTGCATGCCGAGGCTTTCAGTTCTGCGGAAGTGAAGCACGGCCCGATGGCGCTGGTCGGCCCCGACTTCCCGGTGCTGTTCTTTGCGCAGAACGACGACACGCTCCCGGGTGTGCTCGACGTCGCTGCCGAATTCCGCAAGCGCGGTGCGAAGGTGTGGATCGCCGCCCCGGGGGCCAGCGGTGAAGGCGTATTGCCTCTCGTTGCGACCGCGCCGATCAGCGCACCGCTCGTCACGGTGCAGAGCTTCTATCGCGCCACCGCCGCGCTGGCATTGAAGCGCGGCTTCAATCCCGACGTTCCGCCGCACCTGAACAAGGTGACGGAAACGGTGTGACGCCGCATTCCAAGGACATTCCATGACCATCGCCCTCGTCAACGGCCGCGTACTTACCGACAACGGATTCCAGGGCGGCTTTGCCGTCCTGGTCGATGGCGGCACGATCACCGGCCTCGCCCTGCCTTCCGATCCGCGTGTACGCGCTGCCGAGCGCCACGACCTCGGTGGGCAAACGTTGCTCCCGGGCTTCATCGATTGCCAGGTCAACGGCGGTGGCGGCGTGTTGTTCAACGACGCGCCCACCGTGGACGCGATCCGTACCATCGGCGAAGCCCATGCGCGCTTCGGCACCACGGGGTTCCTGCCTACGCTCATCAGCGACGACCCCGACGTGATGGCGAAAGCCATCGATGCCGTGAACGCGGCGGTGGAGCAGGGCGTGCCGGGCGTGCTCGGCATTCATCTCGAAGGTCCATTCATCGCACCGGAGCGCAAGGGCGTGCACGATGCGGCCAAGTTCCGCGTCGCGGGTGCGGACGACGTCGCCATGATCGCGCGCCGCCACGGCGGCGTGACCTTGCTCACGCTGGCTCCGGAACGCGCTTCGGACGACGTCCTCGCGCAGCTCGTCGCCAACGGCGTGATCGTGGCGGCCGGACATACCGCCGCCGATTACGACACCGCGCGCCATGCGCTCGGCAGCGGCGTTCGTGGGTTCACTCATCTGTTCAACGCCATGACGCCCTTCACCAGCCGCGAACCCGGCGTGGTCGGTGCGGCGCTCGAAGACGCGGCGAGTTGGTGCGGTCTGATCGTGGATGGTCACCACGTGCATCCCGCCTCACTGCGTGTGGCGATCGCGGCGAAGGCACGTGAGAAGATGATGCTGGTCACCGACGCCATGCCGCCGGTTGGCTCGGACAATCCGAACTTCGTGTTGAAGGGCGAGACGATCACGGTACGCGATGGCGTCTGCCAGACGGCTGACGGTACGCTCGCCGGTTCGGCGCTCGACATGGCGACCGCCGTGCGCAACACGGTGCAGATGGTCGGCGTGCCGTATGACGAAGCCGCTCGCATGGCTTCTACCTACCCCGCTGCGTTCCTCGGCCTGGGCAGCACTCACGGCCACGTCGCCGCCGGCTACCGCGCCGACTTCGTGGTGATGGACGACGCCTTCGAGGTCACCGAAACCTGGATCGGCGGCACGAAGGTCTTCGGCTAAGCCACGAAAGCAGCTCAGGCATCCAAGCCAGCTAGGAAAGGAAGTTGTAGGAGCCGCCATGGCGGCGAGGGGAATCTGCCTTGCCGCTTCATCGTGCCATAGGCTTCTCGCCGCTATAGCGGCTCCCACACGCTACTCATCCCGGCGTCTGCGCTTTATCGCCGCAAAAAAAAGCCGGCGCTCCGCGCCGGCCATGATAGGGAGATCGTCGGTGGGAGCCAGCCTGCTGGCGATGGCAACTTGCCTCGCTGCCGCACCGCTTCGTTGGCTTATCGCCAACAGGGTGGCTCCCACCTGTGCTGTTTTGTGTCCTTCGTCTTAGAGCGAGAAGTCGTAACGCACGCCAAGCCGCAGGTAGCGCGGGTTCTGGAACGCGATCGGGCGGCGGTAGTCGTCGCTGACCACCGGCACACCGTTCTGCACCGTACCGGTCTCGCCCACGTCGATCTGACCGACGGGACGCTGGCTGCCGACGACGTTGAACACCGTGGCAGAGAACGCCAGTGGCTGGTTCTGGCCTGCCCACATCGGGCGGTACTCGGCGTTGAGATCGAGGTTCCAGGTGTACGGCAAGCGGCCCTTCGACCCGCGCGGCGACGGTTGGAAGCCGCACTCGAAATACGAGGCGCCGTACTGGATCGCATCGACCGGATCGAGGCCGATGCAGTTCTTCGGACGACCCGTCGCGACGGCCAGGTTGCCGCCGAACAACCATTCCTGCGTGGCCTGCCAGTAACCGTACGCCTTCAACTGGTGCGTGCGGTCGTTCGGCAGCGGGCCGTTTGCGTACTGCATGATTTCCGGCGCGTCCCAGTCCTGCGTCACCGACGGATCGAGCTGGCCGATGTCCGACTTCAACTGGCCTTCCGAGTTGCCGTAGCTGCGCGAGAAGGTGTAGTCGATGCGGCCGTACCAATCATCCGCGAAGTGGTGTTCCAGGTAGAGGTCGAGCGAGTAATAGCTGCGCTTCAGATCCGGGAACGGCACATTGCCCGGCGGCGGGGAAGTGAAGTCGTCCTTGGTCAGCTTGAACGGCACGTACTGGCCGCCGCCTACGTCCACGAGGAAGGTGTTCGACTTGCCCGGGTTGAACAGATAGCAGCCGGGCAGCGACGCGTTGCTGATGTCGATGCCGTTGCGCGCGGCATACGACTCGAACGGGCGCGAATCGCAGAAGTCGTCGATCGAGCTCTTCAGCTTGCGGTATGTGGCCTTGGCGCCGAAGCTCCAGTTCTCGTTGATGGCCTTGTCGAAACCGAGGATGTATTCGTCCTGGTAATACGCGTCGATACCCTTCGCGGCCACGGTCTTCGGGTCGGGCGTGGTGCCGTCCTCGCCGTTGAGGTACGCGCGGCTGCCCAACGGGGTCAGGCCGGTCGGCTCGCCGTTGGCAGCCACGCCGCTATAGGTGTAGTACTCGCTGTAGTACGTGGATGCCGATGCGCCGCGGATCGCGACGTTGGACGGAATGGCGAGGTGATAGCGGCCGGCGTTCGCGTAGATCTTGAAGGTGGAATCGCCGAACACGTCCCAGGTCGCGCCGAGGCGAGGCGCAAGCTGATGACGCTGCTTCACATAGGTCTCGCCGTCGCCATTCAAGTTCTTGAACTGCTCGTTGCGCAGGCCGAGGTATACCATCCAGCGATCGGTGACCTGCCAGTGGTCTTCGATGTACTGCGCTTCCTGTTCGGTCTTCACGCTTGCACCGGTCTCGAAGAGACGCTTTTCCGCGACGTACGTGGTGCCGGGCGGCGGCACGATGTCGGGACGGCCCGTGACCGTGCCCGCGTTGCGATAGACCCAGCGGTAGCCGCCTTCGTAGATGTTGCCGGAGGTCGATTCGAGCGTCTGGTTGTCCACACCGACGCGCAGATCGTGATCGCCCGCGCGGTATTCCACGTCGAGACGCCAGCCGTGCGTCTTGTCCTTGGCACCGGCATTCAGCACCGTGCCGTTGACGAGGCCGCAGCCCGTAATCGGATTGGCGATGCCGCGACGGTTGTCGGTGATCCACGGGCAGTTCGACGAACCGGCGTAGCCAAGATCGCGCTCGTGCTTCGTGGTGGTGTGACCGTACAGCGCGTTGATGGTCAGGTCGTCGGTGATGTAGCCCGTGTACTTGCCGATGTAGACGTCACCGCCCGGTGCCGAGCCCGCGCCCGCATCGAAGTTCTTGAGGTTGTCGGTGCCGAGATACGCACCGCGGCTTCGCGTGTCGTAGTCGTACGCGTAGACGCTGCGTTCGGTGTTGGTCTTGTCGCCGATGCCGGTGACTTCGAGCAGATGGTTGTCGGTGATGTTCCAGTCGATCTTGCCCATCCACTTCGTGGCCTTCTGCGTCTGGTTCGTACGCTGCGGGGCCAGAATGCTGCTGGTGGACTTGGTATCGGTGCGGGTGAAATCGCCCGCAGCGAACAGGAACAGCTTGTCCTTGATCAGCGGACCGCTGATGTAGGCGGTGTACTGGGTGTCGCTGCGCTCGTTGTCGCCGCGGTTCTGGTACAGCTGGCCGTTGGTGCGATAGATATTGCGTGGCGACTGGCGTGCGCCGTTCGGCTGGATGTACATGCCGACGCCACCTTTCCAGGTGTTGCCGCCGCGCTTGGTCACGATGTTGATCACGCCGCCCGTCGAGCGACCGTATTCCGCACCGTAACCACCGGTGAAGATCTGTTGCTGGTCGATCGCGTCGTAGGGCAGGCTGGTGAAGCCCAGGCCGGTGAGCGCGTTGGTCACCGCATAGCCGTTGATGTAGTACTGGTTCTCGGACGCCGACGAACCGCCGAACGAGGCGACGTTACCGTAGCGGCTGTCGCCGGAAATGACGCCCGGCGCGAGCAACGCGGCCGCTGTCACGTCGCGCGCGAGAGGCAGCTTCTGCAGCTGTTCCGAGGTGAGCACGGTGCGCGAGTCGACCTGGGACACGTCGATCGCGGGGAGGACGTTGCCGGTGACCTGCACGCCTTCCAGGTTCTGCGCGGAAGTCGCTGAAGCGGTCGCTGCGCCGCCGAAGGACACGTCCACGCCGCCGCCGAGGTTCACCTGCACGTTGTCGCGGCTTTCCGCGACCTGACCGCCGCGCTGGACCGATACCTTGTAGCGGCCGACCGGCAGCGAGCTGGCGCGGTAGCGCCCATCGGCGTCTACGCCGACGTCGCGGGTCAGACCCGTATCCAGGTTTTCGAGATGGACGACGGCGCCGTCCGGCTGCGCGACGCGGCCGAACACGACACCGGAAGCATTGGACTGGGCGAGCACGGCGCCACTGGCGAAGCAGAAGGCGAGGGCGGTGCACAAGGCGGTGCGCCGCATGGCGCCATTGCGAACGTTGAAGGCCTGCATGTGTATGTCTCCCCGAGGAAAGCAAGAAAGCCGGCTGCGAAGATGCGAGCCGAACTCCGGCGGTGTTGCCGTCTCATCGCCCCGCTCCACCGGTCTCCCCGGACGCGGTTTCGTGGGCCATGCCTCCCGTTGCGCCATACCGCGCGCCCGACAGCAATTCCTTTCGCTTGTAATCGAATTATTTTGCGATGGTCAACCCTGTGTTAAGCAAAAATTAAATTTGTCGTGACAAACAAGCACTTGCCGGCTACTATCCGCGCCGTTCGGGTGTCCGCGCCGACGGTGGTTGGCGCGGATTAAACGGGAAGCCGGTGCGTTCTTTCGTAGGACAAGGCCGGCACTGCCCCCGCAACGGTATGCGTCCAGGCGGGCTTTGCCCGTTCGCGGACTCGGTAAGACGCCACTGCGCGAGCGGGAAGGCACCGGGTCCGGCCATCGTCGATGGCTGACGCGAGTCCGGAGACCGGCCCGATGTCGACCCGCCACCCCGGCGGGCGTCCCTGTTTCGATCGATTCGCGGAGGGCGGATCCGGACAGCCGCCGGGTTCCCTCCCGTTTGCCGTTCGTCGCACGTCCTCCGATTGCCTGCATGAGCCGCCTTGCGGCGAAAGGAAGACGTTCCATGAAGAAGACCCTGCTCGCGGCGGCGCTTTTGTCCACGATGACGATGGCCCATGCCGCCGACGCGCCCGACCGGCTCGATCCGGTGGTGGTGACCGCCAACCGTGCACCCACGCCGCTGGACGAGGTGCTGGCACCGGTCACCCTCATCACCCGCGAGGACATCGAGCGGCTGCAGCCGGTGAGCGTGCAGGATCTTCTCGTTGGCCTGCCCGGCGTGGCGATCGCGAACACCGGCGGCATCGGCCAGCAGACCTCGTTGTTCATGCGCGGCACCAATTCGTCGCACACGCTGGTGCTGGTGGACGGCGTGCGCGTCGGCACGGTGGGTGCCGGTCTGCCAGCCTATGAGCAGCTCCCCGTAGAGCAGATCGACCACATCGAGATCGTGCGCGGCCCGCGTTCGACGCTGTATGGATCGGACGCCATTGGCGGCGTCATCCAGATCTTCACCCGCCACGGCCAGGCCGGTGAGGCGCCGACCCCGACGCTATCCGTCACGGGCGGTAGCCACGGCTATACCGCGGGGCAGGCCGGCATTTCCGGTGGCGGCCAGCACGGCTGGTACAACGCCAGCCTTGGCGGGCAATACACGGCCGGTATCAACGCTTGCCGCGTCGGCGCCGCGGAGGCCATGGCGGGCTGCTTCACCGACGAGCCGGATCACGATGCCTCGCGCATGTACAACGGCGCCTTGTCGGGCGGTTATCGCTGGGACGATGGCACCGAGCTCACCGGTAGCTGGCTGCGCAGCAAGGGCGACATCGAGTACGACGGCGACTTCCAGAACTTCACACGCCGCTCCCAGCAGGTGGCGGGTGGGAAGCTGGCTTTCGACGTGATGCCGGCGTGGCGCATGTCGCTCGCGCTCGGCCAGAACCAGGACCGCGCCGACAATTACCTCAATGGCGCAGACAAGACGCTCGACTTCGTGAACTACGGCGTGGACAAGGCGCGGGTGGGCTATCTCTACTCCAAGCGCAACCAGGCGTCCTGGCAGAACGACGTGACCCTCGCCGCAGGCCAGACCCTGACGGCCGGTGTCGACTACCAGCAGGAAAAGTTGAAGAGCGATACCGACTACCTGGCCGACTCGCGCAACAACACAGGCATCTTCGCCCTGTACCAGGGTCTGTTTGGCGCCCACGAACTCCAGCTTTCGGTCCGTCACGACCACAACACCCAGTTCGGCAACCACACCACCGGTTCGGCGGCCTATGGCTTCCGCTTCGACAACGGCATGAAGCTCACGGCGTCCTACGGCACCGCCTTCCACGCGCCGACCTTCAACGACGAGTTCTATCCGTACGGCGCGCCCGTCAATCTGAATCCGGAAACCTCGCGTACCGCCGAGATCGGGCTGTCTGCGCGTCCCGGGATCTGGAACTGGGCGGTGAACGCCTACCAGACCACCGTAAACGACCTCATCGGCTTCGATGCCAACTTCCTGCCGATCAACGTGAGCAAGGCACGCATCCGTGGCATCGAGGGGCAGGTGGGCGCGGACGTCGATGGCTGGCACGTGCGCGGCTACGTCACGCTCCAGCAGCCGAAGAACCGCGACGGCGGAAGCCAGGACGGCAACCTGCTCGCGCGTCGCCCGGAACGCACCGCCCGCGTGGACCTGGACAAGGACCTGGGCGCATTCACGCTGGGCGGCTCGCTCAACGCGGCCGGCCACAGCTTCGACGACGCCGCCAACACGCGCCGGCTGGGCGGTTACGCCACCGCCGACCTCCGCGCGACATGGCACGTCGATGCCGACTGGAGCGTGCAGGGCCGCGTCGCCAACCTCGCCGACAAGCGCTACGAGACGGCGGCCTATTACAACCAGCTGGGTCGCACCTACTATCTGACCCTGCGCTACGCCCCCGCACACTGAAACCGGGAACCCCTGTCTTCCGGCAGGGGCCCCACTAAAGGCACACGCGACGAAACGCGCGGGACGTCATAAAGTCCGCGGGCGCGGGGTACCTTCCCGCGAACACAGGACGTGCCGTGAATTTTTTTGCTCCCTTCATCCGCCGGCCCATCGGTACCTCGCTGCTTGCCGCGGGGCTGACCCTGGCCGGTGCCATCGCCTATATGTTGCTGGGCGTTGCCGCGTTGCCTTCGATCGAGGTGCCGGCGGTGTTTGTCCAGACGCAGATGCCTGGCGCCAGCGCGCAGACGATGGCGTCCACCGTGATCGCGCCCCTCGAGCGACACCTGGGGCAGATCCCGGGCGTGGACCAGATGTACTCGAACAGTACGGAAGGCGCAGGGTTCGTACGTATCCGCTTCGATATGAACCGATCGACGGACGCTGCTGCGCGCGACGTGCAGGCCGCCATCAACGCCGCCGCCGCGGATTTGCCGGCCGGCATGCCGTCGCCGCCGCAGTACTTCAAGTTCGATACGGGCCAGATCCCCGTCCTGCTCGTCGCGCTCACCTCGAAGACGATGCCGCCCGACAAGCTCTACGACGTGGTCGACACGCTGATCCGGCCGGCGGTCGCGCAGATCGACGGCGTATCGCGCGTGCAGATCTTCGGCGGTACGCCGCACGCGGTCCGTATTGAGTTGGATACCAACGCCCTGTCGTCGAAGGGGCTCACCGCGAACGACGTGTCGAATGCACTGCAGGCCGCCAACGTGAACTCACCGCAAGGTGTGCTCTCCGACGGCGACTCACAGATGACGGTGATCGCCAACGACGGCCTGCGCAGCCCCGAGGACTTCGGCAAGATCCTCATCGCCGTGCGCAACAACGTCCCGGTGCGGCTCTCCGACATCGCCAAGGTGTACAGCGGCCAGCAGGACCAGTACCAGAAGGCGTGGTTCCAGGGCGAGCGCTCGGTCACCATGCAGATCAGCAAGCGGCCGGAAGCCAACTCGATCGCCACGGCGGAGGCCATCCGCCAGGCGTTGCCGCGGTTCCGCTCGCTGCTGCCCGCCGATGCGGAAGTCACGCCCATCTTCGATCTCACCCAGACCACGCAGTCGGCACTGCACGAGGTCAAAGTGGCCTTGATGATCAGTATCGTCATGGTCGTGCTGGTGATGCTGGTGTTTCTGCGCCGGATGGGGCCGACAATGATCGCCACGCTCAGCGTGCCGTTGTCGCTCGCGGGCGCGTTCGTGGTGATGTGGTCGCTGGGGTACACGCTGAACACGCTGTCGCTCATGGCGCTGGTGCTGTGCATCGGCTTCGTCGTGGACGACGCCATCGTGGTCATCGAGAATATCGTTCGCCACATGGAAAATGGCGCGAAGCCTATGGAGGCCGCGCTGGAAGGTGTGCGCGAAATCGGCTTCACGGTGATCTCCATCACACTGTCGCTCGTGGCCGTGTTCGCGCCGTTGCTGTTCGGCAACAACATGATCACCAAGCTGCTGCGCGAGTTCTCCGTAACGCTTGCCGCGGCGGTGCTGATTTCCGCGGTGGTGTCGCTGACGCTGACTCCCGCGTTGTGCGCGCATTACCTGAAACACGACGCCCCGGACCGCAAGCCCTCGCGCTGGGAGCTGGCGCTGGAACGTTTCGACCGCGGTTTCCTCCGCCTGTACCAGCGCGGGCTCGACTGGGCGATGCGGCATCGCCGCCTGATGCGCTGGCAGCCGTTGATTCTGCTCGTAGCGACGGTGGTGCTCGCCATCGCCGTGGTGAAGACGGCCGGCGGCAACTTCATGCCCGACGAAGACACGGGCATGCTGCAGTTGCAGGTCAGCGCGGATGCCAACATCTCTCCCGACGAGATGACCCGGCGCCTGCTCCAGGTGGCCGAGGTCCTGCAGAAGGACAGCACGGTTGCCGATGTGTCCACCATTCTCGGCGGTGACAACGGCGGCGCCGTGGGCAATCAGGGCCTGATGTTCGTGGACCTGAAACCCAAGGGCAGCGGTCCCGGCGAACGCCGGGAATCGCTGAAGGAGATCATGGATCGGCTCGGCAAGGAGTACGAGAAGATCTCCAACGTGCAGGTCTTCATGAACCCCGTGCAGTTCCTCGGCGGCGGAGGCGGCAACAGCAACCGCGGGCAGTACTCGTTCCAGTTGATCAGCACCAGCGGCGAAGATCTCCAACCATGGACGCTGAAGCTCGTACGGCAGATGCGCAAGATGAAGGAGTTCCGTGACGTCGGCAGCGACTTCGACATCGTCGGCAAGCAACAGATGGTGAAGGTAGACCGTGACGCCGCGGGTCGTCTTCAGATCGGCATGGGCATGATCGATTCCGCTTTGTTCAACGCTTTCGGCCAACGCCAGGTGTCGATCATCTATTCCGACATCAATCAGTACTGGGTGGTGCTGACTGCCGCTGCGGCGCAGACGCTGAGCCCTGACGCCTTGCTCAACACCTACGTGAAGAACGAGGTAGGCAAGATGATCCCGCTCTCTGCGGTGGCGAAGATCGCACCCGTGGCAGTACCCAGCGCAGTGACGCACCAGAACCAGTTGGAGTCGGCAGACATCACGTACAACCTCGCGCCGAAGATCACGGCGGACAAGGGCAATACGCTGGTGGAGCAGGCGGTGCGCGCCATTAACCTGCCCGAAGGCATCCGGATGGATTTCACAGGCGCCAACCAGCGCCTGCGCGATGCGCAATCCAACGGCATGGTGCTGCTGATCGGTGCGATTCTCGCGGTGTACATCGTGCTCGGCATTCTCTATGAGAGCCTCGGTCACCCGCTGACGATCATCTCCACGCTGCCGGCGGCGGGTGCGGGCGCGTTCCTGGCGATGCTCATCACGCAGACGCAGCTCACGCTGATGGCGATCATCGCTGTGTTGCTGTTGATCGGCATCGTGAAGAAGAACGCGATCCTCATGGTCGACTTCGCCCTGGTGGCGCAGCGGGAGCAGGGCATGTCGCCGGTGGAGGCGATTCGCCAGGCCGCGCTGGTGCGCTTCCGCCCGATCACGATGACGACGCTCGTGGCGATGGGTGCGGCGTTGCCGCTCGCCATCGGCTTCGGCGTCGGTTCGGAAATGCGTCGCCCGCTCGGTATCGCCATCGTCGGTGGGTTGCTGGTGTCGCAGTTGCTCACGCTGCTGAGCACGCCGGCCATCTATCTGTGGAATCACGACCGCAAGGAACGCAAATACCGCCGCAAGCTCAAGCGCCGGTACAAGCGCTGGTTGAAGATTCGCAAGGCGCGTGCGAAGGCATCGGCGGAGCAGAACACGGACCCACGTGGATCCCTGCGTCCGATGACACGAGTGACGACCCCCGAGAACTGAAGGCGCCTCGTCCTGCCGGCAGCAGGGCGGGGCGCCGTGGGTCATTGACGATCTCTACTGAAAGAGCTCGCCGTTGTTCGCGCTGAACGCGCCGTCGGCGATGGTCTTCGTGCCCAGTTCGCTGTGCGTTGCGAGGAAGCCGAAGATGCCGTCCATTTTGCGCCGCCTGCCGTCGTCGCCCGAGAACACGAACATGACAAATCCGTCGTGACCGTCGTACGTGGTCGAACCCGACTGCGACTTTTCCTTGTACGTGACGATGGCGACACCCGGGCCCGGCGTAGAACCGATCAGGTAACTTCCGGGCGCGACGCAGCGATCGCCGGGAAACGGATAGATCTCGATGGTGATTTCGTGAGTCTTTCCGAGCAGATGCACTGTGTGTGGGCGCTCGCTTTTCAGGGGGTCGGG
>Ga0209148_1000625_pt1 | contig 31329 bp, 26 predicted proteins | sample AraplaCol_mMF_r2_2_FD_184288 | JGI IMG/M metagenome (GOLD analysis project Ga0209148, IMG submission 184288) | Arabidopsis root microbial communities from North Carolina, USA - plate scrape CL_Col_mMF_r2 (SPAdes) (version 2) | ecosystem: Host-associated > Plants > Roots > Endosphere | place... | reverse complement strand
CGTGCGCTGGCCCATGCGCTCGACGATCTCGCCGCCGAAGGTCTTCACGGTGCGGTCGAACTCGGAGATGTGGCGCGTGATCAGGGCACCCAGCGTGCCGGAATCGCGGGCGAACTTCTCGACCAGCTCGGTCCCCTGGTTCTTAACCAGCTCGTCGAACGCGCTCATCTGCAGCGACAGCGAGTCGTGTGCGGTCTCGGTCTGGCTGACGACCTTGGCGACGAGGGTGTTGACGGTAGCGTCAAGCGCCTCGCTGGCCTTGTCGCCCGAGGTCATGATCTGGCCGGCGAGGCGGTTGCCGGCGTCGTCGATCTTGGCGGACAGGTCGTTGGAGCGCAGCTCGAGCTCGAGCAGCAGGGAGTCCGACGAGTTCTTGAGGCTGTCGTGCACTTGCTCGGTGCGCTCGGAGATGCCGTCGACGATCGCGGCGGAGCGCTGTTCGAACTCGCCGGTGATGCGGTCGATGCGCTCGTTCAGCATTTCGTGGACGCGATCGGCGAGGTCGACGAACTCGTCGTGGACGTGGCCGGTCTTGAAGTTGAGGCTGGTGGTCAGCCGCTCGCTGGCGTCGAGCACGGCGCGCGTGGTCTCGGCGCTGGCCTCCTCGAGGCGGTCGAGCAGGTCGCCGCCGCGCTCGCCGAGCGCCAGGATCATGTTGTCGCCGGCATGGCTCAGCGCGCCGGTGATGTGGGCGCCGCGCTCTTCCAGCGCGCCGGTGATGGATTTCGCCACCTCGTCGACGCGCGATGCGATCGCGTCCGAGATCAGCGCGATGTCGTGGCGGAGGTCGATCTGCACACCGGAAATGGCGCTGCGGACCTGCTCGGCCTGGCCGACCAGGTTGTCGCGCTGATGCGCGATGTCCTGGAGAAGGGCGCGGATGCGGACTTCGTTGTCGGAATAGGCACGCTCGAGTGCGGCGACCTCGTTGGCGACCAGCGTCTCGAGCTCGCCGGCGCGCGCGATGGCGCGCTCGATGCCGTCGCCCATCGCCGCGACCTCGCGGCGGATGGCCTGGCCGACGGTGACCATGGAATCGGAGGCCGAGCCTTCCGGCTCGGAGAAGCGGATCGCGACTTGCGCCATCGCCTGCGCGACCTGGCTCATCTGCTGGCCGCGCCAGACGAGGCTTGCCAGGAAGTAGAACAGCATGATCGGCGCGAAGAACATGGTGACGAGGCCGGCAATCGCCAGCACGCCGCCGCTCTCGCCGATGGCGGCCCGGATCGAGGGCAGGAAGCCGACCGTCAGCGCGGCGCAGGCCGCAAGCCAGACGACGGTGAAGATGGTCGCACCGGTGTAGATGTTGCGGGCAGGGCGGCCCGTCTGCAGCGACTGGAGCAGCTGGCCGATGGTCTCGCGGTCGTCGTTGGCGGCGCGGCGCGAGCTGCGCGGTTCCTCGATGGAATCGAACACGGCGCGCTCGTTGGCGGCAGGCCGCGGCTCGAAGGCCGGCTCGTCGAACACGGGCGGCGCGGGCGGAGCGACCGGCGGCGCCGTTTCGTTGCGGATCGACGCGCTGCGGCTGGTATCGGCAGCCGTGTCGCTGATGTTGAGGGCTTCCTGGATCGCAGAAAGCGCAACTTCTGTGGGGTCTTTGACCTTTTTGGGAGTATTGGCCATGTTCAGTCCGAGCCCTCGTTACTTACTTGTACGCGTCCCCCCGCGAGCCCTGCGCGCTGCGCAAGCCCACAGACCGGATTCATGCCGCTTGCGCGGATCTCCGAGCCATCCCCACCCGGACGGCTTGTCCGCCAATTTCCGCAACATCCTATTGGCAGAGCGTCGCGAATGAAATGCCCGCGATTAAGACATTCTTAATCATCGTTAACAGGAACGGGCCGTAACACCTTAGGCGCAAATGAAATTCTCCACCGGACTCGGCCGATTGCGGCAACTTTTCGTCAAGAAACGGGCGGATTTGCGTAAAACGGCCCGAACACTTCGTTAACCATTTCCGTGCTTCGGTGGGGCGGAACCGCCGGACCGGCGGACCATCGCGCGATGCCGGGGCCTGCGCCATGACGCCTGAACTGCAACGGATGGACTGGATGCCCTCGCCCCCGCTTGCGCCCATCGACAGCCCGCTCGACCTCGACCACCTCTCGCGGATGACGCTCGGCGATGCCGAGCTGGAGCAGGAAGTGCTGGCGATGTTCGCCGAGCAGGCGGTTCGGCTGATCGCTGCCATGGCGGCGTTGCCCGCCGAGACCGGCGCGCTCGCGCACAAGCTCAAGGGCTCGGCGCAGGGGATCGGCGCGTTCGCGGTCGCAGATGCCGCCGCCAGCCTCGAAACGGCGGTCCGGATCGGCCACAACCAGCCGCACGCCCTTGCTGCGCTGAAAGAGGCGGTCGCCGAGGTTCGCGCAGCCATTGCGGCGATGCTGAAGCATTAAAGCCGGGGTCTCCAATGGGGCCGTGGTCTGCGCGCCAGATTTTTGTATTGACGCGTTTTCGCTCCAGCGAACCGGTCCCCACTTCGCTTGAAAACGCTATGGCGCGGCCTTGAGCGACCCGTTATAGGACAGCCCAGACCTCCATTTCCCCCAGATCGCGGCAGCACGAGAACACATGGCCAAAATTCACTTTGTCGACCACAAGGGCGAAACCCGCACGGTGGAAATTGAGAACGGCGCAACCGTGATGGAAGCCGCCATCCGCAACAGCATTCCGGGCATCGAGGCCGAGTGCGGCGGCGCCTGCGCCTGCGCGACCTGCCATGTCTATGTCGACGAAGCCTGGCGCGAGAAGGTCGGCAGCCCGACGCCGATGGAAGAGGACATGCTCGACTTCGGCTTCGACGTGCGTCCGAACTCGCGCCTGTCGTGCCAGATCAAGGTCTCCGACGAGCTCGACGGGCTCGTGGTGTCGACGCCGGAACGCCAGGCCTGATCCTTCTTGCTTAATCGCTTAGGCGGCCGGCGGCGCGACCTCGATGCCGCGCTTGTGCCAGGGCTTGAATTTCGCGATCACCTCTGCGGTCAGGGGTGACGGCCGCCGCGTCGCCTCGTCGAGCAGGACGCCGACTGAAGTCGCCGACGCAATGCACTTTTCATCCGAGAACACGACCTGCTCGAAGGTCACTGACGTGCGTCCGAGCTTGACCACGCCGAGGCCGAGCTCGATCGTGTTCGGCCAGTGCAGCTCGGCGCGGAAATGGATGTCGAGCCGCACCATGATCCAGGCGAAGCCCGGCGGGGTCAGGCCGTATTCGGGAAGCTTCATCAGCGTGACGCGTCCGGTCTCACAATAGGTGGCGTAGACCGCGTTGTTGACGTGCTGGTTGGGGTCGAGATCGCCGAAGCGAACGTTATCACTGAGGCGAAAAGGGAAGTCCTCCAGGCGCGGCGTCGTATCGAGGCGGCTTGGTGCGTTCACCTGATGATCTCCGTCAAATCCAGCCTCGTTACACCCCAGTTAATATGGCCCGGCAAGTGGTGTGCCCGCGGGGCGCTCCCGCTTTTATGCCTTCCCTGATCCATCCCCGTTGGCTAGACAGGCAGGGTCACCTCTGCCCGATGGGCGCCGTCCAACCGATAACGACCGATAAAGAGACGACATGAGCGACGTGATCAAAACCGATGTGCTGATTATTGGCGCTGGCCCCTGCGGTCTGTTCGCCGCCTTCGAGCTTGGCCTTCTCGACATGAAGGCGCATTTCGTCGACATCCTCGACAAGGTCGGCGGCCAGTGTGCCGAGCTCTATCCGGAAAAACCGATCTACGACATTCCCGGCATTCCGCAGGTGTCAGGGCAGGGCCTCACCGAGGCGCTGATGGAGCAGATCAAGCCGTTCCACCCGACCTTCCATCTCGGCGAGATGGTCGAGACCGTGGAGAAGATCGGCGATCCCCTGTTTCGCTGCACCACCGACGCCGGCAAGGTGTTCGAATGCAAGGTGGTGGTGATCGCGGCCGGCGGCGGCTCGTTCCAGCCCAAGCGTCCGCCGGTGCCGGGGATCGAAGCGTATGAAGGCACGTCGGTGCACTACGCCGTGCGCAAGATGGAGACGTTCCGAGACAAGAGCGTGCTGATCGTCGGCGGCGGCGATTCCGCGCTCGACTGGACGCTCAACCTGCATCCGCTGGCCAAGCGCATCACGCTGCTGCACCGGCGCGACGATTTTCGCGCGGCGCCCCACAGCGTCGAGCAGATGCGCGCGCTGGTTGCCGACGGCAAGATGGATCTGCGGCTCGGCCAGGTCACAGCGCTGTCAGGTGCCGAGGGCCAACTGACCGGCGCCACGGTCAAGGGCAACGACAACAATGTCAGCGAGATCGTCTGCGACACCATGCTGCCGTTCTTCGGACTGACCATGAAGCTTGGTCCGGTTGCGAACTGGGGCATTGCGCTGGAGAACAATCTGGTGCCGGTCGAGACGAGTGCGTTCGAGACCAACGTGCCTGGCATTTTCGCGATCGGCGACATCAACACCTATCCCGGCAAGATCAAGCTGATCCTGTGCGGCTTCCATGAAGGCGCGTTGATGTCGCAAAAAGCCCACCGCTACGTGTATCCGGAGAAGCGGCTCGTGTTCCAGTACACGACCTCGTCCTCCAGCCTGCAGAAGAAGCTCGGTGTCAACTGACGCACCGGGGCGGGCGCGTAATGCCCCATGTTTCTGGTGCTGGAATCGTTCGCGAAATCGCCGTAGTCTGCGGCCAATCCGGTCGCGGCTTAGCAAGGTGGTGATAATGCGGAATCCTTTTTCGAGCTTTCGGCTGCTCTCGCTCCTGACGCTCGCTGTCGCCCTGTCGATCGGCGCGGCGAAGCCGGCTGCGGCGCAGGCGCCGGCTCAGCAACCGACCGCAGCGGGTCTCTGGCAGAAGGTCGAAGAAGGCAGGCCGGTGGGCTGGTTTCTCTTCATCGACCACAACGGCATCTTCGAAGGCGTGATCGCCAAGACCTTCCCACGTCCCGGCGACGATCCGAACGAGGTCTGCGCAAAGTGCACGGATGATCGCAAGAACCAGCCGGTGCTCGGGCTCTCCTTTATCCGCGACATGAAGCGCGACGGGCTGAAGTACGAGGGCGGCAACGTCGTCAATCCGCGTGACGGCAACATCTGGAAGGCCAAGATGTCGGTCAGCCCGGACGGGCAAACGCTGACCATGCGTGGCTTCCTCGGTATCTCGTTGTTCGGCAAGGACGAGACCTGGCAGCGTCTGCCGGACGCCAACATGGCTGAGGTCGATCCCGCGATCATCGCCAAATATCTTCCCGCGCAAGCTGCCGCGACCAAGCTGCCGCCTGCATCTGCCAAGAAGGGGGGCGCGATGATGATGGCGCCGGCAGCGAAGAAGTAGGCCAGCCACGCGGCTGTTGCGGCCGCTGCCTCACACACCACTGCCATTTTTTGCAGGCGAGCGCATTCGTCGAAAGGCCAATGCCGGCTACGCCTGCGCCAGTAGTTCCCCGGAATGCGCCCTGGCGCTGGATTTGCATAGCTGTCGGCAAAGCCGCCGGGGGAACGAGTCGTCGTTTTCACGCCTGTTCAAAGGCGCGATCGGCCTTGCCTGTCCCTCGTGGCGCGATTCGATCGCGAGAAAACGATATGAGACTTGCAAGACCGTGTACGGCGATAGTGCCGGGACTGCTCCTGCTGCTGGCGACATCGGCGCTGGCGCGTGACGACGGACGCTATGCCAACTCACCGCTCAAGCCATGGTTCGAGAGCCTGCGCAGCGAGTATGGGCAGTGCTGCTCCGATGCCGACGGTTATGTCGTCGCCGATGTCGATTGGGAATCCGAACAGGGACACTACCGCGTGTACATCGATGACGAGTGGGTCGTCGTGCCCGACGGCGCCGTGATCACCGAGCCGAACAAGATCGGGCGCACCATGGTGTGGAAACATTATATCGACGGTCACCCGCGCGTGCGGTGCTTTATGCCGGGCAGCATGACGTAAAAATGCTCACGGCGACCGCAACTGGTGCGGTCGCCGTATGAAAGCGAGGGCTCAGCGGGCCTCGCTATCGGAGCTTGCGCTGGCGAACCGCTTCGCGCGCGGTGACAGCACCAACATCTGCGCGGGCGAGGCGGGCATTCCGGCGACGTTCATCGTGGGCGCAGTCGACTGCTCCTCGACGCCGGCGCCGCCGAGCACCTGCACTTGCGTCGCCGAGATTGGAAACGACTTCACTTCGTAAGAGGGAAGCTCGCCGGCAAATGCGCTGGCTGTGCTTGCAATCATTGCACCGGTCACGGCAATCATCGAGAGAATACGCATTTCAGAATCTCCGTTGAAGATATCAATCGGAGGTTTGGTCGCGGCACTGCCGCGACAGGTTCGCTTGTGTGCGAACATTCGATCACGCTCGGTCGATAAATTTGGTTGCGTGACACGAGGGGACGAAACGGAGAGGAAGTTTCCCGCGCCATTATTTCCGGACGGTTTCGCGAAAGACCGATGATCCTGCTCTGCGCGTCGAGACTGGACTCTCGCACCACTGCAGGCCTCGACGGCTCGCGGGCGCGACGTCGGCGTCAGGTCACGGGCGCCGGATTGAACAGCGTGAGATCGTTGTGGATGCCCCAGCGATCGGACCACGGCTTGGTGCGGCCAGAGGCGACATCGAGAATCAGGCGGAACAGGTCCCAGCCGGTTTCCTCGATGGTCTTGGCGCCGGTGGCGATGCCGCCCGCATCGAAATCGATCAAATCCTTCCAGCGGCGGGCGAGCTCCGTGCGGGTCGCGACCTTGATCACGGGCGCAGCGGCGAGGCCATAGGGCGTGCCGCGGCCGGTGGTGAAGACCTGCAAGGTCATGCCCGAGGCGAGCTGGAGCGTGCCGCAGATGAAGTCGCTCGCCGGCGTTGCCGCGAACAGCATGCCCTTTTGCGTCGCCTTCTGGCCGGGCGAGAGCACGCCGGCGATCGCTGATGAGCCTGACTTGACGATCGAGCCCAGCGACTTCTCGACGATGTTGGCGAGGCCGCCCTTCTTGTTGCCGGGTGTGGTGTTGGCGCTGCGATCGGCGCCGCCGCGGGCGAGGTAGGAATCATACCAGGCCATCTCGCGCACCAGCGCGCGGCCGACGTCCTCGTTGATGGCACGGCGGGTGAGCAGCTGGATCGCGTCGCGCACTTCCGTGACTTCCGAGAACATCACGGTGGCGCCGGCGCGGACCAGGAGGTCCGCGGCGAAGCCGACGGCGGGATTTGCGGTGACGCCGGAGAAGGCGTCGCTGCCACCACATTGCAGGCCGATGACGAGATCGGAGGCCGGGCAGGTCTCACGCGTGCGGCTGTTGAGCACCTTCAGCCGCGCCTCGGCCTGGGTCATGATCGCATCGACGATCGCGCCAAAGCCGTCGAAGGCTTCGTCCTGCATGCGCACGATGGCGTTATCAACGCCTTCCGGCACCAGCCGCTCCGGCGCGAGCTTCTCGCAGCCGAGGCCGACGACGAGAATCTCGCCGCCGAAATTCGGGTTGAGCGCGAGATTTTGCAGCGTGCGGATCGGCACGACCGCATCCGGCGCGGTGATGGCGACGCCGCAGCCATAGGCGTGCGTGAGCGGCACGACGTCGTCGACATTTGGGTATTTCGGCAACAGCTCGGTGCGGATGCGCTTCACCGCATATTCCATCGTGCCCTTGACGCATTGCACGGAGGAGGAGATGCCGAGGATGTTCTTGGTGCCGACCGATCCATCAGGATTGCGATAGCCTTCGAAAGTGAAGCCTTCGAGCGGCGGCAGCGGCGCGGGGACGGCGGTGGAGATCTCGAGCTTGTCGAGGGCGGGGGCCTCCGGCATGCGGATGCGCGCCTCGTCCACCCATTCGCCGGCCTGGATCGGCGAGAGCGCGTAGCCGATGATCTCGCCATAGCGGATGATCGGCTCATCTTGCGCGATGTCGACCAGGGCGGTCTTGTGCCCTTGCGGCACGAAGGCGCGCAGCGTCAGGCCGCAGGCGAAGCGGGAGCCGGCGGGAAGCCCGAAATCATTGACCACTATCGCGACATTGTCGCGCGCGTTGAGCTTGATGTAGCGGGGCTGCTCTTTCGCTGCGACGTCCTGGTCCATCTGCGCTTGCCTCCGAAATCGTAGGGTGGGCAAAGGCGCAACGCGCCGTGCCCACCGTCTTCACACCGAGGGTAAGTGGTGGGCACGCTTCGCTTTGCCCACCCTACGAGACCTTCCTCGTGGTTAGCCGGGGAACGTATAAGCCGTCTTCACCGTCGTGTAGAACTCGCGTGCATAGGAGCCCTGCTCGCGGGCGCCGTAGCTCGAGCCCTTCCGGCCGCCGAACGGCACGTGGTAGTCGACGCCGGCGGTCGGCAAATTGACCATCACCATGCCGGACTCGCTGTTGCGCTTGTAGTGCGAGGCGTATTTCAGGCTGGTGGTGCAGATGCCGGAGGCGAGGCCGAACTCGGTGTCGTTGGAGATCGCCAGCGCTTCTTCGTAGTTCTTGGCGCGGATGACGGCGGCGACGGGGCCGAAGATTTCTTCACGCGCGATGCGCATGTTGTTGTTGGCTTCGGTGAACAGCGCCGGCTGGAGGTAGTGGCCGGGGTTCTCGCGCTTGAGCAGCTCGCCGCCGAAGGCGAGCTTGGCTCCTTCGTCCTGGCCGATCTTGATGTAGCGCAGATCCTGGTCGAGCTGGCTCTGGTCGACCACCGGGCCGATATGCACGCCGGCCTTGAGCGCGTCGTCGACCGACAGGCTGTTCAGGCGCTCGGCCACCGCGGCGACGAAGCGGTCGTGAATGCCTTCGGTGACGATCAGGCGGGAGGAGGCGGTGCAGCGCTGACCAGTCGAGAAATAGGCGCCATTGACGGCGACTTCAACGGCGGTCTTAAGGTCGGCGTCATCAAGCACGACCAGCGGGTTCTTGCCGCCCATCTCGAGCTGGAATTTCTTCATGGGGTTCGAGAGCACGCAGGCCTGAGCGATCTTGCGGCCTGTCTGCACCGAGCCGGTGAAGGAGATCGCGGCAACATCAGGGTGGTCGAGCAGGGTCTGGCCGACCACCGAGCCGGAACCGACCACAAGGTTGAACACACCGGCGGGAATGCCCGAACGGGTGATGATCTCGGCGAGCGCGTGGCCCGAGCCGGGCACCAGCTCAGCCGGCTTGAACACGACCGTGTTGCCGTAGCAGAGCGCTGGCGCGATCTTCCAGGCGGGGATCGCGATCGGGAAATTCCAGGGCGTGATCATGCCGACGACGCCAACCGGCTCGCGGGTCAGCTCGACATCGAGACCGGGACGCACCGAGGCGCCCTTCTCGCCGATCAGACGCAGGGCTTCGCCGGCGAAAAACGCAAAGATCTGGCCGGCACGGGCGACCTCGCCGACGCCCTCGGGCAGCGTCTTGCCTTCCTCGCGGGCGAGCAGGCGGCCGAGCTCTTCCTTGCGTGCGAGGATCTCGGTGGAAATCTTGTTCAGCGCGTCGTAGCGCACCTGCGGCGTCGACTGTGCCCAGGCCGGGAAGGCCGCCTTCGCCGCGGCGATCGCCTTCTCGGTCTGCGCCTTGTCGGCCTTGGCGTATTCGCCGACGACATCGTTGGTGTTGGAGGGGTTGATGTTCTTGGTGACGCCGGAGCCATCGACCCACTCGCCGCCGATGAAGTTTTTCAGGATCGCAGTCATCTTTGTCCTCCAGGGGAACGTTTTCTAACGCACGAGGCAGGGACGCTTGTCGTCAAAGGTCCAGCCCGGGATCAAATCCTGCATGGCAATAGCGTCATCACGGGCGCCGAGTCCATGCTTCTTGTAGAGCTCATGCGCGGCCTCGATGGCTGCCCGGTCGATCTCGATGCCGAGACCCGGACGATCCGGGACCGCGATCTTGCCGCCGCGGATCAGCAGCGGCTCCTTGGTCAGCGCCTGGCCATCCTGCCAGATCCAGTGGGTGTCGATCGCGGTGACCTTGCCCGGAGCGGCGGCGCCGACATGGGTGAACATGGCGAGCGAAATGTCAAAGTGGTTGTTGGAGTGCGAGCCCCAGGTCAGGCCGTTGTCACGGCAGGTCTGGGCGACGCGCACGGAGCCTTGCATGGTCCAGAAATGGGGATCGGCGAGCGGAATGTCCACCGCGCCCAGGCGCAGCGCGTGGCTCAGCTGCCGCCAGTCGGTGGCGATCATGTTGGTCGCAGTCGGCAAGCCCGTGGCGCGGCGGAACTCGGCCATGACCTCGCGGCCGGAGAAGCCGGCTTCGGCGCCGCAGGGGTCCTCGGCATAGGCAAGGATGCCGTGCATGTTCTTGCAGAGGCTGATGGCCTCATCGAGCGACCAGGCGCCGTTCGGGTCGAGCGTGACGCGGGCGTTGGGGAAACGCTTGGCGATCGCCGTGACGGCTTCGATCTCCTGCTCGCCGCGAAGAACACCGCCCTTCAGCTTGAAATCGACGAAGCCGTAATGGTCCTGCGTGGCTTCTGCCAGGCGCACCACGCTTTCCGGCGTCATCGCTTCCTGGTGGCGGAGGTTGAACCATTCCGCCTTGCCGGCCTCGCCCTTGACGTAGTCGAGCTTGGATTTGCTGATATCGCCGACAAAGAAGAGATAGCCGAGCGTCTCGACGCTCTTGCGCTGCTGGCCTTCGCCGAGCAGCGCCGCGACCGGCAGATTGAGATGCTGGCCGAGCAGGTCGAGCAGGGCGGATTCGATTGCGGTGACCGCGTGGATCATCACGCGCAGGTCGAAGGTCTGCTTGCCGCGGCCACCGGCGTCACGATCGGCGAAGGTGGTCCTGATATCGGCGAGGATATTGTTCATCGCGCCGACGGTCTTGCCGATCACGAGATCCCTGGCGTCCTGCAGCGTCTGCCAGATTTTCTGCCCGCCCGGCACCTCGCCGACGCCGGTGTGACCGGCATTGTCGGTGAGGATGACGATGTTGCGGGTGAAGAACGGCGCGTGCGCGCCGCTCAAATTGAGGAGCATGCTGTCGCGGCCCGCAACCGGAATCACCTGCATCGCCGTGACGACCGGTGCGCCGGAAATGTTCGTCTGGACCATCGCACAGTCCTCCCTGTTTCGCTGGTTATTCAGCAGCCTGTTGTGACGAGCGGATGGCGGGCAGGTTCTTCACCAGCGCGGTCAGTTCCGCCATCTCCTGGTCGGTCAGATCGGTCAGCGGCGGACGGACCGGGCCGGAATCGCGGCCGATCACCTTCATGCCCGCCTTGATGATCGAGACCGCATAGCCCTTCTTGCGGTTGCGGATCGCGATCAGCGGCAGGATGAAATCCTTCAGCCCGGCATGGATCGTCGCATGGTCGCGCTTGCGCACAGCGGCGTAGAAATTGGTGGCGAACTCAGGCACGAAGTTGAACACGGCCGAGGAGTAGGTCGTCACGCCCATGTCGAGATAGGGCAGCGCGAAGGTCTCCGCGGTCGGCAGGCCGCCGACATAGGTCAGGCGATCGCCGAGCTTGGTGTAGACGCGGGTCATCAGCTCGATATCGCCGATGCCGTCCTTGTAGCCGACGAGGTTCGGGCAGCGCTCGGCAAGGCGCGCCAGCGTATCGGGCTGCAGGATGGCGTTGTCTCTGTTGTAGACGATGACGCCGATCTTCACCGCGGCGCAGACCGCCTCGACATGGGCGGCAAGGCCGTCCTGCTCGGAATGGGTGAGGTAGGGCGGCAGCAACAGCAGCCCGTCCGCGCCGGCCTTTTCCGCGCCGATTGCGATCTCGCGGGCGATGGCGGTGCCGTAACCGGTGCCGGCGAGCACGGGCACGCGGCCCTTGGTCTCGTCGACGGCAACCTTGACCACCTCAGGGACCTCGGTCGGGGTCAGCGAGAAGAACTCGCCGGTGCCGCCGGCAGCGAACAGGCCTGCGACATCATAGCCGCACAGCCAATCCATGTTGGCGCGGTAGGTCGCTTCGTCGAAGGAATAGTCCGCCTTGAACGGCGTGACGGGGAAGGACAGGAGGCCCGATCCGATTTTCTGGGCCATTTCCTGCGGGGTCATCTTGCTCACGGGCGCTGCTCCCTGTTTCCAATGTTGTGGAGGACGCAAAAGGGCTGCGCGTCCATGGGCCGCTGTTTATGAGACCGTTCGATGCGCGTCCAAGCCAAAGCCTATATCGACCGATGCGGATTGAGCATCAATCTTCAACGACCTCCGCGGATGACAATTCGCTGGCAATTTTGACCAGCGCCGACAGCAGCGGGTTCTCATCATCGCGGCGCCAGACCATGAAGAGCTCGACCGGGACGCGGTTGCGCAACTTCAGGGGGCGGAGCCGGACGTCGGAGATTTTCAGGCCGGCGGCCGCGGCGGGCACGATGGCAAGGCCAAGGCCGGCACGGACCATCGCGAGGATCGAGTGGATCTGACTTAAGTGCTGGACATAGCGCGGCAGGATGTCGGCGCGGGTGAAAAGTGCCACCAGGAGATCGTGGAAATAGCGGCTCTCATAGGGCGAATACATCACGAAGGGCTGGTCGTCGAAGTCCTTGATGGTGATGTTCTCGGCATTGGCCAGCGGATGCTTCTTCGGGATCGCGGCCAGCAGGGGTTCGGCGACGACGCGGCGGCTGGCAAGCTCCGGCCGCGCGATCGGCGGCCGCAGCAGGCCGGCATCGATCTGGCCCGAGGTCAGGGCCTCGAACTGGTCGCCGGAGACCATCTCCTTCAGCGAGAAATCCACCTCCGGCAGCTTGGCACGGCAGGCCGCGACCAGCTCAGGCAGGAAGCCGTAGGCCGCGGCGGCGGTGAACCCGATCTTGACCGAGCCGGTCTTGCCAAGCGCGATGCGGCGGGCCACCTGAGAGGCGCTTTCCGCAAGCTTCAGGATGCGGCGCGCCTCGGGCAGGAAGCTGCGGCCCGCCGGCGTCAGGCGCACCGACCGGCTGGTGCGCTCCAGGAGGGGCGCGTCGATGATGTGCTCGAGCACCTGGATCTGCCGGGATAGCGGCGGCTGGGTCATGTTCAGCCGCGCGGCGGCGCGGCCGAAATGCAGTTCCTCCGCCACCGTGACGAAACAGCGGAGCTGGTTGAGATCGAACATCGATACATGCCTTAGATGGATAAGGCGTTTCCCCGGCACTTCTAGCATCGATCACCCCCAAAACAAAGACGGCGGCCGTGAGAGCCGCCGTTGAGTTGCCTGTCCCACTCCGATCACCCGGAGCGCTCAGGAGGAACGTTTGAGCACCACCCGCTCAATCTTGCCGACCACCACGAGATAAGCGACCGCGGCCATCAGGGCGTTGACGCCGACAAACACCAGCGCGCCGTTGAAGGAGCCGGTCGCGGCCACGATGTAGCCGATCACGATCGGCGTGGTGATCGAGGAAAGGTTGCCGAAGGCATTGAACAGGCCGCCCGAGACACCGCCGGCTTCCTTGGGCGAGGTGTCGGAGACAACAGCCCAGCCGAGCGCGCCGATGCCCTTGCCGAAGAAGGCGAGCGCCATGAAGCCGACCACCAGCGCCTGGCCGTCGACATAGTTGCAGGCGATGATCGACATCGACAGCAGCATGCCGCCGACGATCGGGATCTTGCGCGCCATGGTCAACGAGCCGGTCTTGCGCAGGATGGCGTCGGAAATGATGCCGCCGAGCACGCCGCCGAAGAAGCCGCACAGCGCGGGCAGCGTCGCGACGAAGCCGGCCTGCAGGATCGACAGGCCGCGCTCCTTGACGAGGTACACCGGGAACCAGGTCAGGAAGAAATAGGTCAGCGTGTTGATGCAGTATTGGCCGAGATAGACGCCGAGCATCATGCGGTTGGAGAGCAGCTGGCGGATATGGTCCCATTTCGGGCCGGAGTTCGGCGCGCGCTCGTCTCTGGGCGCGTCGAGATCGACCAGCGCGCCTCCCTCCTTGATGTAGTCGAACTCGGCCTCGTTGACGCCGGGATGCTCCTTCGGGCCGTAAACGGTCTTGATCCAGACGATGCCCATGATGACACCGAGCCCGCCCATCACGAAGAACACGTAGCGCCAGCCGTAATCATGGGCGATCCAGCCCATCAGCGGCGCGAAGATCACGGTGGCGAAATACTGCCCCGAATTGAAGAAAGCCGACGCCGTGCCGCGCTCATTGCCCGGAAACCAGGCCGCGACGATGCGGGCGTTGGCGGGGAAGGACGGCGCTTCGGCGACGCCGACCAGCAGGCGAAGCGCGAACAGCACGGCGACGGCGGCACCGGCGCTCAAGAAGCCGACCCAGCCCTGCATCACTGTGAACAGCGACCAGACGATGATGCTGAAAGCATAAACGAGGCGCGAGCCGTAGCGGTCGAGCAGCCAGCCGCCCGGCACCTGGGCGACCACATAGGACCAGCCGAACGCCGAGAAGATCCAGCCCATGGCAACGGGATCGAGATGAAGTTCCTTGGAGAGGGCGGGGCCTGCGATCGAGAGCGTGGCGCGGTCGGCGTAATTGACCGTCGTGACCAGGAACAGCATGGTCACGATGAACAGCCTGACGCGAGACCTCCTCACATCCGTTGCGGACACCACTGCGCTCATCAGGCGCCTCCTCGAACTCGAATTGTTTCCTCGCTGCGACTCCTAGAGGCGCGCGCGGGAAAGTGTCCAAGTTGAAGGGGGTATCGATTGATGCCGGTTTTGAATTGATGGAACGGCAGGAAGCGGGGGCCGCGGGAACTGCCACCGGAAAGGCATCGCCCGCTTCCGGCGCAGGCAGGGAGCGGGCGATCCGGAGTGTTCGGAGAAGGCTGTCGTCCTCCCGCGTGTCGGTGAAGGATCAGTCCTTCAGCCGCACGCCAGGCAGCAGGCGGGTGTGGTCCTCGCCGCGCACTGCCTCGAGTTCGTCCGGATCGAGACCAAGCACTTTGAGAATGGTCGGCGCGACCTGACGGTTTGCAACGCGCTCGCGGACGATGGTGGCGTCGAGCTTCGGATTGGAGACGACGAGCAGCACGTGGGTGTCATCCTCGGCGAAACCGCCGTGCTCGGCGATCTTCTTCTTGCTTCCGCTGTAGATCGTGCCGGGGATCGGCTGGATGATGATGTCAGGCGTACGCCCGGCTGCCGGATCGCCGAACCGGTCGACCAGCTCCTCGCCGGCATAGATCTTCTCGATGTGAGCCTTGTTGCTGCCCTTGCGATCGGCCTCGAGGATCGCAACGGCCTTGCCGGCGTCACCCTGGTTCTTGAGCCAGATCAGGGCGACGTCATCGGCGGTTTCCTGAGCCAGCGCGACACCGCCATTCGTCAGTAGATCGGCAGGATCTGTCACGTCGGCGCGCGCGCCGCCACCCAGCTTCGGGTTGGTGCTGCCGACCAGCATGTGAAGCTTGTTGACGTCGATCGGCGACTGGCCGTGCTTGGCGCCGACGATCACCAGCGTGTCGCGGGCGAGGTGCTGATCGGCGAGCGCATCCAGCATTTGCGCAAGCGAGGAATCGACGAAGTCGAGCGAGGCCTGGAGTTGCGGGCTTGGCGTTGCCGCGGCGTCCAGATATCCGTCAGCGGTGACTTTCTGGCCGACACTGACGGCCTGGAAGTTCATGCCGAAGATCGCGGGTACGCCGACCCTGGTCTTGCCGGTATGGTCAAAGCCCTTGATCCAGTTGAGCACGGCGGTGACCTTGAACTGGTCATAGGTGCGCGTGAAGCTCGGGTCGGTGGTCCAGTCCGCGCCCGGTTGTCCCGGCACGGAGGTCGAGTTGATCTCGGGCGCATAGAGCTCGTCGAGGCCCTTGCCGGACGGACCGCTGATGATCTCGTAGGCGGGGTGCTTGTCCGACCAGGCCGTGCGCTTACCCGCCCCGTGGATCACCTCCATGATGGTGTTGAGCCGCTGGAATTGATGCGGATAGACCGGCTCGCATTTGCCGTTCTTCAGGCGCATCGGCAGGTACGTGGGATCGATGTGGTTGGATCCGGCGGGACCGCCGCCGTCAAGCCTGGTCAGGTCGTAGTCGATCGATTCATCGAAGAGCGTCTCGGTTCCCGGACTGCCCTGGCAATTGCTGCCGGGCGCGAACAGGGTGCGGTCGTAGGAATCGTCATAGAACACGCCGTGCGTCTTGGGCGTCCCGCCGGTCATGAACGCGAGCAGGCCCGGGAAGGAATCGGATGGCCGCGACGTATGTGCATCGGCGAAGTGCACGCCATGGGCGAGGAGTCTCGCGAAGCTCGACGACGGGTGGGAGCTCACATAACGTTGCAGGTCGACCTCATGCATGCCGTCGACGCTGATCAGCAGCACGTGCTTGATGTTGTCCCTGTCCCTGTCTCTGTCCTCAGCGCGCGCGACGAATGGAGCAAGCAGAGAAAAAGCAAGAGTGGAGGCAAAAGCGATAGCGACGGCCGCGCGCGGCCGCTGTTCGATCGTCATTGTCGAGCTCCCCAGTGATGTCCGGTTGCTTGATGTGCAGGCGCACGACGCCGCGCAGCGAAGAGCTTGCGCTCCCGCCACGTGCATCATCAGCTGCGTCAAGATGTAGCGCTGGGAAAACTAGGTATCGGCAGTGACCGTTGGATGACGGCGCGATTATGCGGCGCGCGAAAATTTTTCTGTGCGCGGCTTCGTCAGCTCAAACTAATGCCAGGTTCGTCGGGTGCACGCCCGTGAAGATGCGCTGGATGCTCTCGTTGCCGAGACCGAAGACATGGCCGAACAGATCGGCGAACAGCGCGCGATAGTCGGTCAGCACGGGATAGTCGCGGTTCTGGAACAGATGCGGCTGCTCGACCTTGACCTGCTCGCCGAGAATACGGCCGCCATTGATGCCGCCGCCAAGCACCCAATACACGCTGCCATGGCCGTGATCGGTGCCGCGGTCGCCGTTCTCGCGGAAGGTGCGGCCGAACTCGGAGATCACGACGACCACCGTATCGCGCCAAGCGGCTGGTCCGATTTCCTCGGAGAAGCCGACGAGGGCGCGACCGAGCTCGCCGAGCCGGTCGGCGAGATAGCCGTTGGCGGCGCCCTGGTTCACATGGGTGTCCCAGCCGCCGACGTCGACGAAGCCGAGATTGAACTGCTCTCGCATCAGGCGGCCGATACGCCGCGCCGACAACTCGAAACCGCGTGGCGAGATCGCGCCGCGGTTGGCGGCATTCATCTCCTCGGAGACCGAACGGTAGACGTCGTCGCGCACGCGAAAGCCTTCCGATACCGAGGCCGCCAGGTTGGACTGGGCGTACATCTTCCTGATCAGATCGGCCTGACGGTCGTCGACGCCGGGTTTGGCGACATTGCTGATACTGGTGTTGGGCACCTGTGTTTTGCCGCGGAAGATCAGCGGGAGCTGGTCGGTGAACGCAATCGGCTTGACGCGCGTCAGCTCGGTGGCGAGGCGGCTCATGAAGCCCGAGCGATAGTCGCGCGAGCCGCCGGCGGACTGGCCGAGCTCGATCGTGTCCTGGGTCTCGAAATGGCTTCTTGTCAGGTCGTCGCTGGTGCCGGCGAAGGGAATGAAGGCGATCTCGCGCTTGGCCCAGAGCGGATAGATGCTCTCGCGCAACGCCGGATGCAGGCCCCAATCGGAATCGAGCGCGAGCGCCGCGCCGGGATTGCCGACGTCGAGCTTGGCAATGGCAAGTGTCGGCCGCGAGGCCCGGTAGAAATCACTTGAGACCGGCACGACCACATTGGCCGCGTCATAGGCGCCCCGCAGGAACACGACCAGCATGCGGGCATCGGTCGCCGGCGCGGCCCAGACGCGGCCTGCCACGGTGAGCGGAGCCAGTGCAGCAAAAGTCTTGATCAGCTCGCGGCGGTTCATGGCGATCTCCAGCACTCAGTGCATGAATTCCGGCGATGACAGGAACAGGGTGTTCCAGTCCTGCGGTGAAATCGCCTTGTCGAGCGATGCCAGCGTCGCCGGGCCGAGGGTCTTGCGAAGGCCGTTGAAATACAGTGCGTTCTGGAGCAGCGGGAACGCGGGCTGCTCGACCGGGGCCGGCCCATCGGATTTGAACAGGCCGGACGAGCCGGATCCGATCTGGCGTGCGATCTCGAAGCGAACCATCATCTGCCCGGGGCCGTTCCAAGAGGCCGAGGTCAGCGCGTAGCCGTCCGGGGTCTCGTGGTTGAACAGGCCTTCGCCGAGGCGATTGATCCAGCCTTGGATCGGTGCCGTGTTCAGGATCACCCGGTCGTCATAGGCGAGACGGACGGCCGACAGAACATATTGCACGGGATCCTTGAAACGCGTGCCGGGCTTTAGCGCGGCTTCGAATTCGCTCGAATGGACCATCGTGGCGAGCACGGCGGCAATGTCACCGTCGGTGGTCTTGAAGGTCTGCGCCATCCGCTGGACCAAAGCTTCGGGCGGATTATCCGAGACGAAGTAAGTCGCGATCTTGCGCGACACATGATTGGCGGTCGCCGGATGGTGGACCAGGATGTCGATCGCCTCGTCAACCTCGGCGAGCCCGCGGCCCTTGATGATGTGGCCGAGGAAGGTCTTGTCGCTGTAATCGTGACGGGACGGGTTGAACTCGAAGGCGCCTTCGCGCACGAGCTGGGACTGCAGTTCCGGCTTGAGTTTCGGGTCTTCCGGCTTGGTGTCGATACCGACCCCGGTGAGGATCTTCGCGAGCGCCTCGACGTCGGCCTGGGTGTAGCCGGAGCCGACACCCATGGTGTGCAGCTCCATGATCTCGCGGGCGTAGTTCTCGTTCAGATGGCCCGCCGCGTTGTCGGCATTGTCCAGATAGCGCAGCATCGCCGGATGACGAACGGTTGCCGCGAGCAGGTCGCGAAACTTGCCGAGCGAGTTGGGGCGAATGGCGTGATCGACGTAGTCACCGACCAGCACACGCAGATTGGATTTGTACTGGTGGAGGTTGAAATGGTTGAACCAGAACCAGACCATCCGCTCGCGCAGCTGGTCAGGCGCGTAGAGCGCGCGCAGGATGGTGCGCGCTGCAGCCTGCTTGGCACGGTCGTTCATCGCCTGCTGATAAACCTGCTGTGCCGCCTTCTTCTGGTCGGGATCGACGACCTGGTTGGCGCTCTTGGATTGCTGCTCGAAGGCGAGGGCAATGTCGAACGGGAAGCTGTGGACGTCGGGCATCGCCTCGATCTGCGCCTTTGCCGCCTCGGGCAAGGGCGGATTGGCGGCCGGGTGCAGTTGCTCCTGGAGCCAGTGTTCCGCGCCGATGCCATGCATGTGCGTGGCGCTTGACGTGCTCACGCCGAAAGTCAGTCGATCGAGCAGAGCGAGGTCATGCGGAGTGAGATCGTCGGCACGCGAGGTGTTCGAGGTGGGGGCTGTGGCGAGTGCCACGAGCGCTGCAAGGCTGAAGAGTCGCAATCGACGATGTGCGCTTCTGCTATCCACGATCGGTCCCGACGGGTTCGGACTGCATGGGACGCCCACATCCCATGACGCGTGCGCATCATGCGCCGGTCGGCTGAACCTGCCCTGAATAGAATGGACTCAATTGATGGCAGCGCCATCAATTTCCAGCGAGCTGTAACCGGCTTCCTCGCCCTCGGCTATCGCTGTGCGCCCGGCAGCAGCGGAGCCAGGAACCCGGGGGTCACGCCGGGCGGCACGGCGTCCAGCCCCAGCGCTGCGCTTGCAGCGGGGAGGGTGGCATCCGCCATCGCGGCGTGGCCTTCGGCACTCGGATGCACGGCGCCGCCATAGACCGCCGAGAGCACGCCCCAGGTCGCATCGTGGATGTCATTCGGCTGGCTCGCCGCCGGCAGCCCTTGCGGATAGGTCATCGCCGCGAAATAGCTGTCATTGGCATCCCGGATCCAGCGCGCGCGCGGCAGGTAGGCGCGATACTCCGAGGCGCCGCGGCCGCACAACATCGGCTGGCTCGCCGCCGATACGATGTCCGGATTGAAGCTCTGTCCGTTCTCGGCAAAGCAGGTGCGGTCGAATTCAGGATCGCTTCCTGCACGAGCACAAAAGCCGTGATCGGCGAACACGGCCTGGTGCGTATCGACAAACGTCATGCGGTCGGCCTCGGGATCGCGGCACAGCGCGCCCTGCGTGCAGGTGGCCAGCCCCTTCAGCTGCGGCAGGAACTCGGTGTCGACGAAGGTCGAGACGCGGGCAAGGCGCTGCGGATCGGCGCTGAAAGCGGGATGGATGTCGAAGCCGCTGCGGCCGCCGCGACAGGGAACGCCGCCATCGGCAAGCGCCGGATTGGCGTAGGAGACATAGACCACGTGGGAGAGGTCGCCGCCGAGCAGCGGCTTGAGCGCCTCGCGCAACTTGACGAAATTCTGCGGCAGCTCGCGCTGGAGCGCGTCACGGGAATCGTCGACGCTCGCCATCACGCCGGAGCGGCGGAACAGCGCACGTTCCGTCGCTGTGTCGACGATGACGTCGGCGACCAGGCCGGAAAAGTAGACGTCATTGGCGCCGATCGAGAGCAGCACGAGATCGAGATTGCGATCCGGCTGGCGCTTCTTCGCCGCGGTGAGCGCCTCGCGCAGCTCGGCGACCTGCGCATTCACGCTGGTGTTGCAGACGCCGGACTTGCCGGGCGGACACTCGCGGGCGCGCTGGGAGCCGAGCAGCCCGTCGCTGATGCTGGCGCCGGTGCAGGCGAGCGGCAGATAGGTGACGGCGATATGGCTGTAGCGCACCGCGAGGGCGAGCGCGGTGCGGGCCTGATAGCTGTAAAGCGAGCGGTGGCAGGGCGAGTTGAACCAGAGCGCGCCGAAGCGTTGCCAGTTGGCGAGCGTATCCGGCGCCTCGCAGGCGCGGCCGCCTTTGAAGCCGGCGCGGCTCGGCCGGTAATACTGTCCGCCGCCGGTGCCGAGATAGGAGCGGAAGCAGAAGCCCTCGTCCGCCAGTGCCAGCGCCCGGTCCGGATTGCCCTCGCCGGAGGCGATGCTGTCGCCAAGGCCGGCGATGAATACGTCGCGGACCTGGATCTCGGTTTGAAGGCGCTGGCTCGGATCTGAGCCGGAAGACACGTCGACGGTTGCGACCGTCTGCTTGCCGTAGCGGACCCGCAGATTGACCGGTTCGGCGCAGTCGAAGGTGGAGGATTGCGGCCCGTCACCGTCGTCGAACGACCAGGCGCAGGTGGCGCCGACCGGCACCGCGCCGGTCAGGCGCACGGTGATGGGATGGTCGACCGGGGTGAGGTAGTTCTCTTTGACGTTGTCGCGGGTGCAGGGCTGATTGACCCGGCCCTGCAGGTCGATGCAGAGCCGGTTGACCATGTTGCGGGCCCAGCCGCGGCCTTCGCTCTGGAACTCCAGCGACTGCTCGGCGGCGAGAATGCTGCGGTTACGCGCGTTCTCGACATGCAGCAGGAAGTCGCGCTCCTCGCGGAACAGGCGGAAGCGGTTGCGGACCTCCCAATTGATCTGCATGGCGCCGGCATCCTGCGCAACGACGCGCTGAAGCGGCAGAACGGTGAGCAGCCCGGCCAACAGCAGGGTGCTCGCAAGGAAACGGCGAGGGGAAACTGGGATCATGGCCCGCGTCTTCAACGGCAAAGTTGAGGCGGAAATAAGAGAGCATACCTCCCCGGCCTGCAATCCTCTGCTTGCTGCTTTTGCAGGCTTCCGGCGCGGCCGCAGGCCGACTTTTACCCCTTGCTGGCCTGGCGCACCAACCGTTCGCGCTCCATCGGCGTCACCTCTTTGGGCAGGTTGGCCTGGGCGCAAGCCTCCGCCAGCCGTCGCCGTTCCTGCCAGGGGCGGACCACGTTCATCCAGAGCTCTCTTGTGCCCATGATGGAGATGGCCAGACCAAACGGGATCACGAAATAGAGGATACGGAAGACCAGCAGGGTTGCGAGCAGTTGCTCGCGACCGAATTCGGGTAGCGCCACCAGCATGGCGGCGTCGAACACGCCGATCGAGCCGGGTGCGTGGCTGGCAAAGCCAAGCAGCGTCGCCAGGATGAACACCACGGCGAGAGACAGGAAGTCGATCGACGGATCGGCGGGTATCAGCAGATACATCGCGAAGGCACAGAAGCCGAGGTCGACCACGCCGATCAGGATCTGAACCAGCGTCAGCGGCGCTGACGGCAGCACCACCTTCCAGCCCTTCTGGCCGAGCTCGCGGCGTTTCTCGCCCATGCAAAGCCAGACCAGATAGGCGGCGATCGAGGCGAGGCCGCCGAACGCGATCAGCCGGTTGATCGACGATGGCAGCTGATCCATGTAGGACGCCGCATCCGGATGGATGGCCATACCGATCGACAGCACGAAGATGTTACCGAGCCAGAAGGTCAGTCCGGAGAGGAAACAGATCTTGGCGACATCGATCGCGTTGAGCCCATAGTCCGAATAAATCCGGAAGCGGATCGCACCGCCCGTGAACACCGTGGCGCCGATGTTGTGGCCGATCGAATAGGACGTGAAGCTCGACAGTGCTGCGATGCGATAGGGCACGTGTTTCTTGCCAATCGTTCGCAGTGCAAAAAAGTCGTAGAAGGTCAGCGTACAGAACGCGCAGAACACGCAAATCGCCGCCAGGCCGATATTGCCACGAGGAATGTCGGCAAGTGCAGTGAGGATGTGGTTCCTGTCGATACCGTGAAGCGTCCGCACCAGCGTGGTCACCGCGAAGGCGATGATCACCACGCTCGCGGCAATTCCGAGCCGTCGCCAGCCGATCCATCTCGTGAAGCCGCGTTTCAGCGCGGGCAGCAGTCCGTGCATTCATCCTCCCGGCGGGGGGCAAGACCGACCGGGCCAGACATTGGCCGGTCGGTTGCGATCACTGCCCGAAATGGGTGTCGATCGCTAGGCATGATGTAGCTCATTTAAGGCAAAAACACCGACTTGTGCAGCCCTTGACAACGACAGGTTCTGCGCCGGATCGGCCCCTTTTGTCATATGTGGTTCACATGGCCGGCGCGTTAAGCATATGAGTCGGGGGCAGGCTTCGACGGCGCCCCCGTCTTTGCAAATGGTCCCAAATCCCGCGCTCGCAAGCATTGTTCCGGCGCAAACGACGCGAGACTTTTTGGAACGACGGCGCTGCGCACCGGTTAGCGCTCCATCAGCAATCGAATACGGCGAAATCAGCGGCTTTTTGTGCAAGCCGATGCCGTCGTGTTCCCGAAACGTCTCGAGGATTGGAACGATGGGACTGTTCACCAAAGACATCAAGACCATGAACGACCTGTTCGTACATCAGCTGCAGGACATCTATTACGCCGAGCAGCAGCTCATCAAAGCGCTGCCGAAAATGGCGGATAAGGCCACCGATCCGCAACTGAAGCAGGGCTTTTTGACGCACCTTGAAGAAACCAGGCAGCACGTCACGCGGCTCGAGGAAGTGTTCAAGATGCACGGCGTCGCGGTGAAGGCGGTCGATTGCCCGGCCATCGACGGTATCATCGAAGAGGCGGAGGAGACCGCGGGCGAGGTCGCCGACAAGGCGGTGCTCGATGCAGCCCTGATCAACGCGGCGCAGGCGGCCGAACATTACGAGATCGTCCGCTATGGCAGCCTGATCGCCTGGGCCAAGCAGCTCGGCCGCAGTGATTGTGCCGCGGTGCTTGCCAAGACGCTCGAGGAAGAGAAGGCAACCGACAAGAAGCTGACGACGCTGGCCGAGAGCAAGGTGAATTTGCGCGCGGCGAGCTGAGCCTGAGTCGTATCTCAAGAGCGCCGCGCGGTTCTCCCGCGCGGCGCTTGCGTTTCGGGCATTCATCATTCGTCCGATGCCGAAGCATGGCAACAGCGAGGCGGCGTATATGTCGCATGGGGCTGCAATCGAGGTGGCAGCATGCGAGCCAATACCATCAAATATGAGACCTTCGACGCGAGTGGTGACCAACGCACCGCATCGCGCCTTGCAACCTCTTTGACGCTGGCCGCGATGAGCCTCGGCTATGGCGTCGTGCAGCTCGACATCACCATCGTCAACACTGCGCTCGATGCCATGAGCAAGACGCTCGGCGGCGGCGTCGCGGAGCTGCAATGGGTGGTCAGCGCCTATACCATCGCTTTTGCCGCCTTCATCCTGACGGCCGGGGCATTGGGCGATCGGATCGGCGCCAAGCGCATCTTCATGGCGGGATTCGCGCTCTTCACTGCGGCGTCATTGGCCTGCGCACTGTCTCCCAACGCAATCGTGCTGATCGGGGCGCGGCTGGTGCAGGGACTGGCGGCCGCGATCCTGGTGCCGAATTCGCTGGCGCTGCTCAATCACGCCTATACCGACGATCGCGCGCGCGGCCGGGCCGTTGCGGTCTGGGCGGCCGGTGCGAGCCTGGCGCTCACGGCCGGCCCCTTCGTCGGCGGTGCGCTGATCACGCTGGTCGGCTGGCGCGCAATCTTCCTCGTCAATCTGCCGATCGGCCTCGCAGGCCTTTGGCTGAGCTGGCGCTATGCGACCGAGACCACACGGGCGCGTTCGCGCGAGATCGATCTGCCTGGCCAACTCGTCGCGATCGGCGCGCTGGGCGCGCTCGCTGGTGCGATCATCGAAGCCGGAGCGCTTGGATGGGACCATCCGGCCGTGATCGCGGCCTTCGTGACCTCCGCCATCCTCGCCGCGCTGTTCGTCTGGCGCGAGGCCAGCACCGCGCAGCCGATGCTGCCGCTCTCGTTGTTCAGTCATCGGCTGTTCACCCTGACCACGATCGCCGGCCTTCTTGTCAACGTCGCGATCTACGGCCTGATCTTCGTGCTGAGCCTCTACTTCCAGCGGATCAACGGTCTGTCGGCGTGGTGGACCGGGCTCGCTTTCGTGCCGATGATGGGAGCGGTGCTGCCGGTCAATCTGCTGGCGCCGCGCCTGGCCGAGCGTATCGGCCCGTGTCCCACTATTGTGGCCGGTGCCTGCATCTCTGCACTCGGCTGTCTTGGCCTCGTCTGGATCGAGGCCGGGACGAGCTACCTTGCAATCTTTGCACAGCTGATCGCAATCAGCGGCGGGCTTGGCCTTCTGGTGCCGCCGCTGACTTCGACATTGCTCGGCAGCGTCGAGAAAGCGCGCTCGGGTATCGCTGCGGGCGTCCTCAACGCCACGCGGCAAACCGGCAGCGTCCTCGGTGTTGCGCTATTCGGCTCGCTCGTGGCGTCCGATCGCGCCTTCATGACCGGCCTTCACCAATCGCTAATCATATCGGCTGCGGTGCTGCTGCTGGCCGCCGGCGTGATCGGCCTCGGCGTCATCGCGCAAGCGCGAGAAATGTGAGCAGCCGCACACATTCTCTGTTCACCATCCCGGCAACCGTCGCCTAGCCGGTTACCGACTGTCCATCTCTGCCGGCTCTAGTGCCTGATGGAATAGGGGCCGGCAATGTATCAAGTTCTGTTTTGTCTTACGGACCAGCATGATTGGCGTCTGGTCGCGCTTGGCGGGGCGGTGTGTCTGCTGGCAAGTGCGGCGGCAATCAGCCTGTTTCATCGCGCGCGAGCGGCGAATGGCGGTGCACGCCTCGTCTGGATAACGCTCGATGCCGTCGTGGCCGGTTGCGGCATCTGGGCGACCCATTTCATCGCGATGCAGGCCTACGGGCCCGGCGCCGGCGGCGCCTACAACATCCCCGTGACGATCCTGTCGCTGATTTTTGCGATTGCCGTCACCTTCATCGGTCTCAGCATCTCGGTTTCGACGAGGCGCGGAGCTCTGGTCGCGCTCGGTGGCGCTGTCGTTGGCGGTGGCGTGGCCGCAATGCACTACACCGGCATGATGGCGTTCGAGATTCCTGCCCATGTCGGTTGGACCACCGGCACCGTGACGGTCTCGATCTTTCTCGGCATTGTCTTTGGATCGTTCGCCCTGTTCGTCGCGGGGCGGAGCGATAACCTGTCCAACGCGTTGGGCGCCACGATCCTGCTCACGGTCGCCATCGTCTCGCACCATTTCACCGCGATGGGCGCATTGCAGTTGACGCCCGATCCGACGCTTGCGATCGGCGGTCTTTCGATCCCGCCGGCGTCCTTGTCCATCCTGACCGCCAGTGCGGCCGTTGCCATCATCGCGATCGCGCTTGCGGCCGCCGTGCTCGACCGTCGCGCCAAGGGCGAGATCGGGCGCCAGCAGATCGTGCTCGACACCGCGCTCGAGAACATGTCGCAGGGACTGTGCATGTTCGATGCCGAAGGCAAGATCATCCTGTTCAACGAGCGTTACGCGGCGATGCTCCGCCGCTCCGACATACAGCTCAATGGACGCGTCCTGCTCGATATTCTCCGCGAGGAGGCGGCAAAGGGCCAGTGGAACGGCAATGCCGAGCAATTCTTCGCGCGTCTCGTCGAGGATGCCCGGGCGGGGCGTACGACGACGGACGTCGTCCGCCGGTTCGACCGCTCGATCCGTGTCGTCAACCAGCCGATGCAGGGCGGTGGTTGGGTCGCCACCTTCGAGGACATCACCGAATGGCTGGAGGCGCAGGCCAAGATCTCGCACATGGCGCGCCATGACGCGCTGACCAATCTGCCAAACCGCGTGCTGTTCCACGAGCAGCTCGAGCAGGGATTGCGCCTGGCGGGTTCGAACGACCAACTCGCGGTGCTCTGTCTCGACCTCGATCACTTCAAGGACATCAACGACTCGCTCGGGCACCCCATTGGCGATGCGCTGCTGAAGCAAGTCGGCCAAAGGCTGAAAGCGACGGTCGGCGAGCACGACACCGTGGCCCGTCTCGGTGGCGACGAGTTCGCCGTGGTCCAGATCGGCCGATCGGAGGAGGCTGCCGCGCGGGCGCTCGCAAGACGCATCGTCGAGGTGGTCTCCGCGCCCTACGAGATCGCGGACCATCAGATCGTGATCGGCGTCTCGATCGGCATCTCGCTGTCGCCGCAGGACGGCAGCAATCCGGACGAACTGCTGAAAAACGCCGACCTGGCGCTGTACCGCGCCAAGGCCGACGGCCGCGGCACCTATCGCTTCTTCGAAGCCGGCATGGATGCGCGCGCGCAGGCCCGGCGCCTGTTGGAAATGGATATGCGCGCGGCGGTCCTGCGCGACGAGTTCCAGCCATATTATCAGCCGATCCGCGACGTCGCCAGCGATCGTGTTGTCGCCTTCGAGGCGCTGTTGCGCTGGAACCATCCCGAGCGCGGCCTGATCTCGCCCATCAGCTTCATTCCGCTCGCGGAGGAGACGGGCCTCATCATCCAGCTCGGCGACCTCGTGTTGCGCAGCGCCTGCGCCGATGCCGCGACCTGGCCGGATGATATCGGCGTCGCCGTCAACCTGTCGCCGGTACAGTTCAAGAATCCGAACCTGATCGCATCGGTGACCGAGGCGCTGAAGAATTCAGGGCTCGCCGCGCGCCGCCTCGAGCTCGAGATCACCGAATCCGTGCTGCTCCAGAACAGCGAGGCGACGCTGACCACGCTGCATGATTTGCGCGCCATGGGCGTGCGGATCTCGCTCGACGATTTCGGCACCGGCTATTCATCGCTGAGCTATCTGCGCAGCTTCCCGTTCGACAAGATCAAGATCGACCGCTCCTTCGTGTCGGAGCTCGCCACGCGCGAGGATTCCGTAGCGATCATCCGCGCCGTCACCGGCCTTGGACGCAGCCTCGGCATCGTCACCACGGCGGAGGGCGTCGAGAATGACGCGCAGCTCGAGCTGCTCAGGCGCGAGGGATGCACCCAGGCTCAGGGTTATCTGTTCAGCCAGCCGCGGCCCGCCTCCGACGTCGCGATGATGCTGGATCGCCCGCGGCTGCGGGCTTCGGCTTAGTTGGGTTTGCCGCCGCGCAGCGCGAAATGCGCGCCGCAAAAGGCCATGACGGCACCGAGACACAGCGCTGCGAGACCTCCGAGCACGCCAGAAATGGTCGGAATCGGGCTCGGCGCCGAGGCCGCTTGGCCGGCGCCGGCGAGCAGGAGCACGCCGACCACGATCAGGAATTGGCGCATCCGCTGCGGGATCTGGCCGGAGACGGCGCTCTGCATCAACGTCGCCGTGAAATAGCCGCCGGAGAATCCGACTGATGCAATCAGCCACCAGGCGATCGCAGCACCCGTCGGCATGAACTCGTGCGTGTCGGAGCGCCAGAGGCCGCCGAGGTCGAGCCCGTAGCGCGCACCCAGCATATGCACCGCGAGCGCGAGCAGCACGCCCGCGATCGCGGCGGCTCCGAGAATCAGGCGGCGCGGAAAATAGATCGTCTCAGCCATGCCTCGCTTGTAGGATGGGGAAGGGCGATCGCGCAAGCGCATCGCAGACGGGATCGGGTGATGCAGGTTTCGGACGGGCAGGGCGGATCGGTCACCAGCTATGCCTACAAGGCGTCGCTGATCGGCTCGGCGCATCGCTTCGAGCTGACCGACGAAGGATTGTCCTGGCACATTGCCGGCCGCTCCGGCCTCTGGCGCTATGACGAGATCAGCGCAATCAGGCTGTCGTTCCGCCCGGTCTCGATGCAGCAGCACCGCTTTCGCGCCGATGTCAGCCACAGCAAGGGCGGCCGCATTGCGATCCTCTCGACGAGCTGGCAGACCGCGGCGCTGATGGCGCCGCAGGACAACGGCTTTCGCGACTTCATCGTCGCGCTGCACGCAAGGATGGCCAAAGCCGGCAGCCGGGCCGAGCTGACCGCCGGCCTCGGCGCCAAGACCTATGCGGCGGTGCTGGCGTTCCTGGCGCTGCTGGCCGTCGCAATGGTCGGGCTTCTGGTCCGCGCGCTGATCACAGGCGAGCTCGCCGGCGTAATGTTCATCCTTGGCTTTGCAGCGCTGTTCGCCTGGCAGGTCGGCGGCTTCGTCCGGCGCAACCAGCCGCGCAGCTACGGTTTCGACCAACTGCCTCGGTCCTTGTTGCCGTAGCGTCTGCAACCAGCCGCAATCAAAATTGACTTCGCAGCCGCGTGCCGGTCCTGCATCGTGCCGCGATGAGCTCAATGGATCGCAGCACGCGCCTGCCGACGGCGGACGAGATTGCAGAGATCAATCGCACCCATCTGATCGATACGCCGCTCCGGCCGGCCGATCTGTTGTTTCTGTTCGGCACCCGTGAGGACGTTGCGCTGCGCGTCGAGACCGCCGCGGGGCTATGGCGCGAGGGCTTTTACCGCTGGTCGATTGTCAGCGGCGGTGCGACGCCAGGCTCGGAGCAATCCGAGTGCACGATCATCAAGGCGGCGATGGTCGCGGCGGGCATCCCGGCGGACCGGATCCTGGAGGAACACCGGGCGATGAACACCGGCGAGAACGTGATCTTCTCGCTGCCGATCATCGATGCGGCGCTGGGACTGCACAACATCCGCAGCGTGATCTGTCTCGGCAACACCTGGACCGCGCGGCGCTATCCGATGACATTGCACCGGCACTGGCCTGATGTGACCAAGCTGCTGCTCACCGTCGACAGCTTTGCGACGCCGCGTGCGCTCTGGCATACCGATGCCGAGTTTTGCCGCCGCGTCCTGCACGAGTGGGACAAGATCGAGCCATACAAGGCGAAGGGCTTTATCGCCGAATGGCCGGAGCGCTGAGTACTTCTGCGCGCTACTCCGTCGAGTCGAAATCCTCCTCCTTGGTGCCGAGCAGCGACACGAGGGTGCGCAGACCGGAATCGAGCTGCTCGAACGAGGGCGGGGCCAGCGCAAGCCGCACCGCGTTCGGGGCATGGCCGTGCGCGACCGCGAAGGTCGAGGACGGCGTCAACGCGATGCCACGGCGGGCGGCCGCGGCGACAAAGGTCTGCGAGCGCCAGTGCGGCGGCAGCGTTAGCCAGAGGTGGTAGGAGCGTGGATCGGCCGAAAGCTGGTAGCCGGCCAGCAGCCGCGCCGCGGTCTGCTGGCGGCGCGCGGCATCGATCCGCTTCAGCCGTGTCAGTTCGGCGACGGTGCCGTCGGCCATCAACCGTTGTCCGGCGGCGAGCGCGTGGCCGGAGGCGATCCAGCCGCCGGTGCGCACCGCGCTCATCAGGCTTTCGCGCAAGTGCGGCGGCGCGACGAGGATGCCGAGCGCCAGACCCGGCGCGACCTTCTTGGAGAGGCTGTCGAGCACGATGCAGCGGTCCGGCCCAAGCGCTGCCAGCGGCGTGTCGTCGGCAAGGAAGCCGTAGACGGTGTCCTCGATGATGGTGAGGTCGAGCTTTTCGGCGACGCGCATGATGTCGGCGCGGCGTGTCGCGTTCATGGTGACGCCGAGCGGATTCTGGATGATGGGCTGCAGATACAGCGCCGACAGATGCGCTTCGCGGTGCGCCTTCTGGATCGCATCGGGCCGCGCCCCAAATTCGTCCATCGGGATCGGCACCAGCGTGATGCCGAGCCGTGCGGCGATGCTCTTGACGTAGGGATAGGTGAGCGCCTCGACGCCGCAGCGGCCTCCGGTCGGCACCAGCGCTGCGAGCGCGGCTGCGAGCGATTGCTTGCCGTTGGCGGTGAACACGATCTGCTCGGCCTGCGGCGCGAAATCCTTGCGCGCAAGATAGGCCGCCGCAGCAACGCGCGCGCTCTTGGTGCCGGTGCTGGTCGATGAGCGCAGCACGGCCTCCAGCGCATCGACGCGCTCGAGCCCGGCGAGGCTCTTGGCGATCATCGCCCATTGCTGCGGCAATAACGGATAATTGACCTCGAAATCGATGCGCGCATCGCGCGGCTCGGCGATGGTCTCGACCTCGCGTCTGATGTCGCCGGAGATGAAGGTGCCGCGGCCGACCTCGCCGACCACGAGACCGCGGCGCAGCAGCTCCGTATAAACCCGGCTGGCTGTCGAAACGGCAATGCCGCGATCGTAGGCAAAATTGCGCTGCGGCGGCAGCCGATCGCCAGGCTTTAACGTGCCTTTAGAGATATCTGCGGCAATGGCATCCGCAAGCTTCACGTATTCGAACTTGGACATTATTGCACCGAGAGCAATGTTTTCCTTGCTCCGAGCAACGTACTGGAGCATTTAAGTTCCATCAAGTTCCGCGATTGAACCGAGGTGAGCGAGAGCAATCCGACGGTAAAATGAGGTGCAAGCGCTTCCAGCGTTTGCGCCAACGGCACCTGCTTCGCCGCGCGGGATATAAGGCCGGAGAAGAAACATGACCACCATCTCGCAAACTGCCGGGCGGTCTTTACGCCCATCCTCTTCGAGCGGATTTCTTGCCACGCTCGTCAACGCCGCCTACGCCCTGTTCGACCGCCTGGAGCGCCGCTCCGCGATCAAGACGCTGAACGATCTCGACGACCGCGCCCTGCGCGACATCGGCATCAACCGCAGCCAGATCGAAGACGCGGTGTATGGCCAGTTCAAGACCGAGCTGACGCGGTATCTGTGACCTTGCACTGTCGCTACGCCCGGCACGTCCGGGCGCAGTGACGGACCCACAATGCCTCCACGTCGTCATTGCGAGCGCAGCGAAGCAATCCAGAGTCTTTCCGCGGATACATATCTGGATTGCTTCGCTGCTGTTCAGCCCGGACACATAGCTTACACCTGTTCGGAGACATGGTTGACACTTTTGGGGCTACGCAGATCGATCGTTCCGATCTGATGGGCTGCAAAGAATATTCCGAACTTTCCGTCAGCACCGAGC
>Ga0209148_1000624_pt1 | contig 31386 bp, 32 predicted proteins | sample AraplaCol_mMF_r2_2_FD_184288 | JGI IMG/M metagenome (GOLD analysis project Ga0209148, IMG submission 184288) | Arabidopsis root microbial communities from North Carolina, USA - plate scrape CL_Col_mMF_r2 (SPAdes) (version 2) | ecosystem: Host-associated > Plants > Roots > Endosphere | place... | reverse complement strand
GCGGCCTCGGCCGCGACGCTTCGACGGGTCGGGAGCACCTGGGTCGGATCGGCCGGTGCGGTCGGCCACGCCGTCGGGAAAGCGGCCGCCGGGTCCGCGAAGGCCGCCGTCGGTGCCGGGTATGCCGCAGGAGGCTGCGGCAACACCGCAGTCGGATTCGGGAACACTGCAGTCGGCGCCGAGAATGCCGCTGCCGGCTCCGGGTACTCCGCAGTCTGGGGCGGGAAGGCTGCCGGGTTCGGGTAGCCGCTCGTCGGATATGACGTCGCAGGAGGGAACAGCTCGCCCGCGGCGAACGCGGCAGTGCTCGGATCGTGAATGGGGAGCGCGGTCGTCGGAGCGGCCGGCGCATCGCTCAGCAGCCAGGCGAGGGGATCGCCGGGCGTTCCGGCACCGGCGGCACCCGCGGTCGGAGCCGGTGGCGTGGGACGCGCCTCCGCAGCAGGCAGGAGGCCCTCGGGAGGCGTCTCCGGGTGCGCACCGAACAGTCGGGCGAACTCCTCCAGGTCGTTCTCGTCGCTCATCTCGTCGCTCATTGTGCCAGCGGAAAGCTGAGAGCTCGGCCGCGCTAGAGGGCGTCGACCGGCTCGACCCGCCGCCGTGCGGCGAAGGCCGCAACTGCCGTCAGGAGTGAGAGTGCCGCGAGGACGATTCCCGGATGCCACCACGCGAAGTCGGTGGCACCACCGAGCGCGGCGGTCAGCAGCGGGACGAAGCCCGAGATCACCGCCGCGATGCTGTAGGCGAACGAGAGCGCCGTGAATCGGAAGCGCCCGACGAACAGATCGCTCATCAGGCCGCCGAGCGCCGCCCAGGCCGCGGTGGGCAGGATGCCGCCGACGATCATCGTGCCGACCAGGATCGGGAAGGTCGCGAATTGCAGCAGGTAGTACATCGGGAACGCGATGACGAGCGTGCCGATGGCTCCCCACAGCACGACGCGGGCCGAACCGATCCGCGTCGCCAGCACACCGAACAGGGGGATCGTGACGAGCTGCAGCAGCCCCCCGATCGTCGTCGCGACCAGCAGATCCTGGAACGAGAAGTGCAGGTGGCTGACGCCGTAGTTCACCGTGTAGGTGTTCATCAGCGAGTACGACCCGATGCCCAGCAGGGCGGCTCCGGTCGCGATGAGCAGCGCGATCGGACGGGCGCGGAAGGCCTCGACGAGCGGAACGCGCACCCGCGCGCCCACCTCGGCGAGCTGTCGGAACACGGGGGTCTCATCGATCGACCAGCGCAGGTACAGCGAGACCAGCAGCAACGGGATCGCCACCAGGAACGGGATCCGCCACCCCCAGGCCGCGAGCTGAGCGGCCGGCATCGTCGCCGTCATGACAATGAACAGCACGGCGGACAGGATCGACCCGATCGGCGAGCCGAGCTGCGGCATCGCGGCATAGAAGGCGTGCTTCTTCTGGCTGGCGTGCTCGGTGGCGATGAGGATCGATCCACCCCACTCGCCGCCCAGCGAGAGGCCCTGAACGAGGCGCAGGAGCACGAGCAGCACCGCTCCTACCCAGCCGGCGACGGCGTAGGTCGGCTGGACCCCGATGAGACCGGTGGCGATGCCCATGATCGCGATCGTGATCAGCAGGGTCGATCGCCGCCCGATCCGGTCGCCGAGGTGACCGAAGACGATCGCTCCCACGGGTCGGATCACGAAGCCCACCCCGATCGTCGCGAACGCCGCGAGGGTGCCGCCCAGCGCGCCCAGCGGTTGGAAGAACAGCGGGCCGGCGAAGTAGGCCGAGAAGTAGGCGAAGACGTAGAAGTCGAAGGATTCCAGCGAGGTACCGACGAGCGATGCCCAGGCGACGCGACGAGCCGTCCGGACCGAGGGAGACGTTGTGGTTGGCGCTTTGCCACTGTCTGTGATGGTCACCCCTAGCCCAGCCGATCCGCGCACCGATTCATTCCCGTGCCATAGAATCGACGTCAACGACAGTGATCCGGCCATCACCGGGGAGTCGCCGGAAGAACGGGCTTCGGCCTCATTAGACCCGGACTGAATGAGTGGCATCGCGGGCAGCCGAGCGATCGGCGACACGATGCAATCGAGGTGGTACCGCGGTGAGAGTCGCCCTCGGATCTGAACATTCCCGAGGAGCCCGATGTACCCGTCCATCCCCGCCAGTCCCGACTTCCCCGAGATCGAGCGCGGCATCCTGGCGTTCTGGAAGCGCGACGACACCTTCCAGGCCTCGATCGACAACCGCGAGGGATGCCCGGAGTGGGTCTTCTACGACGGGCCGCCGTTCGCCAACGGCCTGCCGCACTACGGCCATCTGCTGACCGGCTACGCGAAGGACCTCTTCCCGCGCTACCAGACCATGCGCGGCAAGCAGGTGCAGCGCCGCTTCGGCTGGGACACCCACGGCCTGCCCGCAGAGCTCGAGGCGATGCGCCAGCTCGGCATCACGCAGAAGCACGAGATCGAAGACATGGGCATCGGCGCGTTCAACGCGAAGGCCCGCGAGTCGGTGCTGCGCTACACGAAGGAGTGGGAGGAGTACGTCACCCGGCAGGCGCGATGGGTCGACTTCGAGCACGACTACAAGACGCTCAACGTGGAGTACATGGAGAGCGTCATCTGGGCGTTCAAGCAGCTCTATGACAAGGGGCTGGCCTATGAGGGCTTCCGCGTGCTGCCCTACTGCTGGAACGACCAGACGCCGCTGAGCAACCACGAGCTGCGGATGGATGACGACGTCTACCAACTGCGCCAGGACCAGTCGGTCACCGTGACGTTCCCTCTCGTGGGCGAGAAGGCCGAGTCGCTCGGCCTGACCGGAGTCGAAGCGCTGGCCTGGACGACGACGCCCTGGACGCTTCCCACCAATGCCGCGCTCGCGGTCGGCCCCGACATCGCATATTCGGTCGTGCGCAGCTCCGACGGAGTCCACCAATACCTGCTCGCGGCCGACACCGTCGGTGCGTACGCCAAGGAGCTCGGGTATTCATCGGGGGCCGAGTCGGAGGTGACGGCGACTCTCACGGGTGCCGAACTCGCCGGGGTGCGGTACGACCCGCTCTTCGACTACTACCTCGACGAGTACGGCGACCAGGCGTTCCAGCTCCTGGTCGCCGACTACGTCGCCACCGGCGAGGGCACGGGCATCGTGCACCAGGCGCCCGCCTACGGTGAAGACGACCAGGTGGTGTGCGCCGCGGCCGGCATCCCGGTGATCTTGTCGCTGGACGACGGCGGCCGCTTCGTCGAAGCGGTGCCCGACGTCGCCGGTCAGCGCTGGTTCGAGGCGAACAAGCCGCTCACGCAGCTGCTGCGCGAGGCCGGTCGGCTGCTGCAGGTCAAGAGCTACGAGCACAGCTACCCCCATTGCTGGCGCTGCCGCAATCCGCTGATCTACAAGGCGGTCTCGAGCTGGTTCGTGCGAGTGCCCGAGTTCCGCGACCGGATGATCGAGCTCAACCAGCAGATCAACTGGGTGCCCGAGAACGTCAAAGACGGCCAGTTCGGCAAGTGGCTCGCGAACGCCCGCGACTGGTCGATCAGCCGTAACCGCTACTGGGGGTCGCCGATCCCGGTGTGGAAGAGCGACGACCCCGCCTATCCGCGTGTCGACGTCTACGGCTCGCTCGACGAGCTCGAACGCGACTTCGGGGTGCGGCTGAACGATCTGCACCGACCGGTCATCGACGAACTCACGCGACCCAACCCCGACGACCCGACGGGCGCGTCGACGATGCGCCGCATCCCGGACGTCATGGACGTCTGGTTCGATTCCGGGTCGATGCCGTTCGCCCAGGTGCATTACCCGTTCGAGAACCGCGATTGGTTCGACACCCACGCCCCCGCGGACTTTATCGTCGAGTACATCGGCCAGACCCGCGGCTGGTTCTACCTGCTCCACGTGCTGTCGACCGCGCTCTTCGACCGTCCGGCCTTCACCAATGTGCTCAGCCACGGCATCGTGCTCGGCAACGACGGGCAGAAGATGTCCAAGAGCCTGCGCAACTACCCGGATGTCAACGAGGTCTTCAACCGCGACGGTTCAGATGCGATGCGGTGGTTCCTGTTGTCGAGCTCCGTGATCCGGGGCGGCAACCTCGTCGTCACCGAGGAGGGCATCCGCTCGGGCGTGCGCGAGCTGCTGCTGCCGATGTGGAGCACGTACTACTTCTTCACCCTCTACGCGAACGCTGCGGGGGAGGGCTACCACGCCACCTTCCGCACCGAGTCGCCGAACGTGCTCGACCGCTATCTGCTGGCCAAGACGCGCGAGGTGCTCGAGACGGTCACCACCCACCTCGACGACTTCGACACCCCCTTCGCGGCGAACGCGCTGCGCGACTTCGGCGACGTGCTCACCAACTGGTACGTGCGGCGCAGCCGCGATCGGTTCTGGGCCGGCGACGATCGCGACGCCTTCGACACGCTCTACACGGTGCTGGTCACGCTGACGCAGCTCGCGGCTCCCTTGCTGCCCCTGGTCAGCGACGAGATCTACCGTGGGCTGACCGGTGAGCGAAGCGTCCACCTGACCGATTGGCCGGATGCTGCGGCGTTCCCCCGCGACCCCGAGCTGGTCACGGCGATGGACCGCGTGCGCGAGATCGCCTCGTCGGGCAACGCGCTGCGCAAGACGCGGGGACTCCGCGTGCGGTTGCCTCTCGGCGGACTGACCGTGGTGGCGGCGGACGCCACCTCCCTCGACGAGTTCCGCGACATCCTGCGCGACGAGCTCAATGTGAAGTCCGTCGACCTCGTGGAGCTGCACGAGTCCAGCCTCGGCGAGTTCGGCATCACCCGGCGGCTCTCGGTCAATGCCCGCGCGCTCGGGCCGCGCGTCGGCAAGGACGTGCAGCGGATCATCCAGGCGGCGAAGGCCGGTGACTGGAGCTCCGATGGTGACACGGTGACGGCGGGTGGCACGGTGCTCGAGCCGGGCGAGTATGAACTCGAGCTGCAAGCCTCGGACCCCGACAGTGCGATCGCCTTCCTGTCGGGCAGCGGCTTCGTCGTGCTCGACACCCATCTGACGCCCGAGCTCGAGGCCGAGGGGCTGGCCCGCGACGTCGTGCGCGCCGTGCAGCAGGCGCGCAAGGATGCCGGCCTGGACGTCAGCGACCGGATCGCCCTGACCATCGCGGGCGATCAGGAGGCGATCACCGCCGTCGAAACGCATCGCGAGCTGATCGCGGGCGAGACCCTTGCGGTGTCCGTCGAGGCCCGCGAGGCTGAGACGGGCGCAGGCGGCACAGCCGTGGGGTCGGGTTCTTCCGTGACGATCTCGCTGTCGAAGGTGGGAGGGGAGCGCGCGTGAGCGACATCGTGGGCGGCGCGGACGACGGCGAGTTCGACGAGGCCGAGGCCGCTGCCTATGAGGCCGAGTACCAGGAGGCCGCGGACGAGGCCTACCGCGAACTGCTGGAACGGATCGGCGAGGGCAGTCCGCAGCCTCGGCTCGAGCCGACCCGTCGCGCCGTCGAGTTGCTGGGCGATCCGCAGCGTGCCGCGCCGATCGTGCACATCACCGGGACCAACGGCAAGACCTCGACCAGCAGGATGATCGAGTCGCTGCTGCGCGCCACGGGTCTGAAGACCGGCCTGCTCACCAGCCCGCATCTGGTGCGGGTGAACGAACGGATCGTCATCGACGGCCGGCCGGTCACCAACGAGGCGTTCGCCCGCAACTGGGAGGACATCACGCCCTATCTGCTGATGACCGACGCCGAGTTGATCGCGAACGATGACGAGCCCCTGACCTTCTTCGAGGCGCTGACCGTGCTGGCGTTCGCGATCTTCGCCGATGCGCCCGTCGACGTCGTCGTGCTCGAGGTCGGCATGGGCGGCGAGTGGGATTCCACGAACGTCGCGGACGGCCAGGTCGCCGTCTTCACGCCGATCGCCCTCGATCATCAGGCGCGGCTCGGCAACACGGTGGCCGAGATCGCGCGCACCAAGGCCGGGATCATCAAGCCGGCGGCATCCGTCGTCACCGCGATGCAGACCATCGACGCGCTCGACGAGCTACGCGAGGCCGCCCGGCTCGACGAGGCGACCATGTCGATCGAGGCGGTCGACTTCGCCCTCGAGTCCACGACCGTGGCGGTCGGCGGCCAGGTCATCACCGTGCGCGGTCGCGCGGCCCGCTACGAGGACGTCTACCTGCCGCTGTACGGCGACCACCAGGCACAGAACGCGGCCGTCGCGCTCGCCGCGGTCGAGACCTTCCTCGGTGACGGGACCGTCCCGCTGGCGGACGATGTGGTGAGCGAGGGGCTCGGCACGGTCACCTCGCCGGGACGGCTTCAGCTGATCGGCATCGAGCCGACCGTGCTGGTGGATGCCGCGCACAACCCGCACGGCGCGCGAGCGCTCGCCGCCGCGCTCGGCGAGTACTTCGACTTCGACGAGTGGACCGTCGTGCTGTCGGTGCTGCGCGACAAGGATGCCGCGGGCATCATCCGCGAGCTCGCCCCCGCCGTCGATCATTTCATCGTGACCAGCTCGCACTCCGAGCGCGCGATCCCGGCCGACGAGCTCGGCGAGCTGGTAGGCGAGCTCGCCGGACAGGGCGCGGTGACGACGATCGGTCAGCCCACCGACGCCCTCGATCGGGCGCGCGACTGGGCGCGCGAGTCGCCGCGTCGGGCGGTGCTGATCACCGGATCCATCACCCTGGTCGGCGAGGCGATGGAGCGGGCGGCCACCGAGGGGTGGAAGGCATGAGCGGCGACGACGTGAGCGAGCCGAGCGACGGCAAGGCTGCATCGAGGAAGCCGCGCACCCGTCGTCGCCGGAGCACCACCGAGAGCCTGCTGTCGATCGTTCTGCTGCTCGAAGCGGTTCTGTTGTTCTTCGTGACGCTCGTGCTGTTCGGGCTCAAGACGCTGTCGCCCGCCATCGCATTCGGCGGGGGAGCGGCGGCGGTCGTCGTCATCCTGATCACCATCTCGCTGATGCGCTGGCCGGTCGGGTTCGTGCTTGGCTGGCTCATCCAGGCCGGTCTGATCGCCCTCGGCCTGCTCAACCCCGTGATGTACGTCGTCGGCGCCGGGTTCGCCGCATTCTGGATCTGGTGCTTCGTGCGCGGCCGCCAGATCGACCGCACGCGACGCGAGCACCTGGCTGCACATCCCGAGACCGCCGATTCTGCCCCCGCACCCGCCACCGCCACCGAAGGAGAGACCCCGTGACCACCCCCATCGAGCAGACCGAAGAGACCCTCGTGATCGTCAAGCCGGACGGCGTCGCGCGCAATCTGACCGGCGAGATCCTGCGCCGCATCGAGGCGAAGGGGTATCAGCTGGTGGACATCCGGATGCTGCAGGCCGACCGCGAGCTCCTCGCTCAGCACTACGCCGAGCACGAGGGCAAGCCGTTCTACGAGCCCCTGGTGGAGTTCATGCAGAGCGGCCCGGTGGTGGCGATCCGCGTGGCGGGCAATCGCGTCATCGAGGGCTTCCGCTCGCTGGCGGGCACCACCGATCCGACGACGGCGGCGCCCGGAACCATCCGCGGCGACCTCGGCCGCGACTGGGGCCTGGCCGTGCAGCAGAACCTGGTGCACGGCAGCGACTCGCCCGAGAGCGCCGCCCGCGAGCTCGCTCTCTGGTTCGCCCGCGGCTGAGAAGCTAGCCGGCGAGCACTTGCTGCACGAAGCTCGTGAAGTCGTCGCTGCTGCCGAAGCCGTTCGTCGGGTTGAACTGCTTGCCGTTCACCAGCACCGTCGGCGTACCCGACACTGCCGTGACGTCCGAGTTCGGCAGGGGCCCGGTGAGAGCCCGCTGGGTCGCGGCTGCCGTCCACGACTTGAAACTCTCGCCGCTGATGCACTTGTCGACGTCGGCGTTTCTCAGCCCTGCGGAGTGCACGAGCTGGATGATCTGACTGTTGGTCAGACCGGTTGTCTGCTCGGCCGGCTGCTTCGCGTACATCTCGCCCATGACCGCCAGGAAGCTGTCCGGCGCGAAGTTAGCCACGCATGCCCCTGCGTCGTTTGCCCGGCTCGAGTAGCGCGCGCCGAGCGAGCTGCGGTCCAGGATTGCGATCGGGTGCACCTCGAGCGTGGCCTTGCCATCTGCGACGAGCTGCTGGATGTTGGTCGCGTTCGCCTGCTCGAAGACCTGGCAGACGGGGCACGCGAAGTCGACGTACGTCACGATGTGGGCGAGCCCGTCGTTCTTCTGGCTGGTCGGGGTGGGCGTGCCCTTCGCCTTGATCGCGGGCGTGGCGGTCGGCGTGACCTTGCCGTTCACCCCGGTGAACAGGATGCCGTCGCTGATCATGTTCTTCGGCCCGGCCGCCGTCTGCGGAGCGGGAGCACTCGTCGAGACGACCAGGACGACGACGGCGACGATCGCGAGGACCACGACGGTCACACCGCTCGGAATCAGCCACCGGCGCAAGCGCTCCTGGCGCTTCTGCTTCTCGCGCGTCAGTCGCGCCTGCTCCCGCGCGGCATCGCGCTTGTCGTTCTTGGTCTGACGTTGTTCGGGCACGGGCTGAACCTATTGGATTCTGTTCGGGGAATGCTGGATATCGACGGGGTGGGTCACAGTTTGACGGCAGACAACACGTTGAGCTGCACCTGCGCGATCAGGGCGACGATCACGTAGCAGATCACGGTGATCGGGATGATCCACGGCCGGAGCACTTTGCCGACTCGGGTCGCGCCCTCGCCGTAGACGCCCTCGGCGAGATTGCGGATCGTCACCGCGAAGAACAGGGGAATGGTCGCCGACCAGACCAGCATGCACCAGGGGCACAGCGTGCCGAGGTGGAAGATGCTCTGGCGAATTAGGTAGATCACGAAGGCCAGAGCGCCCGCGATGCCGACGTTGAACAGCATCCAGTACCAGCGGGCGAACCGGGCGCCGGCCAGCAGGCTGACGCCGACGGCGATCACCGCCGCGAACCCGCCCAGCCCGATGATCGGGTTCGGAAAGCCGAACGCGGAACCTTCCGGCGAGTTGAGATTGGCCGTGCACTGCACGATGAACCCGAAGTCGCAGCTGAGTTTCGCGTTCGGGTGCTCGTAGGCGATGAACTTGTCGAGCGTCAACTGGAACGCCGCCAACCACCCGGCGGCGCCGGCCACGACGAGGAAGATCGCGAAGATCCACGGGCGGCGGGGCGCAATCACGGCGTCGGTCACGCGCTGATTATGGCAACGCCAGGGTGGGGATACGCCCACAATCGCCCCGGCATGCGATAATTGACGAGAAGTCGTTACGAGCCGCGCTCGCAACGGCACCACAGACAGCTTGACCGGGCACGCTCCCTTGGAGCGAATCGGGCCACGAGCGCATAGAGCACACAACTCGTGCAGCACGTGACGGACAGCCAGTTCCGAAGCGCAGGATCGCGAACCGCGATATCCGCGCCGCGCAGTGACAGGGCGCAAACCACAGGATTTGCGGGGCCTCGAGGGGTGTCGCACACGAGAGTACCCGGGCGTGGCGCGGCCACGATCCGGACGAGGAGTGCACCAGCGATGGTGAAGAACACACGATCCGAGAACCCGAACACCGACGACACAGGCTCAGCGGGTGCCGAAGGCGGCGCCGAGAAGCCGAAGCGCGGCCTGCGCAGGCGCGTCACCGCCGCCAAGAGCGCTGCGACGCACGTGAACGCCGCCGTCGAGTTCGTGCTCGACACGGTGGCGGATGACGCGGCTCCCGCCCCGGCGAGGCGCGGCGGCAGGAAGAAGAACGTCGAAGCGGAGGCCCAGGCCGTCGCATCCGCCGCTCCCGTGGACGCCGCCCCGGCGCCCGCGGCGAAGGCCCCGGCGCCCGCGGCGAAGGCCCCGGCGAGCCGCGGCTCCATCGCGCCGCTGCTGTTCCAGGCGCCCGATCTGCCGACGCCCTCGCCCGAGGTGATGAATCGCGCAGCGCAGAATCCGCGAGGCGGGGCAGCGCCGATCGCCGATGAGGCGGGCGGCACGACCCGTCGCCGCACTCGGCGCCGTTCGGGCGACGCGCCGCGCGAGGGCGAGGATGCCCCCAACGCGACGGTGCGGGTGCGCCAGCCCCGGCAGCAGCAGGAGCCCAAGCTCATCACCGAGCCGCAACGGGTCAAGGGCTCGACCCGGCTCGAGGCCAAGAAGCAGCGCCGCCGCGATGGGCGCGACGCCGGACGACGCCGTCCCGTGGTCACCGAGGCCGAGTTCCTCGCCCGTCGCGAGAGCGTCGACCGCGTCATGGTGGTGCGCAGCAAGTTCGGCCGCATCCAGATCGGCGTGCTCGAAGATGGCGTGCTCGTCGAGCACTACGTCGCCCGCGCCGCGGATGCCAGCCTGATCGGCAACGTGTACCTCGGCCGCGTGCAGAACGTGCTGCCGAGCATGGAGGCCGCATTCGTCGACATCGGCCGCGGCCGCAATGCTGTGCTGTACGCCGGCGAGGTCGACTGGGAGGCCGCGTCCGCCGCCGCCGACAGCGACGGCCGGGACGGCAAGAACCAAGCACGCAAGATCGAACTGGCGCTGCATCCCGGCGACCGCGTGCTCGTCCAGGTCACCAAGGATCCCGTCGGCCACAAGGGCGCCCGGCTCACCAGCCAGGTGAGCCTGCCCGGCCGCTACCTGGTCTACGTGCCCAACGGCTCGATGAACGGGATCAGCCGCAAGCTGCCCGACACCGAGCGCGCGCGCCTGAAGAAGATCCTCAAAGAGGTGCTTCCGGATGACGCCGGCGTCATCGTACGCACCGCCGCCGAGGGCGCGACCGAGGAGCAGTTGACGCTCGACGTGCAGCGCCTCACCAGCCAGTGGGCCGAGATCGAGCACGCGGTCGAGACCCAGCAGGCTCCCGCCCTGCTGCACAGCGAACCCGACCTGCTGATCAAGATCGTGCGCGACGTCTTCAACGAGGACTTCCAGAAGCTGGTCATCGAGGGCGACGACGCGCTCGACACGATCTCGTCGTACGTCGGAGCCGTCGCACCCGATCTCGTCGATCGGATCGAGAAGTACGAATCGAGCGTCGACTCCTTCGATCAGTACCGCATCGCCGAGCAGATCGAGAAGGCGTTGGAGCGCAAGGTCTGGCTGCCCTCCGGCGGCTCGCTGATCATCGACCGCACCGAGGCGATGACGGTCATCGACGTCAACACCGGCAAGTTCGTCGGATCGGGCGGCAACCTCGAAGAGACCGTGACCAAGAACAACCTCGAGGCGGCCGAAGAGATCGTCCGTCAGCTGCGGCTGCGCGACATCGGCGGCATCATCGTCGTCGACTTCATCGACATGGTGCTCGAGAGCAACCGCGACCTCGTGCTCCGCCGCGTCGTCGAGTGCCTGAGCCGTGACCGCACCAAGCACCAGGTGGCCGAGGTCACCAGCCTCGGGCTGGTCCAGATGACCCGCAAGAAGCTCGGGCTCGGGCTCGTCGAGTCGTTCAGCGAGAACTGCGAGGTGTGCGCGGGGCGAGGCATCATCATCCACCACGACCCGGTGTTCAAGCACCGTTCTCCCGAGCCGATCGGTTCGTCGGCGGGCTCGCAGGGCGGGTCGGGCTCGTCGCGCGGTCGTCGCGGGCGCGGCGGATCCGGCGGTCAGGGCTCGCAGGGCTCCGTGAAGAACGGGGTGGGCTCGACCGGCACCCACGCGATCACCGAAGACGTGCGCAATGCGCTCGCGCAGATCGCCAAGAGCACGGTCCCGCACCTCGAGCACGACCACGCCGGGCACGATCATGCAGCCACGGACGAGGTCGCACCCGAGGCCGTCACCGGCGTCGTCGGCGCTCAGGAGCGCGCGGCTGAGCCGACGGTCGAAGCCGTGGAGATCCTCGACATCCCGGTGCCCGTGGTGAAGAGCTCGCGCTCGTCGCGCCGGATCAGTACGCAGGATGCCGAGCAACTGCTGGGTTCGGTGCTCGGAGCCCTTCCCGAGCCGAAGGAACCGGGCCAGGGCCGCGTGCGCGCCTCGCGTCGGGCATCCAGCGCCGGAGCGGTGGTCACCCCTTCGGAGTCGACCGACTAGCTCGCTGGGCGAGTTCCTTCTTCTCGGCCTGCGTCACGCGCAGTCCCGATCGCTGCAAGCGGCTCAGGAGTTCGCGCCCGGTGACGGGATGCGCACCGAGCGCGATGATCGCGTCGCGACGTTCGAGCGGAACGTCGTAGTGGTCGTGATCGAAGCCGCGTTCGGGGATGCCCGCGCGTCGCGCGAAGGAATGCAGCTCGTCCAGCGAAGAATCGCTGACGAGATGCGCCCAGACGGTACCGTGAGCAGGCCAGATGGCCTCGTCGATCAGCACGGTCATGTGGCGATCCTAAGCATGGAGGGGTGCGGATGACCGAGACCGTCGCGAAAGCACTGAAGCGACCCGGCGCGGCACCGGCCGCCCTCACCGGACTCGGAGTGCTTGCCGGCCTTCTCGCGATCAACTTCGTGCAGGGGCTGTTCTCCGCTCTCGGCCTGGCCGCGACGGCCACGATCGATCAGAGCTACCTCGGGTCGATCTGGTTCGGCCAGCTGCTGGGCTCGCTCACCGGTCCGCTTCCGTTCGCCATCGGCTACTTCCTGTGCCTGTGGCAGGTGGCGCCGATCGCTCCTCAGCTGCGTCTCGCCCACGTCGTGACCCGTTCGCTCCTCGCGTCTCTGCTCGGAGCCCCCGTGATCTGGATCGTCGCCTGGGTGACGCAACTCGTCACCGACGTGTCGAGCTTCGCGCCCGAGTTCCAGGGAGGCATCGTGATCGGCAAGCTCGGACCCGACGCTCTCGTGGCCCTCTTCCATGCGCTTGCTATCACCGCCGGGTACCTGCCGGTCGCCGTTCTCGCGGGGATTCTGCTCTGGGGGTGGCTGCAGCGGCATCCGCTGGACAAGCCGGTGCACGGCACGCTCGACGAGGTTTGACCCTTCCAGTCTTTTCCGGGTATTGTTGACCTTTGGTGCGCGCTGGGCTCTGCCCGCGATCTTGCGCCGAGACTTCCACTTCAGGTTAGGAACATTCGTGGTTTACGCAGTCGTGCGCGCCGGTGGGCGGCAGGAGAAGGTCGAGGTCGGCACTGTTGTCGTCCTGGACCGCATCAAGGCAGACAAAGACGGCAACATCCAGCTGTCCCCGGTTCTGCTGGTCGACGGCGACACCATCACGCACGACCCCAAGGCGCTCGCCAAGGTCACCGTGACGGCCGAGGTCATCAAAGACCTGCGCGGCCCGAAGATCGTCATCCAGAAGTTCAAGAACAAGACCGGTTACAAGAAGCGCCAGGGTTTCCGCGCCGACCTGACCCGCGTCAAGATCACCGCAATCAAGTAGGGGCTGACAGACATGGCACACAAGAAGGGCGCGTCCTCGACCCGTAACGGTCGCGACTCGAACGCGCAGTACCTCGGCGTCAAGCGCTTCGGCGGCCAGGTCGTCAAGGCCGGCGAGATCATCGTGCGCCAGCGCGGCACCCACTTCCACCCCGGGGCCAACGTCGGGCGCGGCGGCGACGACACCCTGTTCGCCCTCGCGGCGGGTGCGGTCGAGTTCGGCGCCAAGGGCGGCCGCAAGGTCGTCAACATCGTTCCGGCGGCGTAGCCCCGGCGCGAACATCCAGCGTTGAGAGGGCGAGCTTCGGCTCGCCCTCTTGCTTTTGTCAGGCTGCTTTGTCAGGAGGAGGAAGGCCATGGCGACATTCGTCGACCAGGTGACGCTCCACCTGCGCGCCGGCAACGGCGGCAACGGCTGCGTCTCGGTGAGGCGCGAGAAGTTCAAGCCGCTTGCCGGCCCCGACGGCGGCAACGGCGGTCATGGCGGCGACATCATCCTGGTGGCCGATCCGCAGGTCACGACCCTGCTCGGCTACCACCGCGCGCCGCACCGCAGCAGCGGCAACGGTGGTCCGGGAATGGGTGACAACCGCAGCGGCTATGCCGGTGAGACCCTGGTGCTGCCGGTGCCGGTGGGCACCGTGGTCTCGTCGGCCGACGGCGAGGTGCTCATCGACCTCGATCAGCCGGGTCTCGAGTACGTCGTGGCCCCCGGCGGCCAGGGCGGCCTCGGCAATGCGGCCCTCGCGAACACGAAGCGCAAGGCCCCCGGCTTCGCCCTGCTGGGCACCGACGGCTGGGCGGGCGACATCCGACTCGAGCTGAAGACCGTCGCGGATGTCGCGCTCGTCGGCTATCCCAGCGCGGGCAAGTCGAGCCTGGTGGCGGCCATGAGCTCGGCGAAGCCGAAGATCGCCGATTACCCGTTCACGACCCTGCACCCCAACCTCGGAGTGGTCGAATCGGGCGAGACCCGGTACACCATCGCCGACGTCCCCGGCCTGATCGAGGGCGCCAGCGAGGGCAAGGGCCTCGGGCTCGAGTTCCTGCGGCACGTCGAGCGTTGCAGCGCGCTGCTGCACGTGCTCGACTGCGGCACGCTCGACCCCGGGCGCGATCCGATCAGCGACCTCGACGTGATCCTCGGCGAGCTCGCCGCCTATCCGGTGCCCGAGGGGCAGACCCCGCTGCTCGAGCGACCGCAGCTCATCGCGCTCAACAAGATCGACATGCCCGACGCGCGCGAGTTGGCCGACTTCGTGCGGCCGACCCTCGAGGAGCGCGGCTATCGGGTGTTCGAGATCTCCGCGGTGAGCCGTGAGGGGCTGCGCGAGCTGTCGTTCGCCTTGGCCGAGCTCGTGGAGGCCGACCGCGCCGCCAAGGCGGCGATCCCGGTGCAGCAGCAGATCGTCATCCGTCCGCGTGCTGTCAACGAGCCCGACTTCGTGATCAAGGTCGAAGGCGGCACTGACCCGATCTACCGCGTCATCGGGGCCAAGCCCGAGCGTTGGCTGCAGCAGACCGACTTCACCAACGACGAGGCGGTCGGATTCTTCGCGGATCGCCTGGCCAAGCTGGGTGTCGAAGACGAACTGTTCAAGGCGGGCGCCGTGCCGGGCTCGACCGTGATGATCGGCGCAGGCGCCGGGGTCGTGTTCGACTGGGAGCCCACCCTCACCTCGGCCGCCGAGCTGATCACCAGCCCGCGCGGCACCGACGCCCGCTTCGACGACAACCGGCGCGCGACGCGCGGCCAGCGCCGCGAGGAGTACTTCGAGCGGATGGATGCCAAGGCGGCCGCCCGCGCCGAGTTGGCCGCCGAGCGCGAGGCCGGCCTGTGGCGCGAAGACGCCGGCACCTGGGACGCCGACGACGTCGAGCACGGAGACCGCGAGTGACCGAGTTCCGCGCCGAGGTCACGGGCGCCAAGCGCGTCGTGGTGAAGGTCGGCTCCTCGTCGATCAGCGGCGCCAACGTCGACCAGATCGGTCCGCTCGTCGACGCGCTCGCCGCGACGCACGCGCGGGGCGCGGAGGTCATCCTGGTGTCGTCCGGCGCCATCGCGACCGGCATGCCGTACCTCAAGCTCGACTCGCGACCCACCGACCTCGCCACCCAGCAGGCGGCGGCCGCGGTCGGTCAGAACGTGCTCATCTACCGTTACCAGGACAGCCTCGACCGCTTCAACATCGTCGCGGGGCAGGTGCTCCTGACTGCTGGGGACCTCGAGAACCCGACCCACCGCAGCAACGCGCAACGGGCCATGGAGCGCCTGCTCGGGCTGCGCATCCTGCCGATCGTCAACGAGAACGACACGGTCGCCACCCACGAGATCCGTTTCGGCGACAACGACCGCCTCGCCGCCCTGGTGAGCGAGCTGGTCACTGCCGATCTGCTGGTGCTGCTCAGCGACGTGGACTCGCTCTACACCCGTCCGCCGCACGAGCCGGGAGCGCGGCCGATCGCCGTCGTCCCCTTCGACGACGACCTTGCAGGGGTCGAACTCGGAGACGTCGGCTCGGCAGGTGTCGGAACCGGGGGAGCGGGCACCAAGATCGCGGCGGCCAAGCTCGCGGCCGCGGCCGGTACGCCCGTGCTGCTCGCGTCGACGGGCAACGTGGCCGCAGCTCTCGCCGGAGAGGTCACCGGCACCTGGTTCGAAGCGGCTCCGCGGGCCTAGGCCTCAGGCCAGATGCGCCTCGCGCCGCGCTGAGGGCACCAACGGCGTGGCGATGGCCGGCGCGAGGGCGACGAGCGCGAACGCCGCCGGATAGCCGACCACCCCGATGAGCGTGCCGACGACCGGAGCCACGATCGCGGCGCTGAGGAACTGGCCGGTGTTCTGGGCTCCGAGGGCCCGTCCGGACCAATGCGGGCCGGCGAACTCGGCGACCGCTGTGAAGGCCAGGCCGTTGTCGGCGACGCTGATGCAACTCGCCAGCACGTAGCAGACCGCTGCGGCCGCGCCCCAGTCGAGGGCGCCCGCCGCGGCGGTCAGCAGCATGAAGACGATGCCGGCGACCGCCACCCAGCGCAGCGGCCGCAGGCGGCTGCCGACGCGATCGCTGAGGACGCCGACCGCGATCCGGCCGCCGGCTCCGAGGAATTGCGCGGCGGCCACCACGATCCCGGCAGCGAGCGTCGACCATCGCAGGTCGATCACGAACCAGACCAGTCCGAACGTCGACAGGGCGAACTGGGGCACCACGAGCAGGATCGAGACGAGATGGATGCGCAGCAGCGTGCTGTCGCGGCGATACGGGTTGTCGCTCTCGCCGTCGACTCGCACCCGCTCCGGACGAGCCGGGTCGACGATGACGACCAGGCAGGCGATCGCGCTGATCCCGACCAGGACGGCGCCGAATATCAGGGCGGAAGCGATGACGCCGGTGGCGACGAGCGGCGGGACCACGAGTGCCGCAACGGCGACCCCCAGGGGTTGACAGCTCTGCCGGATGCCCATGGCGAGTCCGCGGCGCTCCTTGGGGAACCAGCCCACCACGACCCGACCGCTCGCGGCGTTGGTCGAGGCCGCTCCGATTCCGGCGACCACCAGGATCATCCCGAGCGCCAGGTATCCGCTCACCAACGAGGCGGCCACGACGGCGATCGTCGAGATCGCGAGGCCGATGACCAGGATGCGGCGCTCTCCCCAGCGGTCACTCGCCGCGCCCCACGCCACCAGTGCCAGCACCATGCCGACGTTCGGTGCTGCCGCGAGCAGGCCGGCTTGGGCGAGCGAGAGCCCGCGCTGGGAGTGCAGGAGCGGGATCAGGAACGCGGGTGTCGACGTGACGACCGTGGTCGATGCCTGGGCGAAGACGGCGACCGCCAGCATGAGCCAGGGGCGTGGCGCCCGCACCCCGCGCCGAGTGGAAGCGGGTGCCGACGTCACGGCTCAAGCCTAGGCGCGCGCCCGGGCCGTAGAATCTGGCCATGCCTGAGACCGTTGCCGCCGGCACCACCGCGACACTGCCCTCCATCGACGACAAGCTGGATGCGGCCCGTCGCGCCTCGATCGTGCTCGCAACCACGGCATCCGGACCCAAAGACGCGGGCCTCGAGGCCATCGCCCTCGCCGTCGAGGGCGGAGCGGCGCGCATCCTGCCCGCCAACGAGCTCGACATCGCGAACGGCCGCGAGAACGGCCTGAGCGCCGGCCTGCAGGACCGCCTGCGGCTCGACCCCGCGCGACTTCAGGGTCTCGCGGATGCGGTGCGCCAGATCGCCGCCCTGCCCGACCCGGTCGGAGAGGTGGTGCGCGGTTCGACCCTGCCCAACGGCCTGCTCCTCAGCCAGGTGCGCGTTCCGTTCGGGGTGATCGGCGCGATCTACGAGGCGCGCCCCAACGTCACGATCGACATCGCCGCGCTGGCGCTCAAGAGCGGCAACGCCGTCGTGCTGCGCGGCGGTCGCGCCGCGGCCAACACGAACCGGGTGCTGGTCGAGCTGCTGCAGGAGGCCCTCGCGAGCGTCGGCCTGCCCGCAGAGTCGGTGCAGACGGTCGACGAGTTCGGCCGCGAGGGGGGCACGGCGCTCATGCAGGCGCGCGGCAAGGTCGATGTGCTCATCCCGCGCGGCAGCGCCGAGTTGATCGACAGCGTCGTGCGCGACTCCAAGGTCCCCGTCATCGAGACGGGAGCAGGGGTCGTGCACCTGTTCCTCGACGAGAGCGCCGACGAGCGGATGGCGGTCGAGATCGCCGTGAACGCGAAGGTCCAGCGCCCGAGCGTGTGCAACGCCCTCGAGACACTTCTGGTGGATTCTCGCGCGGCCGAGCGCCTGCTTCCGCCGGTGCTCAGCGCGCTGCGCGAGCAGGGCGTCACTCTGCACGCCGACGAGCGGGCGCGCGCGATCTTCCCCGACTCGCTGCCCGTCGCCGACGAGGACTGGGCGACCGAGCACATGAGCCTCGACCTGTCGGTCGGGATCGTCGACGACCTGGATGCCGCGCTCGAGCACATCCGCCGCTATTCCACGCACCACACCGAGACGATCGTGACGAACGACCTGGCCAGGGCGGAGCGCTTCCTGGCCGAGGTGGATTCCGCGGTCGTGATGGTCAACGCCTCCACCCGCTTCACCGACGGCGGCGAGTTCGGGTTCGGCGCCGAGGTGGGCATCTCGACGCAGAAGCTGCACGCGCGCGGCCCGATGGGCCTGCCGGAGCTCACCAGCACGAAATGGCTGGTGCGCGGGTCGGGGCAGATCCGCGGCTGAGCGGCGGACTAGGCTCGAATCCATGTCGCACCTGTATTCGCTTCTCACCGAAGCGGCACCCGCACAGCTCGTCATGCCCAACTGGGCGTTCCCGGCCATCGCGGGAGCCTTCTTCCTCGTCACGGCCCTGGTCACCTGGAGCTATCGCGACGTGGCCAACCGCCACAGCGACAAGACCGGTGGGGCATCCGGTCACTCCGACGCCGGGCACGGTCACCACTAGGCCCCGGTGCGCGTGAGCGAAGAGGCCGGTCGCCGGCGCCGTGTCGGCGTCATGGGTGGCACCTTCGATCCGATTCACAACGGCCACCTCGTGGCCGCCAGCGAGGTGCAGCAGAGCTTCGAGCTCGACGAGGTCATCTTCGTGCCGACAGGGCAGCCGTGGATGAAGCAGGATGTCAGCCCGGCCGAGCACCGCTACCTGATGACGGTGATTGCCACCGCGTCGAATCCGCGGTTCACGACGAGCCGGGTCGACATCGACCGGGGCGGCATCACCTACACGATCGACACGCTGCGCGAGCTGCGAGAACTGCATCCGGATGCCGATCTGTTCTTCATCACGGGAGCCGACGCGGTCGCCCAGATCGTCGAGTGGAAGGACGTGGAAGAGCTCTGGGAGTTGGCGCATTTCGTGGCCGTGTCACGTCCGGGACACGCGCTGAGTATTCGCGGATTACCGGAGCAGGGCGTAAGCTCCCTTGAGGTACCCGCCCTTGCGATCTCGTCAACGGATTGCAGACGGCGAGTCGACCGGGGTTTCCCGGTGTGGTACTTGGTCCCCGACGGTGTTGTTCAGTACATCTCCAAGCATCACCTCTACCGGAGTAGGACATGACAACATTTCAAGAACCGCCGTTGCAATCGCGACGAGCGGCACGGCAGACCGAGCGAGCCGACGCCCCACCCGGGGCCTTCACGGACCCGAATGCCGTGACTCAGCCCCCCGCATCGACCGCTCCCTCCGCTCCCGCGTCGCCTCTGAATGCGGGGCCGCTCAACGCTGAGCCTCTCAGTTACGCGACGACCACGCGTCCGCCGCTTCCGCAGTACGACGGGCAGAATCTCCGCCCCCGGCGCACCGCTGAAACGACCGGGCACGACGATCTGCCGCCCACCCAGGCGCTTCCCGCGCAGGACGCGCCGTCCTACCGGCCGAAGGACTACAGCCCGGAGGGCCGCCGCTCGGCGGCCCCGACCTGGGCGCCGTCCTACGACGGAACCGTCGACTTCCAGACCCAGAACCGCGAGCAGGTTCTCGCGTCCGCTACCGGCACCGCGCCCGTAGCGCCGGCCGCCGAGGGTGAGCACACGATGACCCGCCGCGAGTTGCGCGCACTGCGTGAGGCGGAGGGCATCACCGCGGTTCCGACGGATCAGACGCCCATCGTGGCGCCCTCTCCCGCCGCCGCACCTGCCCCGACACCGGTACCCGAGGCCATCGCTCCGGCCGCGCCCGCGTTCGTCGCGCCTGCGCCTGTCGTCGCGCCTGCGCCAGTCGCGTCACCGGAACCGACCATCGCGTCCGCGCCAGTCGACCTCGTCATGCCACCGCCGCTCGTGGCGCCCACCCCTCAGCCCTCGACGCGACTCGACTCGGCCCTGGCCGAGTTCGACGCCCTCGCCGCAGGGCGGGAGCCGCTCACCCCGGCTCCGGGCGCGCCGGCCCCTCTGCCCGGGCGTCGCGCGGCCCAGCAGCCCGAGGAGCAGGCGGCACCGGAGGAGCAGGCGGCACCAGAGGAGCAGGACGCCCTCTCCACCTTCGAGTCGCTCTTCGCCGTGCCCGCGGAGCCGGCCACTCCGCCCTCGGCTCCGGAGTCTCCCGCTCCTTCTGCCGCGGCCCAGCTGCTCGCACCGCCAGTCGTCACCCCGGCACCGGAGCCGGCTCTCGATCCACTGTTGTCCGCGCCGGCGCCGCAGGGCGCTCCGGCGCTCGTGCAGCCGCCGGCGGGTGCGCCTGTCGCTGTGCCGTCGGCCGCTGTGCCGCCCGCCGCAGTGCCGCCGGCCGCGGTGCCCGAGGTTGCCGCGTCGAGCGGTCCCGCATCCGGTCCGACCTCGGTCGGTCACTGGTCGACGCAGTCGGATCTCGACGAGGCCGAGCAGGTCACCGAGACGACGATCTCGCGCAGCGTCGGTGCCGGAAGCGGTGCGATCACCACCAGCGCCCTCGTGCTGCCCTCGGTGCCCGAGCACACGATCACCGGTCCGATGAGCGGCAATGGCGAGATCCTGCTGACCGGATCGATCTCGCTGCCGCACAGCTACTCGTCGACGGGGGCTCATCCCTCGCGGCTCGACGAGTCCGATCTGGACCACCTGCTCGACCCGGGCGACCACCAGGTGGCCAACACCGACTCGATGCCGGTGCGGGCGATCAAGGCCGTGAGCACGCACACGGCGTCCGGGCCCATCATCGCGCCGACCAAGCAGCCGGGCACCCGTGGATTCACCATCCTCATCGTCGCCGCCTCGGCCATGGCCGTCGTGGTCGTCGGTCTGCTGGTCGCCGGCCTCGTCTCGGGTACGCTCTGAGCGCGTGACGACCCCCTTCGAAGGACACTGTGACGGCATCTGATCACGCGCGCGAACTCGTGCGCATCGCGGCCCATGCCGCCGACTCCAAGCAAGGCGAAGATCTGGTGGCGCTCGACGTCTCGGGCCCGCTGCCGTTGACCGACGTCTTCCTGCTGGCCAGCGGACGCAACGAGCGCAATGTGCTGGCGATCGCGTCGGAGGTCGAAGACAAGCTCAACGAGGCCGGCGTGAAGACGCTGCGCCGCGAAGGCCGAGCCGAGGGGCGATGGGTGCTGCTCGACTTCGGCGACCTCGTCGTGCACGTCTTCCACGAAGAAGACCGGATGTACTACTCGCTCGAGCGGCTCTGGAAAGACTGCCCGACGATCCCGCTGGACCTGCCCGCACCGGTGCAGAGCGAGGGCTGACGGCGGATGTAGTAACCTAGTCCAGTTGCCCCGGTATCGGGGCTGCGGGTCTGTGGCGCAGTTGGTAGCGCACCTGCATGGCATGCAGGGGGTCAGGGGTTCGAATCCCCTCAGATCCACCCACTTCACGGCTTGAGCGACTTTCGGCTCGCTAACGTGAGACGCGTCGCGTCTCGGGGTTCGAATCCCCTCAGCCGGCTTCCGCCAGACCGACCCGGTCCGGCACCGCATGGGTCAGGCCGCGCAGCCAGGGCTCCGGGGCGGGCCAGGGACGTCCCGTCGGCAGCCGGCGCAGGAGGCGCACCAGCGACGCGTCGGAGTCCGACCACGGGATGACGCGGGTCGGCGACGCCTGGGGCATCACTCCCAGCCACCAGTGCTTCCAGGTCGGCGGCAGCGTCTCGGGTGCGAGCACGACGTAGTAGTCCGGCATCGACACCGCATCGCGGCCGAGCGCGACGAGCACGCGCTCGATCTCGAGCTCGAGGCTCCCGAGGGTCGTCAGGTCGTCGAAGAACTCGACCCAGGCGGCCGCGACGTGCTCCAGCGGATCGCGGTCGTGCACGAGATACGGCGTCTGCGTGCTCGAGGCCCAGCGGGCCGCATCCGTGTCATCCGCCGACCGCAATCGCGCCGTTCGGACGTTGGGCAGGCCATCGAGGCCGTGCAAGGCCGCATCCGTTTCGTCACCGACGATCACCAGGGTCGTGCTGCTCGGGTTGCCCATTTTCGGATTTTACGCCGCAGTCCGAGATTTTCCGCGAATGCGCCGCCGTCAGCTTGCTCGCATCGCGGCGAGCGCCGTGAGGATCGGCTGCTGGCCCGCGACGAGCAGCCGACGCGCCTCGTCGAGGCCGACCCAGCGCGCATCGTCGAGCTCGGGGAAGCGCGCGATCCGCCCGGAACGCGGCGGCCACTCGAGCTCGAACTCGTTGCTGATCACCTGCGCGGGATCGAAATCGGGCACCTCCGCCGCGAAGACGCTCAGGGTCTTGCCACTCGAGTAGCGGAACGTGCCCAGCTCGAGATACTCGACCTCGGGGGCCGGCGATCCGATCTCCTCGGCGAACTCGCGCCGCGCGACCTCGAGGTCGCTCTCGCCCGGACCCGCCTCGCCCTTCGGGATCGACCAGGCGTGCTCTTGCTTGCGCGCCCAGAACGGTCCGCCCATGTGACCGATGAAGACCTCGAGGCCCGATTCCGTCACTCGATAGAGCAGGATCCCCGAACTGTGCGCCGCCATCTCACTCCTTGCGCAGGGTCGGCCCCGGGCGCGGGGGAGCGCCCCGCAGCCCGGTGATGACGAAGACCACGAGCGCGATCAGATACTCGATCGCCGAGGCGATCGCCGCACTGACGATCAGGGGCGAGTAGAGCGCGCCGAGGTAGCTGCCCGCGATCAGCACCGGGGCATCCCGGCCCCAGGCGAGGGCGAGCACCGCGGGCACCAATCCGACCAGGAGGAGCAACGGATGCCCCAGCAGCCCCAGCACGACCGCTGCGATGACCGCGAGACCGCCGAGCACCACCTGCGTGACCAGCACAGCGCCCAGCGCCGGCCGGAATCGCAGATACCGCTGCATCGAGACCACCGCCCACATGGTGGTGGCCCGCAACGTCGTGACACCGCTCTCGCGCAGTGCGACCCGGAACGCGTCATCCGCCGCGCGCCGCACCGCGAACTGCCGGGCCGACGGCGCCTCGTCCGCCCGATCGGAGAGGGCGTCGTGCAGGATCGCCGGCAGCGTCTGATGCCCGTAGCTCGCCACCAGTCCCCACAGGAACGCCGGTACCGAGGCCAGATCGGTCGAGTTGTGCGGGTCGGTGGGCGCTCGCGTCACGTCGTGCGCCGGGATCTCGGTGCGCGAGCCGTCGCGAGGGTCGATCCAGGCGAAGCCCTGCTCGAGCTGGAACAACCGCACGTCGGGCGTCGGTCGATACAGCAGGTGCACGCCGTCAAGCGGCGCTCCTGTCGAGTCGATGAACGGCATGGGCACCCCCGCTCTGCAGTATTGCAGGAATACTCGAGGCAGCGGTCGTGTTCAAGTCGATACGTACGCATGAATGAGGAGAAGCGCATGGCCCAGGTCGAAACACATCCGGTCGAGCTGGGTCTCGACACCTTCGGCGACGTCGAGGTGGATGCCGCGGGCAACAAGGTCCCGTACCCCCAGGTCATCCGCAACGTGGTCGAGCAGGCGGTGCTCGCCGATCAGGTCGGTGTCGACTTCTTCGGGATCGGGGAGCACCACCGCGACGACTTCGCGATCTCGTCGCCCGAGGTCGTGCTGGGTGCGATCGCGAGCCGCACGGAGCGCATCCACCTGGGTACTGCCGTGACCGTGTTGAGCTCGGATGACCCGGTGCGTGTATACGAGAAGTTCGCCACCTTGGATGCGGTGAGCAACGGGCGCGCCGAGGTCATCCTGGGGCGCGGGTCGTTCACCGAATCGTTCCCGCTGTTCGGGTTCAATCTGCAGGACTACGAGCTGCTGTTCGAAGAGAAGCTCGACCTGTTCGTCAAGCTGCTGGATGAGGGTCCGGTCACCTGGTCGGGCACCATCCGCCCTCCGCTCACCGACCAAGAGGTCTATCCGAAGACCGCCAACCGGCTGAAGGCCTGGGTCGGCGTCGGCGGAAGCCCCGAGTCTGTCGTCCGCGCCGCCCGGCACGGGCTGCCCCTGGTGCTCGCGATCATCGGCGGGCAGCCGGCGCGCTTCGCGCCCTACGTCGACCTGTATCACCGCGCCCTGGCCCAGCTCGGTCAGCCGACCCTGCCGGTGGCGGTGCATTCGCCCGGGTTCGTCGCGGCCACCGACCAGGAAGCGGCGGACATCCTCTGGCCGCACCAGGAGACGATGATGAACCGGATCGGCAAGGAGCGCGGCTGGCCGCCCACCAACCGCGAGCGCTTCGAGGCCGAGATCCACGAGGGCGCGCTGCACGTCGGTTCTCCCGAGACGGTCGCGCAGAAGATCGCCGACACCGTGCGCACCCTCGGCATCCAGCGCTTCGACCTCAAGTACACCAGCGGAACCGTGCCGCACGAATTGCTGATGACGTCGATCGAGCTGTACGGGCGAGAGGTGATCCCGCGGGTGCGGGAACTGTTGGCCCAGGATCCCGCGGTCGCCCTCGGACTCCCGTCCTAGGCTCTGGTCATGGTCAGCCGCCGGGAACACGCCGCGCGGCTGCTCGCCGACTACCCGAACGCGCTCCGCTTCCGCCTGGACGCCGTTCGGGCCCGGGCGGTTCCGTCGTCGTTCGCCGAGGGGCGGCTCAGGCCGGTCGTGATCCTTCCTGGCATCTATGAGAGCTGGCATTACCTGCGGCCGATCGCCGAGCGTCTCAACGCCCACGGGCACCCCGTGCACGTCATTCCCGCTTTGGGGCTCAACAGTGCTCCGATCCCGGCGACCGCCGCCCGTGTGCACGCGTACCTGGTCGATCGTGGCCTGCACGGTGTCGCGATCGTCGCGCACAGCAAGGGCGGCATCGTCGGCAAGCACGTGATGGCGCTCGACGATCGGGAGGGCCGCGTCGACCGATTGATCGCGATCGCGTCACCGTTCAACGGATCGGCCATGGCGCGGATCGCGCCGAATCCCGCGCTGCGTGCCTTTCTGCCGGGCGATCCGGTCATCGCCGGCCTCGCCGCCGAGAGCGCGGTCAACGCGCGCATCACCTCGATCTACCCGAGCTTCGATCCGCACATCCCAGACGGCTGTGTGCTCGAGGGCGCTCGCAACATCGAGCTGCCGGTGGTCGGGCACTTCCGCATCCTGCTCGACCCCGCGGTGATCGACGCCGTGCTCGACGCCGTCGACGCCTGATCGAGCGCGACGTCGATGGTCGGGGCTAGCGTGAGGCCGTGACCAAGGAACAGCGGCTCGTCCTCGCCATCGCGATTCTCGCCTCGTTGGTGTCATTCCTCGACGGAACGATCGTCAATGTCGTGCTCCCGGCGATCCGGCGCGAACTGGGCGGCGGGCTCGAGGCGCAGCAGTGGATCGTGGATGCCTACCTGATCACTCTGGGATCGCTGATCCTGGTTGCGGGCTCGGTGAGCGACGTCTACGGCCGCATCACGGTCATCCGCGTCGGACTGGTCGCCTTCGGCGTCGCGTCGCTCGCGATCGCGCTGTCGCCGAACGTCGAATTCCTGATCGGGGCCCGCGCCGTGCAGGGGATCGCCGGTGCGCTCCTGGTGCCGAGTTCGTTGGCGCTGATCACCTCCAACTTCCGTGGCCCAGCGCAGGCCAAGGCGATCGGTACCTGGACCGGCATGACGACGATCGCCATGATCGCCGGCCCGGTCATCGGCGGTCTGTTCGTCGACTTCCTGTCGTGGCGCTACGCCTTCGTCATCAACGTGCTTCCCATCGCGGTGACGCTGGTCTTGCTCAAGCTGCTCGGTCAGAAGGACGTGCGCGAAGAGGGCGTCTCGATCGACTACCTGGGCGCGGTGCTATGCAGCATCGGGCTGGGCGGGGTGGTGTTCGCGCTCATCGAGCAATCCACGCTCGGCTGGGGCAGTCCGGCGATCTACCTGCCGCTGGCGGCCGGCATCCTGGCGTTCGCCGGATTCCTGATCCGCCAGCGCGTTCACCGCGATCCGATGCTGCCGCTGAGCCTGTTCCGCGTGCGCAACTTCTGGACCGGCAACATCGCCACAGCGCTCATCTACGGCGCGCTGTCGCTCAACGGATTCGCGCTCGGCGTGTACCTGCAGCAGGGAGCGGGTCTGAAGGCGACTCTGGCGGGGCTGGCATCCATCCCGGTGACCTTCATGATGATCCTGTTCAGCTCGCGGGTCGGCGCTCTCTCAGGCAGGTTCGGGCCCCGCTTGTTCATGACGATCGGGCCGATCATCGCGGGATTGGGCGCGCTGTTGATGCTGCTCATCAGCGACCCGTTCAACTACTGGTGGCAGGTTCTGCCCGGCATCCTGGTGTTCGGGCTGGGCGTGACACTGACCGTGTCTCCTCTCACCTCGGCGATTCTGGGGTCGATCGACTCGTCGCGCTCGGGGATCGCCTCGGCGGTCAACAACGCCGTGTCGCGCGTGGCGGGGCTGATCATCATCGCCATGCTCGCCGTGATCGTCGGGGGCAGTCTGAACCTAATCGGTGTGCACCGCGCGATGATCGCGTCGACGGTGCTGCTGATCCTGGGTGGCATCGTGTCGTTCCTGGGCATCCGGAACCCCGCACACGATGATGGCGGTGCCGTCACCGCCAGCCCGGCGACAAGCTCGACGGTGTCGCAACCGGCAGGGGATGACACCTGATGCAGATCGCCTCCGACTCAAGCCTCGCCACGCTGCCGACCTGGACGGTGATCGTGCTCGTCCTCGTGGGGGTTGTCGAGGTCGCGCTCGACGTGGTCGCCCTGGTCGACCTGTACCGCCGTCCGGTCGAACGGCTCGCGCTCGGCAACAAGTGGGTCTGGGTGGCGATCATCGTTCTGGTGAATCTGCTCGGCGCGATCCTGTATTTCGTGGTCGGACGCCGACCGGCACCCGCGGGTGAGCCGACGGCGGCACCGGTGAGCGCCGAGCGGCGCGTGAGCATCGCCGATGCACTGTACGGCGACTCGGATTCGTCGGACCGGCAGTGACCGCGGCGATCCTCACGGCCGGTCTCACAAAGAGCTACGGTGCGGCCAGGGCGCTGGACTCCGTGGATCTGACCGTCGAGCAGGGAGCAGTGTTCGGCTTCCTGGGCCCGAACGGCGCGGGTAAGACCACGATGCTCAGACTGCTCACCGGACTCGCCCGCCCCACCAGCGGCACGGTCAGCATTCTCGGCCACGAGGTGCACGGCTCGCGCGGCGGCGCGTCGGCCGACGTCGGGTTCTTGCCCGACGTCCCCGCGTTCTACGACTGGATGACCGCTCAGGAGTACCTGACGTTCGCCGGCCGGCTGTTCGGTCTGGAGCGGGCGCCCCTGTCAGATCGCGCGGACATACTGCTCGATTTCGCTGGGCTCACCGGAGTGACGACCGCGATCGGCGGCTACTCGCGCGGCATGAAGCAGCGGCTGGGGTTGGCCCAGGCGCTCATCAACGCGCCGAAGCTGCTGCTGCTCGATGAGCCGACCAGCGCCCTGGATCCGATCGGACGCAAAGAGGTGCTCGAGATGATCGAGTCGCTGCGCGGGCGCACCACGGTGTTCTTCTCGACGCACATCCTGGGGGATGTCGAGCGGGTCTGCGATTCGGTGGCGATCCTCGATGGCGGCCGAGTGCTCACGCAGGCTCCGATGTCCGAGCTGAGGGCGCGCTACGGGCGGCAGAAGATCGTTCTCGGGGTGACCGACGGCGCCGAGAAGGTGACCGGGCTCATCCGGAAGCAGGCGTGGACCTCGGCGGTCGCGCTCGCCGCCGATGGTCGCATCGAGATCACCGTCACCGACGTCGCCGCAGCACAGCGCGAGATCCCGAAGCTGATCGCGGCGCAGGGCACCGGGCTGGTCAGCTTCGAGGCGGGAGAGTTCGATCTCGAAGACGTCTTCGTCGACCTGGTCGGGCGGGCGAACTCATGAGGGGCTTCGCCGTGTTCGCGGGCAAGGAGGTTCGCGAGATCCTGCGCACCTGGCGCATCTGGGTGCTGCCCGGCATCCTGCTGCTGTTCGCGGTCAGTTCGCCGTTCCTCGCTCGCTTCACGCCCGAACTGGTGACGGCACTGGCCGGCGACCAGCTGGGCGGGATCGCCCTGCCACCGGGTACCGCTCTCGACTCCTTCGCGCAGTGGATCAAGAATCTGACTCAGATCACCCTGTTCGCCCTGATCATCATCGAGGGTGGCATCGTGTCGTCTGAGGTGACGAGCGGTACCGCGATCCTGGTGCTGACCAAACCGGTTTCGCGCACCGCGTTCGTGGTCGCCAAGGCCCTGGTGCAGTCGGCGTTCCTCACGCTGGTGGTCGGGGTGAGCACCCTCGTCACCTGGGCGCTGACGGCCGCGGTCTTCGGGACCGCACCGGCGCGCCCGGTCTGGACCGCATCGGCCGTCTGGCTCGTGCTCGGGATCTTCTACGTCGCGATGATGACGCTGTTCTCGGTGGCCATCCGCTCGCAGGCCGGAGCGGCCGGGGCGGGGATCGCGGCATTCATCGCGCTCTCGGTCGCGGGACTTTGGAAGCCGCTCAGCGACTACTCGCCTGCGGGCCTCGCCGGCCGCGCCACGTCCCTGGCGGCCGACTCGGCGACGGCGTCGCCCCTGTGGCCGATCGTCAGCTCGCTGGTCGCGTCGCTCGTCCTGGTCTGGCTTGCCACCCGGCTGTTCCGCCGCGCCGAGTTGTAACGCGCGGTCAGTTCAGGTCGGATTCGAGGAGCACGCGTCCGTCGGCGACCGAGCGCACCTGCACCGACGCGATGTCGGTGACGGGTGCCGAGGTGCCGGCACTGAGCTTCACCGTGCTGTTGCTCGCCGCCGACCAGCTGGACAACTCGCTGGCCGTTCCGTCGCGCTGCACGACCCAGAGCGCATAGCTGGCGCGCGTATTGCCGTAGCCGCCCGAGCTCGCGGGGCCGTACCAGCAGGTCATGTCGACCTTGGTGCCCCAGCCCACCGTGGTCAGTCGCACGTCAGCGGTCAACGGGCTGCTCACCACCTTTCCGAGAGCCAGCGCGATGCCCGGCGCCGGCGGCGGCGGGGAGACGATCGACAGCGGGATGACGATGGCTCCGGCCACGACGGCGGCGGCAGCCAGACCGATCAGCACGCGATTCCGAGCCCGGCGCCGCGAGGCGATGCGCTGCTCGATGCGGGCCACCAGGTCGGCGGGCAGGGGAGTCGGTGCATCGGCGGCCGCGGCATCCGGCTCATCCAGCAGCTCGAAGGCTCGATCGGCGTTCAGCCGCCCGAGCAGGCCAGGCAGACCGGACAACTCCGCGACCGATTCGCGGCAGCGCTCGCAGGACTCGAGGTGCGTCTCGAACTCGCGGCGATCGGCAGGCGAGAGCGCACCGAGCACGTAGGACGCATCCCAGTCCGCGTAGTGGGCGTGACCGTTCGTCATCGTGTCACTCCCTTCTCTTGCAGCGCGAGCCGGAGCGCGCGCAATCCGTAGTGCATGCGCGACTTGACGGTGCCCTCCGGAACTCCGAGTTCCCGGGCCACCTCGGCGACGCTGCGGCCTGCGTAGTACGCGTGCACGATGACGGCGCGGTGATCGGTGCTGAGGGAGCCGAGCGCCTCCTCGACGAGCAGTGACTCGAACACCGCGTCGGTCTTGTCGCGCACCGCCTGCTCGGGCAGCTGCTCGGCCGTGAACTCGTGGCGCCGGCGCGCGCTGCGTGCCTCGTCGATCACGAGGTGCCGCGCGACGGTGAACATCCACGCGCGGGTGCTCTCCGGCGGCTGGGCGAGGATCGCGGGCGACCGCCAGGCGCGCAGCAGGGTCTCTTGTACCACGTCGTCGGCCCCTGCGTGATCCCCGGTGAGGCGCACGACGTAGCGCCAGAGCACGGCGGAGTGCGCGTCGGCGAGTGCTCGCAACGCCGCGGCCTCGTCCGCCTGTGCGTCATTCGCCATCGCGCACCCCTCCCTCATCAGGAACAACGGGATGAGCGGTCGTGCGGTTCATCTCAGGCCAGCATCCGGGTGCCCGCCAGCACCAGCATCGCGACGTCGACGAGGGCCGCCAGGATCACCAGGCGGAACAGCCACCGCCCGACTCCCCGCCGCAGCGCCAGCACCGTGCCGAGGATCGAGATCACCGACGAGATCAGCAACCCGACGACCGCGAAGATCGGGAGTCCGCCCGGTCCCTCGGCGACGCCCACCGTCACGGCGACCGCCCCGAGCAGCAGCGCCGCCCAGGTGATCAGGATCGAGGGGCGCAGCCCCAGCCGATGAGGCAGACCCTGGATGCCGGTGCGCCGATCATCCTCGAGGTCGGGAAGCACATTGGCGAAGTGCGCGGCGATGCCGAGCAGTGCACCCGCGACGAACACCCACCAGGCGGGCAGCACCGGTGTGGGCCTCGCCAGGCTCGCGATCGAGGGCAACAGGCCGAAGCTGACCACGTAGGGTGCGACCGAGAGGGGCGAGTTCTTCAGCCCCGCGTTGTACGCCCACGCCGAGACCAGGGTCACCAGGTGCACGATCGTCGCCGGCACCCCCAGCGGCAGTGTCAGCAGCACGCCGACGACGGCAGCCGCCAGAGCGGTGTTCCGCACGGTCCGGGCGCCGATCTGGCCCAGGGCGACCGGCTTGTCGGATCGACCGACCGCGCGGTCGCGCTCCGCGTCGATCCAGTCGTTCGACAACCCGACTGACACCTGGTCGAACAGGATCGCGACCCCGAGCACCGCGACGCGCCACGGTTCGAGCCCGACGGCCAATCCGAGCAGAACCGCGACCACCGTGACGGCCGCGGCCGGACCGGGGTGCGTCGACCGGACGAGCGCAGCAGCGCGATGGGCTCCGGCGGCGGGCATGAGCCCAGGCTATGCCGCATGGGCCTCGGCGACGAGCGGCCCTCAGCACGCAGGATCGGGCCCGCGGCGTCCGTTATCGTAAGGGGTTGCACCGAGAGAGGGATTCGTCATTTGGTCAAGCAGATCCGCCTGAATCTGATCTTCCACACGTCAGGCCGACACGATGCGGGCTGGAAGGCCTTCGACGACGCGACCACCCTCGTCGACGACATCGACCATCAGATCATGCTCGCTCGGCTGGCCGAGGCCGCCAAGTTCGACGCGATCTTCCTTCCCGACACCCACGCGGTGCTGGGCACCAGCTTCTTGCGCAAGCCGAGGCGCGGGCTGGACCCGATCATCCTGCTGTCGGCGATCGCGCGCGAGACCCAGCATCTGGGTCTGATCGGCACCCGGTCGGCGCTGACCGGTCACCCCTACGTCGTCGCGCGGGATCTCGCCACCCTTCAGCAGATCAGCAAGGGACGAGCGGGCTGGAACATCGTGACCAGCCAAGAGGATCAGGCCCTCCAGGCCCTGGGTCTGCCGATCGACCAGAAGCT
>Ga0209148_1000623_pt1 | contig 31407 bp, 25 predicted proteins | sample AraplaCol_mMF_r2_2_FD_184288 | JGI IMG/M metagenome (GOLD analysis project Ga0209148, IMG submission 184288) | Arabidopsis root microbial communities from North Carolina, USA - plate scrape CL_Col_mMF_r2 (SPAdes) (version 2) | ecosystem: Host-associated > Plants > Roots > Endosphere | place... | reverse complement strand
TGTTGGCATCGGACTGCAGCGCGATCTCCGGCGCCTTGATCGTGATCTTGGCCGCTTCGATCTTGATGCTGCTGCCGCCGACCTTCAGCTCGATCGAGGTATTCGCCTCGACGACGATCTTGTTGCCCACCTTGACGCTCTGGTTGTTGTCCACCTTGCGCGTCTCGTCGTTCTTGACGGTCGTCGCCAGGTTGTTGTCGATGGCGACCGTCTGGTCGTTCTTCACGTGCACCTTGCGGTCATTGCCGACGTCGAGGCTCTGGTCGTTGGCGATCTGGATGGTCTGGTCGCCCTTGTCCTTCTTCTCGAAGCCGACCTTCAGCGTGTCGTTGTTCTTCACGACGCGGTTGAAGTCCTTCTCCGCCTGGACGAAGATTTCCTCGCTGTCCTTCTTGTCCTCGAAGCGGATCTCGTTGAAGCCGTTGCCGCCCTTCGACGTGTTCGACTTGATGGTCGACTTGGTCTGGTCGTCCGGCAGCGTGTACGGCGGCATGGCGTCGCCGTTGTAGACGCAGCCCGTCACGAGCGGCCGGTCCGGGTCGCCCTCGAGGAAGCTGACGACGACTTCCATCCCGATGCGCGGCACGAACATCATCCCCCAGCCCTTGCCGGCCCAGCCCTGCTGCACGCGCACCCAGCACGAACTGGTTTCGTCCGTCTTGCCCAGGCGGTCCCAGTGGAACTGCACCTTGATGCGGCCGTATTTATCGGTCCAGATCTCCTCGCCCGCCTTGCCGACCACCATCGCCGTCTGTGGTCCCTGCACGAACGGCTTGCGCGCCGTCGCCGGCGGGCGGTAGCTGTGCTCCTTGCCGATCGCCTGGAAGCTGCAGCGGAAATCGGGGCCGTCGCCGCCGTCCGAGCGGTAGTCGACGCCCGTGATCTCCGTCTCCGCCGCCGTGACCAGGAAGGCGCGGTTCTGGTCATCGCGCGGATGCCCCGACAGCGTGAACAGGGCGCCGGTCGTCAGGCCGCGCGCGTTGGCGCTCGCGTCGATCCGTTCGCCCTGCCCGTGCAAGGCTTCCATGCGCGCCCGCGCGTAGCCGTTGCCGGCGGACGCCAGGGCGTAGCGGCCGGGATAATCGTAGTGTTCGTAGCTCTGCTGCGCGAACGGCGCGGGCACGTCGGCCTTGACGAGCAGGCCACCGCTGGTGCTGGACGAGGCCTTCTCGAAGTCGAAGTCGTTCAGCACCATCACGCTCGGCTGGATCTCGCCGCCCGGATTGAGGCGCGTGACGGCTTCGTGCAGCGGGTCGCGCGCCGTTTCCTCGTCGCGGAACAGGATGGTCGCGTAGCCGCTCGCCGTGTCGTGCGCGCCGTAGCCGTCGGCCAGCACCATCGTGTGCTTGCCGTCCGCATGCCTGAAGTAGAAATAAATGCCCTCTTCTTCCAGCAGGCGGCAGACGAAATTGAAGTCGCTCTCGCGGTACTGGACGCAGTATTCCCGCGCCGCCGGCACCGCCGACAGCAGGCTTTCGTCCAGCTCGATCGCCCCGCCGTACGCGCCGGTAACGGCCTTGACGATGTCGAGCACCGGCTTGGCCTGGAAGATGCGGCAGTTGGTGGCGCGCGTCAGCAGCCACAGGGCCGGATGCAGCGTCGCGAGATATGACGGTTTGCCGTCGCGCCAGCCCTGGTAGGCAAAGCGCGTCACGATGCCGTGGAAATAGCGCTTCCCGCCTTCCGGCAGGTCGAGGCTCACGGTCATGTCCGTGCCGAGGACGTCGGCGATCTTGAGGTCGCCGCGCTCGGACGCCAGTTCGACGCGCATTTCCGACAGACGGCCCAGCGCCTCGCTGCACTGCATGCGTTTGAACAGCAGCGTGTCGTCGCCGTAGGTGGTCTTGACGGCGACTTCGCGATTGGCTTGGGTAGGCAGGATGGGCATGCGCGGACGTACCAGGTTAAGGAATCATTGTCTTGACGGTGCCGGCATTCGTGAAGCCGATCACGCCGCCCCAGTTGCACATGCACTTGGAGACGTTGTCGAGCGCCGGCATGTTCGCAATGAGGACCGTGGGCGCGCCGGGCACCCACGGCGCGGACGTCGCCGGCACGCAGGGCATGGGCGTGAGCACGCCCAGCGCGGCGGCCGTGGCGGCGGCCACCGTCGGGTTGGCCGGCGAATTACACATCGCGAACGGCATGATGTTCACGAGCGGGATGTGGTCCATGATGTTGGCGGCGGGCGGGCCCTCCGCCAGCACCTTGTTCTTCGGCAGGACGACGAGCGAGGACGGTGCGGCACCGAACGTGCACGTCATCATGGCACCCATCGACACCTGGTTGGGCATCAGTCGAACAAGCCGGCCAGATCGACGAACGGATCACGCAGGCCCTCGGCGCCGGCGACAAAGCCGTCCGGGTAGCAGCTGTAGATGAACAGCGAATGGCCGGCAATCCAGAAATTGATCGACCCGGTTTCCACCTGGCGTGGAGCGTTCGTGCCCGCTTCATAACCATAGTAATAGTCGTCCAGCGGGATCTTCTTCAGCCAGACGGGATTGGCCGGTGCCGGTCCGCCGCCCAGGAACGACTGGATGCCCGGTTGCGCCTGCGGGGAATTCATCATCTCCGTGGCCGCCGCGATCGCCGTGCGACGGTCCTGCCACTGCGACTTGATGGAGCTCGCCAGCGTGGCGCTGGCCTTGATCTTCGGGTCGATCGCGCCCTGGCCGAACGTCGCCACGTGCGAGAACGTGTGGCCTGTGCCCTTCTTGTACGGGCTGTTACCCTGCTTTTGCACGATCCGCGACGGGCCCAGGTCGCTGGCCGTGCTGCCATTCAGGCCGCCGACCTTGATCGTATTCAGCTGCTGTCCATTAGCGCGCGCGATGGCCGCCGCGACGTCTGCTTGAGTGTAAGGCATGGTGATGTTCCTTTCGTCCGTTGAATACTACGTTCAATCAAAGCTGTAAGTGAATTCGCCGTCCTTGACGCCGACGCCGACGCCGCCGACCTGCCGGCCTTCCATCATCCGCGCCAGGAATTCCTTCGACACGTCCGGCAGCATCGTGTTGGTCAGGATCGCATCGATCATGCGGCCGCCCGATTCGCTCTCGGTGCAGCGCGACACGACCAGCTTGACCACGTCCTCGCCGTACTCGAACGGAATCTTGTAGCGCGCTTCCACGCGCTTCTTGATGCGATCGAGTTGCAGCTTGACGATCTGGCCCAGCATATCGTCCGACAGCGGATAGTACGGAATCGTCACGAGGCGGCCCAGCAGCGCCGGCGGAAACACCTTCAGCAGCGGCGCGCGCAGGGCGGTCGCCATGCCTTCCGGGTCCGGCATCAGGTCGGGGTCCTTGCACAGGCCCGCGATCAGGTCCGTGCCCGCGTTCGTCGTCAGGATGATCAGGGTGTTCTTGAAATCGATGAAGCGGCCCTCACCGTCTTCCATGAAGCCTTTGTCGAAGACCTGGAAGAACATCTCGTGCACGTCCGGGTGCGCCTTTTCCACTTCGTCGAGCAGCACCACCGAGTACGGCCGGCGGCGCACGGCCTCCGTCAGCACGCCGCCCTCGCCGTAGCCGACGTAGCCCGGCGGCGCGCCCTTCAGGGTCGACACCGTGTGCGCTTCCTGGTACTCGCTCATGTTGATGGTGATGAGATTCTGCTCGCCGCCGTACAGCGCCTCGGCCAGCGCGAGCGCCGTCTCCGTCTTGCCGACGCCCGACGTACCGGCCAGCATGAACACGCCGATCGGCTTGTTCGGATTGTCCAGGCCCGCGCGCGACGTCTGGATGCGCTTGGCGATCATCTCCATCGCGTGGTCCTGGCCGATCACGCGCTGGCTCAGCGTGGAGGCGATATTCAGGATCGTCTCCATCTCGTTCTTCGCCATGCGGCCGACCGGGATGCCGGTCCAGTCGCCGACGACGGCCGCCACGGCCTGGTAGTCGACGGTCGGCAGGATCAGTGGATTCTCGCCCTGCAGCGCGGTCAGTTTCGCCTGCACGGCTTGCAATCGTTCCTTCAGCGCGGCGCGTTCGTTTTCATCCTGCGGCGGGGTCGAGCCGGCCGCGGCTTCCAGCTTCGAGCCGGTGCCTTCGACCGGCTGCGCGCCATCGCGCAGCTGCGCGCGCAGCGCCAGCAGCTCGTCGACGAGCGCGCGTTCCTCGTTCCAGCGCTGCTCCAGGCCTGCCAGCCGGTCCTTCTCGGCCGCCAGCGCGACCTCGGTCTCGTGGGCGCGGCCCGCCACCTCGATGCCGATCGCGCCTTCGCGGCGGATGATCTCCATCTCGACATTCAGCGCGTCGATGCGCTTGCGGCTGTCGTCCACCTCGGCCGGCGTCGCGTGCAGGCTCACGGCCACGCGTGCGCAGGCGGTGTCGATCAGGCTCACGGATTTATCGGGCAGCTGGCGCGCCGGGATGTAGCGGTGCGACAGGCGGACGGCCGCTTCCAGCGCCTCGTCGAGGATCTGCACCTTGTGGTGCTTTTCCATCGTCGACGCCACGCCGCGCATCATGCGGATCGCGCGCTCCTCGCTCGGCTCGTCGACCTGGATGCTCTGGAAGCGGCGGGTCAGCGCCGGGTCCTTCTCGATGTGCTTCTTGTACTCGGCGAACGTCGTCGCGCCGATCGTGCGCAGCGTGCCGCGTGCCAGCGCGGGCTTCAGCAGGTTGGCGGCGTCGCCCGTGCCGGCCGCGCCGCCGGCGCCGACCAGCGTGTGGGTCTCGTCGATGAACAGGATGATCGGCTTCTCGCTGGCCTGCACTTCGTCGATGACGGAACGCAGGCGCTGTTCGAACTCGCCCTTCATGCTGGCGCCGGCCTGCAGCAGGCCCACGTCCAGCGCCAGCAATTGCACCTCTTTCAGGCTCGGGGGCACGTCGCCGCGCGCGATGCGCTGGGCGAAGCCTTCCACGACGGCCGTCTTGCCGACGCCCGCCTCGCCGATCATGATCGGGTTGTTCTGGCGGCGGCGCATGAGGATGTCGACCATCTGGCGGATCTCGTCGTCGCGGCCGACGATCGGATCCATCTTGCCGCTGCGCGCCTGTTCCGTCAGGTCGACCGTGAATTTCTTGAGCGCTTCCTGCTTGCCCATCTGTGCGGGCGCGATCGCCCCCGACGCCTCGCCGGGCGCGGCGGCCTGGAAGCCGTCGCTGGCCGTCAGCTTCGCTTCCACCGAATCCTTCAGCAGCGTGGCGAAGCGGTCGGACAGGTCGTCGGCCTTGACGCGCTCGAACTGGCGGCTGATCGCATACAGCGCGTTGCGCAGGTTCGCCGTCTTGAGCATGCCGAACACGAGGTGGCCGCTGCGCACCGACGACTCGCCGAACATCAGCGTGCCGAACACCCACGCGCGTTCCACGGTCTCTTCCAGCTGCGACGACAGGTCCGTCACCGACGTGGCGCCGCGCGGCAGCCGGTCCAGCGCGGCCGTGACGTCGCGCGCGAGCACGGCGGCGTCCAGCTCGTAGTGACGGATGATGCGGTGCAGGTCGGAGTCCTGCAACTGCAGGATCTGGTGCACCCAGTGGACCATCTCCACGTACGGATTGCCGCGCAGCTTGCAGAACACCGTGCTGCTTTCGATCGCGCGGTAGCACAGCGAGTTGAGTTTTCCAAACAGTGCGACACGGGAGATTTCGGCCATGATCGGTTCTTTCGCGTGGGGTCAGCCCGGGCGGGCTGTCGGGTTGATCAAAAGTTGACGGGCATCGCGCGCGGCCGGGCCGCTCGCGAGGTAGGTGGTCCAGCCGAGGCGGCGCGCGCCCAGCTGCAGGGGTGGAACTTCGGGACGCTTGAGCACCAGCCGAACGTCCCAGTCGAGCACCGTGCCGGCATAGCTCTTCACCCAGTCGACGACACGCGTCATGCTGGCGCCGCCGGGCAACATGCGCTCGTAATCGTCGTAGTCGACCGGGCCGATCACGAGGCGGAACTTGTGCTGGCAATCCCAGACCTTCTTGCCCAGCACGGCCGAGGTGCCGAGGCGGTTGCCGCGGTCGTCCATGCCGATGCGGGTCTGGCCGTCCAGCGGGATCTTCATCCAGTGGCCGACGAACTGCTCGATCTCGACGGGCAGCTTGAAGTACGCGCGCAGGATCGTCACGAGGCCTGCGGCCGGGCGGCGCTGGTTGGCCATCAGGCCGGCGAAGTGCAGCTTGGCGAAGTCGCCGATCTCGTCGCGCCCGCGCAGGGCCGGCGTGCCGATGCCGAACAGGCTGCCCACGTAATCGGCGAAGCGGTCGCTGTCCGGGCGGTCCAGGCTGACTGCCGGATCGGCCGCGGCGCGGGCGCGATAGAACAGCGACACCATCCGGTGGTGGAACACGTCGAGGAAGGCCACCATCGTGTGGTCGCCGTGGTTGCGGGCGCGGTCGCGCGCATATTCCGTCAGGTGCAGTGGCAGCGGGCCGTTGGCGCCGAACATGCCGAAGAAATTCACGGCGAGGCGCGCGCGCGCAGAGCCCGTGGCCGGCGTGAATCCGGCCACGGCGCCGGGCTCGAAGCCGAGCGACGGGTCGCGCCCGAAGCGCACGGCGTCGTCGCGCGGACGCAGCGATGCGCCGATGCGCGGCTTGTCCGGATGCGCGTTCTCCAGCAGGCGCAGGGCCTGGAAGAAGTCCATCGCCGCGCCGGCGTCCTTCAACTGGCGTTCGACGTCTACAGGATCGCGCATGCGCCCTCCGTCGCCTTCCAGCGCATGATCTCGCCGCGGCCGACGGTGCGGACGACGGTCTCGGTGAACGAATTGATCGACACGTACTGCGCGAAGAAGTGGCTCAGCACCCCGCCCAGCACGAAGGCGCCGGCGCCTTCGAATGCGCCGTCGTCCATCGTCACCGTGATCTCCAGGCCGCGTCCGAACGTGATCGCCCCCGGCGCCGGCATGCGCCGCGTGATCGGTTGCGCCGACACCGAGCGCACGCCTTCGACCTGGCGCTGGCTGGTCACGTCGAGCGGATGGCAGTACAGCGCGAGCAATTCACGCAGCGCGCGCGCGCCCTGGTCCGGGTCGGTATCCGCCAGCGACAGATAGTTCAGCGACAACTGGTTGATGAGGCGCCACGCCACGCCGCCCTCGGCGAACGAGGGGAAAGGCTGGCTTGGTCCGCCCAGCACGCGCACCGACTGCACCGGCCCGCCCTGCTCGAGGATGAAATCGGTCTTGCCGACGCCGAGCGGCATCGACAGCGGCAGGTCGCGGTTCGTGCACCACACGACGAGGCCGAGCTGGCGCAGGTTGTGGCGGTACGGCGCTTCCCTGGCGTCGACGAGCGTGATGAAGGTTTCGCTGCCGATGTACGAGGAGCGCGGTCCACGCTGGCGCTGGCGCTGCGACAGCAGGCGCGGCTCGCGCCGGATCTGGTAGAACGCCTGGCCCGACAAGGCCGCGGCACCCAGGTCGCGCGCGCTGTACAGCGGATGGAATTCCTGCTCGGCGTCCGTGCCGGTGCCGTAGCCCGTCACGCTCTCGACCTGGTGCACCTCGAAGTCCATGGGACGGGTGCGGTCGGGCAGGACGTGGTATTCGAACTGGTCGCCGGACAGGTTGATGCGGTCGGCGCGGCGCTGGAACAGGTTCACGACGGGCGTGCAGTTCAGCGCGAAATTGCTGTGGTCGAGCGCCTGCTCCAGGCGCGCGTCGCCGCGCGACAGCAGCACGACGATCTCGAGCTCCGGATCGGCGCAGGCCGCCACCGCGGCCTTCAGGCCCGTCAGCTCGACGAACAGGAAGCGCTGCGCGAACGCGAAGTATTCCTGCAGCAGCCGGTAGCCCTGGAAGCTGCGCTGGCCGCTGGGCAGCAGCGCGTCGTCCTCGGCGAACCCGCGCGGACGCAACGCCGTCCTGGGCAGCAGGGCGTATTTGCCGGCCGGACGGCTGCCCGGCAGCACGAGCACGCCCTCGACGGCGCCCAGCAGCTTTTCATAGATCTGGCCGGGCATTTCGTCGCTGCCGCGCAGGTGCAGCGTGAGGCGGTCCAGGGCCAGCTTCGAAAACGGCGCGCCGTTGGTGGTGCGCAGGCGCAGGCGCAGGCCCGCTTTCACGTTCGCCGGCAGTCTCGCCTCGACACCGGCGATGGTGCCGCCGTGCGTGAAGAACTTCGCTTCGACCAGCTCGATCGGCCACAGGGTCAGGTCGTGCGCCGTGCGGTATTCGCAGGCGGTGGCATCGTCCTTGCCGAGGACGCTGCGCATGGCCGCGCCGCGCGCGATGCGATAACCCACGTTCAGCGCCGGGTTGCCGAGGTCGGGCTGGAGCTGCACGATCGCCATCGACGGCGTCGGCGCCAGGAAGTGCGGGTAGACCAGTTCGGACAGGTGCTGGGTGAAGCGCGGGAACTCGGCGTCGATCTTCATCTGCACCCGCGCCGCCATGAAGGCGAAGCCCTCCAGCAGGCGCTCGACGTAGGGGTCGGCGCACTCGAAACCTTCCAGCCCGAGGCGGCCGGCGATCTTGGGATACTGGACCGCGAATTCGCCGCCCATCTCGCGCAGGTGTTGCAGCTCCTGGCTGTAGTAGCGAAGCAGGCGTGGGTTGGTCATGTCCGTGCGCCGGAAAATTCGGTGAGGCTGACCTGGGCAAGATCGAGATCGAGCTCGGTCTTGAGGAACAGGCGCTCGGGATAGGGCTGGGCCCACATGTCGGCCTGGATCTCGAACATGATCTTGCTGATCGATTCCTGCTGCGGCAGGATCTTCACCGACACCGAGGAGCGGATCAGGCGCGGTTCGAAATCCCAGATGGCCTGGCGGATCGCGCGTTCCAGGTCGGCCGCGTTCATGTTCGCCAGCGAGGCGCCGGACATGTCGGGCATGCCGTAATTGAGGACGGTGTTCGCCAGGTGCGGCAGGCGCGGCACGTCGCTGACGGACAGCAGGTTGGTCGTGTTCAGCAGCCACGCGAGGTCGCGCAACACGCCTTCGCGCAGGCTGCGCACCGACAGCACGCGCCGTTCGCGCGACTCGACCTCGTGGTCGGGTTCATCGTCGGTGAGGCGGTCGAGCAGCGAAGGTTGCAGGCGCTCGCGCGGTGCCAGTTCAGCCATTGTCGCCGGCGCTATCGTTCAGCGCGTCGAATTCGACCAGGCGCGCGTCCATCAGCGGATAGTCGGACTCACCGTTCGTAAACATGCGCTGGCCGACCGGATGCTCGCCCGGCCACTCGGTTGCGCGCGCCAGCTTGAGCGCATCGGCGGCGTCCGCGCTGCCGGGGTAGCGGGTCGGGATCAGGCCGACGGTCTGCGCGCCGTTGGACCACGTGAAGGTGGCGGCCGTCCAGACGGCGTCGCGCAGGTCGGCCGGCGGTTCGATCTCGATGCGCGCGATGCGCATGAACGGCACCCACACGTAGCGGCCGTTGACGATCGCTTCCAGCACGGGGCCGAGGCGGCCGTCGGCATCGGCCAGCCAGTCGAAGGGGTGGCCGTCGATGCTGCCGGGCGACGCCGGCGCGGCGTCGAACGCGTCGGCGCGCAGCCGGCTTGCCGCGCCCGGATCGGTGGCGTCGAGCTTCAGCGCTTCGGCCAGTTGGGCCATCCAGGGCTGCGGCTCGCCGAAGATCACGGGGGCGCGGCGGCCGGCGAAGATCTCGGCGCGCAGGGCCTCGCACTGGATCGCCTCGCGATAGGTCTGCACCATCGGCAGCGCGCCGGCATCCAGTTCGCCCGCCACGTTCAGTTGCGTCAGGGCGCGGTTCCACTGGCCCAGCACGCACAAGAGCTGGAACAGGAACACGCGCAGTTTCGGGTCGGCGCTGTTCTTGCGCACCGCATCCTGCAGCGCGGCGAGCGCGCCGGGCAGGTCTCCATCACGAATCAGCTGTTGCGCAAGCATTCCGAACTCCCTGCCGTCGGGCGGCAAGCAAAAAATCTGTGAATCGAAGACGCGCCGCGACGGCGCGCCGGACAACCGGCCCGCCGCGCATACGGCGCCGCGGGCCGAACGCCGCAAACGATCAGGGCGCCACGTTTTCGGCGATGTTCCAGGCGAAGGTCTTGTCGCCGGCCACGGTGCCCTTGCTGTCCTGCGGCGTGTAGGCGAAGGTCACCTTGCCGAAGTTCAGGGTCACGTTTTCGGTCAGGCGGTCTTCGCCGCCGCTGCCGCCGGTCGAGATCGAGGTCACCAGCACTTCTTCCATGGTGATCAGGATGTACTTCTGCTGGCCTTCGCCGGCTTTACGCACCAGCAGGACGCACTTGTCGATGTGGGTACCCTTGGCCAGGGCGGTCATCAGCGCGTTCGACGAGCTGTCGATGTACTTGGTGAACGAGATGTCCTGGAAATTGGCCTTGCCGGCGCCGCCGCCACCGCCCATGTGGGTGGTGCCGGACTGGCTCATGCCCCAGCTCCACGCCAGGATGTCGATGTCGCCCTTGGGACCCTGGACCTTGTCGCGCGACTCGCCCTTGATCTTGTCGCCCATGTTGATGAACATATCCAATGCCATGTCTTTTCTCCTTGTGTGCCGTTGCGGTGCGCGCCGGCGGTGGTTGAACTTCCGAATGCGCGCGGACCGGGTCCGCGCGGGACTTCAAAAAACGGTCAGCCTTTTGCCGACGGCAGCTTCGACACGAGGCGCAGCGACACCGTCAGGCCTTCCAACTGGTAGTGCGGACGCAGGAAGAACTTGGACGTGTAGTAGCCCGGATTGCCTTCGACTTCTTCCAGCACCACTTCGGCGGCGGCCAGCGGCTTCTGGGCCTTGGTCGCTTCGCTGGAGCTGCCCGGGTCGCCGTCCACGTACTGCATGATCCACTTGGTCAGCCAGCGCTCCATCTCGTCGCGTTCCTTGAACGAGCCGATCTTGTCGCGCACGATGCACTTCAGGTAGTGGGCGAAGCGGCAGGTCGCGAACAGGTACGGCAGGCGCGCGGCCAGGGCGGCGTTGGCGCTGGCGTCCGCATCGTCGTACTCGGCCGGCTTGTGCAGCGACTGCGCGCCGATGAAGGCGGCGAAGTCCGTGTTCTTCTTGTGCACCAGCGGCATGAAGCCGTTGGCGGCCAGTTCCGCCTCGCGGCGGTCCGAGATCGCGATCTCGGTCGGGCACTGCATGTCGACGCCGCCGTCGTCGGTCGGGAAGGCATGCACCGGCAGGCCTTCGACCGCGCCGCCGGACTCGATGCCGCGGATGCGCGAGCACCAGCCGTATTCCTTGAACGAGCGGTTGATGTTGACGGCCATCGCGTAGGACGAGTTGGCCCACGTGTAGTTCTTGCTGCTCGGCGCGCTGGTGTCTTCCTCGAAGTCGAATTCCTCGACCGGGTTGCTCTTGGCGCCGTACGGCTGGCGCGCGAGGAAGCGCGGCATGGTCAGGCCGACGTAGCGCGAATCCTCGGACTCGCGGAACGAACGCCACGCGGCGTGTTCCGGGGTCTGGAAGATCTTCGTCAGGTCGCGCGGATTGGCCAGCTCGCTCCACGATTCCATCAGCATGACAGACGGCGCGGCGGCCGAGATGAACGGCGCGTGCGCGGCGGCGGCGACCTTGGCCATCGACGACAGCAGCTCGACGTCCGGCGCGCTGTTGTCGAAGTAGTAGTCGGCCACGATGGAACCGAACGGCTCGCCGCCGAACTGGCCGAATTCTTCCTCGTACATCTTCTTGAAGATCGGGCTCTGGTCCCAGGCGGTGCCCTTGAACTTCTTGAGGGTCTTGGCCAGGTCGTTCTTCGAGATGTTCATCACGCGGATCTTGAGCATCTCGTCGGTTTCGGTGTTGTTCACCAGGTAGTGCAGGCCGCGCCAGGCGCTTTCGACCTTCTGGAACTCCTCGGTGTGCATGATCAGGTTGATCTGCTCCGTGAGCTTCTTGTCGAGCGCGGCGATCAGGCCCTGGATCGTGCCCAGCACGTCGCCGGAGACCAGGTTGGTGCCGGCCAGCGCCTGCTCGGCCAGGGTGCGCACGGCGACTTCGACCGATTCCTTGGCCTTGTCGGATTGCGGCTTGAATTCTTTCTGCAGCAGCGAGCTGAAGTCGCTCATCTCGAGCGTACCGGACTCCTGCTGGGTTTGTGCGAGGGCTTCGGACATGCCGTTCTCCTGTTCTCTCGTTCGTTATTCGGTGGGCTTCGGTGCCGACGTCAGCGCCTGCATCAGGGCCGGTTCGGCCAGCAGCTTGGAGATCAGCTCTTCCGCGCCGGTCTTGCCGTCCATGTAGGTCATCAGGTTGGCCAGCTGGCCGCGCGCCTCGAGCAGCTTGTTCAGCGAATCCACCTTGCGCGCGATCGCGGCCGGGGTGAAGTCGTCCATGCTTTCGAAGGTCATGTCGACGGCCAGGTTGCCCTCGCCCGTCAGCGTGTTCGGCACCTGCACCGCGACGCGCGGCTTCATGGCCTTCAGGCGCTCGTCGAAGTTGTCGACGTCGATCTCGAGGAACTTGCGTTCCGCGACCGGCGCCAGCGGCTCGGCGCTCTGGCCCGACAGGTCGGCCAGGACGCCCATCACGAACGGCAGCTGCACCTTCTTCTCGGCGCCGTACACTTCGACGTCGTACTCGATCTGCACGCGCGGCGCGCGATTGCGTGCGATGAATTTCTGGCTACTTTCTTTGCCCACGGTTTACTCCTCCTAGATTGAACTACCAGCCTGCTGGAGGGCACGTCGAAAAACTCCGGTTTTTCGCGGCACCCTGATTCAATAATCGTCCGATCCGTTCGACTCGCCCGGCTGCGGTCCACGGATCACGTTCAACTGCTGCATGCTGTCCGGCGCCAGGTTCTCCATGACTTCCATAAAGTTCATCGGCGCCAGGCGCTTGGCCCGCTCCAGCAGCATCGGCACGGGGCTCGACGGCTCGTAGCGCTGGTAGTAAGCGAGAATCTTGTCGATCATGCGGATCACGTCGGCGCGGCTGGCCACGTCGCCCGTGATGGCCGCGGCGCGGGACGCGGCCGTGGCGCCGCCCTGCTCCGCTGCGCCGTCGGCGTCAGGCGCCGTTGCGGCCGGGACGTCCGGTGCGGTCTGGGCACGGCTGGCCAGCAGGTCGGCCATGCGGCGCAGCTGGCGCGTCAGCGGGCCGAGGGTCAGCGCCTGCGCGCTGCCCACGTGGCGCACGAGGGAGGCTTCCAGGTTGGTCACGCTGTTCAGCGCCCCGTTGACGGCGGCGCTGGCCGCCTGCATGGCTTCGTCGGACACGTCGGCCAGCGCCGCGTCGATCGACGCCGGCGTCAGCGCGCTCTGCCCGTCCGGCACCGGCGCCTCGCCATTCGCCTGCTCCAGCACGCGCAGCGTCAGGGCGCCCAGGCCGGGCAGCATGACGAAGGCGGTTTCGCGCAGGTCGCGCAGGACGGTCGCGGGGTCGGCCAGCTGGGCCAGGGAATTGATGCGGAGCGTGGGGTCGTTGTCGTCGTCCGGATCGAGTTCGGGATGGACACCGTCCCAGCGCTCTTCCACGAGGCGTTCGAGCAGGCGCACGCCGTCGGCGAAACCGGGCATCGCGTGCAGCGCCAGCAAGGCGCGCACGAGCGGCATCGCCACGCGCAGGTCACGCGTGCGGGCGAACAGGTCGAGGGCCTGCTTCTTGACTTGCTTCCATTCGGGCGGGACGGCGGGGACGATCGTGTCCCCATACTGGACTTCAGGCTTGCCGAGCGCACTCTGCTCGAGCTCCATGAATGCGGGGTCGTACTCGAGGTTGGGCCCGCACGGGGCGGCCTCATCCAAATCCTCGAGCAGGACATCGACGTCGACAATACTCATGATTGTGCGCGTTCTTACTAGTTTTAGGACGGATTTCGAACTCATCGTCACGGCCTCGAGTGCCGTGCGCGGTTTCATAATTAATAGCTTTTTTCATGGAGATATTCCTCCTATGAATCGCGCACTATACGCCATTTACCAGCCCCATCGTTAGCATGAAGCGTATTTTTTTTGCACTAATATTTGGGTAAAAAGGTTGACAACAGTTTTAGGACACGCTCGTTTTCGGTACTGCCGAGCCAAACAGGCCACCTCGACGGGGCCTGATGGAACGATGTCCGTAATATATTTACATGCACTCAGGCGCCGGGCGCGATGCGCTGGACAGCAGCGCTTATCGACCCGCGCATCGAGACGCCCGCTCCAGCGCACGTGCCAGGTCGTCCACGCCGGCGCGGAGCACGTCCGGCGCGAACGCCGAAAAACCCAGCAGCAGTCCGGGCGCGACGGCGCAATCGGCACCGGCCGCCGGATTCGTGTAATAGCCCAGCGTGCGCACGTCGACGCCGACGTCGCGGGCGTGCCGCGCGACCGTCTCCTCATCGAACTTGTCCGCGTCCAGGAAGTGCACGCACAGGTCGAGGCCCGCGTCGGACGGCCCCTGGCGCAGCCGGCCGGCCAGGCGTGCGTCGAGCGCGTCGACGAGGGCCTGGCGGCGCTCGCCGTACGCGTCGCGCGTGCGGCGGATGTGACGCGCGAAGTGGCCCCCGGCGATGAAATCGGCCAGCGCCGCCTGCGGCACGATCGGGCTGTGGCGGTCGACGACGGCCTTGGCCCGCGCCAGCGCCGCGGCCAGCGCCGGCGGCGCCACCACATAACCCAGGCGCAGCGCGGGGAACAGCACCTTCGACAAGGTGCCCACATAGATCACGCAGCCCGCGCGGTCGAGGCTCTGCAGCGACGCCAGCGGCGGCCCCGTGTGGCGGTATTCGCTGTCGTAGTCGTCCTCGACGATCCACGCACGATTCGCCTCGGCCCAGCGCAGCAGTTCGAGGCGGCGCCGCAGGCTCATGGTCACGCCCAGCGGCAGCTGGTGCGACGGCGTGGCGAACGCGAGGCGCGCATCCGGGTAGTGGCGGGCCGCATACGCCACGTCCATGCCCTCGACGTCGACGGGGACCGGGCAGACGCGCGCGCCGGCCACCGCGAACGGCGCCACCGCGCCCTGGTAGCCGGGCGATTCGATCCACATCGATTCGCCCGGCGCGAGCAGCAGTTGGGCCAGCAGATACAACGCCTGCTGCGAGCCGGACGTGATCACGACCTGGTCCGGAGAGCACCGCACGCCGCGCGACGCTTTCAGATAGGCGCACAACATCTCGCGCAATGGCGCGTGTCCGGCGGCGGCGCCGTAGCCTAGGCTGGCCGTGGAATGGCGCCAGTGCCGCGCCTCCAGCCGGCGCCAGACGTCGAACGGGAACAGGTCCAGCCCCGGCATGCTGGCGCGGAAGGCGCGCAGCGGGCCCGCGTGGTGCAGCAAGCGCGCCATGCCGCCCGCGATGCGTTCTCCGCGCGACGACAACGGGCGCACCAGCGCCGGCGCGGCGTCTTCGCTGCGCGCGCCGGCCGGCAGCGATGCGCTGACGAAGGTGCCCTTCCCGACCGTGCCTTCCAGGTAGCCCTCGGCCATCAGCTGCTCGTACGCGGCCAGCACGGTCTGGCGCGACACGCCCAGCAACCCGCACAGCGTGCGCGTGGCCGGCAGGCGCACGCCGGCGCCGATGCGCCCCATCAGGATCGCGTCCTTCAGGTGGACGTACAGCTGGCGAAACAGCGGCGTGGCCGCGGCGCGGTCGAGCGTGGCGGCGGCGAGGATGTCGTGGACGTGCATGGCGGCGTCATCGTGATTGGCATGCCCATCTTCGCGTTAATTGGTTATTTGAGCAAGCCAATCGAGCCTCTAAGATGAAGGCTCTTTCACACATGGGAATACGATGAAACGATTCGAAGCCACCCTGGCCTGGCAGCGCGGCGACCAGGCCTTCACCGACCAGCGCTACAGCCGCGCGCACCGCTGGCGCTTCGACGGCGGCCTGGACGTGCCCGCCTCGTCCTCGCCGCTGTCCGTGCCCGTGCCGCTGTCCGATCCGGCCGCCGTCGATCCCGAAGAGGCGCTCGTCGCGGCCGCCGCCAGTTGCCACATGCTGTTCTTCCTGTCGCTGGCTGCCGCGCGCGGCTACGTCGTCGAGCGCTACGACGACCACGCCGTCGGCACGCTCGACCTCGACGCCGACGGCCGCATGGCCATGACACGCATCGTGCTGCGGCCAGCCATCGTATTCGGCGGCGCGCGCCCCGACCATGCCGCGCTGGCCGGGCTGCATCACGAGGCGCATGCGCGCTGCTACATCGCCAATTCGCTGAAGGGAGACATCGTCGTGGAGGGATACGAATAATGTACGTGCCGACGCATTTCGCCGCGGCCTCGCAGGCCGACATGCTGGCGTTGATCGCCGCGCATCCGCTGGGCGCGCTCGTGCGCGCGGGCGCGGACGGCCTGGAAGCCGACCACGTTCCGTTCGAACTGGTGCCGCCGTCAAGCGATGCGCCGTGCGGCGTGCTGCGCGCCCACGTGGCCCGCGCGAACCCGATCTGGCGCGGGGATGGGGCGCCCGTGCTCGTGCTGTTCCAGGGCGCGTCGAGCTATGTGTCGCCGCTGCTGTACGACCTGGAAGCGGCCGGCGGACGCGCCGTCCCGACGTGGAACTACGCCGTCGTGCACGCGCACGGCCGGCTGCGCGCCATCGAGGATCCCGCGTGGATTCTCGCCCATATGACGCGACTGACCGGACGCCACGAAGATGCGCGCGCCGGCTGGAAGGTGGAGGATGCGCCGCGCGACTACATCGACAGGCTGGTGCGGACGACGGTCGGCATCGAGATCGTCGTCGAACGGCTCGAGGCGAAGTTCAAGCTGAGCCAGAACCGCAGTCCGGACGAGCGGAAGCGGGTGTTGCAGGCGATGGGATAGCGGCGGCGCATGGTGGGCACGGGGTGCCCACCATCCAACCGTTGCGTACCACCCGGGCCGGCGTCACTTGCCGGACATCGTGCCCGACTTCGCCATCGGCATTTGCTCGGCAGATTTCAAGTGTTGCGCGACCACCGGCTCGGTCTTCTCGACCAGGGCCTTCAATTCCGGGTCCTTGGCTTTTTTCGACGCGGCCACCAGCTTGGCGTGGACGGCCTTGTGATCCTGCACGCCGGCCTGTTTCATGTACGCCTTGTCGAAGGCATCGCCGCTCATCTTTTCCAGCTTGGCGGCCATGGCCTTGTGCTTGGCGTCCGGCTCGGTCGGCAAGGTCACGCCGCGTGCCTGGGCCAGGGCCTTGACGTCGTTCAGGTTCGACGTGTGGTCGTCGATCATCTGCTGGGCGAACGACTTCACGTCGCCGTTCTGGCTCTTGCTCTGGGCCAGCTTGCCGCCTTCGACTTCGGCCATGTCGGCCATCGCGATGTCCTTGAGGATTTTTTCGTCGGAAGCGCTCAGCTTGGCCCCGGTGGCGGCCCCCGCCGCCGACTGGCCCGCGCCGCTGGCGCCCATGCTCGGGCTGGCGGCGCTGTGGCCGGCCATGCCCGAGGAACCCGTGCCGCCCATCGGCTTGGCGCGGTTTTCCATGCCGGTGCTGTTGCTGTTGTCGATGGTGCCTTCGCGCGTGGTCTTGCCGGACGTGTTCTGCTTGCCGGTGCTGCTGGTGCCGGTCTGGCTGGGAGTCTGGCTGACCGCCGTCTGCGCCTGCACGCCGACAGCGCTGAACATGGCTGCCGCCGTCGAAACGGCCAGCAGTGCTTTCAACGTTTTATTGTTTTGCATTTTGCTCTCCTGAACTCTGTGATGTAGTGGCGCCTGGCGGGGACAAGCCGTGCGCAAGCTCGTGTTCAAATGACAACGGCCGGCACAGTGTATCGCCGCGTTTTCTTGAACAGCGCGCGTTAGCCAGCAGGAAAGTTTTATCGATATGCGAACAATATGCGGCCGTCAGCGGAAGCTCAGCGCTCCCGTCAAGTCGCCCGGCGGACGCGCCCCGCGCGCTTCGAACGCCGCGTTGCGCGCGGCCAGGCCTTCCAGCAGCGGCAGGCCGTGCAGGCGCGAGATGAAGCGCAGGATCGACGTCGTGTCGTAGAAATTGTGGTCGACCGCGCCCCGCTTCGCGAACGGCGACACGACGATGGCCGGGATGCGCGAGCCCGGCCCCCAGCGGTCGCCCTTGGGCGGCGCCACGTGGTCCCACCAGCCGCCGTTCTCGTCGAAGGCGATGACGACGACCATGTCCTTCCATTGCGGCGATTTTTTGAGGTGCTCGATCACGTTGGCCACGTGGGCGTCGCCGGATTCGACGTCCGAATAACCCGCGTGCAGGTTCAGGTTCCCCTGCGGCTTGTAGAACGTCACGGCCGGCAGTTTGCCGGCGATGGCGTCGGCGATGAACCGGTTCGAGATCGGGCTGTCGCCCAGCCCGCCGTCGCGCAGGTGCGCGGCGCGCGCCGCGGTGCCGGGCCCGAACTGCCTGAAGTAATTGAAGGGCTGGTGGTGGAACTGGAAATTCGGCCGCTCGCCTTCGCCGCGGCCGTCCAGCGCCGCCTGCCAGGCGCCCGCATACCACGCCCAGCCGATGCCCCGTTCGGACAGCAGGTCGCCGATCGTCTTGTACGTCTGCGGCGGCAGCACGGCCGGGTCGCGCGGATCGGCCCGTTGCGCGTCGCCGCCCGGCGCCGGCTGCACCCAGCTCGGCTGGTATGGCGGCGCCATCGTGTTGACCGCGTAGCCGTCCGGCGTGATGGCGCCGTTGTTGACGAATTCCGGCTTGCCGTCCAGCGCCGACCGCGGCGAATCGGGCGCTTGCGCGAGGCGACAGCCCGTCGGGCCGTCTTCCAGCACGGCGATCTTCGCCGCTGCCGGGGTGGACGCGGCATCGAAGAATTCCGGCACGCGCCCGCTGATCAGGAACTGGTGGTTCAGGTAGGAGCCACCGAACGCGCCCATGAAAAAATTGTCGCACAGCGTGAATTCGCGCGCGATCTGCCACAGGCCCAGGTTCTTCGACGTCTCGCCGTAATGGCCCATCGTCAGCGCGCCGCTGTCGGCCCAGGCGACGAAGCGGTCGTTCTTGCCGCCGTTGATCTGCATCTGGTTCTGGTAGAACAAATGCCACAGGTCGCGTGTGATGATCCCTTCCGGCAGCGGCTTGCCGGCGGCGTCCGTCAGCTTGAACGGCGCGTTCGGCAGATGCCGGATGTCGTCTTCCTTGATGAGGACATCCTTGCCGCCCAGGTTCTGGCGCGCCGGCACCATGCCGCCCCAGATCTTCGGCAGTTCCGGCAGGACGCTGCCGTCGCGGTCCTTCTGCAGGAAGGCAGCAGCCGGCAGCGCGGACAGCGGCTGCGCGAGGCCCGGGAAATCGGCGAACAGGTTGTTGAAGCTGCGGTTTTCCAGGTAGATCACGACCACGTTTTTCACGTGCGCCTTGAGCTTGGCGTCCAGCGAGCCGGCCACCGGTTTCGCGTGCCTGGCGGGCTTCGCCGCGCTGACGGGGGCCACCGACGCCGACAGGCCCACGGCCGCCGCGGCCTGGAACATGCGGCGGCGCGCCGGACTGGCGGGCTGGTCGTCCGGATTGCGGTCGTCGTCGTGATCCTGCATGGCGTTCTCCTGTCGCGGCCCCCCGGCCATAAAGCCACGATTATCTTTTCTTTTTGCCACAAGGAAAAGAAAAAAAAGCCCGTCAATACGGGCAAAAAGCGACGGCCGGCAGAGCGATCGCTTACAACTCCTTAACGCCGATTTACCCCCGTTTAACGGCGCTTAACAGCCCGGCGCGCGACACTTCATGAACGCATCGACGAAAGGATCACCATGAAACGCACCGCGCGCGCCGTCATCGGCACCCTCTTCCTGGCCTGCGCGCCCTTTGTGCACGCCGGGGACACGGCGACGGCGGCGCCCCGGCCCGCCCTCGAGCTGCCGCAGGCCGAGGTGGAACGCCTGCTGGAAGCCTATGCGATGATCAAGCAGAACTACGTCGGCGCGACCGACGACAAGGCGCTGTTCGACGGCGCCCTGTCCGGCATGCTGGCCGCGCTCGATGCCCACTCGCGCTACCTGGACAAGGACGCCTTGCGCGACGTCGGCCGCGAGAACAGCGGCGAGTACGTGGGCATCGGCATCGAGGTCGAAGGCAACCGCGACCTGCTGCGCGTGGTCGCGGTTGCCGACGGCAGCCCGGCCGAACGGGCCGGCATCCGGGCGGGCGACGTGATCGTCGCCGTGGACAATGCGCCCGTCTCCGGCATGGCGAACGACGTCGTCGCGCGGCGCATGCATGGCGCGCCGGGCACGGTCGTCGCCATCGGCGTCGCGCGCCACGACAAGGTCGAGACGCTGCGCATCACGCGCGTCGACCTGCACAACGACACGGTGCACGTGCGCATGGCGGCGCCCGGCCTGGCCTGGATCCGCATCTCGGAATTCGGCGGCGCCACGGCGGCCGACCTGGCGGCGGCCCTCAAGAAACTGGACGGCAAGGACGCGCCGCGCGGCCTGATCCTCGACCTGCGCAACGATCCGGGCGGCCTGGTGGCGGCCGGCGTGGCCGTCGCCGGCGCCTTCCTGCAACCGGGCACCGTGCTGTTCTCGGCGCGCGGGCGCGGGCCGGGCGCCAACGCCACCGTCACCGTCGACGAGCGCTACTACCGCGCACCCGGCCAGCCCGACGTCCTGGCCGGCCTGCCCGCCTGGACCCGCACCGTGCCGCTGACGGTGCTCGTGAACGGCGCGTCCGCCTCGGCCGCCGAACTGGTCACGGGTGCCCTGCAGGACCAGCACCGCGCCACCGTGATCGGCACGCGCACGTTCGGCAAGGGCTCGATCCAGTCCGTCCTGTCGCTGAACGAGGACAGCGGCATCAAGTTCACCGTGGCCCGCTACTTCACGCCGAACGGCCACGAGATCCAGGCGCGCGGCGTCACGCCCGACGTCGTCGTCGCGCCCGCGGCGGCGCCCTCCCCGGCGGCGGACGGCGACCTGCTGCTGCGCGAGGCGGACCTGGCGAAGCACCTGCCCGCGACCCAGCCGCCGGACGCCACACCGGATGCGCGGCGCGAGCCGATGGAATCGACGCGCACGTTCGGCACGCACGCCGACAAGGCCCTGCAGGCCGCGGTGGCCATGCTGACGCCCGACGACAAGCGCACGCCACTGCTATCCGGCCTGCTGCGCCGGTGGGGCGCCGGGTTGAAGCGCGGCGCGGCGCCGGCCGCGACCGCGGGCGGCACGGTGGCGGCGACCGGCGCGCCGTAACGGGGACGTCACATGGACGTCAAACTGGCGTCATATTCCGCCGTCAGAATACGCATCGCTCCTAGGGAAAAGAGCACAAGGCGGCTCGGCCGCCCTACCGGCGCCGGCGGTCGGGAAACATACCGGCACCAACACACCGTCCGTCGTTCCCGCGAAAGCGGGGACCTATGCTGAAGGTCCGAAGCCGGTACGTTGAAAGCATTGCAGTGCTTCCAGCGTACCGATTTCTGTGATTCAGTATGGGTTCCCCGCGTGCGCGGGAACGACGTTTTGGTGTTTGCGAACTGCCTGCGATAGGAGATGGATTTGAACCCGCACCTCAAGACCCTGCTCGACGAACTGGCCGCCTTCGGCGCCGCGCACGACGGCGATCCTGCCAACGGCGCCACGCGCATGCTCAACATCACGCCCGACACGGGCGAGTTCCTCGCCGTGCTGGCCAAGGCGGCGGGGGCGCGCCGCATCCTCGAGATCGGCACGTCGAACGGCTATTCCACGCTGTGGCTGGCCGCCGCCGTGGCGGACGTCGGCGGCGCCGTCACGACGGTCGAACTGGCCCACGGCAAGATCGAGATGGCGCGCGCCAATTTTGCGCGCGCCGGTCTGGATACCCGCATCACGCTGCTGGAAGGCGACGCCGGCACGATGCTGGCGAGCCTGTTCGACGCCTCGTTCGAGCTGCTGTTCCTCGACGCGCAGCGCAGCGCCTACCTGGACTGGTGGCCCGACATCCGCCGCGTGCTGCGTCCGGGCGGACTGCTCGTCGTCGACAACGCGACGTCGCACGCGCAAGACCTGGCCGCATTCACGGCGGCCGTGCGCGCCGACCGCGCCTTCTCGACCAGCCTGGTCCCGGTCGGGAAAGGCGAATTCCTGGCCGTGAAGGCGTAGGGGTCCACCTCCGGCTCAGAAGCGCGCCTTGTCGCGCAGCCGGTTCTTGACGTGGCGGCGCGCGCGCGGCATCGCGTCGAGCGCGCGCGCCGCCAGCACGCCCTCGATGAAGCCGAGCAGCCCCGCCTCCTGCGGCACCCGGTCGCGCAGTTGCGCGACCAGTTCGCGCGCGACGAAGGCATCGTTGATCTCGCCCAGCTCGTCCTGCATGCCGCTCAGCAGGTCGTGGCGCCTGGTGGCTTTACGGTCGTGCGACAGCGCGGCGAAGAACTCGCGCGCATAACGCTCCTTCTTGGCCGCGATGCGCACCTTGTGCAGGCATTCCGGCCGTTGCAGGTCGTAGCCGCGGGCGCGCTTGCGCACGCGCGCGCTGGCGTGCTGCACCAGCTGCGGCGCGGCCTTCGCGATCTTTTGCTCGAGCGGGTCGCTCGGCACGGTCGTGTGGTGCCAGCCCTTGCCCGCGATCCAGCCGCCCAGCGCCAGCATCAACGTCGTGTAGCGCGGACTGCCGACGGCCGACCGCACGCGTGCCCGATGGCGCTCGGCTTCTTCGCGCGCCGCCGCCTCCACGCGCGCCAGGGCCGCTTTCTGTTCTTCCGTCAGCGGCATGCCGGGCAGCACGGATTCGAGGAACACGTCCCAGTTGCGCGCGTCACCCAGTTCGCCCGCGAGCCATTCGACGTCGGCGTCCAGCGGTTCCGGCAGTTGCACGAGGGTCCGCACCATCGCCTGGGCCGCGCGCAGGCGGCGCAGGCCGACGCGCATCTGGTGCAGGCTCTCGACGTCGCCCGCCAGCACGCCCCCTTCGTTGGCCTGCATCTGCTGCACGCAGTTGAGCAGGATGCCGCCGAAGGCATCGCCCAGCGTGGCCTTGCGCTTCAGCGCCACGGGCGTGGCCTTGACGGCATGCGCCTTGTCCCCGGTCGCCAGCGCATAGCCGCGTTCGGCCTTGCTGACGTTCTCGATGCGGACCGGCGTCGCCTCGTGCACCCGCCGCGCCAGGTCGTACAGGCAGGCCGGGTCGCCGTCCTTGATTTCGAGTTCCAGTTCGCGCACCTGCGTCGTGCGTTCGCCGTGCTGCAATTCGCCGACGTCCAGCGCGCACTCGACGTGCGCGCCGTCCGGCAGCGCGAGCATCCACGTCGTGCGCTTCGCGCGGTTGACGAAGACCGGTTCGGCGGCGAGCTGGCTGCCGTCCAGGCGCTGCGCCAGGTCGGGCAACGCCTCGCGCAACTGCTTGTCGAACAGGTCGTGGTCGGGCGTTGCGGACGGGATCTCGGCCTCCAGCTCGGTGCGCCGGTGCAGGCCGGCCACGGCGCTGCCGCCGCCCTTCAGCGTCTGCACGTGGCGCTCGCCGGCGCTGCGCACGCGCAGGGCGAAGCCGTGCTTCCACAAATCGAAACCGCCCGTGTCGAAATAGCGGTCGACGTGCTCCTCCTCGCGCGGCCGCGCCACCGCGTGCTCGCGCAGCACCGCGGACTTCCTGAGCTGCGCGGCACTGCCCGCGTCCACGGCCAGTTTGATTTCACACTCCATGATGACTCCTCTCGCGACCTCCCGTCACTGTAGCGCATTCCCGCGCCCGCCCGCGCCGCCGTGAGGCCGTCAATGATTCCTGGCGTCATCCATATGCGACGCCGCGCGGCACCGACCCGCGCCGCATCAATATCGCGTGCATGCACGACTGGTGCAGAGCCGGCCGGCGCCGGTCACGTACCGCTACCGTATACGGGCACGGGTTACGGCATCGCTCAGGCACCGGCCTGCGATAACGGCCGTGGATGCAGGTCCAGGCGCCGGCCGGCCTTGACGATCTGGCTGGGCACGTCGTGACCGACCAGTTCCTGCAAACGCACCGCGGCGCCCAGCAGCAGCGCCAGGTCGACGCCGGTGTCGTAGCCCATCAGCTCGAGCGCATGCACGACTTCCTCCGTGCACACATTGCCGGTGGCGCCCGGCGCATACGGGCAGCCGCCGATGCCGCCGAGGGACGCGTCGAAGCGCTCGGCACCGGCGTCGATCGCGGCCAGTACATTGGCCAGGCCCATGCCGCGCGTGTTATGGAAGTGCAAGGTCAGCTCGATGCCGGGCCAGCGCGCCCGCACCGCTTCCGTGAGCGCGCGCACCTGGGTCGGATAGGCCATGCCGGTCGTGTCGCACAGTGTGATGCCGTCCACTTCCAGTTCATCGACGAAGCGCGCGCACCAGTCCAGCACGGTCTGCTGCGCCACGTCGCCTTCCATCGGACAGCCGAAGCTGCACGACAGCGACACGTTGACGCCGATCCCGTGGCGGCGCGCCAGCGCGGCGACGTCGGCCAGCCCGGCGAACGACTGCTCGCGCGTCATGCGCAGGTTACTCAAGTTGTGGCTTGCGCTCGCGGACATGACGAGGTTCATCTCGTCGACGCCGGCCGCGACGGCACGCTCGGCCCCGCGCAGGTTCGGCACGAGGGCGCTGACCACGACGCCGGGCCAGCGCGCGATACCGGCACATACCTCGGCCGCATCGGCCAGCGCGGGCACGGCCTTGGGCGATACGAAGGCGCTGGCCTCGATCTTGGCGAGACCGGCGCCCGACAGCGTGTCGGCCAGCGCGATCTTGGCGGCCGTCGGCACGAAGCGGCACTCGGCCTGCAGGCCGTCGCGCAGCCCCACTTCCTGGATGTGGATGCGGCGGCCGGCGATCCGGCGGCCGGCGACCCGGCGGCCGGCGCCGCTGAAGGCGCTCATGCGACCACCTTGCGCGCACGCAGCGCCGCGATCTGGTCCGCGGTCAGGCCGATCTCGCGCAGCACGGCGTCCGTGTCCTCGCCCAGCCGCGGCGCCGCCGAGCGTACGCTGCCCGGCGTGCCCATCAATTTCGGCACGATGCCCGGCACGTCCACCTCGTAGCCGTCGCGCGTCCGCTGCGTCAGGATCATGTCGCGCGCCCGGTAATGCGGGTCCTCGGCGATGTCCCTGGCCGTGTACACCTTGCCCGCCGGGACTTTCGCCGCGCCGAGCACGGCCAGCACGTCGGCCACGGTGCGGTCCGCCGTCCAGGCGCCGATGGCGGCGTCGATCTCGTCCACGCGCGCGACGCGGCCGGCATTGTTCGCCAGGTCGGGCGCCTCGCCCAGCTCGGGCCGGCCGATCGCCTGCATCAGGCGTTTGAAAATGCTGTCGCCATTGCCGGCGACCAGCACATAGCCGTCGACGCAGCGGTAGGCGTTCGATGGGGCGATGCCCGGCAGCGCGCTGCCGGCGGCCTCCCGCACGGCGCCGAACGCACTGTATTCGGGGATCAGGCTTTCCATCACGTTGAACACGGCTTCGTGCAGCGCGACGTCGATCACCTGCCCTTTCCCGCCGTTGACCTTGCGGTGATACAGCGCGCTCAACACGCCGATGGTGCCGTGCAGGGCAGCCAAGGTGTCGCCGATCGAAATGCCGCAGCGCACCGGCACGCGTCCCGGCTCGCCGGTCAGGTGGCGCAGGCCGCCCATCGCTTCGCCGATCGCGCCGAAACCCGGCAGGTCGCGGTAGGGCCCGGTCTGGCCATAGCCGGAAATGCGCAGCATCACGAGGCCCGGGTTCAGTTCGGACAGCACGTCCCACCCCATGCCCCAGCCTTCCAGGGTACCGGGGCGGAAATTCTCGACCAGCACGTCGGCCTCGGCGATCAGCTTGCGCGCGATGTCCTGCCCCTCTTCGCTCCGCAAGTCGAGGGCGAGCGAGCGCTTGTTGCGCGATTGAACCTGCCACCAGACGGACGTGCCGTCCTTCATCATGCGCCAGTTGCGCAGCGGATCGCCCGCGCCCGGCGCCTCGATCTTGATGACGTCGGCGCCGAATTCGCCCAGCGTCTTGCCGGCGAACGGGCCGGCGATCAATTGTCCCATCTCGATCACGCGCACGCCCTGCAGGGCGGTGGCGGGCATCGTGCCTGCGGCCGTCATAGTCATACAGTCCTCGTCAGTTTTCAGATTGTTCGCGCTGGCGCAGCCGTTCCGGCATGCCGAAGGCCAGGATCGCGGCGCATGCCACGCTCAGGGCCGCGATCATGTACAGCGCCGGCGTCGTGCTGCCGGTGACGTCCTTGACGCGGCCGACCATCACCGGGCTGACGATGCCGCCCAACTGCCCCAGCGTATTGATCAGCGCGATGCCGCCCGCCGCGCCCGCCCCCGTCACCAGCCTGGGCGGCAGCGCCCAGAACGCGGGGATCGACGCTACCACACCTGCGCCCATCACCGCCAGCGCCGCCACCAGCAGGCCCGGCTGATGATCGAACAGGCCGGCGCCGCAGAAACCGGCCGCGCCCAGGAGCACGAGGCCGATCACGTATTTCCTGCGCTCGCCGCTGGCGTCCGACAGCCGGCCCACGGCCACCATCGCGATCGCGCCGCACAGGTAAGGGATGGCGGTGAGCAGGCCGATGGTGGTCGGGTTCGTCGTGCCGGCGCTGCGGATCATGTGCGGCGCCCAGAAATTCAGGCCGTAGGAACTCACCTGGATCAGAAAGTAGACCAGGCCCAGCGTGAGGAAACCCGGCGTCTTGAGGGCGCCCAGCAGCGAATGGCTGCCGATCTGTCGGCTCTGCTCGGCGATGCGCGCGGCCAGCAGCGCCCGTTCCCGCGGGGCCAGCCAGGACGCGTCCTCGACGCGGTCCTTCAGTACGACGAACACGACGGCGCCCAAGGCGATGCACGGCAGGCCGCCCACGAGGAACAGCCAGTGCCAGCCCGACATGCCGAGGACGCCGTCCATGTGACCCAGCACCAGGCCGGCGGCCGGCGCGCCGACGAGGCCGGAAAAGGCCGACGCGAGGAACAGCATCGAGGTGATGCGGCCGCGGTAGGCGGTGGGGAACCACAGGGTCAGGAAGTACAGCACGCCGGGCGCGAAGCCGGCTTCCATGGCGCCGATCAGGAAGCGCAGCACATAGAACTGCCATTCGGTCTGGACCAGCGCCATCAATGCGGTCGCGATGCCCCACGACACCATGATGCGCGCGATCCAGCGCCGCGCGCCGACCTTGTACAGCATCATGTTGCTGGGGACTTCGAACAGGACGTAGCCGACCGAGAACAGGCCGGCGCCCAGGCCATACGCCGTGTCGGACAGCGACAGGCTGCTCTGCAAGGCGAACTTGGCGAAGCTGATGTTGATGCGGTCGAAAAAGGCGAACAGGTAGCAGACCATGATGAGGGGCATGATGCGCCATGCCACCTTCGCCACGATCCGCGCCATGTCGGGCACGGCCACGTCGGCCGCGCCGGACGGGGCGGAAAGAATCTTGCTCATGTATTGTCTCCGGATAGATTCGTCGAATGACCCGCACGCTCTTGGTGGCGTGATGGATGCGATTCTGGCAGCGCCGTCCCAAGCGCGGAATGACCAGGACGTGAACCCCGCTTTCGCGTTTCGCGAAAGCTCGCTCAGTGCGGGTTCCCGCCGGCCAGATGGTCGACCAGCTGGCGTGCGGCGCGCGGCAGGCTGTCCAGGTCGCGTACGCCGATCAGCAGCTGGCGCCGCGCCCAGCTGTCCGTGAGCGGAATCTGGCGCAGGCTCAGCGAACGCACCAGCGCGCGCACCGCGTCGGCCGGCAGCACGGCCACGCCCAGCCCGGCCGCCACCATCTGGCACATCGCGTCGAAGCTGCGCACCTGGATGCGCACGCGCAGGCGCCGCCCCATCGCCTCCGTTTCGGCCTGAAGGCGCTGCGCCAGCGACGTGCCCTGCGACAGGCTGACGATATCGAAATCGGTCGCGTCCTCGAACCGCAGGCTGCGCCGCTTCGCGAGCGGATGGCCGGCCGGGACCACCAGCACGAGGCGGTCTTCGCGGTAGGGCATCAGGTGCAGGCCGAGGGCCGGGGTGCGGTCGGCAAAGATGCCGATGTCGGCGCGGCCTTCGAGCACGCCGAGCACGATCTCGCCGCTGTTGAGTTCAGCGAGCTCGATCCGGATCGCCGGCGTGGCCTTGGCAAAGGCGGCGATGTCGGCCGGCAGGAACTGGGTGATGGCCGACGTATTGGCCCACAGGCGCGCCACGCCGACGATGCCGCTGGCGTGGTCGTGCAGTTCGGCGGCCAGCAGGTTCACGTCGCCGAGGATGCGCTGCGCGTGCCGGGCCAGCGCGAGGCCCGCCGCGGTGGGCGTGATGCCGCGCGAATGGCGCTCGAACAACGCGGCGCCGACCGCGGCCTCGAGATCGGAAATGCGCTTGCTTGCCGCCCCGACGGCCAGGTGGGCCAGCAGCGCGCCCTTGCTGATGCTGCCGGAGCGCACGACGTGGCTGAACAGGGAGAGCGAGACGAGGTCGAGACGGTGCAGGTTCATGACCCATTGTGCACCGATCCCGACCTGCAGTCATCAGTCGAACTTGCTGAAATCCGGCTTGCGCTTTTCAAAGAACGCGGTAAACGCTTCCTTGGCTTCGGCACCGGTCAGCATCGCGCTGAAGCGCTCGTTCTCGGCCGCGATGGTGTCCTTCACCAGCGCCGCGCGCGAACGCTTCATCAGCGCCTTGGTCGTGCGGATCGACGCCGCCGGCAGCTTCACCAGCTTGGCGGCCTGCCCCTGCGCGAACGACAACAGCTCGGCAGCCGGCAGGACTTTGGCCACGATGCCCATCTCGAACGCTTCCTGAGCGCCGAACGGCTCGCCCAGCATCAGCTTTTCCGCCGCGCGGGTATAGCCGGCCGCTTGTGCGACGAGCAGCGACGAGGCGAATTCGGGGCACAGGCCCAGCTGGCTGAACGGCATCGAGAACCTGGCGTTGTCGGCCGCGTACACGAGGTCGCAGTGCATCAGCAAGGTCGTGCCGATGCCGACGGCGGCGCCCGCGACTGCCGCGACCACCGGCTTGGTGCAGCCTTCGAGCGCCTGCATGAACTGGAAGACGGGACGGGATTCCAGCATCGAGCCGGGGCCGGCGTTGTGCAGGAAGTCTTCGAGGTCGTTACCGGCCGTGAAGATCTCGGGCTTGCCCGTGATGAGGATGGCGCGGACTTGCGGGTCCGCGTCGCCGGAGCGCAGCGCATCGGCCAGCGCGGTGTACATGGCGCCCGTGATCGCGTTCTTGCGTTCCGGGCGGTTGAATTCGAGGCTCAGGATGCCGTCGGCGGTGGTGCTCAGGATGTCCATTCGGGTGTCTCCGTTGTATAAAAAAGGGTGGGAACGGTTGTGCCGTACCCACCCTTCCGTTCACGTCGTGTGGATTACACGCGTTCGATGATGCCCGCCGCGCCCATGCCGGCGCCGACGCACATGGTGACCATGCCGTACTTCAGGTTGTTGCGGCGCAGGGCGTGGACGACGGTCGCGGCGCGGATCGCACCGGTTGCGCCCAGCGGGTGGCCGAGGGCGATCGCGCCGCCCATCGGGTTCACTTTGCTGGTGTCCAGGCCCAGGTCGCGGATGACGGCCAGTGCCTGTGCCGCGAAGGCTTCGTTCAGTTCGATCCAGTCCAGCTGGTCCTGCGTGATGCCGGCGGCGGCCAGCGCCGCGGGAATCGCGAATTTCGGACCGATGCCCATGATCTCGGGCGGCACGCCGCGCACGGCGAACGACGAGAACTTGGCCAGCGGGGTCAGGTTGTGTTCGCGCAGGATCTTCTCGCTGACGACGATCAGCGCACCGGCGCCGTCCGACATCTGCGACGACGTCGCGGCCGTCACGCTGCCCTTGGCGGCGAACACCGGCTTCAGCTTGGCCATGCCTTCCATGCTGGCGTCGGCGCGCGGGCCTTCGTCCAGGTCGACGGTGCGGCGCTTGACCTTGATCTCGCCGCTCGCCAGGTCCGGCGTGCGGGTGACGATGTCGACCGGGGTGATCTCGTCCTTGAACAGGCCGGCCTGCTGGGCGGCGATGGCGCGGCGGTGCGATTCCAGGCCGAAGGCGTCCTGGTCTTCGCGCGACACTTTCCACTGCTGCGCCACCTTCTCGGCGGTCAGGCCCATGCCGTAGGCCAGGCCGACGTTTTCGTCCTTGAACGTCTCCATGTTGATCGACGGGTGGTGGCCCATCATCGGCACCATCGACATCGACTCGACGCCGCCGGCGATCATGACGTCGGCCTCGCCGACGCGGATGCGGTCGGCGGCCATCGCCAGCGCGGTGATGCCCGACGCGCAGTAGCGGTTGACGGTCACGCCGCCGACGGTGTTCGGCAGGCCGGCCAGCACGACGGCGTTACGGGCCACGTTGAAGCCCTGCTCCGCTTCCGGGAACGAGCAGCCGACGATGGCGTCGATGATCAGCGCCGGGTCCAGGTTCGGCACGGCCGCCATTGCGCCGCGGATGGCGTGCACCAGCAGGTCGTCCGGACGGGTCTTGTTGAAGAAGCCGCGCGGCGCCTTGCCGATCGGGGTGCGGGTCGCTGCGACGATGTATGCGTCTTGAAGTTGTTTGCTCATGTCAGTAGTCCTTGTTGTCCGCGCCGCGATCAGTTACGTACCGGTTTACCGTTTTGCATCATGCCCATGATGCGTTCCTGGGTCTTCGGATTGTTCAGCAATGCGACGAAAGCCTTGCGTTCCATGTCGAGCAGCCACTGCTCGGACACGACGCTGCCCTGGTCGACGTCGCCGCCGGAGACGATTTCCGCGATGGTGTCGCCGAGGTGGTAGTCGTACGCGGAGATGAAGCCGCCATCGCGCATGTTGACCAGCTGGCCGCGGATCGTCGCCCAGCCGTAGCGGCCGGTGACGGGAACCGGGCGGCGCAACGGTGCGCGGTAGCCGGCGTCGAACATCGAGCGCGCGGTGACCTTCGCCACGTGCAGCAGCTCGTACGGGTTGAAGACGATGATGTCGTCGTCCTTCAGGTAGCCCATCGCCTTAGCTTCCAGCGCGGACTTCGATACCTGCGCGGTGGCCGCGTTGGTGAAGCCGGTCTTCAGGAATTGCAGGACGTCGTTGCCCTTCGAATCATTGGCGGCGCGCACGGCCGCTTCCTTCAGGCCGCCGCCGGCCGGCACCAGGCCGACGCCCACTTCCACGAGGCCGATGTACGACTCGATCGCCGCGACGCGCTTCGATGCGTGCAGCGCCATTTCGCAGCCGCCGCCCAGGGCCAGGCCCGCCACCGCGGCCACGACCGGGATGTTCGAGTATTTCATCGCCATGAACGTGTCCTGCAGGTCCTTGACGATCGGATCCATCGCTTTCGCGCCGCCCGCCATGAAGGCCGGCAGTGCGGATTGCAGGTCGGCGCCGGCCGAGAACGCGCCGCCGTCGGCCGCATCGGTATTCCAGATCACGATGCCCTTGTAGCCCTGCTCGGCTTCCGCCAGGGCGCGCTGGATGCCCTTGATGACGCCGTCGCCGATCACGTGCATCTTCGTCTTCAGCGAGATGACGAGCACCTCGTCGTCCGAGTGCCACAGGCGCACGGAATCGTCTTCGAACACGGTGGTGCCGGCCGTCTTCGGATCCGCGCCGCCGGCGCCCACGACCGGTGCGCGGAACTGCTGGCGCTTGTACACCGGCAGATCCGAACGCGGCACGTACGCATTCTTCGTCACCGAGTACGAACCTTCAGGCGTGTGCACGCCATTCTCCGCGACCGGGGC
>Ga0209148_1000622_pt1 | contig 31419 bp, 22 predicted proteins | sample AraplaCol_mMF_r2_2_FD_184288 | JGI IMG/M metagenome (GOLD analysis project Ga0209148, IMG submission 184288) | Arabidopsis root microbial communities from North Carolina, USA - plate scrape CL_Col_mMF_r2 (SPAdes) (version 2) | ecosystem: Host-associated > Plants > Roots > Endosphere | place... | reverse complement strand
GCAACCTGCTGGAGCACATCCGTGCGGACGGCACCACCGTGCATTACGCGTGGGATAGCAAAGACCAGCTCATCAAGATCAGCGACGCCGAGGGCGGCCTCTGGCTGCGCGACTACGACACCCGCGGCCGCCTGACGGAGGCCATCGACCCGCTGGGCAACAAGACCGAGTACGCCTACAACCTGATGGGCCTGCCGATCGGCATCACCGAGGCCAACGGCAAGACCAGGCAGCTCGAGTACAACAGCAGCGGCCAGCTCACTCGCTACGTGGACTGCTCGGCCAAGGCCAGCGAATGGGCCTACGACGCGCGCGGCCAGCTTGTGCAGTTCACCGACGCGGCCGGGCAGGTCACCCGCTACCGCCACGAGGCCGGCCAGCTCGCCGCGATCCGCTACCCGGACGATACCGAAGAGCACTTCGAGCGCGACGCCGAAGGCCGGCTGCTGACTCACATCGATGCGCTGGGCCGGCGCACCGAATGGGACTACACCGAGGCCGGGCTGCTGGCCAAGCGCGTGGACGCCGCTGGCCAGTCCCTGCGCTACCAGTGGGACAAGCTCGGCCAGCTCACCGCGCTGCGCAACGAGAACGGGCGCGATGCCGAGTTCCACTACGACCCGGTGGGCCGTCTGCTGGCGGAAACCGGCTTCGACGGTGCCATCACGCGCTACGAGTACGAGGAGGCGACCGGCAAACTGGCGCGCGCCATCGACGGGCAGCGCATCACCGCCTACGCCTTCGATCCGATGGGCCGCCTCACCGAGCGGCGCGCTGCGCTGCAAACCGGCGACGCGGCCCCGCGCAAGGCCGACTGGCAGATCGAGCGCTTCGCCTACGACCTCAACGGCAATTTGGCACTGGCCAGCAACGCAGACAGCCGCCTGCAATGGTTCCACGACCCGGCCGGCAACCTGGTGCGCGAACACCAGCACTACAGCCGATTGGGCAAGCCCCTGGTCGCTGTCTGGCAGCACGAATACGACGCGCTCAACCAGCGTATTGCCACCGTGCGTCCGGACGGCCACCGTGTCAGCTGGCTCACCTACGGCAGCGGCCACCTGCTGGCGCTGCAGCTCGACGAGCGCGAGCTGGTCAGCTACGAGCGTGACGACCTGCATCGCGAAGTCGCGCGCCTGCAAGGCAACCGGCTGCTGCAAACGCAGCAGTGGGACGCCATGGGGCGGCTCAGCGAGCAGGTGCTTGCCCATGAAGCCAAGGGGCCGCCCGGGCAAACTGCAGGCGGCAACCGCCTGCTGGTGCGCCGCTACCGCTACGACGCCAGCGGCCAGCTCACCGACATCAACGACACGCGGCGCGGGCAGCTCGCCTACCGCTACGATCCGGTGGGCCGCTTGCTCGAAGCGCAAAGCCGGCTCGGCCACGAGACGTTTGACTTCGACCCGGCCAGCAACCTCATCGACCCGGCCGAGCAGCGCGAAGCCGAGCGCCAGCGCATGCCGCGCATCAAGGCGCTGGATAACCTGCTCAAGCAATACGCGGGTACCCACTACCAGTACGACGCGCGCGGCAACCTCACGCAGCGTTGGGACAACGGCAAGGAAGGCCGCTTCACCTGGGATCTGTTCGACCGGCTTACGCACTACGAAGACGATCGCCTGAAGGTCGACTACACCTACGACGCGCTTGGGCGGCGTCTGTCCAAGCACAGCCAGGCGCACTACGAGGAAAGAAGGGAGGCTGGCCCGCACTGGAACCGCGCCGAGCGTGTGAAACGCAACCGCGCGCTGCAATGCGGCTTCACGCTATACGGCTGGGATGGTGACACGCTGGCCTGGGAAAGCAAGATCGCCGACGAGGATGGCTTTGGTGCGCGCACCACGCACTACGTGTACGAGCCCGGCAGCTTTGTGCCGGTGGCGCAGGCAGTGCGCGAGGAAGCCATCGAACTGCTCGACCAGCCCGAGTACGGCGACTACTACCGGCAGGATGAAGACCCGCTATGGCTGCTGCCGCCGCCCGCACCAGCCATCGACAGAGTGGCGTGGTACCAGTGCGATCACCTCGGCACGCCGCAGGAACTGACGGACGAGCACAGCGAGATCGCCTGGAGCGCGGAGTACCGCGCGTGGGGTGTTGCGCAGGAGGCGATTCGCAAGGCCTCGGGGAAGGCACCGATCGCCAACCCCATCCGCTTCCAGGGGCAGTACCATGACCATGAGACCGGGCTGCATTACAACCGGCACCGGTACTATGATCCGAGTAGCGGACGGTTCGTATCGAAAGACCCGATCGGGCTCGCCGGCGGGATCAACGTCTATCAATACGCGCCAAACCCGATTGAGTGGAGCGACCCGTTAGGGTTATCGAGAACACCGGTAGGCGCTGGAAGAAAGCAAACGTCGTCAAAGGCAAACCAAAACGCCAATTGCCCATGCAGAGGCAAGTGGAAAGTAAATCATTTCGACAGGGTATGTTCGGGCAACGTACCTGGCGTTGGGCATGCTAAGTATGTCCGAGATCCTGGAGCCGGCATGTGGTGGTCTGAAGATCAAACAGGGCATGGGGACAGTGCTTGGAAGGTATACGATAAGAATGGTGTATGGGTGGCAGATGCTGATGTTTATGGCGATTACATGAAAAAACACAAGAGCGATACGGGGAAGAATATTGATTTTAAATCGTTGAAATGCAAGGATTCAAAATGATTCGCTCCGCTGAGGAATTTGTTGCGCTACGGAATAGTGATATCAAAGATGAGTATGATCGTGCTGCGACTGATGAGGCTCCCGTGGCAGTATGGAAAGATGTCATCGATAGATTTCCAGAATATAGGAGATGGGTTGCTCACAATAAGACTGTCCAGCTCGAAATCTTGGCGTTGCTTTGCCAATATGAGGCTGATGTTCGTCGCTTTGTCGCGGTAAAAAGGAAATTGTCTGATGATTTATTTGAACTTCTGTCAAAAGATATCGACGTAGTGGTTCGGCAAGGTATCGCCTCAAATAAAAAGACTCCTATCTCGATAATTAGGAGGCTTGCGCAAGATGAAGATGAGGATGTTTCTAGAATTGCTAAATACAATCTTGAGGGCAGATAGGTGTTAGCCGATAGCATTTACGCAGATTGGCTATTACCAGTGTGATCAGATCGGCTCGCCGAAGGAACTGACGGACGAGCACAGCGAGATTGCGTGGAGCGCGGAGTACCGCGCGTGGGGTGTCGCGCAGGAGACGATCCGCAAGGCCTCGGGGAAGGCACTGATCGCCAATCCCATCCGCTTCCAGGGGCAGTACCATGACCATGAGACGGGGCTGCATTACAACCGGCATCGGTACTATGATCCAGCTACGGGGCGGTTCGTATCGAAGGATCCGATCGGGCTGGCGGGCGGGGTCAACGCCTTCCAGTACGCGCCGAATCCGACGCTCTGGACCGATCCTCTTGGTTTAGCGAGAAAGTGTAATTCATGTCCGGGTAAGGATGACCGCCAATGCGATGAAGTGCACGATGACTACAATCAAGCGATGAATAGTGCCCTTGATTTTACGAAGATTACAGCAAAGAGAGCTATTCCAAATCCAGCCAAATTCGGCTCTCAGCGCTTTAACGGAAGGCGTGCTCCCGATGAATATCGAGGATTTCGTGTTGAGCACGATGAAAGGCATGGTGCTCACATCAACGTCTTCAACGGGAAAGGGAACGAAAAAACGATCTGCTTTAATGCATCTGGAAAGACGGTTGCCAAGATAGTCAAGAGGTTCAATAGATGATCTTCTCTAGTGAATGTGCTAATTATGTTGCCGCCCACTCATGTGCTCGGGGTGAAGAAAGGCAGATGCTTGATATGCTCAGGAAATCTCTTCCTGCGAGTTTGTCGTCTATCGACTGGAGTCGCATTATTAAGAAGAAAGAGGTAAATGGTGTTGATCGAGCGCGGTTAAGTAATGAGCTGAAAGTTCTTTCGACTTCTATGGGGGCGGCGATAACTGACGTTTTTTATGTCTTCAATTTGGACGATGCTGTCCCGGCACTTAAGACAAGCTTGTCAGAATGGCTGAGGTTTGTGAGTGAGCTGGATTTTGTAGATACGATATTTTTATCGAAATCTGGCAAGCTCATTATTCATTGGGATTTCTATATGAATCTGCACGCGACAACCATATAAGTGGGCTGGATGTGCGTCACTAACCCGAAGGGCTGCTAATGAGCGGGTCTTCCCGGCTTCGGCGCTTGGGATGACGCGGAGGAGGCGATCAGCGATGTGGCTCGCAAGGCCGAGGTCGTGAATCCGCTGTACTTGGTTGTGGCACGACTACGATTGAGTAGCGGACCAACTTCTGCATACTGCCGAGCGACGCCGATATGCTACGTAGCACAAGGTGAGGCGGAGAGTCGGTCAACACTCGATAGCGTCACGACGACGAGTGCACTCTGCGTCAGCGCACGAGATTATGGGCAATCGTTAGGGTACTGGTACCGGGTGGTAGACGGGTCTTCACTATAACCTATAACCTGTATCGGTACTATGATCCCACCGTTGGACGCTACCTCTCGAAAGATCCGATTGGGCTTGCAGGCGGGATCAACGTCTATCAATACGCACCCAATCCGACGGGGTGGGTTGATCCGCTTGGCTTATCCGGTTTTGAACCTAAGGTTATAACTAGCGGAACTGTCTTTAGAAATGCATCGGGAACCCCCCGATAGCCTGACTCCGCGCTTAGGAAAAGACACGACCCGAATCGATGTGAAAGAGCCGGGCTTGTCGGCAGCCACTTCGGAAGCGGGATTGGACAGAGGGAAATATGTTGAGCTGGACGTCGGAAAGCTTTGTTCGTGCGGGCTTCAAGCGACGCATGATAAGCCGAATGGCCACGTGACCATTCGACCGATAAACGATCCGATCGATTCCAAATTGACAGACTGGGCGAAGTCCAGAGGAAGCGGCTCGACGCATTCTCTGACAGAAGGTATATTGGAAGCAGTCACTGGTCGGGGGAAAAGTGATGGCGATAGATATTAAATCCTATTTGTCAGACTATGTAGCAAGGGTAGAATGTGCCATTGAAAAGAGGGTCAAGATTGAGTCATCGAATTCAGGGTTTTACCAAAACTCTCTCGGCGGCACGGCATACGTAAGCTTCTACCCAATGGAGATCGATCTAACACTTGATCTGACAGGTATGGGTGATAAATATAGAGTAACTGTCGATCTGACGGATCAAGAGGGAAAATTGATTTCCGGAGATATTTTTAAATTCGACGGGAATTCGGAGTATTTGTGCATGGAGCTTGACGCGTTCTTCTCTGATTTGGTTAAGTTGGTTTCGGATCGTCTTTAAATGAATGAGATGGCCGCGTCAGCGGCCCCTCGTTCGTCTACAACCGGCATCGGTACTGCGATCCACAAGCGGTAGGTTTGTATCGAAAGACCCCATCAGATTGAAGGGGGGGCAACGTATATCAATATGCGTCCAATCCGATACAGTGGATCGACCCATTGGGGTTGTCAGGATACGACGTTTCTGCCAATACCGCCGGGCCGGATACTTTGGCGCGAGGGGCACATGTCAATGTAAGCGGTCCTGGACTGCCGCCTAGCGGGCGGCATATTACGTTGACGCCTAACGCAGACGGAAGCCATGTGGATCTGGGGCCGGCGGATAAAGCCACGCGCAATATGTCCGAGTCTCAATGGAAGAAAGTATGTAGCTGCGATGTCAAATGCCTCGACAAAGCAAGGAACGTTGATCGCTTGGCCGAGGCTTCACAGGCCGGTGTGGACGCATGTCCAAATTCAAATCGAGCATCAGAACTCAAAAAGGTTAATGAGATTCTCGGCAAGCATGGTGCATCTGGGACGAATCCTATTTCTAAGTAAACAGAGATGGCAATTTATTTTTATGAAATTATTGATGCGCTGCTGCAATCTAATGGCGATGATCCAGGCAGGTTGATCCGTGGTGAGGATGGCGATAAGTCGCAGCTCGAGGATCGAGGCTACGATGTTGTGGGGGAAATTCCCGATTTCCATTTGTACGAGAAGTATATGCATGTAAATCATAGGAATAGGGAAATTAATTCTCTGTATAAGTTGTATTATCTTGGCGAAACTTATGTCGGTAGCCCTGTCGACTTTGGGCCGGGCGTAAGGTTGATGGCTTTGCTTAAGCGAATTTGGGATGGGGTTCAATTAAGTTTGCTGAGGGACGATGTTCATCTTTATTTTTCTGACGACAAAAAAGATGGTGCAATTGTGTTGGGTCAGTACTCTGTTATCCGGTTTGGCCGAAGAAATGTAAGATCTGGGTATGCTGTGGTGGGCGTGGATTATGCGTCCGTTGGAAATGAAAAGTTAATAACGGGGAGTATAGGGGCGGCAATGGATATGCTCGATGAGCGGCCGTTGGGTAGTTTGAGGAAGTATTCTTCTGAATACGGAAAATTGATCAATTTCTACTTCGGCTGATTAAGCTGATGTGAAGCGTGGTACGAGTGGGACAGCTTCGATCGACTGGTACGGTTCGGCAACGGCCGGGTATCGGTGCACTACTGGTACGATGCGCTGGGGCGACGGGTGGGGAAGGAATCGAACGCGCAGGTGAGATACAGTGCCAGTGACGGCAGTGGTTACCGGGAAGCGGAGACGGCGCGGCTGAACGCGGAGCACGGCTATGGTTTGACGCTGTACGGCTGGGACGGCGACACGCTGGCGTGGGAGAGCAAGATCGCCGACGAGGACGGCTTCGGCGCACGCACCACGCACTATGTGTACGAGCCGGGCAGCTTTGTGCCGGTGGCGCAGGCGGTGCGCGAGGAAGCCATCGAATTGCTCGACCAGCCGGAGTACGGCGACTACTACCGGCAGGATGAAGACCCGCTGTGGGGCCCTCCGCCGCCGTGCAGCATGGGAGTTGACACTGGGCTTCGCAGGGCCGCGGTCAGTGACGTTTCTATTTCGCGACGTGCAACGTCATGAATTTCCGAGAGTTTCGTATCGTTCATCGTTCGGTCGACGACGACCGGCGCAGTGACGTCCTTATTTCGCAAACGGTGACAACTTTACTTTGTTCTGTGGCTACGTGTATGGCCCGCGGTCGCCGGATGACCTCGGGCCGCTTCACTTTTCATGGAGATGCGGATCGCTGTCGCGCACCTTCGTGACGCAAGCTACTCCACCACCTTGAACACCCGGTTCTTCTCGATCATACCGGCTTTCGGCAGCTTGCCGTCATCGTGGGCCTCGGGCCGCAGATGCCGCTCGTCGAGCGCCGGTCCCGTATAGCGGCTGCGCGGCCGGATCACCTTGCCGACGCGCAGTTGCTCGATGCAGTGTGCGAGCAGCCCGACACTGCGCGCGATCGCAAACACCCCGAATGCCGCATCGGGCGGCAATTGAAGCTGTACCGCCAGCATCACAAGCGCGACGTCGATGGTCGGCCGCTGGCCGGTGAGCGTCGTGACCTTCTCGACGAAGTGCGCGAGTTCGGCCGGCGGATCGAGTCGCACGAGCAGCGCGGTCGCGCGCGGATCGCCGTCGGGGTAAAGATGGTGACCGAAACCTGGAATCGGGATCGCGGACTTCAGGTGATGATCGACCACGCGCTCGGCGCCGAGCCGTTCAACGTCGTCGAACACGGCACGCACGCGCCCCGACGCGTCGCCGTGCAGCGGGCCCGACAATGTCGTGAGGCCCGTCAGCAGGCAGCCAGCGAGGGACGCGCCGGTCGACGCGGTGATGCGTGCGGCGAACGCCGAACTCGTGATCTCGTGATCGGCGACCAGCACCATCGCACGGCGCAGCAGGTCCGCGCCATGGTCGTCGAGGCCCCAGCCGGCCGCGAGCCGCTGATGGATCCAGGGCCGCCCCGCATCGGCATCGTCGTACGCGCCGAACGCGCGCGACACGATCGCGACGAGCTGTCCGGCCTCGGTGTGCAGCGCGCTGTCGAGCCGGCCGAGCGTCGAGTGACCGTGCGCGGCCAGTGTCGCGAGCATCGTGAACGCGCATTGCCGATCGCGCTCGCTGGGCGGCAACGCAACCGCCGGCGCGTTGAACGACACAGGCGTGGTGGCTTGCCACAGCAGCGCGGCCGTTTCCTCGAGCGTGGCGGTGTCCGCGAGTTGAATGCTGTCGCGGCCGCGATACCACGCGCGGCCCTTGGAGAAGGTGGTGATGCCGCTGTAGATGCACGGCTCGGCGCCGAAGATCGTGCTGGCCGCCAGCGCTGCCCGCTTGCGGCCGACCTGTTTCTTGCGGCACAGCGCGACCACGTCGTCGGCGCGATACAGGCTCTTGCGCGGATCGTCGGGATCCTGCATCACGGCGATGCTGCCGCGGCTCGCATACGCATAGATGGTCTGCGCCCGCACGCCCAGCCGCCGCGCCGCTTCCGTCAGGGTGATCCAGTTCTGCATGGCGTGTCGTGAATCAGATGCGGCCGGCGACCGGCCGCTTCCGACGACTATAGACCGGGTTCAACTGAATGTCATCTCGGTCGCGCGCCGCTCGAGCACCTCAACGAGGATGTCGCCCGGTGCGCGCACGAAACAGCCGCGCACGCCGGCGCGAATCCGCGTCACCGGTTGCACGATTTCCGCGCCATTGTCGACCAGATGCGCGTAGGCAGCATCGAGATCCTCGACCAGTACGCCGAAGTGATCGATGCCTTGCACGCGGACACCATCCGGCACGATCGCCGAACGCGCATCCGGCAGTGCCGTGATGAACAAGTTGACGGTGCCGATTCGCAGGTCGACGCGGCCGGGGCGTCGCACGACTTCGGCGTTCAGGCAACGCGCGAACCATGCGGCCGTGGCCTCGGCATCAACTGAGCAGAGTTGCAGGTGATCCCATTTGAATTCGATCATGATCGAGGTCAGTACGTGAAGGAGTGGCCGGAATGGGAGATGAACGTGGTCAGAGCTCGATACGCGACAGCTTGCCGAGCAATACCGAGTACGACAGCGTGCCGACGAGGCAGATCGCGCCCATCAGGTTCAGCGCCCAGAAAAAGTTGCCGGTGTGCTGCGTCACGTAGCCGATCATCAGCGGCGTGGTGACGGCCGCGATATTCGCGGCAAGGCTGGTGATGCTGCTGGTGAGCCCGACATAGCGTTTCGGCGCGATTTCGGACACGGCGGCCCACGACATCGAGCCGATCCCCTGCGCGAAGAACGCGATGGTGAGGATCGCGATCACCATCGCATTCGAGTGCACGAAATTGACGAGTACGATCGATGCGCCGAGGAAGGTGCCGATCACGAGCGGCGCCTTGCGTGACGACGACATCGACACGCCGCGCCGGATGCAGAGATCGGACAGATAGCCGGCAATCAGGATCCCGAGCGTCGCGCCGATGAACGGCATCGCCTGGAAGAAGCCGACCTTGATCATCGACATGTGCCGCTCTTCGACGAGATAGGTCATGAACCACGTCGTGAAGAACACCAGTAGCGTGTTGTTGCAGAACTTGCCCAGACAGATCGCGAGGATCTGCCGGTAGCCGAGCAGGCGCAGCGCCATGCGCCAGTCGAACGGGTCGCGCGCGGTCACCACAGGCCGCCCTTCGGTGATGTACTGTAGTTCGGCCGCGTTGACGCGCGGATGCCGCGACGGATCGCGATAGAGCCGGTACCAGACAACGCTGAACAGGATGCCGAACGCGCCGGTCGCGAAGAACACGGTACGCCAGCCGAACGCCGACGAGATCCACAGCAGGAGCCCGGTGAAGAGCGGTGTGCCGATGTACTGGCCCATCACGTACACACTCGTCGCAAACCCGCGCTCCTGGACCGGAAACCACATCGTCACCGCGCGCGCGTTCGACGGAAACGCGGGCGCCTCGAGCGCGCCCATCGCGAGCCGCGAGCCGAGCAGCATGTGATAGCCATGCGCGAGCCCTTGCGTGAGCGTCGCGAGCGACCAGCCGACGAGCGACAGCGCATACGCAACGCGCGAGCCGAGCAGGTCGGCGAGCACGCCTGCCGGCAGCAGTGCGATCGAGTACGCGAGGCCGAACACCGCGAACAGCTCGCCCATCTGCACGCGGGTGAGCGCGAGATCCTTCGACAGCGCGGGCGCAACGATGCCGAGCGCCGAGCGGTCGACGTAGTTGAGGATGGTGGCCACCAGCAGCATCGACAGCACGCCGTAGCGCACCCTCGATCGTCTCGCGAGGGCTGCGGGCGCGTCGAGATCGCGCATCACCGAAACCTGCTCTTCTGCGGTTTTCAATGTCGTCTCCTTATATCTTCGATTTGATGGGCCGGCGCGCGGTCGTCATGCGCGCTCGCGCGCGTCCGGTCAGCCGCGCCCGACGAACGGCATCGCGCTCGCCATGATCGTCATGTGCAGAATGTTCGCTTCGAGCGGCAGGCTCGCCATCTGCACGATCGCGTTCGCGACGTGCGCGACGTCGACGCGCGGCTCCGGTGCGACGCGGCCGTCGGCCTGCAGCACGCCGCTGTTCATGCGCTCCGTCAGCGACGTTGCGGCATTGCCAATGTCGATCTGGCCGCATGCGATATTGAACGGACGGCCGTCGAGCGCGAGCGAGCGCGTGATGCCGAGCACCGCGTGCTTCGTGGCCGTGTATGCGATCGTGTTCGGACGCGGCGTGTGCGCGGAGATCGACCCGTTGTTGATGATGCGCCCGCCTTGCGGCGTTTGCTGCTTCATCTGGCGCCATGCGGCGCGGGCGCACAGGAACACGCCCGTCAGGTTGGTCGCGATCACGTCGTTCCAGAATTGCAGCGAGTAGTCGTCGAGTGGCACCGCACCCGCGTTGCGGCCGGCGTTGTTGAACAGCACGTCAAGGCGCCCGAAGTCTTGTGCGATCTGCGCGAAGCTCGCGTCGACCGATGCTTCGTCGGAAACGTCGGTCGGAATGGCCGCCGCGTCACCGCCGGCGCGCTCGATGATTTCCTTCGTCGCGAGCAGCGGATCGATGCGCCTGCCGAGCAGTGCGACGGTGAAACCTGTGCGCGCGAGCGCCAAAGCCGCCGCCTGCCCGATTCCGGTACCGGCGCCCGTCACTGCCGCAATTTTTTTCTCTGGCTGCATTTTCACGACCTCGTCGTCGGTTCGTTGAACGTGCCAAAAGCATTGCGCGGCGGCGATTCTGCAGCAATCTTGATTCTTTCAATCAATATCAAGCGCCCCGTCCGGTCGGGGCGGCGTCAGGGTTTTCCTGAGTTCGCCGACGCGTCGGGCGGAGGCCGGCACTGTACCGGCGCATCGCAAACCACACGACCGTAACCGTTCGGCAATTCGGCTGTTCGATGCCACACGGACATGTTGATCGAATCAATCAATATTGACCGGCGTCGACCGTGCTTCGTAGGCTGTGCTCCGTTTTCCGACCTAAGGACGAGACCATGCCTGACAACAATCGCACCCGCGTGCTGGTGGCGCGACGCGTGCCTGCGGCGGTGGCCGCACGCGCGGAAGCTGACTTCAACGCTTATGTAACCGACGCCGACATGGATGCGCCGTCCGTCGTCGAGTTCTGCAACCGCTACGACACGCCGGCGGTGCTGATCGGCAAGAAATCAGGGCTGCAGGCCGAGCACATCGCGGCATTGCCGCCGAGCGTGAAGATCATTGCGAACGCGAGCGCCGGCTACGATCACATGGATGTGACCGCCGCGCGCGCGCGCGGGATCGTGGTCAGCAACGCACCCGACGCGCTCACCGACTGCACGGCCGATTTCACGCTGCTGCTGATGCTGGCCGCGTGCCGGCGTGCGTCGGAGTACGAGCGTATCGTGCGCGCCGGTTGGGGAAAGTCGTTCGGCATGACGGACATGCTCGGCACGCGCGTGAACGGCAAGACGCTCGGCGTCGTCGGCTTCGGCCGGATCGGGCGGGCGGTTGCGCAGCGTGCGCGGGGCTTCGGAATGAAGATCGTCTATACCGACCGGCGGCCCGCACCGCCGGAGATCGAGGCCGGCGCCCGCTATTGCGCGGACCTCGACACGCTGCTGCCGCAGTGCGACATTCTCACGCTGCACGTGCCGGGCGGCGGCACGCCGCTGATGACGCGTCGCGAGTTCGGCCTGCTGCGCGACGGTGCCGTGTTCGTGAACGCAGCGCGCGGCAGTCTCGTCGACGAGGATGCGCTGTACGATGCATTGGCATCGCATCGGCTCTTCGGCGCGGGGCTTGACGTCTACCGGAGCGAGCCGAATATCGATCCGCGCTTCGCCACGCTCGACAATGTGTTTCTGTCGCCGCACATGGCGAGCGCGACGATCGAGACGCGCGACCAGATGGGGTTTACCGCGCTCGACAACGTCGCGGCGGTGCTTGAGGGGAGGGCGGCACCGAACGCGCTGTGAAGGCGACCGGGGTGGCCGTTCATTGATGCCGGGGCGTCCGATAGCAGGAACGCGGGCGCTCGGCACATGCTTACCGCCCCCCCCCTCCGCCACCAGCACCTCATGTGTTGGTGGAAGCCGTTAAAAGGGCTGGGAATCGGCCGCGTGGAGGCGTATCCAGGTCGTGACAGTCATGTAACCATCCGCAATCACCCCGTGGGCGTCGGGAAATCAATACAGGGGACGCGGTAAGTGCGTCGGTGGTGCGAGACAACAAAGCCGAATGTAGAACTCGGCATCGACATCGGCTATGTTCGTCGCGCCCGGTGCAATCGCAAGGGTTCGAGCAAGCAAAATCGCATAGAAGCCGGGAACCGGCCATCGTCAATCGCAGTCGTCGTGGCTGCGCTGGCGGAATCCGGCAAGCTGCCACGAGTGTGGGCTTCCGCCATGCCGCGCACCAAGCGATTGAACCAAGAAATGACACGATTTCTCGAAGACAGTGGATGCGGAGACCAAAATGAAGTCGTAGTTTTGACTGACGGAGCTCGAGACCTAGCCGGCGTCGCCAACAATCTGCCATACGACAACGAGTGGGTTCTCGATTGAGCACACATCGGACGGATGATGCGACGCGTTGATCGGGCTATCGCGCCTTTGGCATACGGGCGACTCACGGACGGTGGATCAGCGTTTGAGTTATGTGATCTGTTTGTCCGCTTCCGCCATTACGTTTGGGTCGGACGCACATTTGCCTGGAAGCAGCTTGCAGCCAGACTCGCTCGCGTGCTTGACCTCCGCGAGAAGCGCGATCCGGCGGTGAGACGTGAAGTCAGGGAGGCGAGCTATAGCCTGTTGAATGTGGTCACGTATCTCAACAGTAACGTCGAGTCGCTGATTGACTATCGCACCTGGCAATGCTCGGGAGGGCGGATCTCCACCGGATTCGTGGAATCATCAATTAATCGAATCATTGGCCGTCGTATGTGCAAGGGCCAGCAGATGCGCTGGAGTCGCGTGGGAGCACGCAGTGTCGTGCAATTGCGCGTGGCACTGTTGAACCGGGAATTTCACGAACTCGCACAGCGCCAGTTTCCGTGCATTGGACTGCAGCGCGTTAGTTGGCCATGGCGATGAGCTTCCGGGCCTTTTTAACGGCTTCCTTCAACAGCAGCTGCAGGAGCGGATGCAGTCGATGCTGCTCGAGCGCGGCGCACGGTCGCGCCGGCCCGACGAAGTGATCCGGCGCCAAGTGACGCACCTGCGCGACGCGTAGCAGATGACACCTGATCTCGTGCTGAAAGATCCATACATCCTCGACTTTCTCGGCCTCAATGATCACTATCTGGAGCGTGATCTCGAGGATGCGATTCTGCGCGAGATGGAACAGTTCTGTTGATTTCCACCGCATCCCCGGTGGGGCAATTCCGCGTGGACATCAACAGCCGCAGCGTTCGCACCAAATCCGACGGGGGGATGCAGCATCACCCGGTACTCGAACAGCGGCAGGTCACGCACTCGGCGAACCGTTGTCTCGTGGATCTGCGGGCAGCGTGTCCCACATTGCTCGCAGTACATGACCTTGCTGACCGGCTTCAAATACAGCGACAGCCTGCGGCCTTCGCCTTCCGGCTATTCCACACGCTCCAAATCGCTGACCTGTCCAGCAACCCGGTGCCTGAAGTGCCTTGCGATCGAGCAATTCCTCCTCCTGACCTCCTTACAGTCAGGCGTCAGATTCGCAATCGGCATCAAATCTTCCACGGTTTCCTGTGATGAACCATTTTTAAGCCATTTCCTAGTGTTTTCCCTTAAATGGCTGTGTCGGGTTTTTCCCGTAGTTCGCCTCCGCGAGCGCCCAGTGCCCGGCGCAGCAGTAGTTCCCGTCAAATCGCGCCCGGCCGCGCCAATACTGGCTGTAGCGTCACTGGTACTTTTCCACAAGCGCCGGCTTTTTTCGTCCGTAGCCGATGCATTACCAAAGGTATGGGAAAGCGCACAAAAAATGTATCTGGAACAACGAAATTGGATTGATACGCTGCAATCACTGTATCAGCGCCGTCAACCACGCAGAAGCGGCATCGGGCCCACCCGCCAATCGGGCTATCGATGCCGAATCAGACGAAGTTCGCGGTTTCCCTTACCAGTTAGTCGGGACGACAGAATGACTCCAAATCTGACGTTTGCGCCGGGCGACGTACTTCCCCCCGAAGCAATCCACACCGACGGTGCGCCGTCGATCGCCCGTTCGAGTATCGCGACCGGAACCGACATCCTGACCGTCAGGCATCTGTCGAAGATTTTCGGTCCGAAGCCGGAGCGTGCGATCGAGATGATGAAGCGCGGCGTCGGCCGCAACGAGATTTTCGCTGAAACCGGCAACATGGTGGCGGTCAACGACGTGAGCCTGAGCGTGCGCGCCGGCGAGATCTTCGTGATCATGGGATTGTCGGGATCCGGGAAATCGACGCTCGTCCGGCTGCTGAATCGCCTGATCGAGCCGACGTCCGGTCAGGTCGTGCTCGAAGGCCGCGACATCGCACCGATGTCGACGCCGGAACTGCGCGACGTCCGGCGCCAGAAGATGGCGATGGTGTTCCAGTCGTTCGCATTGCTGCCTAACCGCACCGTGATCGACAACATCGCATACGGGCTCGAAGTCGCGGGCATCAAGAAGGCGCAGCGCTACGACGTCGCGCGTGCCGCGCTGGAGCGCGTCGGCCTCGGGTCGTACGAAAAGCTGCTGCCGAGCGAACTGTCGGGCGGCATGCAGCAGCGCGTGGGCCTGGCACGCGCGCTGGCGGTGAATCCGTCGGTGCTGCTGATGGATGAGGCATTCTCCGCGCTCGATCCGCTGATCCGCTTCGAAATGCAGAACGAGCTGCTGCGCCTGCAGAAGGAAGAGCAGCGCACGATCGTGTTCATCTCCCACGATATCGAGGAAGCGGTCAAGATCGGCGGGCGCATCGGCATCATGAAGGACGGCTGCCTGATCCAGGTCGGTACGCCGGCCGAACTGATCCAGACGCCGGCCGACGCGTACGTGCAGGACTTCTTCCGCAACGTCGACGTGTCGCGCTTCCTGAAGGCGTCGAGCATGATGACGAAGATCGAACGGGGACTGCTTCGCTGCGATGCGGGCACGCCGTCCGACCGTTACCTGAACCAGCTGATCGACAGCGGCGCGGAATGCGGCTACGTATGCGACGAGGCCGGCCATTACCTGGGCTGCGTCACGCCCGCGACGCTGCACCGGTCCGGCACGCGGCCGATTCGCGAGGCATTCCTGAACGACTTCAATGCGGTTCCGATCGATACCGATCTACATCGGCTCGCGTCGATCGCGCTGACGCAGCAGCACGACGTGCCGGTGACGGACGCAGCGGGACAACTGGCGGGCGTCGTGTCCTGCCGGACGATACTCAAGCAGATGATGCAACGGAGGGCAGCATGAATTCGTCGGTGATCGGGAAGTTCGCGGAGAACTTCGTCAATTTCCTGTTTCTGCATTTCCGCGGCGGCTTCGACACGTTCTCGGCGGGGCTTGGCGCGGTCGTGAAGCTGCTCGAGGACGGCCTTGCCGCCGTGCCGTTCATCGCGATGGTCGTGATCCTGGTCGGCCTCGCACTGTGGCGCCGCGGCATCGTGTTTTCGGTCTTCGTCGGCGGCGCGCTGCTTGTGATTCACTACATGGGCTTGTGGGCGCAGACGGTGTCGACCCTCGCGCTCGTGACCGCGGCGACGTTCTTCAGCCTCGTGATCGGTGTGCCGCTCGGCATCTGGGGCGCACGCAACAACCGGATCGGCATGATCCTGCGCTCGCTGCTCGACTTCATGCAGACGATGCCCGCGTTCGTGTACCTGATCCCGGCCGTGATCCTGTTCGGGCTCGGACGCGTGCCGGCGGTGATCGCGACGATCGTGTTCGCGATGCCGCCCGTCGTGCGGCTGACGACGCTCGGCATCCGGCAGGTGCGCGAGGAACTGATCGAAGCCGGCCGCTCGTTCGGCAGCACCGACTGGCAGCTGCTGTGGAAGATCCAGCTGCCGAACGCGTTGCCGTCGATCATGGCCGGCGTGAACCAGACGATCATGATGGCGCTGTCGATGGTGGTGGTCGCGTCGATGATCGGCGCGGGCGGCCTCGGCGAATACGTGCTGAGCGGGATCCAGCGGCTCGACATCGGGATCGGCTTCGAAGGCGGGCTGGGCGTGGTGCTGCTCGCGATCGTGCTGGACCGCCTGACGGAAAGCTTTGGCGTGAAGGCGAAGAAGAAGGCGAAGAAGCCGATGGCCCGCACCGGCAAGGCCGGCCCGCACGGCGCGGCACGCACCTGATGAGCACAGAGGTGAAACGCAGTTGACGGACGATCAAGCGCCGCGGCCACGGTGCCGCGGCTCAGCCGGTGTAGCAGTGCATGGAGACCAGAAACGCCGATCAAGGCGTTCCTCATTCTTGAAAGACTCGCGTGATTAAAAAGGAGTACTAGATGAAAATCCATACGTTCAAGTCGCTTCTGGCGAAACTTGCGGTATCGACGGTGGTTGCCTGCAGCGCAGGTGTGGGCGCGGCGGCGGCGGCCGAACCGGTCAAGATCGCGGTGACCAACTGGGCGGACGTGCTGGCGGTGGCCAATGTCGCGAAGTACGTGCTGGAGACCCAACTCAAGCAGCCGGTGCAGTTCGTGCAGGCCGACATCGGCATCCAGTACCAGGGCGTCGCGCGCGGCGATCTCGACATCATGGTCGGTGGCTGGCTGCCGGTCACGCACGGCGCGTACTACGCGAAGTACAAGAACGATCTGGAAGACGTCGGCATCATCTACACCGGCGGCAAGAACGGCTGGGCCGTGCCGACCTACGTTCCGGAATCGGAGCTGTCGTCGATCGCCGACCTGAACAAGCCGGAAGTCAAGAGCAAGCTGAACGGCACGATCCAGGGCATCGAGCCGGGTGGCGGCCTGATGCAGGCGTCGGAGAAGACGATCAAGGCCTACAACCTGGAAGGCTACAACCTCCAGGCATCGAGCGAGGCCGGGATGCTGGCGAGCGTGTCGCGTGCGTACCAGTCGAAGCAGTGGATCGTCGCGACGGTCTGGAGCCCGCACTGGCTGTTCCAGAAGTGGCAGATGCGTTACCTGAAGGACCCGAAGGGCACGCTCGGCGGTGAAGAACAGGTCCACGCGTTCGCGTCGAAGAAGTTCGCGGGCAAGTTCCCGCGCGCCGACGTGTTCTTCAAGCACCTGAAGCTGACGCTGGCCGACGTCGAGGCGATCGAGTTCGAAGGCAACAGCACGAACGACTACGCGACGGCTGCGAAGAAATTCGTCGATGCCCACCCGGACAAGCTGAAGGCCTGGCTGCAGCAGTAACGTCGTGCGGCGGTAGCGCAGGCGACGCGTTCGACGTCGTCCGCGTGAACCGGCCAGGTGTATCGCCGCAAGCCGATGGCCGGTGCCGCAACGATGGTGCCGGCTTGGCATCGGACGGTACACGCAGTCGATGCAGCCCATCACGAACCGCGCCGCGGAGTCACCAAGTGAACGAGAACGCCCGATTTTTTTCCGAAACCCTCCAGAGCCGAGATCCGGTGATCGCATCGGAGATCGCACTGGAGCTGCGTCGCCAGCAAACCCAGATCGAGCTGATCGCGTCCGAAAACATCGCGTCCGCGGCGGTGTTGGAAGCCCAGGGAACCGTGCTGACGAACAAGTACGCGGAAGGCTACCCGTCCCGGCGGTACTACGGCGGTTGCGATCATGTCGACCGGATCGAGGCGCTCGCGATCGACCGCGCGTGCGCACTGTTCGACGCGAACCATGCGAACGTCCAGCCGCATTCGGGCGCGCAGGCAAACGGTGCAGTGATGCTCGCGCTGGCCAGGCCCGGCGACACGGTGATGGGCATGTCTCTCGATGCGGGCGGCCACCTCACGCACGGTGCGCGGGCCGGGCTGTCGGGGAAATGGTTCAACGCGGTGCAGTACGGCGTGAACCCGGACACGCTGCGCATCGATTACGACGACGTGCGCCGACTCGCCGAGCGTCATCGCCCGAAGCTGATCATTGCGGGCTATTCCGCGTATCCGCGCGCGCTCGACTTCGCCGCGTTTCGCGAGATCGCGGACAGCGTCGACGCGAAGCTGATGGTCGACATGGCGCACATCGCCGGCATCGTCGCGGCCGGCCACCATCAGAACCCGGTGCCGTTCGCGGACGTGGTGACGTCCACCACGCACAAGACGCTGCGCGGCCCGCGCGGCGGCTTCATCCTGACGAACCACGCCGAGGTCGCGAAGCAGATCAATTCGGCGGTCTTTCCGGGGCTGCAAGGCGGGCCGCTGATGCACGTCGTCGCGGGCAAGGCCGTGGCATTCGCGGAAGCACTTCGCCCCGAATTTACCCGCTATATCGACCAGATGCTGCGCAATGCGCAGGCGCTCGCGGGCGTGCTGACGGCAGGCGGCCTGACGCTCGTCACGGGCGGCACGGACAACCACCTGCTGCTGGTCGACCTGCGTTCGCGGCGCATCACCGGCGCGCAGGCAGAGAAGGCGCTGGAGCGCGCAGGCATCACCTGCAGCAAGAACGGCATTCCGTTCGATACGGAAAACTTCACCGTCACGTCTGGCATCCGGCTCGGCACGCCGGCCGGCACCACGCGCGGTTTCGGTATCGCGCAGTTCGAGCAGATCGGCGAAATGATCCTCGACGTGCTGGACGCGATCGAGCGCGACCCGGCCGGCGACGAAGCGGTCGAGCGCGCGGTGCGCACGCGCGTGCGCGACCTGTGCAACCAGTTTCCAATCTACGCGCATGCGGAGGTGTTCGCCTGAGCTCGGAAGCGGGCCGGGTCAGGAACATCGTTCGGATAACGTAGCTAACCGGTCGGCGCGCATGCATCAACGTGCCGACGACATTGAGTCGAATTGCCGGTTTCCTGCCCGACGGCGGGAACCTGGCGCACCCACCTGAATGAGGAATCGAAATGAGCTTCGAGGGCGTACACACACCGCTGGTCACCCCGTTCGACGCGGACGGCGAAATCGATCACGAACTGCTTGGCCGGCATGCGGCCGATCTCGCCGGCCGCGTGTCTGGCCTCGGCATCGGCGGGACGACGGGCGAATACTATGCATTGAGCTTCGACGAGCGCGTGCGCACGTTCGACACGGTCGCGGCCGCAGCCGGCGGCAAGACGTTCCTGACCGCGGGCATCAATGCGACGACGACGAAGGAAGTGCTGCGTCTCGGGCGCGAAGCGAAACGCGCGGGATTGAACGCGCTGCTCGTTGCCGCGCCGTATTACGCGCAACCGACCCAGCAGGAACTGCTCGCGCATTTGCTCGCCGTGGACGACGCGCTCGACATGCCGATCATGCTGTACAACTTCCCGGCGCGCACCGGCACCGAAATCGGCGACGGAATTCTCGAAACGCTGCTCGAGCGCAAGAATTTCGTCGCGATGAAGGAAAGCACCGGCGACATCGCGCATCTGCATCACCTGTCCACGCATTTCGGCGGCCGGCTCGTGCTGAGCTGCGGCATGGATGACCAGGCGCTTGAGTTCTTCGCATGGGGCGCCCGCAGCTGGGTCGGCGGCGCATCGAACTTCCTGCCCGAAGCGCACACCGACCTGTTCGACGCATGCGTGACGCGCGGCGATTTCGCGACCGGCCGCAATCTGATGGCGCAACTGCTGCCGGTGCTCGAACTGCTCGAGCGCAGCGGCAAGTTCATTCAGTACGTGCGTTACGGGTGCGAGCTGGCCGGCTTGCCGGTAGGCGTCGCGCGCGCACCGCTCGGCGCGCTGTCGGGCGACGAGCGTGACGCGTTCGCGAAGCTCGTGAAGCCGCTGCTGCGCGAGCGCCGGTAATTCATCATGAGCACGAATCTGGAATTCGCGCGGTTTCCGGCGCCAGACGGGATGAATGGCTGGTGGGAGAGCCTGCCGCCCGCGACGGACGCCCGCACCGTCGCGTCCGAGAGCCGGTTCGACTGGGTCGTCGTCGGCGGCGGCATCACCGGGCTGTGCGCGGCCCGCCGGCTCGCGGAGCTCGCGCCCGGCGCGTCCATCGCGCTCGTGGAGGCCGACCGGATCGGCCGCACGACGGCCGGGCGCAATTCCGGATTCTTCGTCGACCTGCCGCACGACATCAGCAGCGAAAGCTACTCACGCAGCATCGAGGAAGATCGCGCCGACGTGCGGTTTCAGCGGCACGGCATCGACTATGTGCGTGACATCGTGAGGCGCTTCGGCATCGATTGCGACTGGCGCGACGACGGCAAATTTCACGCATCGGCGAACAAGAAGGGCGCCGCCGCGCTCGCGCATTTTGCCGACGGCCTGACCCGCATCGGCGAAGCATTCGAATGGCTCGACCAAGCCGCGATCAAGGCTGTGACCGGCACCGACTTCTACACGGGCGCGCTGTTCACGCCGGGCTGCAGCACAGTGCAGCCGGCTGCGCTGATGCGCGGGCTCGCGGCCACGCAGCCGGACAACGTGACGGTGTTCGAGCTCAGCCCGGTCACACTGATCGAGCCGCGCGGCGACACGCGCGTGCTGCATTTCGCCGGCGGCACGATCGTCGCGAAGCAGGTGATCCTGTGCACGAACGCGTACGCGGCGACTTTCGGCATGCATTCGAACGGCTTGCTGCCGGTCTATACGTTTGCGTCGCTCACGCGCCCGATGAATGCCGACGAAGTCGCGAAGCTCGGCGGCACGCGCTCGTGGGCGGTGATTCCGGCCGATCCGATGGGCACGACCGTGCGGCGCCTGATCACCGATCGCATTTGCGTGCGCAACCATTTCGCGTTCCGGCCGGACGTGAAGGTGTCTGCGGCTGATCTGGCGAAGGCGCGGCATCTGCATCAGCGCTCGTTCGCGCGCCGCTTCCCGATGCTCGGCGGCGTCGAGCTCGAATATACGTGGGGCGGGCCGCTGTGCCTGTCCGCGAACAACGGCGCGCTGTTCGGCAAGCGCGCCGACGGTCTCTACGAGGCGATCGGCTGCAACGGCCTCGGGCTGAGCCGCGGATCGTCGTCCGGCAAGCTGATCGCCGAATATGCGCTCGGCGAATCGAACAGCCTCGTGCAGCAGCTGCTAAAGCAGCCGCATCCGCGCCCGCTGCCGGTCCGGCCGCTCGTCGACCTGGCCGTGTCGGCGACGATCTGGGCCAAGGAATTCTCGGCAGGTGCCGAGCTTTGATTTTCAAGGAAATGACATGACGACCCATCAGGATTGGAAACAGAAGGCGAATGCGTTGTCGCTCGACGGTCGCGCATTCATCGCAGGGCAACGCAGTGCGGCGGCGTCGGGCGAAACGTTCGCCACGCTCAACCCCGCGTCCGGCAAGGTGCTCGCCGAGGTCGCGCGCTGCAACGCACGCGACGTCGAGCGGGCGGTCGCGGCCGCGCGCGACGCGTTCGAGTCGGGTGTCTGGTCGAAGGCCGCGCCCGCGCATCGCAAGGCGGTGCTGCTGCGCCTCGCGCAGCTGATCGACGAGCATGCGGAGGAACTCGCGCTACTCGAGGCGCTGGAAGCCGGCAAGCCGATCGGCGAATGCCTGGGGCTGGACATTCCCGAATCGGCCGCGTGCATTCGCTGGCACGCGGAAGTGACGGACAAGCGCTACGACGCGTTGTCACCGTCCGGCGCCCGCGTCGTCAGCATGATCACGCGCGAACCGATCGGCGTCGTCGGCGCCGTGCTGCCGTGGAATTTCCCGGCGCTGATGCTAGCGTGGAAAATCGGCCCGGCGCTGTCGGTCGGCAACAGCGTGGTCGTGAAGCCTGCCGAGCAGACGTCGCTGTCGACGCTGCGCATCGTCGATCTCGCGCTGGAAGCCGGCGTGCCGCCCGGCGTGTTCAGCGTCGTGACCGGGTTCGGCGGCGAAGCGGGCGAGGCGATCGGCCGCCATCCGGACGTCGATCTCGTCGCGTTCACCGGCTCGACCGCGACCGGCAAGCGCTTCCTCCACTACTCGGCCGACACCAACCTGAAGCGCGTCGTGCTCGAGTGCGGCGGCAAAAATCCGCAGGTGATCCTGCCGGACGTCGCGAACCTCGACGCGGTGGCCGAGCAGGCGGTCGCCGCGGCATTCTGGAACATGGGCGAGAACTGCAGCGCCGGCTCGCGGATCCTCGTGCCGTCGAGCCGCAAGGCCGAACTGCTGGAGAAGATCCAGGCCGTGCTCGCCGGCTGGAAGACCGGCGATCCGCTCGACCCGGACGTGAAGCTCGGTGCGCTAATCGAGCAGAAGCACTACGAGAAGGTGCTCGGCCATATCGAGAAGGCGAAGGCAGAAGGCGCGCACGTGGTGTGCGGCGGCCGCGCGATCCTCGCGGAGACTGGCGGCTGGTTCGTCGAACCGACGATCTTCGACCGGGTGACGCCGGAGATGAGCATCGCGCGCGATGAGGTGTTTGGGCCGGTCGTCTGCTTCATCGAATACGACGACGTCGACGATGCGGTGCGGATCGCGAACGATACGTGCTATGGGCTGGCCGCGTCGCTGTGGACCGACAACGTGAATAGCGCGCACAAGATCGCCGCGCGGATTCGCGCGGGCACGGTCACCGTGAACTGCTTCGGCGAAGGCGACCTGTCGACGCCGTTCGGCGGCTTCAAGCAATCAGGGTTCGGCGGGCGCGACAAGTCCGTCTACGCGCACGATCAATATTGCGAGCTGAAGACCACCTGGCTGAAGCTCGACTGAGTGCGCGGGCTGGGCACGACGCGCGATGGTGCGCCGAACCATGCGTCGCCCGCATGGTCGCCGGTCGTTCGGCCTGCGGGAGTCGCGCACAGCGCGACAAGCGGCGACCCTTGCGGCCGCCGAACCGATGTGCGACTTGCAGTCCCCGTAATCGCTTCCGATAATGGCGGCGCGGTGCACAATCGATCGAAAATGGCGTCGTCGCGACGCTGTTGCGGCGGCCGGGCCGCCCTTGTCAGCCGCCCGGCCGACGCGCAAGCTGCAATATTCGGATAATTGAATGGTTTGCGATGAGACAGCCCGCGGCCAGCGTGCGGGACTGTTGTCGACGGATGCGTCGACGCAGCGTCCGACCTCCGTTTTGAGAGTGAAAGCCATGTTGAAGAAGCAATTGTTTGCCGACCGACTTCTCGCGCAGATGCCGTCGCTTCGCGCGCTGCGGTGCTTCGTGACGGCGGCGCGCTATGAGAGCTTCACCCAGGCGGCCGAGGTGCTGTGCGTGACGCAGGCCGCGATCAGCCGGCAGATCAAGGAACTCGAGGATTCGCTCGACGTCGCGCTGTTCGAGCGCACCGGCCGGCACATCGCGCTGACGGATGCCGGACGGATTCTCTACAACGCGTCGTATCTGTCGATCATGAACATCGCCGAGGCGGCGGAGGCCGTGCGGCGCACCGACAAGCACGCGTTGATGGTCTGCGTGTCGCACACGTTCTCGGCGCTGTGGCTGTCGTCGCGGCTGCCCGCGTTTCGCGAGCAGTTTCCGAATATCCAGCTACACGTGATCGTCACCGAACATTTCATGGAGCTCGACGGGCTCATCGAGCCCGACGTGATCATCACGAAGAACCCGCCGCGCGAGCCCGAGTTCGAATCCGAGCCGCTGTTTCATGACATCGTGTATCCAGTCTGCAGCCCGTCGTTTCACGAGCGGCATTTCCACGGCCGGTCGCTGAAGCCGCTGGACCTGCTGTCGAGCCCGACGTTGAACCTGTCGATGCTCGGCCGCGCGCAGGTGTGCGAGCACGTCGACTGGCGCGTGTGGCGCAACTGGTTTCAGCAGAGCGACGGCACCGATATGCTGAGTCAGAACAAGTATCTGGAAAGCAACGACTACCGGCTGCTCGTCGCGCAGGCCGAGGCCGGCGAGGGCACGCTGCTCGGCTGGCATCACCTCGTGCACCGGCAGATCGACCAGGGCATCCTGATGCGGCCGGTGCAGGACGTGCTGGTGTTTCGCGATCGCCATCACTACCTGATCACGCACCGGAATGCTCAGCCGCGCCCGGAGTATCGGATGTTCCGGGAGTGGCTGAGCGACGAGGTCGGCGTGATGATGCGCGGCTGGCTCGACACCGGCGTCGAGATCGCGGGCTAGCGCATCGGCTGCATCGCTCGATCGCGCTGTTCGACAAGGAAGTCTTTCCCGTTTGCTCTCCGGCGTGGCTGCGGCAGGACAGCGCGCTACGGACACGGCGTCGCGCTTGGCTGGGGGTGGTTCGTTCACGACCTGCTTGATATGGCGTCAATTTCAGAATTGAAACTTCGGTTCCATATTTGACGCGGTGCGGCGCCGGGCCTCGCGGCCGGTCACGGTACATCAACGCCGTCCGTTCCATTCTCGATGTGGCCTGCTTTTTGCATTACCGGAGCGACATGCTGGATGTCCGCTCGTTTGACGGATCTTTCCGGATAAACGGAAACGAACCCGACAGTTCGACGGACGCCCCCGCTTTTCAATCGTAAGGTGATGCAATGACTGACTACGACAAACGAAGCACCGTATCTGACGGCGACGCGCATTGCGATGCGCAGGAACGCCTGGCGGACGCCAATCGATCCGCATTGACGCCCGGATGGGTCGGCGCACGCCGCCTCGACACGAACTGGGCCTGGGCGAAAGGAACGCCAGGCTACGACTGGATGGATCACGCGCCGCTTTTCGATCCCCGCGATTGATCCTCCCGCGAGCGCAGGTCGTGCCACGGGCTCGCCGTGGTTAGACCGGCGACCGAACCGGCCGGCGAGCCGGTCCCTTATTTCCGGCCGGTCGGCTGGATGCTATTCGTCGTCGCGATGTCGATAGCGGCTGTCCGGCGATCTGGCGAACATGTCGACTGGCGAAAGCCGGGACGATGCAACCTCGAATGACCGACGCGAGAATCCGCACGCCGCCCAGCGAGGCAGGCGGGTGGAGGACGGCGCGTCGGCGAGCTCAATTCAACTCTTCACTATCCATGGCCGCCGTGACGCCTACCCCCATCCAGTCCATCCTGATCGCGAACCGCTCGGAAATCTCGATTCGCGTAATGCGTGCCGCCGCCGAACTGAACATGCGTACGGTGGCGGTCTATTCGAAGGAAGACCGGCTCGCGCTGCATCGCTTCAAGGCGGACGAGAGCTACCTGATCGGCGAGGGCAAGAAGCCGCTCGCCGCCTACCTCGACATCGACGACATCCTGCGTGTCGCGCGGCAGGCGAAGGTCGACGCGATTCACCCCGGTTACGGCTTCCTGTCCGAGAACCCGGACTTCGCGCAGGCCGTGATCGACGCCGGCATCCGCTGGATCGGCCCGTCGCCGGACGTGATGCGCACGCTCGGCAACAAGGTTGCCGCGCGCAATGCGGCGATCGCGGCCGGCGTGCCTGTGATGCCCGCGACCGCGCCGCTGCCGGGCGATCTCGACGCGTGCCGGGCGCTGGCCGCGGAGGTCGGCTATCCGCTGATGCTGAAGGCGAGCTGGGGCGGCGGTGGACGCGGGATGCGCGTACTGGAAAACGCTCGGGACCTCGAAACCCTGCTGCCTGTCGCGCGCCGCGAGGCGCTGGCCGCATTCGGCAACGACGAGGTGTACGTCGAGAAACTCGTGCGCAATGCGCGGCACGTCGAGGTGCAGGTGCTCGGCGATCTGCACGGCACGGTCGTGCATTTGTACGAGCGAGACTGCACGGTGCAGCGACGCAACCAGAAGGTCGTCGAACGCGCACCAGCGCCATATCTCGACGACGCGGGCCGGCAGGCGCTGTGCGAATCCGCGCTGCGCCTGATGCGCGCGGTCGGTTACACGCATGCGGGCACCGTCGAATTCCTGATGGATGCCGACACCGGCCGGTTCTACTTCATCGAGGTGAACCCGCGCATCCAGGTCGAGCACACGGTGACCGAGATGATCACCGGCATCGACATCGTGAAGGCGCAGATTCGCATCACGGAAGGCGCCCGTATTGGTCTTGCCGAGGACGCAACGGACGGCGACGGCGCGCTTGTCGCACGTGCGGCAGGCGTGCCGGAACAGCAGGCGATTCCGCTGAATGGCAACGCATTGCAATGCCGGATCACGACCGAGGATCCGGAGAACGACTTCCTGCCCGACTACGGGCGGCTCACCGCGTATCGCAGCGCGGCGGGCTTCGGCGTGCGCCTCGATGCCGGCACCGCCTATGGCGGCGCGGTGATCACGCCGTACTACGACTCGCTGCTCGTGAAGGTGACGACCTGGGCGCCGACGGCCGCCGAATCGATCCACCGGATGGATCGCGCGCTGCGCGAGTTCCGCATTCGCGGCGTCACGTCGAACCTGCAGTTCCTCGAGAACGTGATCAATCACCCGGCCTTCATCGCGGGCGACGTGACGACGCGCTTCATCGACAAGACGCCGGAGCTGCTCGCATTCGCGAAGCGCGGCGATCGCGCGACGAAGCTGCTGCGCTATCTCGGCGAGCTGAACGTGAACGGAAACGCCGAGATGAGCGGTCGCACGCTGCCGGCTCTGCCGTTGCCGAAGCCGGTGTTGCCGAAGATCGATACGGCCGTGGCGATTCCTGCGGGCACGCGCGATCGCTTGCGTGAGCTTGGTCCCGAGAAATTCGCGCGCTGGATGCTCGACCAGAAGCAGGTGCTGCTGACCGACACGACGATGCGCGACGCGCACCAGTCGCTGTTCGCGACGCGCATGCGCACCGCCGACATGCTGCCGATCGCGCCGTTCTATGCGCGCGAGCTGTCGCAGCTGTTCTCGCTCGAATGCTGGGGCGGCGCGACGTTCGACGTCGCGCTGCGGTTCCTGAAGGAAGACCCGTGGGAGCGGCTCGCGCTGCTGCGCGAACGCGTGCCGAACATCCTGTTCCAGATGCTGCTGCGCGGCTCGAACGCGGTCGGCTATACGAACTACGCGGACAACGTCGTGCGCTTCTTCGTGCAGCAGGCCGCGAGTGCCGGCGTCGACGTGTTCCGCGTGTTCGATTCGCTGAACTGGGTGCGCAACATGCGCGTGGCGATCGATGCGGTGGGCGAGAGCGGGATGCTGTGCGAAGGCGCGATCTGCTACACCGGCGATCTGTTCGACACGTCGCGCTCGAAGTACGACCTCAAGTACTACGTCGGCATCGCGCGCGAACTGCAGCAGGCCGGCGTGCACGTGCTCGGCATCAAGGACATGGCCGGCATCTGCCGCCCGCAGGCGGTCGCGACGCTCGTGAAGGCGCTCAAGGAGGAAACCGGGCTGCCCGTGCATTTCCATACGCACGACACGAGCGGCATCGCCGCGGCGTCGGTGCTTGCGGCAGTCGGTGCGGGCTGCGATGCGGTTGACGGCGCGCTCGACGCGATGAGCGGGCTCACGTCGCAGCCGAACCTGTCGAGCATCGCGGCGGCGCTGGCCGGCGGCGAACGCGATCCGAGGCTGGATCAGGACCGTCTGCACGAAGCGTCGATGTACTGGGAAGGCGTGCGCCGGTATTACGCGCCATTCGAATCCGAGATCCGCGCGGGCACGGCTGACGTCTACCGTCACGAGATGCCCGGCGGCCAGTACACGAACCTGCGCGAGCAGGCGCGTTCGCTCGGCATCGATCATCGCTGGACCGAGGTATCGCGCGCGTATGCGGACGTGAACCGGCTGTTCGGCGACATCGTCAAGGTCACGCCGACGTCGAAGGTGGTCGGCGACATGGCGTTGATGATGGTCGCGAACGACCTGAGCGTGGACGACGTGCGCAACCCGGACAAGGACCTCGCGTTCCCCGAATCGGTCGTATCGCTGTTCAAGGGCGAGCTGGGCTTCCCGCCCGACGGCTTCCCGGCCGAACTGTCGCGCAAGGTGCTCAAGAGCGAGCCGCCGGCACCGTATCGTCCCGGCGACCAGATTCCGCCGGTCGATCTCGACGCGGCGCGCGTGCAGGCCGAGGCCGCGTGTGAGCAGCCGCTCGACGACCGGCAACTGGCGTCGTACCTGATGTATCCGAAGCAGACGGTCGACTATTACGCGCACGTTCGCGCGTACAGCGACACTTCGGTCGTGCCGACGTCCGCGTTCCTGTACGGCCTGCAGCCACAGGAGGAAGTGGCGATCGACATCGAGCCGGGCAAGACGCTGCTCGTATCGCTGCAGGGCCAGCATGCCGATGCGCAGGACGGCATCGTGAAGGTGCTGTTCGAGCTGAACGGCCAGTCGCGTTCCGCGCTGGTCGAGCAGAAGAGCGTCGTGCAGGCGGGCAAGGAGCGCCATGGTCTGCAGCGTGCCGATCCGGCGAATCCGATGCATGTGGCCGCGCCGATGCCGGGCTCGGTCGTGACGGTGGCGGTGCAGCCGGGCCAGCGCGTGACGGCCGGCACTACGCTGATCGCGCTGGAGGCGATGAAGATGGAAACACACATCGCGGCGGAGCGCGACTGCGAGATCGCGGCCGTGCATGTGAAGCCGGGCGAACGGGTGGCGGCGAAGGATCTGCTGATCGAGTTGAAAGACCCGACACAATGAGGGTTGCCGCGATCGGTCGTGCGTGGTGACCGGGCAGGGCATCGCAATCGGCACACCGCCTGCTCGGGGGGGGGCGTGCCGAACTGTTCGGCGACGGCTGCCTGCGCGTCGTTACGCGCCGACGCGCAGGCAGCCGGCCCGCCATCGGTCAGTACACCGCGTCGCTGCCCCCTTGATCGGTCACGATCGCAACCCCCGAACTCGTGCCGAGCCGCGTCGCGCCGGCCTCGATCATCGCGAGCGCGGTCGCGCGGTCGCGTACGCCGCCCGACGCCTTCACGCCGAGCACGGGGCCGACCGTCCGGCGCATCAGTGCGACATCCGCGAGCGTCGCGCCGCCGTGACCGAAGCCGGTCGACGTCTTCACGAACGCGACGCCGAGGTCGCGGCACATCTCGCACACGCGCACCTTCTCGTCGTCGGTCAGCAACCCCGTTTCGAGGATCACCTTGAGCGGCACCGTGCCGCAGGCGCGGTGCACGGCGTCGATATCGGCCTTCACGTCGTCGGCGCGGCCGCTCTTCAGCGCGCCGAGGTTGATCACCATGTCGACCTCGCGCGCGCCCGCCGCGATCGCGGCCGACGCCTCGAACGCCTTCGCGGCGGACAGGCCCGCGCCGAGCGGGAAGCCGACCACCGCACACACAAGCACGCCGGTGTCGGCCAGCTCGCGCGCGGCGAGCGGCACGTTCGCCGAATTCACGCAGACCGAGTAGAAGCGATGCTCGGCCGCCTGGCGGCAGAGTTCGCGGATCTGTGCGTCGCTCGCGTCGGGCGCGAGCAGCGTGTGATCGATGGTTTGAGCGAGTTGGGCGTTGGAAAGCGGCATGTTTCAGGACTCCACGGATCGTGTGCGGGATGGGCACACGTAAAGTTGATGTTTTCACATCGGTTTGTTACAAATACGACATTCCGGCCGGGCCCGCGCGCCCGGCATGACACGCGACGGATGCGACGGGTACGCAGGATACTGGCATGGAAACGAAGAAGGGCGAACGGATCAAGACGCTGATGAACGTGCTGCAAGGGCAGAACGCGATTCATCTGAGGGAAGTCGCCGAACTGTTCGGCGTGTCGGAGATGACGATCCGCCGCGACCTCGCGGACAATCCGCACGGCCTCAGCCTGATCGGCGGCTACGTGACGCGCCACTTCGCCGCGCAGCGCAGCGACATCGGCGAGTACGTCGTCAGCGCCGAGAACAACCGGCAGACCGAGGAGAAACGCCGCATTGGCAAGCTGGCCGCGCAGTTCGTGACGACCGGCGACACGATCTTCGTCGACTGCGGCTCGACCACGCCGTTCATCGTCGACTTCATCCCCGACGACCTCGAATTCACCGCCGTCTGCAATTCGCTGAACGTGTTCGCGAAGCTGCAGCAGAAACCGCATTGCAGCGTGATCCTGTGCGGCGGCGTGTATCACCGCAAGAACATGGTGTTCGAGTCGGTGGCCGAGACGGGCATCCTCGACACGGTGCGCGTGTCGAAGGCGTTCATCTCCGCGGCCGGCGTGAGCGACCGCTGCGGCGTCACGTGCTTCAACTTCCACGAAGTCGACGCGAAGAAGAAAGTGATGGAACGCGCGCAGAACCGCTTCCTGCTCGTCGACCACACGAAGTTCGACGAAGTGCGCGCGGCCTATTTCGCCGAGCTGACCGACTTCAACTACGTGATCTCGGACGGGCAGCTGAGCCGCCGGTACGAAACGACGATCCGCGAACACGGGATCGCGCTCGTGACCTGATGCAGCATGGCGGCGCAGTTCGATCTCGCCTCGCATCGTCAGGCTCCTGACGTGTTGCGCGCAGCGGCATAGGGCGCGGGCGCGTTGCCGTCGGCGGCTGCGTCGGGCATCGCCGCCGGCTGGTGCCGCAGGCAGTAGAAGCCGTAGTAGACGATCACGACGAAGCACGCGAGCGGCACGACGAATGCGAGCTGCATGTTGCCGCCCGTGTGATCGGAGATCAGCCCCTGGATCAGCGGTACGACCGCGCCGCCGACGATGCTCATCACGAGGATCGAGCCGCCGTATTCGGTGTCCTTGCCGAGCCCGTCGATCGTGAGGCCATAGATCGTCGGCCAGCACGGGCCGAGGAACACGCTCACGCCCACGGCTGCATAGACGGCCGTGATGTTGTGCACGCTGATCGTGTACGCGAGCAGCACGATGCACAGGATGCCGTAGACGATCAGCACCTTGGCCGGGCCGACGCGCTTCATCACGAGCGTCGCGATCAGCTTGCCGACGAAGAACGCGAAGAACGTCGCGAGCAGGTAGTGCGACGCGCCGCGCTCGGTGAGGCCGCCGATCTGCATCGCGAGCCGGATGGTGAAGCTCCAGACGCCCACTTGTGCACCGACGTACAGGAACTGCGCGACGATGCCCGCGACGAAGCGCCGGTTGCCGAACAGGCGCGCCAGCGTGCCGCGCGCGTCGATCCGGTGCGTGGCCACGCCGGGGCCGTTGCCCTTGCAGGCCGGGTAGGGCGTGAGCGCAAACACGACGAACACGCCCGCGAGCACGACGATCAGCCACTTGTACGGCTCGAGCGTGGTCTGGATCATCGCGAGCTGGTGGACGTGGGCTTCGGCCGCCGACATCGCGGCGAGCTGCGCATGCGACGCATCGCCCTCCTTGAAGATCAGGAAG